>C688J18823_10000784_pt1 | contig 18935 bp, 16 predicted proteins | sample HopSoiMetagenom1_FD_18823 | JGI IMG/M metagenome (IMG submission 18823) | reverse complement strand
CATCCTCGACGGTGTCGGCATAGGAGCAGCTCCCGACGCCCGCGACTACGGTGACGAGGGCAGCGATACCCTGGGCAACGTTGCTCGCGCCTGCGGTGGCCTGCGGCTTCCTCGTCTCGAGCGACTCGGGCTCGGCAACATCAAACCACTGGATGGCCTGGCACGCCGTGGAGATGCCGCGGGCGCGTGGGGCAGCATGCGTCCGGCTTCGGCGGGCAAGGACAGCACGACGGGACACTGGGAGATCGCCGGTGTCCATCTCGAGACAGCCTTCCCGACGTTTCCGCGGGGCTTTCCGCGAGAAGTCATCGACGAATTCTCGCGCGAGACGGGCCGGGGAGTCATCGCAAACGTCGTCGGTAGCGGCACCGATGTCATCCGGCGATACGGCGACGAACACGTCGCCACGGGTCAGTGGATCGTTTACACCTCCGCTGATTCTGTATTCCAGATTGCGGCGCACGAGAACGTGGTGCCGCTGCCAGATCTGTATGCAGCGTGTGAGTCCGCGCGCAGAATGCTGCGACCCCCGTACGACGTGTCACGCGTCATAGCCCGGCCATTTGTTGGAGAGTCCGGGCACTTCGAGCGAACGCCCAATCGTCGCGACTACTCGATCGAGCCGCCCGCTGAAACATTGCTCGACGCCCTCGCGAAATCGGGTATCCCCCGCGATGGTGTCGGCAAAATCGATGATTTGTTTGCCGCGCGCTCGATAACAGCACGCCACACCGCGTCCAATGCCGACGGTATCCGTCTGATCAAAGACTGGTTTTCGAGTGCGGCAAGTGGGTTCCTGTTTGCCAACCTAGTAGATTTCGACCAGTTGTTCGGGCACCGCAACGACGTTGCGGGGTTTTATGGTGCGCTGCGCGAATTTGACGCGGCCTTGCCTTCAATCACATCGCGTTTGAAAGAGGACGACCTGCTGTTCATTACCGCCGACCACGGCAACGATCCTACAACTCCATCTACCGATCACGCGCGTGAGCGTGTGCCTCTGCTTGTCGCGGGCATGCGCGTCGTTCCGCGCGATCTNGGGGAGCGCGACACATTCTCGGACCTCGGCGCGACGGTTGCGGAATGGTTTGGCCTCTCATTCCGTGGTCGTGGCAGATCGTTCCTGTCCGAGCTGGTAGCCTGATGAAGCCCGACACCACGCAAACGACCTCCCTTCGGGAGGCCGCGATGCGCGCGCTGGTCAATGCCTATGCGCCGTACTCGAACTTCAGGGTGGGGGCGGCGCTCAAAACGCGCGGCGGCGAGATCGTCATCGGCTGCAACATGGAGAATTCCGCGTACGGCCTGGCCATTTGCGCGGAAACCCTTGCAGTGGCTTCAGCTGTCTCACAAGGACTCACGGATTTCGACGAGATCGCGATAGCGACCGACGACGCCGAGCCTACGCCTCCCTGCGGCGCGTGCAGACAGGTGCTGAATGAATTCGCGCCGAACATTCGGATCACGAGCTATACGCGCGACGGAAAGGAAGCAGCCTGGACCCTTGAAGAGCTGCTGCCGCACGCCTTCGTGCTGAACCCTTCACGTGGAAGAGAGTAGTGAAGCTTTCGTCAATACTGCCGCGATTGTTCGCGAGCGCGGCGTTGTTCGCTTCGATAATGTCTTGTTCGGAGAACCTCGACAGCTCGGGTGTCTGCAACGTCCTCTGCCCGCCGATCGGCGGTAACGTAAACACCGTCACCATCGAGGGGGCGGTCGAGGTCGACACCACCGTGATGTCAGGTTCCGGCCTCGGAACAGAGTCGGGACTTTTTCTCGCCAATCGCGGAGATACCCTCGACAGCCGCGTCATCGTCCGATTCGACTCGCTGCCGCAGACATTTCTTCCCACGGGAGATACGACCCAGGCGATCCAGACCGTCGATAGCGCATACCTCCTGCTGCGCGTCGACACTCTTACGATAAAGGGACCCGGGCCCGTAACCATCGAGGCGTACGACGTCGATACTACCGCCGACGATACCGCAAACGCCGCCGTACTGGCTCTCTTTCGTCCTGACCGATTCATATCGTCACAGACGTTCGCACGCGCCGACCTGAGCGACTCCACAAAGTATTTCATCTCCAACGCCACGGTTCTGTCGAAGATCCAGAACAAGCAGCCATTGCGGATCGGGCTCCGCGCGACAGGAGCGGAGTCGATACAGATGATCATCAGCTCGACAGAGGTCGGCTTGCCGCCCACGTTGTTCTTCCGCGCGACCCCGGACACGGCGACCAAGCCNTTGACCGTCACGCCGTTCTCGAAGACACCGGCCGACGATCCGATTCTGGCGTTCAACATCAGGGACTACACCGTCATCGCCAAGGCTCCGCCCGCGGCTCCGCCAGGCACACTAGTCGTTGGCGGATTTCCGTCTCATCGCGTCTACTTTCGTTTCGTTGTTCCGTCGGCGATTGTGGATTCCACCACTGTCGTTCGGGCCACGTTGATCCTCAACCAGATTTCCAACGGCGCGCTTGATCCGACGGATACGCTGAATGTTCTGCCCCAGGTGTCACTGGCCGGGATAGCTGTCACTGATCCAACCAAGGCGGCGCAGATCATCGGCAACATCGCGGCGGACACGCTCAGGCTCCGGCCCGGCGATGCCGGGACGACGAATGTCGAGCTCGCTCACGCGTTTGCGTTGTGGCGATCAATCCCGCCCGACACGCTACCTCGAGCAATTATTTTGAAACCCGTCATCGAAGGCTCGCCTCTCGAGTTGCGCTTCTCCTCGAGTGAGGACCCCGTGGCTGGTCTCCGGCCGCAGCTCAGAATCAGCTACACAACCAAAGTTCCACTGGGGCTCCCCTGATGCGCGTGAGATTTCTTGCCGCTGCGATGCTCCTTGCGAACGCGGTTTCTTCTCCAGCCGATGCTCAGGGCGCATTGAGCCTTCTCGGATTGGGTTATCCGCCGGGCCAGATGAGCGCACGCGCTGAAGGAACTGGCGGGGGACTCTCCGACTTCGACGCGCTGAGTGTCACTTCGCCCGCGTCACTCGCTGGGGTTGGCGGCGCGGCTGTCTTCTTCCAGTATTCTCCGGAATTCCGGAAGGTGACGGTTCCTGGCGGCGTGGCGAACACGACCACAGCCCGTTTCCCGCTGGTTACAGGCGTGCTGCCGATGGGCCAGAACTGGACGCTCGGCATGAGTGCCTCGACTTTTCTCGATCGCTCCCAGGAGACGAGCCTCGACCGACTTCAGACTGTTGGGACTCAGGACGATACCGTCACGCTCACAGAGCGGAACAAGGTGCTCGGAGCGATCGATGATGTCCGGTTCGCGCTCGCATTCTCGAATACACCCAAGCTTCGCTTCGGCCTTGCTGGCCACGTATTCACGGGCAGCAACCGGATCACGTTTTCACAGATCTTTCCAGACAGCGCGATCTTCATCGGCAGCGTTCAAACCAGTCGCATCAGTTACGCGGGGTTTGCTGCGTCGGCAGGCGTAGAGATCCATCCTGGCCGCGCCTTCGGATTTGCATTCAGCGGAAGAAAGGGCGGTGAGTTGCGCGCGGAAGACGGCAACACGCTGATCGGAACCGGACACATACCCGATCACTACTCGGCCTCTTTCGTCTTTGAAGGGGTACCCGGAGCGAGTATCTCTGCCAGGGTGGCGCATGATTCCTGGAGCTCGCTCAACACCTTGTCGCAGACCGGTGTTCAGGCGTTCGACGGATGGGACACCGGCATTGGCGCCGAAGTCAGCGGACCGCGCTTGATCCAGAGGATCATCGCGTTGCGCGCGGGTGTTCGTTTCAGGACTTTGCCCTTTGGGTACACCCCTTCAAATACTCCTGGTGCAAGCGCCGAGAAGGTCTCGGAGACTTCCATCGCGGCCGGGCTCGGCGTTCCACTGTCCCGTGACCGCGCGGCTTTCGACTTCTCAGTGCAGCGTGCGAACAGATCGGCGGCCGACATCAGGGAGCGAGGCTACATTCTCAGCTTCGGTCTCAGAGTCTCGCCCTGAGATGGCTGACGCGGGCAAGGCCAGGCCCGAGCTGATACTCGTCGCTGACGATATCCCCGCCAACGTCGAGTTGCTGCTCGATCAGCTGAACAGCCTTGGATACGAGACGATCACTGCCTCGGATGGTCCGTCAGCCGTCGCCGCTGCGTTCGACGGTCATCCCGATCTTTGCATTCTCGATGTAGCGATGCCCGCGGGAGATCTTGGCGTCGACGATCGGTCCACTGGTTTCGAGGTATGCCGGCGGATCAAACGCGATCCGCGGACGGCCCGCATTCCGGTGATATTCGTAACCGCGCTCAACGACACCAGCGATAGGGTGCGCGGCATCGAAGCCGGCGGCGATGATTTTCTGACCAAGCCGCACAACCGGCTGGTTCTCGGGGCTCGCGTGCGCAGCTTGCTCAAGCTCAAGGCAGCGACCGACGCGCTGGAGGACAGTCTGCGCAAGCTGCGCGAGCTGGAGAAGGTGCGCGACGACCTGATGAAGATGATCGTCCACGATCTCAAGACGCCCCTCACGTCCGTGCTCGCGACTCTGGAGATGCTATCTGACGGGGATTTCGGGCAGGTGTCGATTCCCCAGAAGGCGGCCATCGGCGACGCCGAGACAAAGTCGGAGGATCTTCTCGCCCTGATCGACGACATTCTGGAAGTCGCCAGGATCGAGGAAGCGAACATCTCGCTCAGCCTGACGCCGATCGCGCCGGGCGCGCTGCTCGCCGAGCTGGTGCACGAGTGGGGGCACCGTTTCCAGCAGGAGCAATCGACAGCCGCTGTGTCGGTGTCTGATGACGCGCCAGTTTTTACCGCCGACAGAAATCTGATCAAGCGCGTGTTCTCGAACCTGATTCAGAACGCCGTCACGCATTCTTCGCATCCGATCCATCTGGAGCTCGGGGCACGTCGCGCGGGCCAGGGAGTGCTGTTTACGGTGAGCGACAACGGTCCCGGCATTCCATCCGAGTATCACGAGATCATCTTCCGCAAGTTCGGCCAGGTGGAGATGCCGCGCACACCGCGCACGCGAAGCTCCGGGCTCGGACTTACCTTCTGCAAGCTGGTCGTTGAAAGGCACGGCGGCCGGATCTGGGTGAAGAGCACCGAGGGCAAGGGAAGCTCCTTTTACATAGAGCTGCCATCGGATCCTTTGGCGATTGAATCCCAGAGCGTGACGAGCCAACAGACCGCGGGCGCCGCGTCGGGCCGTTAGACGTCAGGCGTATCAAGGCCATCGGCTTTATCTTTCGCACATGCTCACCAGCTCGCGTCCAACGGTCTATATAGAGACCTACGGCTGCCAAATGAACGTCAGTGATACTGAGCTCATGCTCGGCAAGCTGACTGCATCCGGCTACGAGTCCGTCGAGCAGCCCGATGGCGCGGACGTCATTCTCATCAACACCTGCGCGATACGGGAACACGCCGAGCAACGTGTAATCGGCCGCCTCGGCGAGCTGAAGAGCAAGATGAAGCGTGAAGCAGTGCTCGGCGTAACCGGTTGCATGGCTCAGCGACTTGGCCCGCAACTGTTAGATCGTGTCAAGCACGTCAGCCTCGTCATCGGTCCTGACGGCTATCGCGAGCTTCCTTCGCTGATCGAGAGCGCGCGAGTCGGCGTGCGCGCGGCCTCGGTGGACTTCGATCTCGAGGAGCACTACGAGGATTTCCGTCCGCGACGCTTCGATGGGGTGAAAGCGTGGATTCCGGTCCAGCGCGGCTGCGATTACAAGTGCACCTACTGCATTGTGCCGACGACTCGTGGACCCGAGCGCAGTCGTCAGCTGGCGGAAGTAGTTCGCGAAACCGAGGCGGTGGTCGCCTCCGGAATCTCGGAAGTGGTGCTGCTCGGCCAGACGGTGAATTCTTATAACGACGGCACCCACGATTTCGCCGATCTGTTGCGCGCTGTCGGTGCGGTGCGAGGAATCCGCCGCCTTCGGTTCACCAGCCCGCATCCCAATGACTTCAGTGAGCGTGTCATCCGCGCAATGGCCGAGACCGAGGCATTCTGCGAGCACGTACATCTACCGATGCAATCGGGCTCGAGCCGGACTCTCAAGCGCATGCTGCGGCGATATACCCGAGAACAGTACTTCGAGTGCGTCGACCGGCTCCGCGGCGCCATCCCGAATGTCTCGCTTACGACCGACATCATCGTCGGATTCCCGGGTGAGACCGACGAGGATTTCGAGGAGACATTATCCGCTGTCAGAAAAATCGGTTTTGAGGACGCTTACACCTTCAAGTTTTCGCTACGAGATGGAACGCCGGCAACGCGTTTTCCGGCCTCGGACACAATCTCGGATGAAGTGGCGAGCGAAAGACTCGCGCGCCTGATATCGACGGTGCGGAGCGCGAACCGCGAGCGGAACATGAGCTTGCTCGGCGCACGCCGGGAGGTGCTCGTTGAAAAGCCGGCGCGGCGTGGCGGCTTGCTTCAATCTCGGACGCGTGATTTCAAGACTGTGATGATTCCGGGCGATGTCTCGTTGATAGGGAAGTATCTCCACGTGGAGCTGACCGGCACCACCGGCTCGACGTTCATCGGTCAGGTCGTCGGTCAGCGCGCCGCACTCCCCATGGCGGTGTAGCGCTCGACGATTGATTGCATGGCTGCGCAAATGATTCTGCGCGGCGTGCGAGAGGCGAGTAGGATCGGGCAGCACCGGAGCCCTGCTGCCGCTCATCACAACCACATACCTCGCCTTCGTCGGCGGACTACTCGTGGGCTTCAGTGGCTACGCGTGGATCGCTGTGTTGGGAAGCATCGCGTTCGGGGTCATCGCTGCGACGCGTCATCGCCATACCTGGGCCGCGCTCGCGACGGTATGCGCTGCGGCCGCGATCATCGCCGCCGCTACGCCTCCGGTTGTACCCGCCGCGGGCATCGGACATGACGGAACCGCCGACATCCTGACTCGCATCCGAGGGAGAGCCGCGAGGGTGATCGACGGCACCTTCGGCGATGATGCGCCCCTCGCGCGCGCACTCCTCATCGCTGACCAGCACGAGATTCCGACCGAGATGCGTGATCGGTACGCATCCGCCGGGTTGATTCACATGCTTTCGATCTCGGGACTTCACGTCGCCGTGATTGCCGCGGCGATGGAGCTGCTGTTCCAGGTCGCACGAATGTCCAGACGCGCATCTTTGCTCGGCGCGTTTTTCACCACTGCTGTCTATGTCGCTGTCATCGGAGCGCCGCCTCCCGCCCTTCGCTCGGCTGCGATGCTCGGGGTTGGCATGGTCTCAAGAATGGCGCAACGACCGACATCACCCTGGGCCGCGCTGGCAGTTGGTGCTTTCGTCCCGCTCATCGAGCCGCGAGTTGCAATTGATGTCGGGTATCAGCTGAGCGTGCTGGGCATGGCGGCATTGGTCGCAGCCGGAGCATTGTGGAAGCGACACCTCGCCTCCCGATTCGAAGGCTGGAAGGGAAAGATCGCGAAGGAGCTGATCACCTCGCTCGTAGCGTGCGCCATCACTGCGCCGCTGGTGGCATGGGTGTTCGGCCGCATAAGTCTCATCGCGCCAATCTCCAACCTGATCGCCGCACCGGTGATCAGCCTCGCTCAGCCAATTCTTTTCCTCGCGTTGCTGACGGGGCCATTCAGGGCCCTGGCGCACCTGTTCGCGGACGCGGTGCATCCGTTGCTATTCGCGTTCGATTGGATTGCGATGGCTTCGGCTTCGATCCCCGGCGCGGCGGTGACAGTGTCCGCCACGAAGCTCGTCGCGATTGTCGCCGCTGTCGCCGCCGCTTCGCTCATCGTGGCATGCGTTAGTCGATTTCCGTCGCGTCCCGCCGTTGTCGCCGTCGGCGCGCTTGCGACGCTGGTTGTCTCGCCGCTGCTCCCAATGCAGCGAGATAACGGGGTTGAGCTTCACGTACTCGACGTTGGACAGGGCGACGCGATTTTACTTCGAACTCCGGCAGGTCGATGGATTCTCTTCGACGCGGGTCCGACCTGGCGCGGTGGGGACGCGGGGCGCTCGACCGTTCTTCCTTACATCTTGCGACGAGGTGGTCGTCTGGAAGCGTTCGTTCTATCGCATCCGCACGCGGATCACGTCGGCGGAGCCGCGGCTGTCCTCGATAAGCTGCGGCCACGAACGTACTGGGACGCCGCGTTCGCCGGAGGCTCCGAGTCCTACATCGCTTCACTGGGGACCGCGAAAAAAGACGGTATTGAGTGGCATCGAGTCCATCCCAGTGATTCGATCGCGCTTGACGGAGTGACCGTCTCGTTTCTCGCGCCCGATTCTACGTGGACCGTCGGACTGAAGGACCCGAACCTCGCCAGCACCATCGCTCTGATACGATATGGGACGGTGCGATTTCTGCTCGTTGGCGACGCCGAGCGACCGGAGGAAGATTGGCTGTTGGCGAACAAGCGGGANGAGCTGAGCGCTGACGTTCTCAAGGTCGGTCATCATGGCAGCTCGACAAGCAGCAGCGATGAATTCCTGAAGGCGGTACACCCTGAGCTCGGAATCATTTCGGTCGGTGCCCGCAACATCTACGGACACCCGAGTAACGACGTATTGCACGCTCTGGCGCAAGCAGGCGCCGAGGTGTTGCGTACAGACAAGATGGGAACGATTGTGGTCCGGACGGATGGAGTACACCTCGAGATTGAGGCGAACGGAAATAAATGGGATTTGTCTCGCGACTCAGCGCGGCGGTAATCGGGGATCGGTTCGAGCTGCCCTCGGAGATGCTTGCGCGGTACCCGGACCTCGCGAAGGCCGAATACCGTCGCGGCGGTCTGCCCGTGCGCATCGGCGGCTGGGCGCTCGGGACCAGCACTGCTGCTGCGATCACGCTACGCCGCACGATATTCGTCGCGCCGTCGACGGCCTTAACGGCGGAACTGCTCTTGCACGAACTTCGGCACGTTCACCAATTTCAGGAAAACTGGGCCTTTCCCGTCAGCTATCTTTGGCAATCACTCCGTTACGGCTATACTCGTAACGCATATGAAGTGGACGCGCGCCGCTATTCCGCGTCCCGCCTCGGTACCGCCGACAAGGAATTCTGAGTGGTAAAGCATACCGCGACTTCGGTCGTAACAATCGAGCGCTTCATTATCGAGCAGGAGAAGCTGCATCCGGAAGCAACCGGAGAGCTTTCCGGCGTGTTGTACGACCTTGCGCTGGCCGCCAAGATGATCGCGAACAAGGTCCGTAGCGCCGGCCTCGCGGACATCCTTGGCGCCACTGACCTGGAAAACGTTCATGGCGAGACACAGGAGAAGCTCGACGTCCTCGCGAATGAGATAATCGTCAAAGCGGTCGATCATGGCGGCCGGCTTTGCGCCATGGCATCGGAGGAAGAGCCCGGGATCATCGATATCCCGCCGCACTTCCGTTGCGGCAAGTACTGCCTTCTCTTCGACCCTCTCGATGGCTCGTCCAACATCGACGTGAACGTTCCCGTGGGGACGATTTTTTCGGTGGTGAAGAAGATCACTCGCGGCAGTCGCGGGGAGATGGAGGACATGCTGCAGCCCGGGCGTCGGCAGGTCGCTGCCGGCTATGTGATCTATGGCTCCAGTACGATGCTGGTCTATACCACCGGGCAGGGGGCACACGGCTTTACCCTCGACCCATCACTGGGCGAATTCCTCCTCTCGCACCCGAACATTCGCACTCCCGACACCGGCCGGTACCTGTCGGTCAACGATTCCTACCAGAGCCAGTGGGAGCCGAACGTACAGGATCTGATGCGGTACTATCGCGGGCAGGACGGCAATCGCGCGCCGATGAACACGCGCTACGTCGGATCTCTGGTCGCGGATTTTCATCGTAACCTTCTCGGCGGCGGACTGTTCGCGTATCCAGCCAACCGCAAAAACAAACGCGGCAAGCTGAGACTGCTCTATGAGGCGAGCCCGCTCGCCTTCATTGTCGAGCAGGCGGGTGGCGCCGCGACCGATGGCCATGACCGGATCCTCGACATCCACCCGACTGAACTGCACCAGCGCACCCCACTTTTCATCGGCAGCACCAACGACGTCGAGGCCGCACGGACGATCCTTGCCGGCGCCAGAAGCAGCGGGGCTCTCGCCGTCGGATCGGTAGGCGCGTGAACCCGGGCCGGCGTCGGGGCCGGTGCGCGTGAGCAGGCACGAGCCCGGCGAGAAGATTTCTCCTTCGGGAGTTCCAATACAAACGGTTTATCGGCCAAAGGATGCGGACCTGGATTACGCGGCCGATCTGGCCGATCCGGGCCAGTTTCCCTATACGCGCGGCGTACAGCCTACGATGTACCGCGGACGCTTGTGGACGATGCGTCAGTACGCCGGATTCGGCGGCGCCAGAAGCACCAATGAACGCTTCAGGATGCTTCTCGACGCGGGCCAGACCGGACTGTCGGTGGCGTTCGATCTTCCGACGCAAATGGGTCTCGACTCGGATTCGCCGCGCTCGTTGGGCGAAGTTGGCCGGGCCGGAGTCGCGATCGACAGCGTCGAAGACATGCACGCTCTGCTCGAGGGAATTCCCCTCGACAAGGTCTCGACATCTATGACCATCAACGCCACCGCGGCCACTTTGCTCGCGATGTACATCGTCGCCGCCGAGGAGCGTGGAATCGCACGAGACAATCTGAGCGGAACGATTCAGAACGATATCCTCAAGGAGTACATCGCCCGCGGCACCTACATCTATCCGCCCGAGCCGAGCCTGGCAATGATCGCCGAGGTGTTTCGGTTCTGTGCCGACGAAGTTCCGAACTGGAATCCGATATCCATCTCCGGCTACCACATTCGCGAGGCGGGCGCGACGGCAGTCCAGGAGCTGGCTTTCACACTCAGCAACACGATCGAGTACGTCAGCCGGGCGATCGGTGCGGGATTGTCTGTCGATACGTTCGCGCCCAGGCTGTCGTTTTTCTTTGCCGCCCACAGTGATCTGTTCGAGGAAGTCGCCAAGTTCCGCGCTGCGCGCCGTATTTACGCGCGGATCATGCGCGACCGCTTCAAGGCGTCCGAGCCGAGCTCGAGGCTGCGCTTCCATACGCAGACTGGCGGTGTGACTCTCACCGCGCAGCAACCGCTGAACAACGTCGTCCGCGTGGCGATCCAGTCGCTCGCCGCAACTCTCGGGGGGACCCAGTCACTCCACACCAACGGCTACGACGAGGCGCTGGCGCTGCCTACCGCCGATGCGGCAAAGCTCGCACTGCGCACTCAGCAGATTGTCGCGCACGAGTCCGGCATCACCAATACCGCCGATCCATTGGCTGGGAGCTACTACGTCGAAAACCTGACCAACTCTCTCGAGGCGAGGGCGCTGGAGCTGATTGAAAGAGTTGATGCGCTCGGCGGCTCGGAGAAAGCGATTGCCGCGGGATTCTTTCAGGAAGAAATCGCGCGCAGCGCTTACGAGCACCAGTTGCGTGTAGAGGCTGGCGAGACGGTAATTGTCGGAGTCAATCGTTTCACGGACACCGACGCGCCCGAGGACATTCCAGCACCCGACTACTCTGCTCTGGAAAAAGAGCAGCTCGTGGAGTTAAAGGCGCTTCGCGCGAATCGTGATTCCGCTGCCGTAAACAAAGCCCTCAACGCACTGCGTGATGCGTCGGCCGGCAAATCCGGTGAGCTTCATTTGATGCCTCTGATCATCGATGCGGTGCGTGCGCGCACTACTGTCGGCGAGATTGCGGAAACTCTTGCTTCGAACTGGGGATACTACAGACCCTCAGCGTAGCGATCATAGTTCGTCAAGCTTGAGACGATCTCGCTGCGGAAGTAAGTTCATAGCAGCGCAGCCCCCTCCCAAAACCACAATGCCCACGTACGAGTTTCGTTGCCCGGAGGGCCACGAGTTCGAGAAATTTTATCGCTCCATTTCTGGGGCGCCCTACGAGCTCGCTTGCCCAGTGTGCGGAAAGACGGCGGAGCGCCTGATGTCGGCAGGGGCCGGGTTGGTATTCAAGGGGTCCGGCTTCTACATCACCGATTACGGAAAGGACGGAAAGAAGTCTCAGACTTCCAGCGATTCCAAGAAGTCCGAGACTTCTGGCGGTTCCGAGTCCGAGACGTCCAGCTCCTCTAAAACCGACTCCTCCGCCAAACCAGATGCGCCGTCGTCCGATGCGAAACCCGCTCAGGAAACAAAGCCGGCCGCATCCACGGCGCCCGATAAGTCCGCGTCCACAGGGAAGAAGAAAGCCAGCGAATGACGGCCGCTGAGCAGATTCGCGCCGAGCTGATTCGCGCGGCGCGCGCACTCGGCGCGCCCGAGGATGTCGATCCAGTTCTCGAGCGTCCGAGAGACACATCGCACGGTGATCTGGCGACCAACCTGGCAATGCTCCTCGCCAAGCCGCTTCGTTCGCGCCCTCGCGAAATCGCCGAGAAACTGCGCGACTCCATGCAGCTCGAGCGCGCCGGGGTTTCCAGGATCGACATCGCCGGTCCGGGGTTCATGAATTTCTGGATCGACCCGGAAACGATCGCCTCAGGGCTTCGCGACGTCATTGGTGCCGACGCAAAATATGGAACCAACGGAGTTGGAGCAGGCCGCGTCGTGAACATTGAGTTCGTCTCCGCCAACCCCACTGGACCGCTGCATGTGGGACATGGACGTCAGGCTGCGCTCGGCGACGCGATCGCCACGTTACTGGAAGCCACCGGCTGGAAGGTGACGCGCGAATTCTACTACAACGACGCCGGTGCACAGATCGAAAATCTTGCCGCCAGCGTTGAAGCCCGACTGAAGGAGCTACGTGGTGAAGCCGCCGCGATTCCAGAGGGCGGATACCACGGTGAGTATATCCGCGAGTTGGCCGAGCGTTACGCGGCCGACTCAGAGGGGCTGTCCGTCCGTGAGTTCGCCGTGCGCGAGCTCAGAAAGGAACAGGACCTCGATCTACAGGCATTCGGCGTAAAGTTCGACCGCTATTTCCTGGAATCGTCGCTGTACACAGACGGGATGGTCGAGGAGACCGTTCGGCAGTTAATCTCGTCGGGCAAGACCTACGAGCACGACGACGCCCTCTGGCTTCGCACCACCGAGTTCGGCGACGACAAGGATCGGGTGATGCGCAAGCGCGATGGAACGTACACCTATTTTCTGCCGGACGTCGCCTATCACGTCACCAAATGGAAGCGTGGATTCAAGCGGGCAATCGACGTGCAGGGTGCTGATCACCATAGCACCGTCACTCGCGTCCGCGCGGGTCTGCAGGCTCTCGACATGGGCGTCACCAAAGACTACCCCGAATACGTTCTGCACCAGATGGTGACGGTCATGAAGCACGGCGAGGAAGTGAAGATCTCCAAGCGCGCCGGCAGCTACGTGACCGTCCGCGACCTGATTTCGGAAGTTGGCCGAGATGCCGTCCGTTACTTCTTCCTAATGCGGAAGAGCGACTCACAGCTGATCTTCAACGTCGATCTTGCAGCGGCCCAGTCGGAGGAGAATCCGGTTTACTACATCCAGATGGCGCACGCGCGTATGTCTGGAATCTTTCGCGTTGGCGGAATTGACCCTGCTTCCGTAACTGCTGAAGGCGTGAAGTTCGGAGTTCTGAGCGAGCCTGAGGAACAGGCTCTGATAAAATCTTTGCTCGAATATCCGGAGCTCGTCGAATCGAGCGCGGAGTCTCTGGAGCCACACCGCATCGCCAATTACCTGCACGAGACGGCGCGGCTCGCCCATTTGTGGTACCACAAACATCACGTGCTCGAACAGACCGAAGACGTTACCCGCGCCCGTCTGGCGCTGGCGAGGAGCGCCCAGATCGTGTTGCGCAATGGACTTCAGATCCTTGGCGTCACCGCGCCGGAGCGGATGTAGTTGCTGACGCCGCCGGCGTCGTTACCATTAGCTGGCTGACAACTCTCCAATCAAATACGAATGAGTGTACTGGTCGTTGGCTCGGTGGCGCTCGACTCCGTCGAAACTCCCTTCGGTAAGGCGGATGATGTGCTCGGCGGCTCCGCGAATTTCTTCGCCGCCTCCGCGAGTCACCTCACCAAGGTGAGCGTCGTCGGTGTGATTGGCTCGGACTATCCCGTCGACAAACTCGAGGCGTTAAAAAAACGGGGCGTGGACTATAGCGGCGTCGAACGCGCCGAGGGCAGTTCATTTCGCTGGCGCGGGCGGTACCGCCACGATCTCAATTCCGCGGAAACCCTCGAGACTCACCTTGGNGTCTTCTCGCACTTCAGCCCAAAGATTCCAGAAAAGCTGCGGTCCTGTCCCTACGTCTTTCTCGCCAACATCGATCCCCGGCTTCAGATCGACGTGCTCGGGCAGGTCGAGAGACCGAAACTGATTGCGTGCGATACCATGAACTTCTGGATCCAGAGCAGGCGCCCCGATCTCCTGACACTGTTGGGGAAAGTGGATCTGGTGACGCTCAACGACGCGGAAGCACGCCAGTTGTCCGAGAAGGCGAATCTGGTCCAGGCAGCGCAATGGATCATGGGGCTCGGCCCTCGTCACGTCATCATCAAGAAGGGCGAGCATGGCGCGTTCATGTTCACGGCGAACTCGATTTTCTTTGCGCCCGCGTTTCCACTCGAGAATGTGTTCGACCCAACGGGGGCAGGCGATTCATTTGCCGGCGGATTCATCGGCTACCTCGCCGCCACCGACGATCTGAGCGAGGCCAACATGCGCCGCGCGATGATTTATGGCTCAGTGATGGGATCTTTCGCGGTCGAGAAGTTCTCGATTGAGCGCCTAATGACCGTGACACGGGCCGAGATCGACCAGCGGATGCGCGACATGCGGCGACTGGTGGCATTCGAGGAGGCGCTGCCAGCGTGAGCGACGAAGCGCTTCGCTACGGAAGCGCCGGTGTGGATATCGATGCGTCCAACGCGGCAAAGCAGCGAATAAAGAAGCTCGTAGAGTCCACCTTCACGACTGGCGTCGTCGGCGCGTTCGGTGGTTTCGGCGGAATGTTCCGGGTGCCGTCCGGTCTCCGAAAGCCCGTGCTCGTATCGAGCGCTGACGGTGTCGGCACCAAAATCAAAGTGGCCATCGATGCCCGTCGTCACGACACCATCGGCCGGGATCTCGTAAACCATTGCGTGAACGACATCCTGGTGCAGGGGGCCTTGCCGCTCTTTTTCCTTGACTACGTGGCGTTCGGAAAGCTCGACCCCAACGTCGTCGAAGCAGTCGTGGCGGGTGTTGCCGCGGGCTGCCGGGAAAACGGCTGCTCGCTCGTAGGCGGCGAAACGGCTGAAATGCCGGGTTTGTATACACCGCCCGATTACGACTTGGCGGGTTTCATCGTCGGATATGTGGAAGAAGACGGGATACTTGGCGCGGATCGGGTAAGGCCTGATGACGTGCTGATCGCTCTTCCAAGCTCGGGTTTGCACACCAACGGTTATTCGTTGGCGCGAAAGATCGTCGCGGACCGGCTCAGGCTCCGACTGACAGACGCATTTCCGGGTAGTGGCGGGACAGTTGCCGATGTGCTCCTCGCCGAGCACAAATCGTATCTCCCGGCCGTGAGGCCGGTGCTGGACCGTTTGCACGCGATGTCTCACATCACCGGTGGTGGACTGGTCGAGAATCTCGACCGGGCGCTGCCACCGACGCTGGATGCAGTGATCGACACCGCGAGTTGGAGGGTTCCGAACGTTTTCCGGGTCCTTATGGAAGCGGGGCAAGTCGAGCCCGCCGAGATGTACCGGACGTTCAATATGGGTGTAGGAATGGTGATTATCTGCGCGCCGTCCGACGAAAAAGCGGTGATGTCGGCGGCATCCGCGGCGGGGCTGGCAGGCTGGAAGATCGGCTCGCTGAAGACCGGCGGGGGAGCAGTCAAACTTTCTTGAGGAATAGAACCAATGAAAGCTGGTTTGTTCGTTTCGTTCGCGCTTGTTGTCCTGACAGCGACTTCGGTCGCAGCTCAAACCGGAGTGGACACGCAGCGGTGTCCCACTGGGACCGTCAGCGGCCCTCTTAACATACCGGACCAGGATCGTGCCTCTCAGGACGCATGCCAGAAAGCGCTGGACGTATTCAAGTACATCGCTCCGCAGCTGGGTGTGAGTATCACCGGTGGTAATGCAACCCTGGGTCAGACAGGCAACCTCGGCGGGCTGGGGCATTTCTCAGTCGGCCTCAGGTTCAACCTTGTCGAGGGTAGCCTTCCGCAGGTTCAGAACATCACGCCATCCGTCAACGGTGCGCAAAGCGATCGTTTCGAGACGAAGTCGCAGGTTTTTCCGATGCCTGTCCTTGATGCGGCGTTTGGCGTGTTCAAGGGCATTCCCCTCGCTCTTACGAACGTCGGAGGCATCGATCTGCTGGTCAACGCTGCATATGTCCCCGAGTTCAGTAACAGCGGCGTAGATGTCAAAGTCCCGAACGGGTCGCTCAAGTTCGGCTATGGCGCGCGCCTTGGAATTCTGCAGGAGAGTCTGCTGATCCCGGGCGTATCGGTCAGCTATCTGGTGCGTGACCTGCCGACCGTCAACCTGGTTGGTCACACCGGAGGCGATTCTCTCTACGCCAACAATCTCAGCCTCAAGACGAAAGCGTGGCGTGTGGTGGCGGGAAAGAATCTCCTGATCTTTGGAATCGCTGCCGGCTTCGGCCAGGACAAGTACGACGCGTCGACGGACATCGGCGTGCACGTCGCGGCGCGAACTGTTCCGCCGGTTCCGGCCACCAACGCTGGTCCCGTCGCCATGTCGCAGACTTTGACGCGCACCAATATCTTCGGCGACCTGTCGATGAACCTTTTGGTTTTCAAGCTGAATGCCGAAATTGGACAGGTGTCCGGCGGCACGATCAACACCTTCAACACCTTCAGTGGCACACAACCAGCCGACTCAAGACTCTACGGATCTCTCGGAGCTCGAATCGGGTTCTAACGACGGGCGCGACGCGGAATACATGCGTCGCGCACTTTTCCTCGCCCAGCAGGGGTGGGGTCAAACAGCGCCGAACCCAATGGTCGGCGCTGTTGTCGTTCGCGACGGTGTCGTCGTCGGCGAAGGATTCCATGCGCGTTTCGGCGAGCCACACGCCGAAGTAGTAGCGCTCAAGGCAGCGGGTGAACGCGCCAAGGGCGCGACGATGTATGTGACGCTCGAGCCATGCAATCACTTCGGGAAAACGCCTCCGTGCACCGAAGCGATCATCGCGGCACGGGTCGGTCGCGTCGTCATAGCGGCTGCAGACCCTACGGCTCTGGCCGGTGGGGGCGCTCGTTATCTCGCAGATTACGGAGTTCAGGTCGATTTTGGCGTCGAGGAGGCAGCCGCGCTGGAGCTGAACGCGCCGTTTTTTTTCGCCGCGACGAATCCGGATCGCCCCTGGGTCACGCTCAAGCTGGCGTTATCGAGCGATGGCAAAATGAACGACCCCTCGGGCGAGACGCGCTGGATCAGCAACGAGCAGTCGCGCCAGGAAGTCCATCGTCTTCGCGCCAACGTGGACGCGATCGCTGTCGGACTTGGAACGGTCAAAGCCGACGACCCCCAACTGACCGCTCGGGGAACGATAAAGGCACGGATCCCGCCATTGCGAATCGTGTTTGACCGCGACGCGCAGACTCCACTGGAATCCAAACTCGTGCGGACAGCAAGGGGGACGCCGACGGCGATCTTCTCACACCATCCTCCGGTTCCGCGGTTGGCGGCGCTCCACAACGCCGGCGTCGACGTCTTCGAGGCCGAAGATCTGTCCGCAGCCCTCGCAGCGCTACGCGGTTTCGACATTCAACATCTGCTGGTCGAAGGGGGCGCGCGCGTCGCCGACGAATTCCTCGAGCGAAAGCTCGTGGATCGCCTGATTATCTTTCAGTCACCGATGTCACTCGGCACGGATGCTCTGAGTCCGTTTCAGGGTTCGCGCACTGATTTCAGGCAGTGGCTAGCCAGTCTTCCCATTATCAGGCGCGCCGAGTTCGGTGAAGACGTGATGTCGGTCTACGCGTTACGCGAGGCGTAAATGTTCACCGGGTTGATCGAGCAGGTGGGTGAAGTGGAAACGGTACGGCAGACGGAAGCCGGCCGGGAGCTCCGCATCCGCGCTCCTTACATTGATCTGGTCTCGGGAGAGAGCATCGCCGTCAACGGTGCGTGTCTGACCGTGCGCGAGTTCGGCACCGGCTGGTTCGCCGCCGCAGCGGTCACCACCACCCTGGAACGCACTACGATCGGCGACTGGAAGAAAGGAACGAAGGTGAATCTCGAACGGGCGATGCGCGCCGACGACCGTCTCGGTGGACACATCGTTCAGGGTCATGTCGACTGCGTCGGAACCGTCGCCGCTGTTGACCGGGATGGTGACGCGATGCTCGTAGATATCTCGATCCCCTTGGCGTTCGAGCCGCTGTTCGTTCTTCACGGCTCAGTGGCAATCGATGGCGTGAGCCTGACGGTCAACGACATCAAGCGACAGGGTGTTCAGGTTTCGCTGATCGAATACACACTTCGGCAAACAAACCTGCGAGAATTGAAGCTCGGAACCAGGGTGCACGTTGAAGCCGATATCATTGCTAAACACGTGCGCCGCCTGCTCGAGCCCTATCTGCGCCAGCCATCCTCGCTAGATTCACTCACGGATTTCTCGCTGGAGCATTGAGAGTCATGCAGTTTGGAACAGTCGAACAGGCAATAGCCGACATCAAGGCCGGCAAGCTGGTAATCGTCGCCGATGATGAGGATCGCGAGAACGAGGGCGATCTGATCTGCGCCGCCGAGCTCGTCACGCCCGAGCTGATCAACTTCATGATCCGCAAAGCCGGCGGCTGGATTTGTCTCGCCCTCACCAATGAGCGCGCCGACCAGCTGGAGCTTGCTCCGCAAACAGAAGTGAATACCGAAGAATACCGGACCGCGTTCACCATCAGCATCGACGCTGACGAGCGATTCGGTGTGACGACGGGGGTGAGTGCGCAGGATCGTGCCAAGACTATTCGAGTAGCCGTCGATCCAAAGACAGTCCCGTCGGATCT
>C688J18823_10000783_pt1 | contig 18944 bp, 16 predicted proteins | sample HopSoiMetagenom1_FD_18823 | JGI IMG/M metagenome (IMG submission 18823) | reverse complement strand
ATTTAACGGGCAAAATGCCTCGCGGGACTTTTGAAGGAAATTCCTCACATGACGGTGATCGCTTCCGAGGCACCCGGCGCCGAAATGCTGCGGGAATATCCGCGCCGCACCGCCGTCATCAGCTGGATCTTCTTCGATTGGGCCGCGCAGCCCTATTTCACGTTGATCACGACTTTTGTATTTGCGCCTTATTTCGCGAGCTTTGTCGCGCCGGATCCGGCGCAGGGGCAGGCGCTGTGGGGATTCGCCACCGCGGCCGCCGGCCTGATGATCGCGCTGCTGTCGCCGGTGTTGGGCGCGATCGCCGATGCCAGCGGACGCCGCAAGCCGTGGATCGCCGGTTTCGGCGCGCTGCTGGTGATCGGCGCCTCGCTGATGTGGTTCGGAAAGCCGGGTGATCCCAGCGTCATCCCGCCACTGTTGCTGGCCTATGCGATTGCGAGCGTGGGCGTCGAATTCGCTACCGTCTTCAACAACGCGATGATGCCGACGCTCGTGCCGCCGGAAAAAATGGGGCGGTTGTCTGGCACCGGATGGGCCACCGGCTATATCGGCGGCATCCTCAGCCTCATCCTGGTGCTCGGCTTTCTGGCGGCGAACCCCGATACGGGGCGTACGCTTTTCGGCCTGGCGCCGCTGTTCGGCCTCGATCCGGTCAGCCACCAGGGCGATCGTATCACCGGCCCGCTGACGGGTATCTGGTTCGTCATTTTCGTGCTGCCGATGTTCCTGTTCACACCTGATTATCCGGCGAGACGCCCGATCCGCGAAGCGTTGCGCGAAGGATTGAGCGGGCTGAAGCGGACGCTCGGTGAATTGCCGAAGCAGAAATCGCTCGCGACGTTCTTGCTCGCCAACATGATCTATACCGACGGGCTGGTGTCGCTGTTCGCGTTCGGGGGCATCTACGCCGCCGGCACCTTCGGCTGGCATACGATCCAGATCGGAAGTTTTGGAATTCTGCTGGCCATCGCCGGCACTTTTGGCGCGTGGCTCGGCGGCAAGCTCGACGACAGGCTGGGACCCAAGCGCGTGATCGCGGGCAGTCTGTTTATCCTGTTGTTTGCGTTGACTGCGATTTTGCTCGTCGACAAGGATTCGATCTTGTTCGTGAAAGTCGAGCCGCCGGTGCCGGGTGGCCCGCTGTTCTCCGGTGCCGCCGAGCGCGCCTATCTGGTGCTTGGATGCCTGATCGGCGCCGCCGGCGGTCCGCTGCAGGCGGCGTCGCGCACGCTGCTGATCCGCCTCGCACCGAAGGATCGCATCGCGCAGTATTTTGGATTGTTCGCGCTGACCGGGAAGGTGACGTCGTTCATCGGCCCGCTGCTGATCGGCGCGATCACGGCCGTCACCGCCAGCCAGAAGGCCGGCATGGTGCTGCTGGTGGTGTTCTTTTTGGCGGGCCTGGCATTGCTGACGCGGGTGAGGGAGAATTCGTAGCCCGCATGAGCGTCAGCGACATGCGGGAACACTGTCCCCGGGGTCGCTTCGCTCACCCGGGCTACGCTCGTTGAGGGCTCAATGCCGGAAATGCCGCACGCCCGTGAACACCATGGCGATGCCATGCTCGTCGGCGGCCTTGATTACTTCGTCATCGCGGATCGAGCCGCCGGGCTGAATCACGGCGGTGGCGCCGGCTTCGATGCAGGCCAGCATGCCGTCGGCGAACGGGAAGAACGCGTCTGACGCGACGACCGAGCCTTTGGTCAGCGGTTCGGCGAGTTTGGCGTCAGCAGCGGCATCCTGCGCCTTGCGGGCGGCGATGCGCGCGGCATCGACCCGGCTCATCTGGCCGGCGCCGATGCCGACGGTGGCGAGATCTTTGGCATAGATGATGGTGTTCGACTTGACGTGCTTGGCGACGCGGAAGGCGAATTTGAGATCGCGCAGTTCGGCGTCGGTCGGCGCACGTTTGGTTACCGTCTTCAGCGTGAGGTCATCGACGACGGCGTTGTCACGGCTCTGCACGAGGAGACCGCCCGCGACGGTCTTTGCGGTGAGGCCGGCCGCGCGCGGGTCGGGCAGGCTGCCGGCGAGGAGAAGCCGGAGGTTCTTCCGCTTCGCGATGATTGCGATGGCTTCTTCCGTCGCGTCGGGCGCGATGATCACTTCGGTCAGGATTTCCGTGATGACACGGGCGGCTTCGGCGTCGAGCGTCCGATTGACGGCGATGATGCCGCCATAGGGCGACTGCGTATCGCAGGCGAACGCCTTGCGATAGGCACTGACCAGATCGGGACCTTCGGCGACGCCGCAGGGGTTGGCGTGCTTGACGATGACGCAGGCCGCGGTGCGCTTCGGATCGAATTCGCCGATGCATTCATAGGCCGCATCGGTATCGTTGATGTTGTTGTAGGACAGTTCCTTGCCCTGCAACTGTCGCGCGGTGGCGACGCCGGGGCGCTTGTCGGGCGTACGATAGAACGCGGCGGTCTGGTGCGGGTTCTCGCCGTAGCGCAGCGACTGGATCAGCCGGCCGCCAAAGGCGCGGAAATCCGGCGCGTCGTCCTTGAGCTGCAACGCGAACCAGTTCGAGATCGCGGCGTCATAGGCGGCGGTCCGCGCATAGGCTTTTGCGGCGAGGCGGCGGCGCAGCGAAAGCGTCGTGGCACCCTGGTTGGCGGCGAGCTCGTCGAGCACGGCCTGATAGTCCTGCGCCTCGACCACGACGGCGACGTCGTCATGGTTCTTCGCGGCGGCGCGGATCATCGCGGGACCGCCGATGTCGATGTTCTCGATGCAATCTTCGTAACCCGCGCCTTTGTCGACGGTTTCCTCGAACGGGTAGAGGTTGACCACGAGCAGATCGATCGGCGCGATGCCATGCGCCTTCATGGCGTCGGCATGTTCCTTGTTGTCGCGGATCGCGAGCAGGCCGCCATGCACCTTGGGGTGCAGGGTCTTGACCCGGCCGTCCATCATTTCGGGAAAACCCGTCAGGTCCGAGACGTCCTTGACCTGCAGTCCAGCCGCCGCGATCGCCTTCGCGGTGCCGCCCGTGGAGACGAGCTCGACGCCATGGCTAGCGAGCGCCTTGGCAAATTCGATCAGGCCGGTCTTGTCGGAAACGGACAACAGGGCGCGGGTTACACGGCGCGGATGGTCGGTCATATCTGGTTCCTGGCTGTTAAGGCCAGCCCGGTAGCATGGTTTGGAAAGTCAAGAAACCGGGATCGGCGCCGCTTTCCTATGAAAATTGGAGGGAAACCGGCACTTTTCTCGGGGAGGTCTCAGGCGGCTTTGGCCTTGATCGTAGGAATGCGACTGACATCCTCGGTCCGCTCCGCATGCCACGTATCGTAGGCGCCCTGCATCCTGGTCCAGATTCCGGCGCCATCGCCGAAAAGCTTGCCGAGGCGTACCGCGATGGCAGGAGATACCGGCTTTCGTTCCCCCAGGATGTCGTAAAGGTGCTGGCGCGAAATTCCGAGTAGGCCGGCGATCTCGGCCTTGGTCCGGCCCGTAGCCGGAATAATGTCATCGCGAAGTAGCGCACCGGGATGGGTGGGGCAGCGGCTCTTGCTGCGCTTGGCTGCATAGACCATGTTTGCTCCTTTAGTGATATTGCTCGAAATCGACTCGCCAGGCGTCGCCATCTTCGAATTCGAAAGTGATGCACCACGGTCCATTCACGTGGACCGAATAGCGTTTCGGGTTAAAGCCGTGCAAAGCGTGAAAGTCGAAGCCGGGTATATTCATTTCCTCGGCGCGGACGGCGACGTCGAGACGGTCCAGCCTTGCGAAAATACGCTTCTGCATTTTCGCATCAATCTTCGAACTCCTGCCCTTGGTCCACAACTCCGAAAGGGCCTTGCTCTTGAAGGTTCTTATCACCGCGCCAATGTAAGCAAATAGCTTACTTGCGTCAAGCGCGGGCCATAGGAAAGCCTGCCGCCAACACGACCTACAAAGGCAGTTCCGGCTCGCGCCTGGCATTGCGCCGGGCGCTGGTGCCGGCTGCCGTCGTCGTCGAGCGGACAAAACTCCAGCGGACCGAGGAGGCGTGGCGGGAATCCTGGCGGATCACGATCTGCGCGGTGCGGCGGGGGCCGTCATTGCCGGCCAGAAACACGCTGTCCTCGAGGTCGACCTTGTCGTCGAGCGCCTCGAAGGTCCAGACATCGCGGTTGGGCAATACCAGCATGGCGCCGCGCGCGTCGCTGAGACGGCTTGCCTTGACCGCGGGATGCAGATGAAACCGCAGGGCAAAATCGGTCCCGTCGCCCTTGATGCGCGCCCCCGGCGCCGGCGAGATGGCGTCCTCGCCGTCGAGCCTGCCGCCGTCCTGGGAGATCATCAGCACCCGGCGATGCACGACGCCGAATCGCGCGAGATAGCCGTCATGCGACGTGGTCAGGAGGTCGCCGTCGTTCACTGCCTCGCGATAGCTTTCGACATTGACCGGGCCGCTGACAACAGGCGCGCCCTGCAGCAGACGCTTCATCGCCGACAGTTCGATGAACTGGCACGAGGAGGTGTCGTGATAGGTCAGCGTCGAATGCGCCGCGGTGCTGCGCGCAAAGCTGCGCCAATTGTCGCGGCCGGTCGAGGGCATGCCGCAATTGACGACGATCCGGCTCGGCCCGGACGACAATTCGAACGAGAGGCAACCGGCATGCGCTTCCTGACTGACATTCGGCGGCGGCGGCGGGCCGGTGTCCATGATGACGGTCGTGGTGCCGGCATCGAGGCGCTGGAAGCCGGTATGCGGCATGTTCGCCATCGGCACGCCGTGGGTGTCGTCATAGGCGAGCAGAGTGGCCACCAGGTCCGAGGGCGCGTTGCTCATGCCGTTGAACAGCGCAAAGCTGCCGTCGCCGTGCCGGAAGAAGCGCAGCATCGGCATCATGCGGTCGATCGCATTCAACAGCGCCGGCGGCGGCGCGATGTTGCGGGCGGCAAAGGTCTGCCGCAGCGGCAGCAGGTCGCTGAGCAGTTCGACCAGCGCACCGGGATTGCGCGAGATGTGCCCGCCGTCGGGCATGATCTGCCGCTGCAATTCGTCGGAAAGCCGTCGCGTCGCGGAACGGATGTGACCCGCCTGATTGGCCAGGCACAGCGAGGCGTAGCACAGCGCGATCAGGACCTGCAGCCGCGGCACGCCGTCGGCGATGTCGAGCATCGCGTAGCGCAAATAGCGAATCTCGCGGGTCAGCCCGCGCAGATATTTGCGATAGAATTTTCCGTCNGTGTCGCCGAGCACCAGCGGCGCCTGCGACAACAGCGAGATCACGCGNCGCGCCAGCACGTCAGGGCGGCGTTCGAGCGGCCGCTTGCGCCCCGGATTCGAGATCCAGTCGTCGACCAGCGAGCGGGCATTGGCGCGGGTCAGCGCGGTGTCGGCGGCGCGCAAATGGCGCAGCCAGCCGAAGCCGAGCAGGGCGACTTCCCAATCCTCCGACGGCGGTTCGAGATCGAAGATCGAGCGGCCGTGGCAGGTCACGATCTTGCCGGCGAACACGAAACGGCCGGCATAGATTTCGGCGGCGCGGGTGGCGTCGGCGGTACGCAGGTCATGCGGCGCGATGATCAGCCGGTCGGCGCGGCCGGGCCACAGCCGTGACACCGCCACCGTCGCGCCGGTCGCACGCGCGATCACGGTCCGCGCCGAGCGGCTCATGATAAGCGTCGAGATGCGTCTGCGTTGAGCGACCGACACGCCGTGCCTTGGTTGAGGGAGGGAGGGTTGTTCTGGCGAATCCTTTTAATCCGGAAACGCCGCCGTGGCACCATCTTGAACAGGCGCGAATCACCCAAACATCGGGGAATTACGATTTAGAATCAGGATTTAACCAGCCGCGCGGCGTAAAATCCATCCAGCCCGCCGAGCCGGGGGTCGGCATGGGGCAAATGGCAGGGCAGGGTCCGCAAGTCGCCGTCCGCGGTCACGATCTCGCTGAGNCCNGCGACTTCGTCGGCTTCGACCGGCACGCGCCGCATGCCGGATTCTGTCGCCAGCAGGGACGCGATCGCCTGTTCACCTTCCTCCGGCTCCAGCGAACAGGTGCAATAGACCAGCGTTCCGCCCGGCTTGAGCAGNGNGACCGCCCGTTGCAGCAATCGCTTTTGCAAGGCCGTCAATGCGGCGATATCGGCTTCCTGCCGCAGCCAGGCTACATCGGGGTGACGCCTTATGGTGCCAGTGGAGGTGCAGGGCGCATCCACCAGCACACCGTCAAAGCCGCCATTGTCTTGACCGGGCCACTCGGCGCCATCGGTCACCACGTCATCGGCCTGCAGCGAAAGCCGGGCCAGATTGTCGCGCAGCCGCGCCATGCGCGCCGGCGAGCGGTCGACCGCGGTCACGCGCGCGCCGGCTTGCGCCAGTTGCGCGGTCTTGCCGCCNGGCGCGGCGCAGAGGTCNACAATGGTCCTGCCGCCGACGTCGCCNAACAACCGCGCCGGCAGCGCGGCGGCGGCGTCCTGCACCCACCACTGCCCCTCGGTGAATCCAGGCAGCATGGTCACCGAACCCTGCAGCAAGGTGCGCACGGTGCCGGTCGGCAAGGTTTCCCCGTGCAGGCGGCTCGCCCACTGCGCCGCGTCTGCTTTCACGGTGATGTCGAGCGACGGTTCATAGCCGATGGCGAGCGCCATCTGCCGTGCGGTGGTCTCGCCATACGCGCCGATCCAGCGCGCCAGCAGCCACGGCGGAATGTCGAGGTTCTGCGATTTGACTTCGTCGATCAGCGGCTGCCCCTCGCGGGCGCAGCGGCGCAGCACCGCGTTGACGAGGCCAGCATATTTCGCGGCGCGGCGGTCCGATTGCACCAGCCGCACCGAGAGATCGACGGCGGCGTGATCGGGCACATCCATCCAGAGAATCTGCGCGGCGCCGATCAAGAGCGCGCTCTGCGCGCGCGGCGCGTCCGTCGGGATACCGCGATCGAGCAGGCGCGACAGCAAATGGCCGAGCGTACCGAGCCGCCGAAGAATCGTCGCCACCAGCCGCCGCATCAATGCGCGATCGCGATCGGCCAGCGTCTTCAGGCCGGGATGGGCGCCTGCGCCGTCGAGTTGATCGTCGAGGGTGCGGTGCTTGTGCAGTACGCCGTCGAGTATGTCAGCCGCGATTCGGCGTGCTGCCAGACCGGGCACTTCGGCAGGTACTGCGAATCTTGAAGGTGGCATGAATCAGCAATGTCTCGGAAGGCGGAAAGGTTCTGGCTCATGCCATTGGAATGAAAGCCTGTTTGGCATGCGAATATGCCAAATGTAAGAATCGCCACAGACAATTTCGCGAATGTGATGTCATCTGTATGCTCATCCCTGTGCTAAGAGGAGAACTGCGATGACCGACAGTTCCTCATCTCCCGCGCCCGTCGCGGAACGCAAGAAGCTGACGCCGGCCGCCGAGCGCGCGCTGGCCGAGGCCGAAGCCCGTCGCAAGGCCGCGGCCGCCAGCACCACGCCGCATCAGAAGGAGTTTCAGGGTCCGAAGGGCCCGGAACCGACACGATATGGCGATTGGGAACGCAAGGGCATTGCGTCGGATTTTTGAGGCCCAAGAGAGCGCTCAAGAGAGCGCGATGGGCCCTTGCCGGATTCCCCGACTCAGCCCTTAGTCGGGGATATGCCTCCATATGAGAGAACAAGTGCTTATAGGCCCCCGCGTCGGGGTTCCTGGCACCGATGGTTTGCGGCGGCCTTGCCGTGGATATTCGTGATTTGCGTGGCGGCGGGGACGATGTTGCCGGTGCGGGACTGGATACGGCGGTCGTTGCCGAGCTCGGCCGACAGCCAGGCGGCGCGCGATACCGAGATCATCTGGAAACGTTCCGGAAATTCGGCCACGCCTCACCCCGTCGATGTCATCCGCACGATTGATGGGGACACGTTCGAGGCGCGGGTTCACCTGGAGCCGGGTCTCGATCTCAATACACGGGTGCGTTTGCGCGGCATCGACGCGCCTGAATTAAAAGCGTCCTGTCCGCAGGAACTGAAGATGGCCGAGGCCGCGACGGGCGCGTTGCGCACATTGCTCGGCGAAGGCGACGTCAGGATCTTCAATATCGGGCCGGACAAATATGCCGGGCGCGTCGTCGCCGACGCAGCGACCAGGCGCACCGGAAATGTTTCGACGGCGATGCTCGCCGCGGGTCATGCCCGCAGCTACGGCGGCGGCCATCGCAGCGGCTGGTGTGCGAACGCAGAACAAACGCCGCTTAAATGAAAGAGCCGCGCGATCGCGGGGCTCTTGTATCAATCTGGTTGGTCGATCAGTGCGTGACCGTCACCGTCGTTCCGACCGATACGCGTTGATAGAGATCCGAGATGTCGTCGTTGAGCATCCGGATGCAGCCATAGGACACGAAGCCGCCGACCGAGTTCGGTACGTTGGTGCCGTGAATGGCGTATTCGCCGCCGGCCAGCGTCATCGCCGCGACGCCCATCGGGTTGCGTGGCGAGCCGCCGGGAATGACGTCGGGCATCCCAGGCTTATCGCGCTTGACTTCGGTCGGCGGCGACCACGCCGGGTGGAGGTATTTGCCGTCGATCGTGGTGGTGCCGGCCCACTGCTTGCCGGCCTTGCCGACGCCGACCGGATAGCGCATGGCGCGGCCGGATTCGAGAACGAGATAGAGACGCCGCTCATGGGTCTTCACCACGATCGTGCCCGGAGCGTACTCGCTATTGATACCGACCAGTTCCGGCCGCGCTTGCGCGCCCGGCGACATCACGACGCTCGCACCGAGTGTGGCGGCCAGCGCCACCGCAATCCTCATCGACATGATCAGCTCCCAATCGCCCGCCCCTGCCGGGGCCCTCAAAACATCAAAGCCTTTTGCCGGCTCGGGTCTCGTCCACGCATTTTTGACCACGTGTATTCACCGGGCGGTTTCCACTCCGGCGTCGAGACTCATTTTGTCGTTGGGAACAGAGGAAATGTTCGAATCAAAGTAAATGACCTGAAAACAACACCGGGCGCCGAAACGTCCGGTGTTCAGGTATGGCCGCTGACAAACGCGTGAGCGGAGCAGGAAATGGCCGGTTCGAATTTGCCGCTGGCCTTACGCCGGCGCGCCCTTCTTGTTCTGCCGGTTCTCGACGAGATCTTCGACCACGGCGGGGTCGGCCAGCGTCGAGGTGTCGCCGAGGCTACTCGGTTCGTCCTCGGCGATCTTGCGCAGGATACGGCGCATGATCTTGCCGGAGCGGGTTTTCGGCAGGCCCGGCGCGAACTGGATCTGGTCGGGGGATGCAATCGGACCGATGTCCTTGCGCACCCAGGCCACCAACTCTTTACGCAGATCCTCGGTCGGCTCGGTACCGGCCATCAGGGTCACATAGGCATAGATGCCCTGGCCCTTGATGTCGTGGGGATAGCCGACCACGGCGGCTTCGGACACTTTTGCATGTGCGACCAGCGAGCTTTCGACCTCGGCCGTGCCCATGCGATGGCCTGACACGTTGATGACGTCGTCGACGCGGCCGGTGATCCAGTAGTAACCGTCGGCATCCCGGCGGCAGCCGTCGCCGGTAAAGTACTTGCCCTTGTAGGTCGAGAAATAGGTCTGCTCGAAACGGGCGTGATCGCCATAGACCGTGCGCATCTGCCCCGGCCAGGATTTGGCGATGCAGAGATTGCCTGACGTCTCGCCTTCCAGCACCTTGCCGTCGGCATCGACGATTTCCGGCACCACGCCGAAGAACGGCCGCGTCGCCGAACCGGGCTTGAGTTTTGTAGCGCCGGGCAGCGGTGTGATCAAAATGCCGCCGGTTTCGGTCTGCCACCAGGTGTCGACGATCGGGCAGCGGGCGTCGCCGACCACGCGGTGATACCACTCCCACGCTTCCGGATTGATCGGCTCGCCGACCGAACCCAGCAGGCGCAGGCTCTTGCGCGAGGTCTTCTTCACCGGCTCGTCGCCTGACTGCATCAGCGCGCGGATCGCGGTCGGCGCGGTGTAGAAGATGTTGACGTTGTGCTTGTCGATGACGTTCCAGAAACGCGAATTATCCGGATAATTCGGCACGCCCTCGAACATCAGCGTGGTCGCGCCGTTCGCCAGCGGCCCATAGAGAATGTAGCTGTGACCGGTGACCCAGCCGACGTCGGCGGTGCACCAGTAGATATCACCGTCGTGATAGTCGAACACGTATTGATGCGTCATCGACGCGAACACGAGATAGCCGCCCGTGGTGTGCAGCACGCCCTTGGGCTGGCCGGTCGAGCCCGATGTATAAAGGATGAACAGCGGATCTTCCGCGTGCATATGCTCGCACGGGCATTCCGTGGTCACGACCTTTGCAGCGTCGTGATACCAGAGATCGCGCGTCGGGTTCATGTCGACGGCGGCACCCGTGCGCTTGACCACGACGACCCAATCGACGCCGCCGGCCTTTGCAATCGCGGCATCGACGTTGGCCTTCAACGGCACCTTCTTGCCGCCGCGCAGTCCCTCGTCGGCGGTGATGATGACCTTGGACTGGCAGTCGGTGATGCGCTGGGCGAGGCTGTCGGGCGAGAAGCCGGCGAACACCACGGAATGGATGGCGCCGATCCGCGCGCAGGCCAGCATCGCGTAGGCCGCTTCCGGGATCATCGGCAGGTAGATGGTGACGCGGTCGCCCTTCTTGACGTTCCGGGTGCGCAGGATGTTGGCCATCTTGCAGACTTCGTCGTGCAACTGGCGATAGGTGATGTGCTTCGACTGCGAGGGGTCGTCGCCCTCCCAGATGATGGCGGTCTGGTCGCCGCGCTTGTCGAGATGGCGGTCGATGCAGTTCCAGGCGGCGTTCAGGACACCGTCCTCGAACCATTTGATCGAGACGTTGCCGGGGGCGAAGGAGACGTTCTCGACCTTGTGGAACGGCTTCATCCAGTCGAGGCGCTTGGCTTGCTCGCCCCAGAAGCCGTTGGGGTCCGAGACCGAGCGGGCATACATTTCGCGGTACTTGGCGTCATCGACATAGGCACGTTTGGCCCAATCGGCGGATACGTCGTATATTTTCTCGGACATTTTACCCTCCCACTCGTTGCGGCACCGCACGCGCTGGCGGCCGCAAGCCGTCCTGATTGTTGCAGCGATTATGCGTCGCGGGGCGATACCCGGACAAGGCGGAAACGTCTGCGACCTTGGTCGCGCCGCCGGCCTGTCGTGTTGTCGCCGATCAAACCGGCGTTATTTTTCGGATGTTTTTAACGATCCGGCCGCGCCAAAAATCAACGCTATCGCCGAATGGCTCCCATGACAGGTATTTCAATACCGTCAATGACGGAATCGGGACTCGCAAAGCTAACCTTTACCCCCTAAATGGCGTCCCCGGGGCCGGACGACTCCCCGGAACCAAGCTATAACAACAGGCATTGCCGGCAGACAGGTGGAGCAAGGCGATAACGGTCATGATGGATCAGCAGAGTTTCGAGGCTACGCGGCCCGTTTCCGCCGATCCAGCCGTTGCATTGGCCGAGGCGCTCGGGCAACTGCCCAAGCCGACGCTGAAAGCGCCCGGGGCAAAGCCGCACATCGTTGGCAAGACCTCCGTCGAAGATCTGGCTGAGGAACTCGGCCTCAAGCTCGGCGACCAGAACGGGCTGACCATCCGCCGCGTCAAGCGCGGCAAGGGCTATTCATTCCATCGCGCCAACGGCACCCAGATCCGTCATGCCGGCACCATCCGCCGCCTGCATTCGATGGCGGTGCCGCCGGCCTATCGCGACGTGCGCTATTCGGCCGATCCGAGTTCGCATCTGCAGGCCGTCGGCATCGATGCGGCCGGGCGGCTGCAGTACCGCTATCACGCCGATTGGGAAAAGGTCCGCGAGCAGCGCAAGGCGCATCGCCTGGCGCGGCTGGTGGGCGCCCTGCCAAAAATCCGCCGCAAGGTCTCGGCGTATTTGTCCGGCGACGAGCCGACGCGGGAATTCGCGCTCTCGGCGGTGATCGAGCTGATCGCGCGCACCGCGATCCGGCCGGGCAATGAATCCTATGCCCGCCTCAACGGCACCCGCGGTGCCACCACGATGCTCAAGTCCAACGTGGCGCTGGAAGACGACAGCTTCGTCCTGACCTTCAAGGCCAAGGGCGGCAAGGCCGTGCGCAAGGAATGCGACGCCGCCAAGCTGGTGCGCGCCATCGGCATCCTGCGCAGCGTGCCGGGCAAGCGCATGTTCCAGTATCGCGACAATTCCGGCACCGTCCGCACCGTCTCGACCACGACCGTGAACGGGTTCCTGCGCGAGATCGCCGGCATCAAGATTTCGCTGAAGGATTTCCGTACCCTGATGGCGTCCGCCGTGGTGCTGGAATCGCTGTCGCGGATTACGCCCGCAGCAAGCGAGCGCGGCCGCAAGAAGCAGGTGCTGGATGCGGTGCGCGCCGCCGCCGACGAGCTGTCGAACACGCCCGCGATCTGCCGCAAGAGCTACGTCCATGACACCATCGTCACCGCTTTCGAGGACGGCATCCTCGAGCGTTTTGCCGCGACGATGAAGGGCTACCGCACCCAAGCCAAGCGCGAGGCGCTGCTGGCGCAGGTGGTAACGGCGGCGGCGGCGTAACACCGAAGCCGTAGGGTGGGCTGAGCGAAGCGAGCCCACCATCTCTCCAGGAATTGTGTTTTGAATGGTGGGCACGCTTCGCTTTACCCACCCTACGCATCGCGGCTAGCTACATCCCNCCCATCTTGCAGACCATCTTCCACTCTTCCGCNGTCACCGGCTGAACCGACAGCCGCGAATATTTCACCAGCGCCATGTCGGCGAGTTTCTTGTCGGCCTTGATCGCGGNCATCGTCACCGGTGTCTTCAGCGGCTTGTCCGCCTTGATGTCGACGCAGACGAATTTTCCGGTTTTGTCGGAGGGGTCGGGATAGGCTTCCTTGATAACTTCCGCGATGCCGACGATCTCCTTGCCCTCGTTGGAATGATAGAAGAAGGCCTTGTCGCCTTTCTTCATGGCCACGAGATTCTGCCGCGCGGTGAAATTGCGCACGCCGGTCCAGGCTTCGCCCTTTGCGCCCTTTGCAACCTGCTGGTCCCACGACCAGACCGAGGGTTCGGATTTCACCAGCCAGTACGCCATCGTCATTCCTCCGCCTTGAACGGCCGCGTCAGCAGGCCTTCGATCGCCGCGTCGATCGTCACCTTGCCACCCAGGATCGCNGCGACCGCATTTGATACCGGCATATCGACGTTCTGCGAAGCGGCCAGTTCGATCAGGACCGGCGCGGTGAACTCGCCCTCGGCGAGCTTGTCGCGGTTCGGCGGTTCGCCCCGGCCCAGCGCGATGCCGAGCGCAAAGTTGCGCGATTGCAGGCTGGAGCAGCTCAGGACCAGATCGCCGAGGCCGGAGAGGCCCACGAGCGTTTCGCTCCGCGCGCCGCAGGCCCGGCCCAGCCGGGCGAGTTCACTGAAGCCGCGCGTCGTCAATGCGGCTAATGCCGAGGCGCCGAGCTTGCGCCCTTCCACGATGCCGGCAGCAATCGCCAGCACGTTCTTCGCGGCGCCGCCGATCTCGACGCCACGAATATCTGACGTGTGATAGGGCCGGAACGTCGACGAGCCCAGCGCCTGCACCAAGGCTGCTGCCAGCGTCTCATCCTTCGCCGCCAGCGTCACCGCGGTCGGCAGCCCACGCGCCACGTCGTCGGCGAAACTCGGTCCCGACAGGATCCCAGGCGTTGCATCGGGCGCGGCTTCCGCGATCACTTCCGTCATGAATTTGTGCGTGCCGCGCTCGATGCCTTTTGCGGTAGCGATGACCGGCGTCGCCTTCTTCAGATGCGGCGCCAGCGCCACGACGGCTTCGCGCAAGTGCTGCGCGGGCGTTGCAATCAGGATGAGGTCCGCGCGTGCGGCAGCCGCGATGTCGCCGGTGATTTCGATGCGATCATTGACGCGCACGCCGGGCAAGCGGGGATTGCTGCGCGCGGCTTTCATCTGCGCGGCAGCCTCCACGCTACGCGCGTAAAGCGTCACGTCACGCCCGGCCCGCGCGGCAGCTCCGGCAAGCGCCGTTCCCCACGCACCGGCACCGATCACCGCGACTGAATTGAACGACGCCATGTCAGAATCCCGCGCGCGTGTTGGTGTAGCCGGCCGGCGCGGTCGCGTTGGCATCGAGCAGCCAGCGCGCGCGGGGCGGCGCGTCCATTGTATCGGTCAGTCCGAGCGCCATCCGCTCCGCGCCGGCCCAGGCGATCATCGCGCCGTTGTCGGTGCACAGCGCGGGCGGTGGAATGATCAGCGTGGTCTGCGCTTTGGCGGCGACCTCCTGCAACGCGCCGCGGATGGCGTGATTGGCGGCGACGCCGCCGGCCGCGACCAGCGCGCGGGGTGGGCCGAATTGTTCGTGAAACAATCTCAGGCCCACGCTCAGCCGGTCCGCCGTCGATTCCAGCACCGCGGCCTGGAAGCCGGCGCAGAGATCGCTGACGTCCTGCGGTTCCAGCGGCATCATGCGGCTGGCCTCGTTGCGAACAGCCGTCTTCAATCCCGACAGCGAGAAATTCGCATCCGGTCGCCCGAGCATCGGCCGCGGAAAGGCGAACCGCTTGGCGTCGCCGCTCGCCGCTGATCGTTCGACCTCCGGTCCGCCGGGGTAGGGCAGCGAAAGCATCTTTGCGACCTTGTCGAAGGCCTCGCCCATCGCGTCATCGACGGTGGTGCCGAGCCGGACATATTGGCCGACGCCGACCACGGCCACGATCTGGGTGTGCCCGCCGGACGCAAGGAACAGGCAATAGGGAAAAGCGAGCGCACAAGTGAGCCGCGGCGTCAGCGCGTGGGCTTCGAGGTGATTGACTGCGATCAGCGGCGTATCGTGGACCATGGCGATTGCCTTCGCCGTGGTAAGGCCGACGATCACGCCGCCGATCAGGCCCGGGCCGGCGGCGGCGGCCACCGCCGACAATTGCGCAAAACCGACATTTGCGTCCTTCATCGCCTGGCCGACGATGCCGTCGAGCAGGTCGACATGGGCGCGCGCGGCGATCTCCGGCACCACGCCGCCGAAGCGGGCGTGCTCTGAGGTCTGCGAGCGCACGATATTTGATAGAATCTTTCCGCTGCCGTCGCGCTGGCGCTCGACCACGGCGGCTGCGGTTTCATCGCAGGTGGTTTCGATTCCCAGCACCAGCATCGGCTTGTCGTTGTCCAATTTGATCCCTTGCGCTATCGCAACGCTTCAGTAACCGGGTAGCATTACGAGGTCGCAACGTGCAATCGCCCGGTAATGCCGAAATCGCTTCGGCGGAGATCTGAAATATGGCCGTCCTCGTCACGCGACCAAGCCCGGACGATGAGATGACCGCAAAGGCGCTGCGCGCGCGGGGGTTCGAGGTCCTGCGCGCGCCGATGCTGCGGTTCGAGCCGGTGCCGTTCCGGGACGATGCGGACGCGGCCTATGGCGCCGTCATCGTCACCAGCGCCAACGCACTGCGTGCCATCGCGCCATATATTGTCGATAGCCGGCTCCTCAAGCTACCGCTGTTTGCAGTCGGCGAAAACACCGCGGCCGCCGCGCGCGACGCCGGGTTTAGCGAGGTGATCGTGTCAAAGGGCGATGCCGGCGCGTTGCGCGATCTGGTGCTGGCGCGTGCGAAATCGAAGCAATTGAAGAAAGCGAGCCCGATCCTGTATCTTGCCGGCGCCGATCTGGCGCGCGACCTAGCCGGCGAACTCGGCGAGAACGGTTTTACGGTCGCGACGCAGACCACCTACCGGATGGTGCCCGCGCCCAGCCTGCCACGGGAGATATGTGACGCCTTTGTGGCGCATGAGATCGAGGCCGTGCTGCATTACTCACGGCGCAGCGCGCGTGCATTCCTGGAGGCGGCGCGCTTCGGGGGCGTCGAAATCTCGGCGCTGGCGCTGCCACAATGCTGTATTTCAGGGGCCGTCGCGGCGGTGCTGCGGGATGCCGGCGCGACCCAGGTCACGGCGGCGGCTTCGCCGGACGAAAATGCCCTGTTCGAAGCACTGGGCCGGGCGTTGCAGCCGCGGTCCGGCTCTAGATTTTGATTTGACGCGTTTTCTTGGCGCGAATCGGTCCCCACTTCGCTGGAAAACGCTACGGTCGTTCGTGCCCTAATCTTAAGTCTGAGCATGGTCTTATCGGAAAACCGGTGCCGCCACTGCCGGATCATGCTCTAAGACGTCCCGATTCTGCTAAGTTCCGGACCTAACCATTCAAGGGAACCGCTGTGATGGTCGATGACAGGCCCGAAGAGACTGGATCGCTGCCCGATTCGGGCCGGCCGAAGCGCGAGCCGCCGACCATCGATCTCGAGGCGACCGAAGTGTCGAGCGAGACCAAGGGTGCCGCCGGCGCATCGTCCGAGGCGACGCCCGAGCCCGTTGCTGAGCCCACGCCGGAGGCCGCCAAAGCTTCAGTTGAAGAACCTCCGGTCGCAGGGACGCCGTCCCGGCCGGTCTCGCCCTGGATCGTCGCGCCGGTCTCCGGCGCGGTCGCGGCTGCGCTGGTGATCGGCGTCGGCTGGATGCTGGGCTGGCCCGCGATTCAGCCCGCGTCCGCGCCGCCTGCCCCGCAGCTCAGTGCCGCCATCGACGGTCTTGCCGCCCGTGTCGCCGGACTGGAGCCAAAGGTCGGCAAGCCCGATCCCGCCGCCGCCGCGCGTACCGAGGCACTGGAAAAAACAGTCGCGGCGTTGCGCACTGAACTCGCGGCAACGCGGGCGCAAGGCGACAAGTTGGCGTCCGCAATCAACGATGTGAAATCAGCCCCGCGCGGCGACGGCGCCGTGTCGCCCGATCTCTCCGGGATCGATGAGCGTATCGCGAAGATCGAAAGCCAGATGCGGACGCAGGGCGCCGAGATCGCGCAGCAAGGCAGCAAGCTTGCCGATGCGAAGGCCGACGCCAAGCCTGCCGACGACATGGCGCTGCGCCGCCTGGTGTCAGCCGCGCTGCTCGATGTTCAGGTCCGTATCGGCGAGCCCTATCCGGCGACGCTCGCCACCACCAAGGCGCTGGCGCCCAATCCGGATGCCCTGAAGCCGCTCGATCAGTTCGCGGAGAAGGGCGTGCCGAACGCCAACAGGCTGAGCACGGAACTGCTGGCGCTGGTGCCGAAACTGCAGCCGGCCGCGCAGCAGAACAATGCCGCGACGACCGGCACGGGCATCGTCGAGCGCCTGCAGGCGGGCGCTGCCAAACTGGTCAAGATCGAACGCACCGATACCGCCGGCAATGATCGCGGCGCTGTGGTGGCGCGGATCACCGCGGCGGCGCTGCGAAATGATTTCAATGAGGCGCGGCGGGAATTGAAGACGCTGGAGCCGGCCGATCGCGCCGCAGCGCAATCCTGGCTTGAACGGGCCGACGCGCGCGACGCCGCGCTGGCCGCCTCCCGTCAATTCGCGACCGACGCCATGGCTGCACTCGCCAAACCGGCGCAATAGGGATTTCGATGATCCGGATCATTCTGTTTCTGTTGTTGATCGCGCTGGGCGCTGCCGGCGCGGCCTGGATTGCCGAGCAACCCGGCGATGTCATGCTGTCGTGGGGCAGCCTGAAGCTCACGACCAAGCTGCCGGTTTTCATGCTGGGGCTCGGCATCGTCGTCGTTGCGGCGATGATGCTGTGGGCGATCCTGCGTGGCCTGTGGCGCACGCCGGCGCGTATGCGCAAGAGCCGGCGCGAACGGCGCCAGGCCCGCGGCCGGCATGCGATCACGCAGGGACTGCTCGCAATCGGCCATGGCGATTCCTCCGCCGCTCGCATGCACGCCGAAGCGGCGCGCAAGCACGCGGCGCACGATCCGCTGGCGTTGCTGCTGCATGCGCAGTCGGCGCAGCTCGACGGCGACCGCGAAGGCGCGCAGCGCGCCTTCCGCGCCATGGCCGAGCGCGAGGACACGCGACTGTTGGGCCTGCGCGGCCTTTTCATCGAGGCGCAGCGCGCCGACGATCCGGTGGCGGCGGTAATGGTCGCCGAGGAAGCGCTAAAGCTGTCGCCGTCCTCGTCATGGGCCTCGCATGCCGTGCTCGGCTTCTGCTGCGCCAAGGGCGACTGGGCCGGCGCGCTGAAAATCCTCGACAACAATCAATCGGCCGGGCTGATCGACAAGGCGACCTATCGCCGGCAACGCGGCGTGCTGCTGACGGCGCGGGCGTTGGAGCTCGAAAAGGTCGATCGCGACCTGTCGCGCGAGAGCGTGATGGAAGCGGTCAAGCTCGCGCCGACGTTGGTGCCGGCCGCGGTGCTGGCGAGCAAGTTCGAAAGCGAGGCGCATCAGATCCGGCGCTCGATGCGCCTGGTCGAGACGGCGTGGCTGGCGCAGCCGCATCCGGATTTGGCCGATGCCTACGCGCATGTGAAGCTCGGCGATTCCGCGCGCCAGCGGCTGGTGCGGGTCGAGACGCTCTCAGCGAAGATGCCCGGCCACATCGAGGGCGCGCTGGCAATTGCGCGCGCTGCGATCGACGCGTCCGAATTTACCAAAGCGCGCGAGGCGCTGGCGCCGTTCATCGCAGCTCCGACGCAACGCGTCGCGCTGTTGATGGCGGAGATCGAGCGCACCGAACATGGCGATAGCGGTCGCGCACGGGCCTGGACCTTGCGCGCGGTGCGGGCGCTGCACGATCCGGCCTGGACCGCGGACGGCTATGTCAGCGATCGCTGGCGGCCGGTCTCGCCCGTCACCGGGCGGCTGGACGCCTTCCAGTGGCAGACGCCGGTTGCGGCACTGCCGTCCGACAAGGGTGGCGCGATCGAATCCTCAGCCTTCGAGGAAGCCATGCTGGCGGCGCCGCACCGCGCCGTCGTGCTCGAGCCGCCAAAGGACATCGAGGCCGAGGAACCGTCTCCATCAGCCGCCGCCCCGGTGCCGTCCGACGCGCCCAGTGTCTCAACGCCTGCGCCGGCCGCCGAGCAGGACAATGCGCCGCCTGCTACGGCCGAGGCTATTCTCCCCGAGGCCGCTCCTGCGGAGCCCGTTCCCGCCCCAGCGCCGGCTCCGTCCGCCGCGCCGGCCGAA
>C688J18823_10000781_pt1 | contig 18963 bp, 21 predicted proteins | sample HopSoiMetagenom1_FD_18823 | JGI IMG/M metagenome (IMG submission 18823) | reverse complement strand
GGCCGCGTGCCGGTGCTGGTTGACGGCGGGGTCCGCGACGGCGCGGACGCGCTGATCGCCATCGCGCTCGGTGCCGCCGCCGTCCTCGTCGCGCGCCCCACGGCGTGGGGGTTGGCCGTCGGCGGACAGTCCGGTGTCGAGGAGGTGCTCGCGTTCCTTCGAGACGGCTTGATCAGCGCGATGGCCAACGCTGGCTGCACCACGGTGGGCGACATCACCCGGGATCTCGTGCGGCCGGCGTGACGCCGGCGCGGACCGTCTGCGACCCTGCTGCCCATGCCCGGCGTCGACATGCACACGCACTCCGTCCGTTCCGACGGCACCAATACCGTGGCGCAGAACGTCGCCCTGGCGCTCGATCGGGGCGTCGCGGGCATCGCGATCACCGACCACGACACCACGGCGGGTCTGGACGAGGGCGTGCAGGCCGCGGCCGGGACGGATCTGCGGATCGTCCCCGGGATCGAGTTCTCGGCCGAGCACGACGGCGCGTCGTTGCACGTGCTCGCGTACTGGATCGACCCGGCAGATCAGGAGCTCGTCGCGGAGCTGCGTCGACTGAGCGACACGCGGTTCCGCCGCGGTGAGCTCATGGTCGAGAACCTGCAGGCGCTCGGATACGACGTCTCGTTCGAGCGTGTCCGGGCGATCGCGGGCGACGAGCTCGTGGCCCGGCCCCACATCGCCCAGGCGATGGTCGAGGCCGGCATCGTCGAGACGGAGAAGGACGCGTTCGACCGATTCATCTCCGACGGCGGTCCCGCGTACGTCCCGAAGCACGCGCTCGCGCCCCTCGACGCGTTGGCGTTGATCCGCGGGGCCGGCGGGGTCTGCGTGCTCGCTCACCCCGCGATGTGGAAGGGCAACGGCTCCGTGCCGGACGCGTTGATCGATGAGATGGCGGCGGGTGGGATGGGTGGTCTCGAGGTGGACCACCCCGATCACGACCCCGTGCAGCGGGCGCACTACCGCGCCCTCGCCGAACGGCTCGACCTCGTGCCGACCGGTGCGTCGGATTGCCACGGGGCTCGCTACGACTACCGCCTCGGCGCGGAGACCACACCCCTCGAGCTGGTCGACGAGCTCCACGCGCGCACGCCGGGCTGATGCGCCGGGTCGGGGTCGACGATCCGAACGACCCGCGGCTCTCGCCGTTCCTCGATCTGCGCGACACGCAGATGCGCGCGGCGCGCGAGCCGGCCGAAGGGTTCTTCCTGGCCGAGGGCGAGCGGACGATCCGCCGCGCCGTCGATGCCGGCTACGAGCTCCGAGCGGTGCTCGCGACCGAGCGGATGCTGTGGGGACTCGAGGACCTCGATGGGACGGCCTACGTGGTGCCGGATCCGGTCCTCGAGGACACGACCGGGTTCCCCGTCCATCGCGGCGCGCTCGCGAGCTTCTCGCGTCGGCCGATCCTCGACGCCGAGATCGTCCTCGCGACCGCCGAGCGAGTGGTCGTGCTCGAGGATCTGGTCGACACGACCAATGTCGGCGCGGTGTTCCGGGCGGCCGCAGCCCTCGGGTGGGACGCCGTCGTGCTGTCGGAGCGGTGCGGCGACCCGCTGTATCGCCGCGCCGTCCGCACCTCGATGGGTGCCGTCTTCTCGCTGCCGTGGACGCGCGTGTCGCACCGGTCGGGGATCGACGTGTTGCACGCGGCCGGCCTGACGGTTCTCGCGCTGACACCGTCGGGATCCGTCGAGGTTCGAGCGGTGACGGCGCCGCGACGGCGCGCGCTCGTCGTCGGTTCCGAAGGTCCGGGCGTTTCGCGTCGGTGGCTCGAGGCCGCGGACCTCGGTGTCCGCATCGAGATGCACGGGGGGATCGACTCGCTGAACGTTGCGACGGCGGCGGCCATCGCGTTGCATGCGCTCGCCTGAGCGACAGCAACCGGCCGCGTACTATCCCGGCGTGCCCGAGGCGATCGACCACGTCTTCCTGGACATCGGCGGTGTGCTGTACGACGACCGGGTGTACGCGGAGGCGTGGCGGCGGGCGCTCCGCGAGGCCGGCAGCACGTTCACCGACGCCGCGTTCGAGGAGGAGTACGCGGCATGCCGCGCCGCCCAGGATCGCTCGTTCCGGCTGCATCTCGCGACCGCATTCTTGGGACCCGATGCCGACGTGCGGGCCCTCGAGACGCTCGCGGCACGGCACTGGCACTATCCGCCGTCGGCGTTGCACACCGATGTCGTGCCGACGCTCACGGAGCTGCGCGACGAGGGCTATCGCCTGGGCGTCATCGCGAACCAACCGTCGCAGGTCCGCGCTGCGATGGAGCGCGACGGGCTCGTGCCGTTCTTCGAGGTGTGGGGCGTGTCGGACGACCTCGGGTTGCACAAGCCCGACCCGGCGTTGTTCCGCAGAACGCTCGAGCTCGCCGCCACCGACGGCGAGCAAACCGTGATGGTGGGCGACCGCCTCGACTACGACATGCGGCCCGCGCGAGCCGCCGGGATGCACACGGTCTGGCTCCTCCGCGGCGAGGCGCCCGACGATCCGACGCCCGCACAGCTCGCGGAGCCCGACGCCGCGATCGAAGAGCTGCAGCAGCTGCCCGGCGTGCTCGTCGAGCTCAGCTGAGCTGGCGCTGCTTCTGCAGCTCGCTCGCCGCCTTCAAGGCGGTCTGCGAGCGCGCGATGTCCGGCATCTCGTGCCCGCCGGCGAGTTCCTCCGCGGCCCACTTCGTCAGATCGCGGATCGACAGGATGCCGACCACGCGGTCCTTGTCGACCACGGGAAGGTGCCGGATGTTCAGCGACACCATCTGCTCGGCGGCCTCGGCGATGTCGGCCTTGGGACCGATCGTTTCGAGGTGCCGGCGGGTCATGCCATGGGCGACCTCGACCGAGTGCGGATCACCGCCCGCGGCGACGAGGTTCACGATGTCGCGCTCGGTCACGATGCCCGACAGGGCGCCGTCCTTGCCGAGCACGACGACCGACGAGATCCCGTTCGCCCGCATCTGCTTGGCCACGTCGGCGAACGTGTCGCCGGCGTCGGCGGTCTTCACGTCGCCTCGCATGATGTCGCCGACCAGCATCGGAACCTCCTCGGGACGGTGGACGGGAAGCGTACCGCAGGCATCATGACGGCCGGTGGCCGCGTCCCGCGGCGGGATGGCATGATGCGCTCGGAAGGAGTTTGCGCATGCCGATCGAACGCGCCGCCGATCACCCGACCTTCGAGCTCGGCGGCAACGCGATCACGTCGCTCGCGGCGCCGTCGCGTGGCTCCGACGAGACGGCGTTGTTCCGCATCGACCTGCCGGCCGGCGGCGCGCTCCCGGCGCACCACCACGACCATTTCGACGTGTTCACCGTGACGGCCGGCTCGGCGACGATGCACATCGGCGACGACGAGAGCCAGATCTCGGCCGGCGACGCCGTGGTCGTGCCGGCCGAGATCGTCCATTGGCTCGAGGCGGGGCCGGACGGCACCTCGATCGTCGTGACGATGCTCGCGCACACGAAGCTCGTTCGGGCCGACGACGGCAGCGTCATCGTGCCGCCGTGGGTGGGCTGACTCGCGTCCGCTCTCTCAGCCCTGTGACTGCACGCGGCTGACCCGTTCGATCAGCTCGGCTCCGAGCCCGATCGCGGCGAGCTCGTCGGGCGTGAGGGCGGCGAGGCTCGCCGCGAGCGTCTCGACGCGTTGCGCACGGCCGCGGGTGAGGATCCGCTTGCCCGCAGCGGTCGCCTCGACCAACACGCCGCGCGCGTCGTCGGGGTCCCGACGTCGCCGCACGAACCCGTCGCGTTCCAGCCCATCCACGAGGCGTGTCATCGTCGGTGCGGCGACCCCCTCCGCGGCTGCGAGCGCCCCGATCGCGAGCGGTCCCGCGTAGACGACGACCGACAGGGCTGAGAGCCGGGGAGGGGAGACGCCGAGGACGTCGTCCTCGATCCGCAGGCGACGCAAGAGGTGCAGGGCGGCCGAGTGGAGCCGATCGGCGACGTCCTGCACCTCTCGCGTTGGGGAAGTCCGCCTTGACGCGGTCATGCGGGTTCGTCTACCTTGTATTTGCTTAGCCTAAGCAAATACGGATCGTAGTGAGAGGATGCCCGCATGGCAAGCATCTCCACCGATCTCTTCGGCCTGATCGACGCCGGCGATACCGAGGGGGTCGGCGCGCTGCTCGCCGAACAGCCGTGGCTCGCCGCCGAGCGAGACGACGAAGGCGTGTCGCCGCTGCTGCGTGCTCGCTATCGCATGGACAAAGGCATGGTCGAGGCGGTGCGTCGTCACGTCGAGCGGCTGAACGTCTTCGAGGCGGCAACGTTCGGCGATCTCGACCGGCTCACCGAGCTCCTCGCCGACGATCCCGAACTCGTCGACGCNATGAGCGGCGACGGGTTCACGCCGTTGCACCTCGCGGCGTTCTTCGGGCAGGCCGACGCGGTTCGGTTGCTCCTTGCACGCGGCGCGTCGGCCGACCGGAACGGCACCGGGTGGATGACGGGGACGCCGCTGCACGCGGCCGCCTCCGGGTCACACGCGAGCGTAGTTCGGATCCTCGTCGACGCAGGCGCCGATCCGAACAGCCGGCAGCGTCACGGCTACACGCCGCTGCACTCGGCCGCGGCCAACGGCGACCTCGAAAGCGTGGAGGCGCTGCTCGACGCGGGCGCGGATCCTGCCGGCACCAACGACGACGGTGAGACGCCGCTCGTCCTCGCCGAGCGCGGGGACGACCTGGTGATCGTCGAGCGGCTGCGCGACGCGGCCGGCTGATCGGACGTCAGGCGGAGAAGCGGAACTCCTGCTGCACCGAGTCGCAGGGATTGCCGCGGCCGAAGCGGATCGTGCCGTCGGTCACGTCCGCCACCGACCAGAAGGCCGTGACGGTCTCGCGACCTTCGGCCTCGTGCCGGCACAACGCATCGGGCGCGTTCTCGTGGTCTTGCAGGAACCCGTGCAGCGTGTCCATCGTGATCGAACCCGCCGGTGCGCCGGCGAGGAGCTCGGCGGCGCGACGGTAGCGTGTCGCGGACAGCCCCGCATACTCGGGGTCGCCCTCGTAGCCGAGCATCGCGCCGCACACGTAGTGGTTCGTGTGCACGAGGTGACCGGTATCGTCGGCGCCCGTGACCTCGGCAGCCGTGGCCGAGCCCTCGACGTTCGCCACGGTGCCGGAGGCATCGACCAGCACGTTGTTATAGGACGACGCGCGCGCCGGGTGCAGCGCGACGTCGGTCATGCCCTGGAGCGTGCGCTCGCGGAGCATCGCGCGTACCTGGATCTCTCGCGGGATCCCGACGCGCTCGTCGTTAGGGCTCAGCTCGTTGCCCGTGAGGTTGAGCCCAGCGTCGTTCCATCCGACGCTCAGCCAGATCCCGTTGCCGATCGACAGGATCGTCGGGTCCTCGCCGCAGGTGCGTTCGATCGCGACGAGGTCGTGCTGATATCGGCGGGACATGTCGTTGTTGTGCGCGGTCAACGTGTGCCCGTCGGCGGTGGCCGGAGCGACTGCCACCATATCGCTGCATCGACCGTCGATCGCCGCGCCGACCTGGCCGGCGACGCGAGGCTCGTACCAGATCTCCTCGATACAACAGGCCCACAGCACCCGCGGGTCCACGTCGACGGCCTCCGCGCACGCATCGAGCTCGTCGAAGACCCACGGCATGATCGGGCGTGTCACCTCGGCGTAGCGATCGGCGAGCGCGAGCTGCTCGTCGACGGAGCGCCCCGAGGGGATCTGCCAGGTCGTCGGGTCGCACTCGCGCTCGATCGTCGACGCGCAGGCATCACCGATCGCGGCGCCGACCTCCGCGTAAGACCCGCGCACCGTGATCAAGGGGATCGTGTGTTCGCTCATGCGGGGATGGTACGTCGATGCCGAGCACCTCGCGCACCTTCGTGAACCCCGCCTTCTCGCAGGCACGCTGCGCGCGGGGGTTCGTCGTCTCGGTCGTGAGCGCGACGGCGGACGCACCGTGGTCGCGTTCGAGATCCTCGCGCATGAGTGCGACGGCCCGAGACCCGATGTCGCGGCCGACGCGACCGGGTTCGCCGACGAAGACGTCGATCCCGAAGGTGTCGTCATCCGCGCCGATGTTGAGCGCCGGACCATGAGGTCGTAGTCGGCGTCCTCGTCGTGGATGGTGCGGAGACGCAGGTCGCCGACCGCGGCGATCACGGGCATCGCGACAGCGTGTCAGAGCCCGTCGCTACGGTTGAGCCCATGGGTGCACGAACGCATCGCGTGGGAGGCGATCGATGAGCGCCGACGTGTGGATCGCGGTGGTCGCCGCCGGCGTGTTGGGCCTCGTCGTCGGTGGGGCCGTGGCTGCCCGGCGCCGCGGTGCGGGGGGAAGTGACGTGCGCGCCGCGCTCGACGTCCAGGCCGCCGAACTCCGGCGGCTGGCCGATGCCTCCGCGCAGCGCGAGCTCACCGCCGAGCAGTTGCGGCAGGGTCTCGACGGCGCCCGCCGGTCGCTCGAAGAGCTCCGGATCCGCGACCAGGAGCGCCGAGCGACGGACGCCGAGCAACGCGAGGTCGTCCGGCGGCTCGCGACCGTTCTTGCCGGCGGCGCGTCGAAGGGGCGAGCGGGCGAGCATGTCTTGCGTGAGCATCTCGCACACCTTCCGCCCGGCATGCTCTCGGCCAACGTGCGGGTCAACGGCAAGATCGTGGAGTTCGGGCTCGTGTTGCCCGACGGCCGCCGGCTCCCGATCGATTCGAAGTGGACCGCCGTCGCCGAGCTCGAGGCGCTCGAGGCGGCCGACGATCCCGTGCGCAGAGATGCGTGCGCCCGCGCCGTCGAGCGTGCCGTCGTCGCTCGCACCAAGGAGGTCGCGCAGTACCTCGATCCGAGCGTCACCGCGCCGATCGCGATCGCCGCCGTGCCCGACGCGGTCTACGGCGTGTTGAAGCGCGCGCACGCCGACGCGTTCGCGAACGGCGTCGTCGTCGTGCCGTACGGCAGCGCCCTGCCGATCGTGCTGTTCCTGTACGAGCTCGTTCGGCGCTACGGCGACGGCTCCGACGCCCAAGCGAGCCTCGCAGAGATCGCTCGCGCGCTGGAGGCCATGGACGCGATCGTCGAGAACCGGTTCGCCAAGGCCGCGACGATGCTGACGAACGGCGCGGACGAGTTCCGGACGCATCTCGGGAAAGCCCGCGGATCGATCGCTCGCGGTCAGGTCGCCGACGACGATCCGCCGCTGACCGTCGTCCGTTGAGGTCAAGCTCCCCGGGGGCTGCCGCCGATACCTGCTCGGTGAGGAACCGGCTGGCAGCGTTGTCCCTGTTCTGTCTCGTGATGGCCTCGGTGGCGATCGTGCCCGCGGCTGCCGCGCACGGCGCGCCCGGGCGGGTCGCCGGGCCGACCCGCCTCGCGGCGCCCGTCGCGTGCTCCGGTTGCTGGCACCCGGTGCGGAAGGTCTCTTGGCAGTGGCAGCTCGCGCGCCCGCCGAAGGCCTCGGCGCTGCTCGACGTCCGGATGTACGACGTCGATGGGTTCGAAACGACCAGGACGCTGGTCAAGAAGATGCATGCGAAGGGGATCAAAGCGGTCTGTTACGTAAGCACCGGCTCGTGGGAGAAGTGGCGGCCCGATGCCGATCGGTTCCCGGCCTCCGTGCTCGGCAAGTCGAACGGGTGGCCGGGGGAGCGGTGGCTCGACATCCGCAAGATCTCAGTGCTCGCCCCGATCATGCGCGCGCGGGTCCGGATGTGTGCGCGCAAGAGGTTCGACGTGGTCGAGTTCGACAACGTCGACGGATATCAGAACGCGACGGGCTTCCCGCTCACCGGCGCTGCGCAGCTGCGCTACGACGTCTTCCTGGCCAACGCGGCCCACCGCCGCGGCATGTCGGTCTTGCTGAAGAACGACCTCGGCCAGATCCGGAGGCTGCTGCCGTACTTCGACGGCGCGCTGAACGAACAATGCTTCCAGTACCGAGAGTGCCGAGCGCTTCGGCGATTCGTGCATACGGGCAAGCCCGTGTTCAACGTCGAATACAAGCTGGCGTCCTCGGCGTTCTGTCCCAAGGCGAACGCCCGTAACTTCAACTCGTTGAAGAAGCGGCTGTCGCTGGACTCGTGGCGCGTTGCGTGCCGTGGCGCCTAGCGCGCCCAGTGCTCGCGGAGCGTCGGGTTCGACCGGTCGTTCTGCGACATCGCGAGCCGCTCGTCGGTGATCGGCCACGCCACCGCCAGGTCAGGGTCATCCCACGCCACGTACGGGTAATCGGCATCGGCTTGCCAATGGCGATCGACCAGGTACGCGTACACCGCGACGTCGGACAGCGCCTGGAAGCCGTTGGCGAGGCCGGCGCCGACGAACAACGCCTTGCCGCGATCGAGCTCGCCCGTCCACACCGAGCCAGCGGTCGCGGAACCGGCGCGGATGTCGGCGATCGCGGCGAAGACCCGGCCCGCCGCGACGTGGACCAGCTTGTTCCAGGGCTCGGCATGGAAGCCACGCAACGTGCCGGCCGCCGACTCGGAGATGTTCCACTGGACCGGCGTGAACGGTGGGATGCCCGCCGCGTGGAGGGCCTCATCGTGGAAGACCTCGCGGAACGAGCCGCCCGGCCGCTCCGGGTCGGCGCGAACCTCGAGCTCGAGCAGGAACAATCCCGCGAGGGGTGCAGGCGTCACGACCATCGGCACGCTGTGCAGCCTACCCATCCCAGGGCGTGACATCGCTATCCACCGAACTGCATACTTACGCACAAGTGGATGGGTCGATCAGAGTCGCGGTACTCGGAGCATCAGGCTTCTCCGGTGGAGAGCTGATCCGACTCCTGCATGTCCATCCACGTTTCGAGGTGACGTTCGCCGGTGCGAAAGGGTCCGTCGGAACGACCGTCGGCGCCTCGCATCCGCACCTCGCCGGCCTCCCGGCCGGCCGACTGATGATGACCGAGATGGACCCGGACGCCGTCGCCGCGGCGGCGGATCTGGTGTTCTCGGCGCTCCCCAACGGCACGAGCGCCGGCCTGGCCCCCACGATCCTGGACGCCGGCGCGCCGGTGATCGACCTCGCCGGCGACTTCCGCTTGTCGGCCGAGTCGTATCCCGCCTGGTACGGGTTCGAGCACCCGACACCGGCGTGGCTCGATGAGGCGGTGTACGGCCTGCCGGAGCTGTTCCGCGAGCGGGCACCGGGCGCGAAGCTCGTCGCGAACCCCGGCTGTTTCGCCACCGCCGCGATCCTGTCCTGCGCACCGATCCTGGCGGCCGGGCTCGCCGAACCCGGTCCGGTGCGCGTCGACGGTAAGACGGGCGTCTCGGGCGCCGGCCGCGCGGCGCTGGAGTCGACGTCGTTCGGCGCGACCGAGGATTCGATCCGGCCGTACCGCTTCCCGGCGCATCAACACACGCCCGAGATCGAACGCGGGATCGAGCTCGCCACCGGGCACGTCGTGAAGGCGCTGTTCGTGCCGCATCTCGTGCCGGCGGTCCGCGGTGTGGTGACCACGTCGTACCTCGCCGCCGCGCCGGGCGTGTCGACCGAGCGATTGACCGACTGCCTGGCCGCGGCCTACGAGGGCGAACCGTTCGTGCGCGTGCTGGCGCCGGGTGCGATGGTCGACGCGAAGCGAGCGCGTGGAACGAACGTGATCGAGCTCCAGGCGGTCGCCGACGGTCGAACCGGTACCGCGGTGGTCGTCGGCGCGCTCGACAACCTCGTGAAGGGCGCCGCCGGGCAAGCGATCCAGAACGCCAACCTCGTGCTGGGCATCGCCGAAGCCACGGCACTGCCGACGACGGCGGTGTATCCGTGACCACAGGGGGCACCTACGCACGCGGCTTCCGGGCGGCGGGGATCGCTGCGGGATCGAGGCCGAGCGGTTCGCGGGTGCTTGGCAGGGGCCTCTCCTACCCATACGTGCGCATCAATGGGGACACGACGTGACGAACGGCAGCCTGCCGCCGCAGATCCGCGAGCGGACCGTGGCGAAGGCGCGGACGCTGCTCGAGGCGCTGCCGTTCATGCGCGAGCACGGCGGGCGCGTGATCGTGATCAAGTACGGCGGCGCCGCGTTGGAGACCTCGGGTCTCGCCTCGACGTTCGCCGAAGACGTGATGTTGCTGCAGTCCGTCGGTATCAAGCCGGTCATCGTGCACGGCGGCGGCCCCGCCGTGACGCAGCTGTCGGCGCGCCTCGGCATCGAGACGACGTTCGTCGACGGGCTCCGCGTCACCGACGCGGAGACCCTCGACGTGGCGACGATGGTGCTCGCGGGCAAGCTGAACACCGACGTCGTGTCATCGCTCGTCGCCGGCGGCGTCAGCGCCGTCGGTCTGTCGGGCGTGGACGGACGTCTGCTGCTCGCGCGCAAACAGGACAAGCCGGACCTCGGGTTCGTCGGCGACGTCGCGCAGGTCAACGCCGACGTGCTCGAGACGCTGCTCGACCGGTCCTTCGTCCCGGTCGTCGCGTCGATCGCGGTCGACGAGGACGGACAGGCATACAACGTCAACGCCGACGTGGTCGCGGCGGAGCTGGCCGTCGCGCTCGACGCGGAGAAGCTCGTCTACGTGAGCGACGTCCCCGGCCTCATCGGTACGACCGGCGACCTCCTCTCCGAGCTGTCATCGAAGCAGGCGGGCGACCTCTTGGCAGAGCCCGGCGTGATCGAGGGCGGCATGATCCCGAAGGTCCAGAGCGCGGTCCGCGCGTTGGACTCGGACGTCGGTCGCGTGCATCTCGTGGACGGACGGGTCGAACACGCGGTCGTCCTCGAGCTGTTCACGCCCGAGGGGATCGGCACCATGATCACGCCCGACCTCGACAGGATCACGCAGTGAGCGGCGAGGCGCAGATGCCGACGTACGCGTGAGCACGACCACGGGCACCCGCACGCGACGACGCCAGGCGATCGTCGAGCTCGTCTCGGGCGAGCGCCTCGGCTCGCAGGAAGAGATCCGATCGCGGCTGGCCAAGCTCGGCCATCAGGCGACGCAGTCGACGATCAGCCGCGACCTCGAGGAGCTCGGCCTCGCGCGCGTGCACGACGCCGACGGGGTGCGGTACGTGCTGCCGGAGGCCACCGGCGCGCCGTCGGCGACCCGCCTGCGACGGTTGCTCGCCGAGTTCGCCGTCGCGTTCGTCCGGACCGACGTGGGGCTGATCGTCCGCACGCCGCCGGGCGCGGCCAACGTCTTGGCCGAGGGGATCGACCGCGCGGCGCTCCCCGAGGTCGCGGGCACGATCGCCGGGGACAACACGATCTTGGTCGTCGGGCGCGAAGGCGTTGGCGCGACGGCGATCGACAGGACCCTGACCGACATCATGGAGGCGAACGATGGTTGACAAGGCGGTCCTCGCATACAGCGGGGGACTGGACACGTCGGTGACGATCCGCTGGCTCGCTGAGCGCGGGTTCGAGGTGCACGCGGTCGCGGTGGATGTGGGCCAGCGCGAGGACTTCGCGCAGATCGTCGAGCGCGGGCGGCGCGCCGGCGCCGCGAGCGTGCGCGTCGTCGATGCGGTCGACCGGTTCGCCGCCGAGTACCTGGCGGCCGCGATCCGCGCGAACGGGATGTACGAAGGGAAGTACCCGATGGTGTCCGGGCTCGCGCGCCCGTGCATCGCCGAGGAGGTGGTCGCGGTCGCCCACGAGGTCGAGGCGTCGACGGTCGCCCACGGGTGCACCGGCAAAGGCAACGACCAGGTGCGCTTCGAGGTCTCGTTCGCGGTGCTCGCGCCGGACCTCGACGTGCTCGCGCCGATCCGCGACGACGCCATCCCGCGCGAGAAGGCGATCGCGTTGGCCGCCGAGTGGGACATCCCGGTGACGAACGTCGCGACCGTCTATTCGATCGACGAGAACCTCTGGGGTCGCACCGCCGAGTGCGGGCCGCTCGAGGATCCATGGGTCGCGCCCCCGGAGGACGCCTTCGATCGGACGGCGGCGCCTGCGAACCGACCGACCGAGCCGACCGAGATCGTCGTCACGTTCGATCGCGGCGTGCCCGTCGCGCTCGACGCGGAGACGGCGTCGCTTCCGGACGTGATCCGGGCGCTCGACGCGCTCGGTGGCAGGTACGGGTTCGGGCGCGTCGACATGATCGAGAACCGGCGCGTCGGCATCAAGAGCCGGGAGATCTACGAGGTACCGGGCGCGTTGTCGATCATCGCGGCACACCGCGCACTGGAGGATCTGACGCTCGAGCGCGACCTCGCGCACCACAAGCCGGGGATCGAGGCGCGATGGGCCGACCTCGTCTACGACGGACAATGGTTCTCGCCGCTTCGAGCGGCGCTGGACGCCTACGTCGAGGCGACGCAGGCGCCCGTGTCGGGTGACGTCCGGCTGCGGTACGAGCCCGGCGCCTGCACGGTCGTCGGGAGGTGGAGCGAGCAATCGCTGTACGACCTGTCGCTCGCGACGTATGGATCGGCCGACGCGTTCGACCAGTCCGACTCCCGCGGCTACGTGACCCTCTACGGGCTGCCTCTCAAGGTCTGGTCGGCGATGCAGCGCCCGGCGGGATGAGCGACCGGCCGTTGTGGGGCGGCCGGTTCTCGAAGCCGCCCGCGCTCGAAGCGAAGATCCTCGGCCACTCCTTGGGGGTCGACCAGGTTCTGGTCTCCGTCGATGTGGAGGCGAGCGTGGCGCATGTCGCGGCTCTGCGAGACGCCGATCTCCTGACGAGCGATGAGGCGCATCGGCTCGAAGACGCGCTGCATCAGGTGCGCGACGCGATCCTCAGCGACCGGTTCACGTTCGATCCGGACGACGAGGACATCCACTCCGCCGTCGAACGAGGCGTAACGGATGTCCTCGGCGACCTCGGCGCAAAGCTGCACGCGGGCCGGTCCCGGAACGACCTCGTCGCGACCGACGTCCGGCTGTATCTCCGGACGCTCGAGAGAACCGTCGCGGCGCACGTCCGGGCGTTGGCCCGAGCGTTGGTCGAGCGCGCACGGAAATTTCCGAACGATCCGCTGCCAGGCACGACCCACGCTCGGTTTGCCCAGCCCGTCACGGTCGGGCACCATCTGTGCGCGCACGCCTGGGCGCTGTCGCGCGATCTCCAACGGTTCGCGGATTGGCGGGCGCGCAACGTCGTCTCGCCGCTCGGCGCCGGCGCCCTCGCGACCTCGACGCTCGGGCTCGATCCGGACGCGACGGCGGAGCGGCTCGGCTTCGAGCGTTCATTCGAGAACTCCCTCGACGCCGTCAGCGACCGCGACATCCTGCAGGAATGCGTCGCGATCGCCGCCATCTGTTCGACGCATCTTTCTCGGCTGGCGGCCGACCTCGTCCGCTGGACCGACCCCGCGCTGGGTTGGGCCGAGCTCGACGAGGCCTACGCGACGGGCTCGAGCATGATGCCCCAGAAGAAGAACCCCGATACCGCCGAGCTCGCGCGGGCGAGTGCGGCGGGCGTCACCGCCGACTTCGTCGCCGTCTCCGCGATGTTGCAGGGACTGCCGCTCGGCTACCAACGCGATCTCCAGGAGGACAAGCGGCCGACCTTCCACGCGCTCGCCACCGTCGCGACCGTTGCGCAAGCGCTCCGCGGCGCGGTTGAAACGCTGCGCATCGATACCGACGCGATGCGCGCCGCGTGTACCGACCCGGCTCTGTACGCGACCGATGTCGCCGAGGCGCTGGTGCTCGACGGCGTGCCCTTCCGCGAGGCGCATCGGCGCACGGGTGAGCTGTTGAAGCGGCTGGAGAGCGAGCGCCGCACGATGCGGGACCTCGCTCCCGACGAATGGGCGGCGATCGGTGTGCCGAACGGCGCCGACCTCCTCGATCCCGACCACGCTATCGCTGCGCGTTCGATGGCGGGCGGTCCGTCGCCCTCCTCGGTGCAGGCACAGCTCGCGGCGCTCGACGCGCTGCTCGGACCGGAGGATGCGAAGGGTTGACACGACGGAGGCCGCCGGCGAAGCCGGCGGCCTCCGACGGTACTGTCCGCGTCGGCGTTAGCCGACGAGGCGCACGTTCGCAGCCTGGGGGCCCTTCTGCCCGTCGGTCACGTCGAACTCGACGGCCTGACCCTCCTCGAGGTTGCGATAGCCCTCACCCGTGATCGCGGAGTAATGGACGAACACGTCCGGACCTCCGTCCTGCAGGATGAAGCCAAAGCCCTTCTCAGGGCTGAACCACTTCACGGTTCCTGTCGCCACTGGCGATTCCCTCCTTCCTCGGCCCGGCCGGGCGTGGTGCAGATGCGGTGCCCGCCGGCCTGCCGGCGCCGAAACGCCGGTGAGGGAACTGCTTCCAGTGCAGTACTGCGATGCGGAACCCTCGCCGCAGACCATACCGGAACAAGGCGCATCGTTCCATCCGGCTAGGCTTGCGACGTGGAACGTTCATTCGCCTCGGCTCTGGTGCTGATGGCCCACCCCGACGACGGCGATTTCATGTGCGGCGGAACGGTCGCGGCGTGGACCGGGGCGGGCACGGAGGTGCACTACGTCATCGTCACCGACGGGTCGGCCGGGTCGAACGAGCCGGGCAAGACCCGCGCGGAGATCGCGCCCGTCCGCGAGCGGGAGCAGCGGGCGGCGGCGGAGATCCTCGGGGTCAAGAGCGTGACCTTCCTGGGTGAGGTCGACGGGATGCTCGAGGTCAACCTCGACACCCGCCGGAAGGTCTGCCGGGAGGTCCGTCGCCTCCGGCCCGAGGTAATCGTCGCGCCCGACCCGTCGCGGCTGTGGTACGGCAATGAGTACGTGAACCACTGGGACCACAAGCAGGCCGGCCTGCTCGCGCTCACCGTCGTGATGCCCGACGCGCCGACACGCCCGATGTTCCCGGAGCTCCTCGGGGAGGGCCTCGAACCGTTCGAGGTGCCGAACCTCTGGCTCGCGACGGCCGATGCCGACGCGTTCGTCGACATCACCGGCACGATCGACACGAAGATCGAGGCGCTCAAGGCCCACGTCTCCCAGGGCACCGCCGAGGCCGAGCCGCGGATCCGGGAACGGGCCGAAGCCATTGCGGCGCTGTCCGAGAAGGGGTACCGGTACGCCGAGGGGTTCAAGGCCCTGCGGTTCGTTGACGACGACGAAGAGGTGCCCGCTCCATGAGCGACGGTGATCCGATGGACGAATCCTTCCCGCTTCCCGAAGAGCCGCTCGACCTCACGGAGGAAGAGCGCGCCGACATCGAGGCCGACCTCGCCGACCTCGCGCAGATGCACGCGGTCTTCTCCGTCCAGGGCGTGAAGGGCGTCGTGATCGCGTGCCAGGAATGCCGGCAGAACCACTTCTACGAGTGGGCGCTGCTGACGGACAACCTGCAGCACATGCTCGACACCGGCGAGCCCCGCATGCACGAGCCGGCGTGGGACATCGATGAGACCGAGTACATCCAATGGGACTACGGCAAGGGCTTCGTCGACGCGCTCGTGGACAACGGGATCGAGCCGGGCCGCCAGGTCGGGCTGACCGCGTGCCCGTACTGCGAGACGCCCTTCGACGCGGCGTTCCGGTACTGCCCCTCGTGTGGCAAGCAGCTCGCCGTGATCCGGCTGTTCAACGAACTCCTGGACCGCGGGGTCGAGGAGCGCGAGGCGCGCACGATGCTCGTGCGCGCCGGGTTCGAGCCCTTCTGATCGCGGCTAGGCGCCGGGGCGTCGCCCCGGTATCCTCCGCGCGATGAGCACCATCTCGCAGTTGAACTGGCTGCTGTTCCTGCACATCGCCTCGGTGCTGGCGCTTCTCGGTACGCACGGCGCCTCGATGGCGGTGCTCTACGGGATCCGCAAGGAGCGGGACCGCGGCCGGATCATGGCGATGGTCCAGCTCTCCGGCCGCACGACGGTTCCGATGTACATCTCGATCCTGCTGATCGTGCTGTTCGGATCGCTGCTGGCGTTCAAATTCCACATGTGGGGCGAGAAGTGGCTGTGGGTCTCGATCGCGATCCTCGTCGCGACGATCGCCCTGATGAACGTCGTCGCGAAGCCGTACTTCCGCAAGGTCAAGGAGGCGTGCCAGCTCAGGCCTTCAGGCGTGCCGCGGATCTCCGACGAGGAGCTCGGCGACGTGCTTGCCTCGCCGATGGCCCACGTGATCAGCCTGATCGGCGTGGTCGGGTTGCTGTCGATCCTGTACCTGATGATCTTCAAGCCGTTCTGACGACGGCGTCACGCGGGAGGCAGCGGCCGCGCGGCGGGGCCGTTCACGACCTCGCCCATCTGGTTGAAGCGCGAGCCGTGGCACGGGCAGTCGAAGGTGTTCTCTGCGGGGTTCCAGCCGATCGTGCACCCGAGGTGCGTGCACCGTGCGGAGAACAGGTGCTGCTCGCCCTTCTTGTCGACGAAGACGGCGAGCTTCTCGCCGCGCTTCTCGATCACGCCGCCTTCGCCCGGCGCGAGCTCGGACGCGATCTGCGCGACGGTGCGGCACAGCAAGATGTCGCGGTCGGAGCCCTCGACCACCGTCTGGGGAACCGAGCCGAGCAGGAACCCCTTCGCGCCCTGCAGCCCCTTGTTCCCGATGACGACCACGTCGGCGTCGACGTCGTCGGCGGTGCGCAGGATCAGGTCGGCGGGGTCGCCCTGGAGCAGCTGCACGTCGGTCTCGATCCCGCGGCCGTAGACCTCGACCGTGTCGTCCATCACGAGCTTGCCGGTCGAGGGATGGCCGATGAACACGAGCGTGACCGGCGCGAGGAGCTCGCGCGCGAGGTCGAAGCCCTTGCGAGCGGCGCGGTCCGCCGTCGCGGAGCCGTCGCTCGCGATCACGATCCGGCCGTAGGGCGCGTGCGGGTCTCGCTGGCGCGCCGGCGCGACGAGCAACAGGTCGCACGGTGCGTGATGCGCGAGCCAGCGCGCGAGCTCCGAGATCGGCTGTCCATCACCGCGCGCGATCGCGATCAAGCCCGCGTCGAGCTCGTCGGCCGCGGCCACGAGCGCGTCGCCGGCCCGGCCGACCACCGCTTCGGACGAGAGCTTCGACGCGCGCATGCCGGCGGCTTCCGCGGCCTCGAGCGCGCCCGACAAGATGTCCTGCGCCTGATCGGGCGCCGTCGACCCCGTGATCGCGGTGAGCTTCGCGGACACCGCGCGTGCGATCGTGGCCGTCGTCTCGCCGGCCCGCGAGGCCGCGGGTGAGCCGTCGGTGCCGAGCACGATCCGTCCCCACATGGACCCCGGAGGTTAGCCGGACGCGACGGGTTCCAGCACGCAGTCTTCGGGGAGCTTGTCCTCGCGGACCCGGAGGAACACCGGCGCGCGCATCTTGCCCGTGCTCTTCGTCATCTCGAGATAGGTGACCTCGCAGACGAGCGTCGGCTCGACGAAGACCGCGCCCTTCGCGGCGCGGAGCTCCGGGACGGCGGGCTCGTCGCGCGTCAGCCCGTCGAGGTGCTCCACGACGCTCGAGAGCAGACCGTCGGTGAACCCGGAGCCCACCTGTCCGACCCAGCGCAGCTCGCCGTCCACGTAGGCGCCGACCAGCAGGGCGCCGAACGTGTCGCCGCGCCCGCCCTGGCCCGGAGTGAACCCGAGCACGACGCAGTCCTGCACCTGGCGGATCTTGATCTTGCGCCAGGCGTCGGTCCGGCGGCCGGGAACGTACGGCGAGCCGATGCGCTTGGCGACGATGCCCTCGAGCTGCTGCGCCTTGGCCGCCTCGAACAGCAGCGTGCCGTCACCTTCGACGTGGGTCGTCATCCGGAGCCGCTGGTCCTCCTCCACGATGTAGCCGAGGAGCTCGCGGCGCTCCTCCAGCGGCAGCCCGGTCACGTCGCGGCCGTCGAGCCACAACAGGTCGAACACGACGAGCGACACGGGGATCCTCGTGCGGGCGCGCTCGATGTCGCGCTTGTTGTGCAGGTTCATCCGCTGCTGCAGCACCTCGAACGAGTTCTTGCCGTCGGCGTCGACCGCCACGATCTCGCCGTCGATCACGGCGTTCACCTCGTCGATCAGCTCGTGGATCATGTGGAGCTCCGGGTACGTGTCGGTCACCACGCGGCCGGTACGTGAGCGCAGGACGGTCTCGCCGGTGGAGAGCTCGGCGAGGCACCGGATGCCGTCGAGCTTGGGCTCGAACCACCAGCGGTCGTCGTCGAAGGCCGAGTACCCGCCCTCCGCGAGCATCGGCTTGAACGTCGGGGGTGTGGCGATCAACGGCGCGGTCTGCGCGCTCGCGAGGAACGCGAGCCAGTCGGTCCGCGTCTTCACGAAATGGAACTCGAGCTGCGGGTACCGGCGGCCGTGCAGCACGAACGACACCTTGGTGTCGGTCCACTCGACCGGCTCGTACCAGCCGTCGTCGAAGATCCGAACCTCGCCGGCGCCGTAGTGCCCCTCCGGGATCGTGCCCTCGAACTTCCCGTACTCGAGCGGGTGCACCTCGGTCTGGACCGCCAGGCGCTTGTCGCCTTTGGCTGTCGGCAGACCTTTGGGGACCGCCCACGAGGGGAGCCCGCCGTCGTGCTCGAGCCGCACGTCGTAGTGCAGGCGCGTCGCGCGGTGCTTGTGGATCACGAACGAGTTGCCGGTTCCCGCGGCCTCGCCGGGCGCGGGCTCCGTGGTTCCCTCGGCGCCGAACTCGCGCCGGCGGACGTACTCGAACAGCGCCGGGTCCTTCGACGCGATCGCGATGTCGTCAGAGGTCTTGGCCGAGACCGTCGGCGACGCCGTGCGCGGCAACGGTCCGCTCGGATCGTCCTCCGGCTCGACGCCGAGCGCCTCCATCGCGGGCGCGAGGTCGTTGTACGGGCCCTCGCGCACCGGCGCCCATCGGTCGCCGACCGCGGCGAAGCGCTCCCAGACGTTGTCGATCCGGAAGTCCTGCGGTTCGAACCCGCCGGCATCGACCTCGTCCCACGTGAGCGGCGTCGACACCGGCGCGCGCGGTTCCGGACGCAGCGAGTACGCGGCCGCGATGTTCGCGCCCTGGCGATTCATATTGTGGTCGATGAAGATCTTCCCGCTGCGGTCGGCGATCCGCCACGCCATCGTGACGCGGTCGGGGTCGGCACGCCCGATCATCCGGCCGCACGACCCGACGAACGCTCGGACCTCCC
>C688J18823_10000780_pt1 | contig 18972 bp, 24 predicted proteins | sample HopSoiMetagenom1_FD_18823 | JGI IMG/M metagenome (IMG submission 18823) | reverse complement strand
CGGCATGAAGGGCGGTCGCGCCGGCAGCATGGCAGCCTCTCAGTGCGGTTTGCCGAGGACAAAGGCGAACGGCAGAACGAAGATCTCTTCGTCGAAATCGTCGCTGACATGCACGACCCAGTCGCGCCAGTCTTCCGCGTCGCGTCCCATGATCAGCGAGCGGACGATGCCGGCTGCGCGGTCGCGTGCCTCGGCGAGGTCGCTCACCGCTTCGCCGGATCGATCGATCCGGACTTCCCGGGAGTTCGAGCAGTGGAAATAAACCTGCGTCATGTTGGCCTCCTGCGTTCAAAGCGAAGCTACTCTTATTGGTACGAAGCTAGCGCCAGACGGTTCTGCCCATCCGTGATGCACCTCACATCCGACTCTTAAGATTTTCTTAATGCTGTGGTGGTGAAGTTTTAGGCATGGAATCGCAGCGGAACCGGACCTTCCGAGCCGGCAGTTGCAAGAGAAGGCCGGTGGCGTAACGCCCGCCGGCCTTTTCTCTTGCGGGCAACATGCAAGCGATATTGCCTCTAAAACTCACGGCGCCGTGAAACCGATCTCCGGAACCAGCATCTCGTCTCGCCCGTTCGTTCTTCATATGCAAATGGAGGAGTGAGCGATGATGAAGCTGACACTGCTTGGCGCGGCCGCGGTTATTGGCACGACGCTGGCAACGCCTGCGATGTCGCAGGAAGCCACCCAGGAGCCCGGCATGATCGGGTTCAGCTACCCGAACTCGAACTATCTGCGCGGCGGATATGGCGTGCGTACCCCGAGTCGCTATGACCATAGCTACTACTATGGCGGCTATGGGCCGCGCGCGTATTACGGCCCCGGGCCCGTTGGGGTTGCGGCTGGCATAGCCGCTGGAACAGCGGCTGCCATCGCAGGCGCACCGTATTACGATTCCTACGGTTATTATGAGGGGCCCGGTTATTGATAGAGCCGGACGTGCCACTGCAACGAAGCGGCCGTAAGGCCGCTTTTTTGTTGGCATTTTGTGCGTAGCCCGAACGAGCGAAGGCGACATTCGGAGCGATGGGTCATTGGCCGCAGGCTTCCGGCCTTGCATGGAAAGGAGCCGCATGGTTCGACTGCTTCCTCAATGTCTTGAGGGGCAGGCGTCATGGGAAATCGCATTCTCGTTCTTTACGGCTCCTACCGGTCCGACCGCATGGGCATCCGGCTGGCGCAATACCTCGTCGACGGGTTTGCCGCGCGTGGCGACGATGTCGAACTGATCGACGCCAAGGCGATCGGCCTGCCGATGCTGGACCGGATGTACAAGGAGCATCCGAAAGGCGGTGCGCCTGATGTGCTCGAGAAACTTGCGGAGAAGATCCGCACCGCTGACGGCTTTGTGTTCGTCACCGGCGAATATAATTGGGGCATGCAGCCGGGGCTGAAAAACCTCACCGACCATTTTCTCGAGGAATGGTTCTGGCGGCCCGCGGCGATTGCCAGCTATTCGGCCGGCCGTTTCTCCGGCGCACGCGCAGCGCTGGCATGGCACGGCACGCTTTCGGAAATGGGCATGGTGGTGATTTCAAGCTCGATCGCGGTCGGGCCGATCGCGCAGACGCTGACCGAAGACGGCAAGCCGAGCGGCGAGGGCGGCAAGGCGTTGTCGCACGCGTTTCCGCGCTTTGCCGACGATCTCGAGTGGTGGATGGAGGCAGCACGGGCGCAGCGGGAAAAGAAGAAGCCACCATATTGAGAGGGGGTGGGAGCCAACGGGCGAACGCGCGCCCGATGGCTTCACCCATCCGAACTGCTCCACGCCCGGATTGGAACGCAATAATGGCGGAAGCACACCCACTTTTCGCCATGCCTGGACAGCAGATTGCGCTTCACCTGCCATCTTCCGCCTTTCTTCCCAAGGCGGCTCATCCGCTCCCTGTACCCGGAAAAACTGATGTCGCCAATGAAAGCGCGCTACGGTCTGCTTGTTGTTGCGGTCATGTCCGCGCTCGTTGGATCGGTGGCCGTTGCGCAAAATCTCGATCAGGGCAAACCGGCGCCAAAACTGTTTGCCGAAGGTTGCGCCTCCTGCCATCGCAGCCCGCGTGGGCTCGCCAAGGGCCGCTTTCACCTCACGCTCTATCTGTTTCTACAGAAACACTATTCCAGCAATTCGAGCTCGGCCTGGGCGCTGACGTCCTATCTGGAGTCCATCGATAGCGGAAAGCGCGTCGCGGCGAAGCGGCCGGCTGCGACAGGCGCGGCGCGGTCACGCTTGTTGCGGCCACCAGCGCCGGTTCCGGCGCGCTAGGCGGGCCCGCGCGATCAGTCACGACTTGCTCACGGCTGCGCTACGAAATCTCCTCAGCCTCGCCATCTTTTCGACCTTTGCCGGCCTAGCATCCTAGGCGTGCGTGTGGCGGGGAGTAATGACGATGGTGGTGGCTGAGCTCAAGACCAAGGTGGAGAAGTACGAAACGAAAGCCTCGCGCTGCGAACAGCAGGCGCGGGCAGCGACCGACAAGGCCGAGCAGTCCTTTTACGAGGTGCTGGCCGGCTACTATGGCAGCTTGGCAACCGATTTTCGCAAGATTCTCGAGAAGCGACTGGTCGCGTAGGCGATCACCGCCCGTAGCCGCCGCAGCCCGGATGAGCGATAGCGACATCCGGGGCGGTGTTGGCATTGTCCCGGATGTCGCTAACGCTCATCCGGGCTACATGGTCTTGCGATATCCTTGTCGATGGCAGGCTGGCTCTCTGTGCCAGGCGGTTCCGGCTTCAGATAGACGATCAGGCAACAGATACAGATGCCGAGCCCGGCCAGCGGATATTTCAACGCGACCACGGCAGCGAGGGCGAAGCAGCCAAGCGTCGTCAGCGACCGAATCCGCATGATTCGGCGCACCTTAGGCGCGATCGTGGTGCCGGGCGTCCGCTCGATCAGATCCCAGATCAAGGCGATGTAGGTCGCGTTCACCAGAAAGAACACGGCCGCATAGAACGCGACCGGCTGCGGCGCCAGTTTGCTGACAGCCATCCAGGCGGTGGAAAGCGGCAGCAGCGATATCGAGAACAGATGCGCAAAGTTGAACCACAGTAGCCGCGGTGTCGCCTCGCTGGCGTAGCGCATCAGGTAATGGTGATTGGTCCAGACGATGGCGATGAAGAGATAGCTGACCGCGTAGCTCAGCCAGGTCGGCCAGAGCGCCATTAGCGCCGCGAAGGTCGGACTTTCGGGCGGCCGCAGTTCCAGCACGAGCACGGTAATCAGGACGGCGAACACGCCATCGGAGAAGAAGCTCAGTCGTTCGGGGGTCGCTCTGCGCAGCACGGCCGATTCCCTTTCTGCTACTTCCGTTGCGCGGACATTGCCTTGCCCCGTTCGGCCAGCTTCACCATCACCTGCAGCGCATGGTTGGTCGGGGTCGGAACGCCGAGCTCCGCGCCCTTGCGCACCACATGGCCGTTGAGGAAGTCGATCTCGCTGGGCTTGCCGCGCGCCAGATCCTGCGCGGTAGACGACATCTGGTTCGGCATGATCTCCGGGATGTTCAGGATATGCGCGAGGAGATCGTCTGATATCGATACGCCGCAGGCGCGGGCAACCGCTGTCGCCTCCTGCACCGCGCGCGTGACGACATCCCGTGTGCCTTCGACTTCCAGCATCGGGCCGTAGGAAATATCGGCCACGGCGGAAAGCGCGTTGAAGGCGCAGTTGATGATCAGCTTGCTCCACAGCGTCTTGTCGATGTCGTCGGCGATCGTGATGCCGATGCCGGCGGCTGTAAGCGTTTGCGCCAGCGCTTCGCTGGCCGCAGACGGGCCGATGGCAAGGTCGCCACCGCCGTGATGCCTGACGTGGCCGGGTCCCGCCATTTCGCTGCCGACATAGACGACGACAGGAATGACGGCATGGCCGATGACCGCGGCAAGACGCGGCGCATTGTCGACGCCGTTCTGCAGGCTGAGCACGGTTGTTTCCGGCTGCAAGCGTCCGGCCAGCGAGCGGCCGGCCTGCTCGGTATCGGCTGACTTCACGCACACCAGCACCAGATCGGGCGAGGCAAGCGCGGTTGCGTCGGTCGCGGCTCTGGCGGGCAGGCGGCCGTTGAAAGTCTTGGTGTCGAGGAGCAGGCCATGGGCGTTGATGGCGTCGACATGCGGCTGCCTGCCGATGAAGGTCACGTCATGCCCGGCCCGGAGCAGCAATCCGCCATAATAGCATCCGACCGCCCCGGCACCGACGACTGCAACTTGCATGCTTTTCTCCCGTTCGGCGGATCCAGCGAGCGAGCTAGCCAAGGGGCCCGCGAATGCGCGGCCGATAACGAGGCTCAGCGTAACCCGCCGGCGCGCCGCGAACGAAGGGTGGATTACGCCTTTCTGCTAACTAATTGGCCCCTCACTATTAATTGAGCGCTAGGTGTGCATTGTTGCAATGCGATATCGTGATATCGCAATGCAGCAAAAGAGGTATAGGTTGTGGCCTCGAATCCTTAATCGTCCGGAGAACTGAAGTGAAGAAGACTTACCTGTCCATCGCCGCCGCCGCACTCTCGATTGCGGGTGCCACTACCTCCTTTGCGGCGGAGTTGCCGAGCTATGAAACCAAGGGGCTGCCGATATCGGCGGTGCAGGTTCGCGTGCTGGGAGCTGCTGATGTCAGGGAGCAGTCGCCGGCGCTGACCTCCACGGCCACCGCGCATCAGCTCAGCGTCCTGACACCGCGGAAGACGCGGACGGCCGAGACGGCCGCGCCAGCCCCGACCACCGGTCGCGCCGTTCGCTGACCGATACCTCTATCGCCGTTTGAGCGCGACAGACTGCAAAGCCCGCGACATTGTCGCGGGCTTATGTCTTGGTGCGTATTGCGCCATGTAGGGCCAGCCTTCGGTACGCGCATGTGATGGGTTAGCGGGTGTTCGCGCTGCCTTCTTTGAGGTAGCATTGGCGCATGATTGAAACAGAGACCTTATTTGCGGCCCTGCGTCAGTCGTCCGACGAAGCCGTTGTCGACATGCTCGAGCGTATGGTGCGGGATGCCCCGGATCATGCCTTGAACAAGATGAACGCGCTTGATCTCGCAGGCACGCAAGGCATTGACGAAGACCGGGTCATCGCAACACTGCTGAATGCCGTGGGGCTCGGCATGTTCGAGATGACATGGAACGTGATGTGCCCGAGTTGCGCGGGGGTTCTTTCCGCCAACAAGAGCCTGAAGACGCTGGACCGGGCGCAGTATAATTGCGCTTTCTGCGCCGCGGGCTATGAGACGACGCTGGATAATCTGGTCGAGGTACTTTTACGGTAAGCCCGCGCGTGCGGAAGATCGCTGCCCATAGTCCCGACGAACTGTCCGCGGCCGAATATTATCGCCAGATCTTCTGGAGCTCGGCGATCGATCTTCCTGATGATCTGGAGAAGCTGCTGGACGACGTCACGCTCGAAATCGTCGACTTGCCGGCAGGGGAGCGGGCCATCCTTTCCCTGCAGGTGCCGCAGGGCACGTTGATCGTGTTCGATCCGGTGACGCATGCGGCCCAGTTCCTGGAGGTCAGCGGCGAAGAAACCAGCGAGCGGCAGAACCTGTCGGTGATCTTCAACAGGGTCCAGGTTCCCGTCGACACCGTTACCTTGCGCCCCGGGCCGCTGCGTCTCGCCCTGGACAATCGCACCGACGGCCGCGTGTTGCCGGCGGTGTGGGTCGCGAACGCGGCGCTGGACGACCTCCTGACGCGGCGCAAGTCGGTTCTCACGGCAACGCGTCTGCTCACCAATCAGACGTTTCGCGATATCTACCGGACCGACACGCTCGCCATCGGCCAGCGCCTCAAGATCCTGAGCCTGACTTTCCTGTTCAGCGATCTCAAGGACTCCACCGAGCTCTATGAGCGCGTCGGTGACCTCACGGCCTTCGATCTCGTCAACGAGCACTTCAGGCTGCTGCAGGAGATCATCGCCTCCGAAAGGGGCGCGATCGTGAAAACCATCGGCGATGCCGTGATGGCGACCTTCGAGACGCCCGACCGCGCCATTGCCGCGGCGATCCGGATGCGCGAGGCGATGAGCGATCTCGGCGCCGAGCGTCAGCACCAGAGCCTTCGCCTCAAGATGGGCATCCATGAAGGCTCATGCCTCGCGGTCACCCTCAATGGCCAGCAGGACTATTTCGGCCAGACGGTCAATATCGCCTCGCGCGTCCAGGGTCTTGCAGCCTCGCGCTCGATCGTGGTGACGGAATCGGTGGTCGAGAACGCGCACGCCCGCACCCTACTCGAGATCAGCGGGCTGAAGCCGACGCCCCGGCGCGTGGCGCTGACCGGCATCGCGGACAAGGTGTCGGTCTACGAGATTTCCTGAGCGATCGGGCTGGTAGCCCGGATATCGCTGCGCTCATCCGGGCTACTTGCTAGGCCCGCTCCACTCTCGCGGCGTAGCAGCCCGCAGCCGCAAAGTGAACATGCAGATAAGCGACTTTTGACGGGGTCAGCAACTTTTCGATGACCGGTTCGAGCTCTTGCCCATCGACTAACCGGTTATCGACCATCATTCCGTTCGCGTCGAAAGATCTTACAGCAAGCGTGCGCTTTCGCAGCTGCTCGGGAATCTCATTCACTTCATCGTAGGTCTGATCGCCTTCGCGCACAAAAATCGCAAACCGCATTCGATACGGCGAGTCGACGGCATGATGTTCGTAATTGACCAGCAAGAGCTCCTCACCTGGCTGCGAGTCCGTCAGGCTAACCCGGCAGGGATAGTTACCATCGGCTGTCCGGCGCACTCCGCCTTGCGCCGCAAGGTCGCGATCAGACAAGGCAAAAAGATGAGTGAAATTGTTGGCGGGCAGTCCTAGGATACGAAAGGCCATGTTTGTTACTCCGTGTGAGTAATCACCTTCGCACCTGCTTCAAACCAAGCCACCCGATTTCCGAACAGCCGGTGATCCCCTGTTGGGGAAAACGGGCCCTTAGGGCCAAGCGGTTGGGGGGTGACAGGTTCCTCTATCGCGTAGCCTTTGAGTTCGTGGCCGGATCGCAATTGGCAACACTTTTCGGAGAAGAAGCCATGAACAAGCCTTCGCCCGTCAACCCGCCCGAACTCCGATCGACCTTCGTCGCCGCGTCGTCAATGCCCTGGCAGCGAACGGAGTTCGACGGCATAGAGATGAAGATCCTCTACAAGGATGACGAAGGACGCTCGACCATCCTGTTCAGGATGGCGCCCGGCGCGGTCGTGCCGCTGCACGAGCACGCGGCGCTCGAGCAGACCTTCATGCTCGAAGGATCGCTGGAAGATGCCGAGGGGAGCTGCGGCGCGGGTGACTTCGTGTGGCGGCCGGGCGGCAACATCCATGTCGCGCATGCTCCGAACGGCGCGATGTTCCTCTCCGTGTTTAACCGCCCCAACCGCTTCTTCGATGGAACGAAGTTTTTCACGGCTGAAGAGCGCACTCAGAGATAGGGCGGATTACGCTCCGCTAATCCGCCCTACATCCTGCGAGCCGTGACACAATCAGCACACCAGAACGGAATTGCGCTGGGGAAAACGCGCCCGATCGCATCTGGCCACGCTTCCGCCCGGATTCGGGCACGCCATTGCCGCGTGTTGGTTTTCGGCTTGGGCTGGGGCACGAGCGGGGGATTGCAACATGTCTTCCATTGGCTGCACCACCAGTACTTCGTGCGTCGACGTCAGAGCTGGCCGTACTCAAGTTGAAGCGTCGTTGGTTCCGGCCGTGCGTGCAGGGAGATTCATCCGGCTGCTCGCGGTCACGCTTGCGGCCGCATCGCTTGCGGCCTGCGCGCAGTCCTCGGTCGTTACCCAAAAATCCGAACTTCGCGCTATCAGGCAGGCGTCGCTGGACTACGACCGAACGACATCGCCCGTGAGGCGCGTAGCGGCCACGAGAAGGCACACACCGTTCGCGCCGCGCAAGGATGCGGGCGATGTCAAAACGGCTTCGCATGGGGTTGCGAGCTACTATACCGAAGGAACGAAGACGGCGAGCGGCGAAAAGTTCAACACGCTCGAAATGACCGCGGCCCATCCGACGTTGCCGTTCGGCACCAAGCTACGGGTGACTAACGTGGCGAGCGGCCGCTCGGTGATGGTGCGGGTCAACGACCGCGGTCCCTATGTTCAGGGCCGTGTTGTCGACGTGTCCTATTCCGCGGCCGACGCGCTGGGGATGGTGGGGAAGGGTGTTGCCAAGGTCAAGCTCGACGTCGTGGAGTAGCTGACGAGGCACTCTACGGGCTACTGGTTGTGAGCTGCCAGAATTTCCGACAGGGCTGACAACAGCCGGTCGATCTGCTCGTTGGTGCCGACGGTGATCCGCAAGAATTCGGAGATGCGCGGTGCGGAAAAATGACGGACGATCACCGCGCGTTGGCGCAGCGCAGTGGTCAGCGCCGCGCCTTCGTGCGCCGGATGCCGCGCGAAGACGAAGTTGGCGGCGGACGGCAGTACCTCGAAGCCAAGCCCGAGCAGACCGCGGTTCAGCCGCTCCCGGCCTTCGATCACGCGCGCGCGGCTCTGCTGAAACCAGGCTTCGTCCTCCAGCGATGCGATGGCGCCGGCCTGGGCGGGCCGGCCAAGGGGGTAGGAGTTAAAACTGTCCTTCACACGCGTGAGCGCCTCGATCAGGTCGGCGTCGCCGATCGCATAACCAACCCTTAAGCCCGCCAGGGCGCGGGACTTCGACATGGTTTGAACGACCAGAAGGTTCGGGTGGGAGGCGACCAGCGGGANCGCGGTTTCGGCGCCGAAATCGACATAGGCCTCGTCGATCACCACGGGCACGTCAGNATGTTCTTCCAGCAGGGTCGCGATCTCGGCCCGTGACAACGCTACGCCTGTTGGCGCATTCGGATTGGGTACGATGAGCGCGCCGGCCGGCCGGCGATAGTCGGCAACGCGGATCTGCATGGCCTGATCGAGCGGCACGGCATCAAAGGCGATGCCGAACAGGCGGCAATAAACCGGGTAGAAACTGTAGGTGATGTCGGGGAACAGCAGCGGCGCATCATGCTTGAGCAGCGCGGCGAAGGCGTGCGCCAGCACCTCGTCCGAGCCGTTGCCGACGAACACCTGTTCGGGCCGTACCTGGTGGTAGGTGGCCAAGGCAGCCCGCAGCGCTGACGCCTGCGGGTCGGGATACAGGCGCAGCGTATCCGTCGCCTCGGCGCGAATGGCTTCCAGCGCGCGTGGCGAAGGACCAAAGGGACTTTCATTGGTGTTGAGCTTGACCAACTCCGCGATGCGCGGCTGTTCGCCCGGCACATAGGGTTTCAGGTCGTGCGTCAGGCTGCTCCAGAAACGGCTCATCTCTCTCTCCGCCCTACGGGCTGATCGCGATACATTCGAATTTGCGCTCCGGGTGGAGGAGCTGCTCCGGGCTCTCGACGATACGCATTTCCTCGGTACCCTGTGCCGCCGTGCGTTCCAATACAGCGAAGATAGCCGAGGCGGCGTGGCTGAGTGCATCCGGCGTGTCTGACCCGCGGACACGCGCGGCGACCAGCAGCGCGGCAAACAGGTCGCCGGTGCCGTTCGGATTGATCGGCAGTTTTGGCGTGCGCACGCGCCAGGCGTTGGCGCGCTCGACGGCCAGGCTCTCGATTTCGCCTCCGGGCGTGTCGGCGAGCTCGGCACTGGTGATGACGACCGTGCCGCGCGCCATGAACGCGCGCGCCGCCTTGAGCAGCTGATCAATCGTGGCCGCCTTCGCGCCACTGAGCCATTCGAACTCGAAATGATTGGGTGTGACGATATCGGCGAGCGGACAGAGCAGATCGCGCACCAGCGGCGGGATGTCGGCATGGACGAACAGGCCGCGGTCGCGGTCCCCGAGCACGGGGTCGCAGCAATAAAGTAACGCCGGATTTTTGGCCTTGGCGCGCGCGACAAAATCCGCGACCACTTTGGCGTTGTCGGCCGAGCCGAGATAGCCGGACAGGATCATCGTGGTGGTATCGACCGCGCCGCGTTCCTCGATCCCGAGCAGGAGATCGGCAACGAGTTGTGCATCGAGCACCCGGCCGCGGATGGTCGGGTAGCCGGGCCGGTTGCTCAACAGCGTGGTCGGCACCGCCACCACGTCGATCCCGTGCGTCTGCATCGGAAATACGGCGGCACTGTTGCCGACATGGCCGAAAGCGACCTGCGACTGAATTGAAATGACGTTCATGGTTAAGTCTGGGAATTATGTGATTTGCGGGGTGGGAACCTTCCGAGGTTAACACATTGGTTATTTGTTTGCGGGCATTTTCACAACCTCATTAAACAGGGAGGCACCATGTCTGACGTCACCATTCCCGGCGGCAAGATTCGTTCTTTCGTCGAGCGGATCGAGAACATTGACGGCGAATTGGCCGAGCTGAACGAGCAGAAGAAGGAAGTGTTTGCGGAGGCCAAGGGCGAAGGGTTCGATGTGAAGATCCTCAAGGAGATCATCAAGCTGCGCAAGCAGGACCAGGACGAGCGCGACGAGCGCGAAAGCCTGCTCGATCTCTACATGCGCGCGATGGAAACCGCGCAGCCGGAGAAGGTAGCGAAGGCGGCCTGAGCGAAACGAAGCGAGCAGCAAACCCCTCATGGTGAGGAGGCGCGAGAGCGCCGTCTCGAACCATGAGGCCCCGCTAGTGCCATTCATCCTTCGGGACGCCGCTTCGCGGCTCCTCAGGATGAGGTCTGGCGGTGCGTAGCTCGGATGAGCGAAAGCGATATCCGGGGCGGTGTTAGAGTGGTCCCGGATGTCGCTTTCGCTCATCCGGGCTACTCGCTTGCTGTGGCCGACTACGACCCAAACAGCGCGACGTAGATCACGTAGAGCCAGCCCAGGATGCCGTGGATGATCGCCCAGAGGATCGAGTGGTTGTTGGTATAGGAGATCGCGATGGCGAGTGCCGAGCCAAAACCCACGCCGTATTTCGCGCCCTCGACCCGAACCCCGTAGTATCGATTTTCGTTCATGCTGATCCTTCCCTCGCGCAAGGCGAGCTAGCGTAACCCACCAACCCGGCGCGCGCGAACGGGAATTGCGCAGGCTGGTCCGGCAATGCGCTCGTCAGCCCTGCATGGGCGTGGGTTGAACCGTCGTGCGGGCCAAGTTAAGCGTCCGCAATGAACGAGCCGACCCGCGGCGCTGAATCTCCAACCCAAAAATCGGATGCGAAGCCGGCCCTGCTGGGGATCGCGTGCGGCGCAGGTGCCGCGCTGTTCTGGGCGCTCGGTTTCGTGGCGACACGGCACGGGCTGAAGCTCGGATTCACGCCGCCGGATCTGCTGATGCACCGCTTCCTGTGGTCGGGCATCGTGTTTCTGCCGCTGGTGCTTCGTGCCGGCGTCAGCAATCTCTGCGGTATCGGCTGGGGCCGCGGACTGGTGCTGATGGTGCTGGGCGGGCCCGTGATGTCGCTCATCAGCTATACGGGATTCCTGTTCGTGCCGTTGGGCCATGGCAGCGTCATCCAGCCGTCCAGCGCGACGCTCGGCGGCCTGCTGTTCGCCGCGGTGTTTCTCGGCGAGCGGGTTCCGCCCTCGCGCGTGCTGGGAGCGGTCGCCATCATCGGTGGTCTCGTGGTGATCGGCGCGGAGTCGATCGGTCATATCGGTCCCCACGGCGTGCTTGGCGATTTGCTGTTCGTGCTGACCGGATTCATGTTCGCGGTGTTCGGCACGCTGTTGCGGCATTGGCGCGTCAACGCGTTCTCGGCGGCCACCGTCATCAGCGTGCTGTCGCTTGCGCTGCTGCCGCTCTATGCGGCCTCCGGTGGGTTCGCCCGCGTGGCGTCGCTCGGCCTGGGTGAGAACGCGCTGCAGGCACTGGCGCAGGGCATCCTGGCCGGCCCCGCCGCGCTGTATCTGTTCGCGTTCTCGATCCAGACCATCGGCGTCGCCCGCGCCGCAGTGTTCCCGGCAACCGTGCCGGCGCTGACGATCCTCGCAGGTTGGCTCATTCTCGGCGAGCAGCCAACGGCGCTGCAGGCGGCGGGGCTGGTCACGGTGCTGGCGGGATTCTACCTGGCGCAAAGGCAGCGGTAGCGTGTGATTGGCCGTAGCCCGGATGAAGCGCAGCGAAATCCGGTGCGGTGTCAGAAAGATCCCGGACTACACTACGCTGCATCCGGGCGACTTGCTGGAGCGTGAACCGTAAGCGCGCGGAGAAGTGCAAACATCGCGCAACGCGACATGAACCTGTTGTTAAGAGTTGGCTCGCGCTGATTTGCACGATTCCGATTCGTTCTTTGCGAACAAAATGGAGTCGGATGGAGAACAAAGCTGCGTGCTGTTTGTTTCTCTACCTCGGCAGCGTATCGGCTATAATTGTGCCCGTCCGGCAGCGCAGGGCGCGAATTCATGGCAAAGAAAACGAGCAGGAAAAAAGCGGGCAAGCGTGCATCGCGACCAACGATCCTGGCGATCGACGTCGGAGGTTCGCGCGTAAAATTCATGACGAACAGGGAGCGAACCAAACGCGCGTTTATGTCCGGTCCTGATCTTTCTGCGAAAGCGATGGTGAGGAAGATCAAGGCGCTGACGAAAGACTGGTCCTATGACGTCGTCTCGATCGGGTATCCGGGGCCTGTGATCAACAACCGGCCCTTGTCGGAGCCTCACAATCTTGGTCGGGGATGGGCTGGGTTCAATTTCGAAAGGGCGTTCGGCCGCCCGACGAAGATCATCAACGATGCGCTGATGCAGGGGGTCGGCAGCTACCAGGGCGGCCGGATGCTGTTCCTGGGCCTGGGGACCGGTCTTGGCTCCGCGATGATCGTGGAAGGGGTCCTGGAGCCGATGGAGCTGGCTCACTTGCCGTATCGCAACGGCAAGACGTTCGAGCAATGGGTCGGCGCCGCAGCTCTCAAGCGCGTTGGCAGGAGGAAATGGCAACGCGCCGTCGATGACGTNCTGAAGCGNCTGCTTGCTGCANTGGAGCCGGATTACGTNATGCTGGGCGGTGGAAACGCCGACAAGATCGACAAGCTGCCGCGCAAGGTCCGACGCGGCGACAACGCCGATGCTTTCGAGGGCGGATTTCGGCTGTGGAAGAANGGGNTGGTCAAGCCGCCCNGCGTTGGCCGGTAGGGCGGGAATGGGCGCCCGATGNNAAAATCCGCGTAACCGGCCGANGCGCGCGACAATGGCGGACNACGCCTGCGGCTAATCCGCCCTGCGTTTGCGTCCCCTTGACATGTCGGCGCTCCGCCGTCCGAATGGCGGATAGCGCATAAGCGCGCGTCGCGGTGTCTCACCCGGCGCATAAAAAACATTGGGGAGGATTTGCGGATGTTTCGCCGTGTCAGAGATTTTGCGCTTTTCGCGCTTGCGGCCGTAACCCTGCTCGGCGCCGGAAGCGCCCAGGCGGCTTTCCCGGAGCGGCCGATCACGCTGATCGTGCCGTGGGCCGCCGGCGGCGGCACCGATGCGGTCGCGCGCCAGATCGCCATCATGCTGGAGCGTGATCTCAAGCAGCCGGTGAACGTCGTGAACCGCACGGGCGGATCGGGCGTAGTCGGCCACCAGGCGATCGCTACCGCAGCACCCGACGGCTACACGTTCGGTCTCATCACGCTCGAGATCACGCTGATGCACTGGGCGGGACTCACCGATCTCACCTTCGAGAAGTTTACGCCGCTCGGGCTGGTCAACCAGGATTTTGCCGCGATCCATGTCAAGGCGGATGCGCCCTACAAGAACGTCAAGGAGCTGTTCGCGCATATCAAGGCGAACCCGAACAAGGTGGTGGCTTCGGGCACCGGGCAGGGCGGAAGCTGGCATGTCGCGCTCGCCGGGCTGATGCAAGCCGACGGCGTTTCTCCGACCTCGATCCGCTGGGTGCCGTCCACGGGCGCCGCGACCGCGCTGACCGATCTGGCGGCCGGCGGCGTCGACTTCGTCGCATGCTCGATGCCGGAAGCCGAGGCACTGATCAAGGCCGGGCGCATCCGCAGCCTGGTGTTCTTCTCGCCCAAGCGCGCGCCGAACTTCCCTGACGTGCCGACCACCGAGGAGGCGACGGGTCACAAGTTTCACAAGGGTGTGTGGCGCGGCTTTGCGGCGCCCAAGGGCCTGCCGCCGGAGATTGCCAGGACGTACGAGATCGCGATCAAGAAGGCTTGGGAAAGCGAGGAGTTCAAGGAGTTCATGACCCGCCGCGGCTTCGACATGATCTATCTGGACGCGGCGAAGTACGGCGAGTTCATGAAGTCCGACGACGAGGACAACGGCAAGGCGCTGAAGTCGCTCGGGCTGGCGAAGTAAGTGAATGAAGTGAGTTATAGCGAGCGTAATCCGGATGGAGCCAACGGTCGCGCGAATGCGCGCCCGTTGAAGGCTACACGAAATCCGGGGGCGGTCTCAGAGTGGTCCCGGATTGCGCAGCGCTGCATCCGGGCTACTTGCCCCGCGGGCGGCCGTCGGTGACCGCCGTGACAGAATAGGCTAGCCTTGCCTGGGACGACCACTCTCCAGCCGTTCGAGCGCTTAAGCCATGCACGTTCTCCGACCCCAGTTTCGCATCGAGGAGAGCCGCGCGCTCGCCTTTGCGGCCGAGCGCGGCTTTGGCGTCATCGTCGCCGCGGATGAATGCGGCCCCCGCGGCTCCCACGTACCGTTCGTCATCGCGCGGCGCGAGACCGGCGTGATCGTCCAGATCCACCTCACGGCCAGAAATCCGCTGGTCGAACTCGCCGATGGCGTCAGGCGCTTCCTGCTGATCGTCTCCGGCGACGACGCCTATGTCTCCAACGACTGGTATGCCTCGCGGGACAACGTCTCGACCTGGCTCTATGAGGCCGTGCATCTATCCGGCGTCGCGCACCTGCGCGAGCACGACGAGAACCGCAGCCACGGCGACGCGCTGCTCGCGGTCTCGGAGGCCCGCCTGCCGAAACAGCCGTGGGATCTCGCGCAGATGGAGCCCACCAAGCGCGAGACGATGCTGGCCTCGATCCGCATCATCGATCTCGTTGTCGACCAGATCGAGGGACAGTCAAAGCTCAACCAGCACAAGAGGGATGAGGATCATGTCGCCGTCGCCGAGCAGTTGGCGCGCGCGGAGAAGACGGGAAGCCGGCGGTTGGCCGAGAAGATGCGGGCGCTGCGGCCGCAGCTTCGATATGAGCCGTAGCGCGCGGAGAAGTGCAGCGACATCGCACAGCGTGAAGTGAACTCGTCGTTAAGAATTGCCGCGCGCTGATTTGTGCGATTCCGATTCGTTCTATGAGAACAAAATGGAGTCGGACGCAGAACAAAAAAGATGATGGCGGATGACGCTACGCTAATCCGCCTCACGCAACTGCGGCGCTGCAATCGTCTCCTTCACCAGCCGCTCCACCGCGATGTGATGGCGGTCCGCGCACCCATGATGCCTGGGCCGACATATCATCGACAGTGGTGCATCTGCCGTTGCGTCAGCTGACGAAAATTCTCTCCGACGACCCCGCGAGGTGGCAGCAGATGGGACGCTTGCTGGTGCGTAAGCTCCGCATCGCGCTCTCGCTGCTCGAGGATATGGCGCTGGAACCGCCAAGGGTCCGGCTGGCGCGATGTCTCATCCATCTGCTCGAAGGCTATGGTGCGCGGAAAGTCGCACCGTCATGCCACGTGCGGGTCTCGCAGGAGCGGCTCGGCATGATGCTCTCGCTCAGCCGCCAGACGGTGAACGAGCTGCTCCNGCANNTGGAGCAGGAGGCNATCATTCAATGCCNGCGGGGCGGGGTGCGGGTGCTTGATACGGGACGGTTGAGGGAGGTCGGGCAACCACCGGCATAATGTGTGCGGTGTCGACGGCTCCCCGNACNCGAAATTCCAGCGAACCTTNACGGCNCCTCGCGCGACCAACGCGCGGTTCTGCATTCTGTTATCACGTATTTGTGCANCGCAATGGCGAACCATTGCGGCGCAATAGCCGACTATNAGGTGCGTATTTCATCCGAGGAGAATTGNCGTGAAGAAGATTTCCCTGTCCATCGCTNNCGCCGCCGTGCTCGCGATGACCGCTGTCACCGGCGCCGTNGCAGCCGAGTTGCCAACTTACGAAAAGGCCGGCTTGCCGGTCTCGGCCGTTCAGCTNCAGGTGCTCGGCGCTGAAAACGTTCAGGAAGCCACGCCGGTCGCCACATCGATCACGCCCGTTCAGNTCAGCGTGCTCACACCGCGACACAAGATCACGACCGCACAAGGCCGNACCGAAACCGTCGGTTACGCCATTCGCTGAGTACCNTCGCATGNCAGGCGNCTGAGCCGGCTTGCGCGCATTTTCCANCTGGCAGAAAGCCCCGCGATGTTGTNGNGGGCTTTTTGTCGCGAAAAGCGGACTTTGCACCTTCGCCCGCACCTCCTAAGCTGAGGTCAACCGAACGCGCCTCACCTCTGGTCGAGATATCTAAGACCGGAAGGAAGGAAGACAACAGCAGCAAAGCTGCGACGCGGCGCGTGGCCCTGGAGGGGAGGACACCGATGCCGCTGTCTATCGACCGCCGTCGCGCGCTTGCGACCATCAGCTCTTTCGTTGCCGCGCCATTTCTGGCGCCACGCGTTGGCCGCGCGGCAGAGGCCTGGCCCATCCGACAGGTGAAGTACGTCAACGGCTTTCCGGCCGGCGGCGCCACCGACACGCTCTCGCGTGTGCTCTGCCAGAAGCTGAGCGAACTGTCCGGGCAATCTTTCGTGGTCGAGAACAAGGCCGGCGCCGGCGGCGTGCTGGGCGCGGATGCGATCGCAAAGGCGCCGGCGGACGGCTACACGGTCGGGCTCGGCGGCATTGCCTCCAACGTGCTCGCGATCGGCTCTTACGCCAAACTGCCGTATCATCCGCGCGAGGATTTCACCTTCATCTCCGGCATGTGGCAATTGCCGAACATCCTGACCGCGAAGAAGGGCCTGTTCTCCGCGGACCTCAAGGAACTGCTCGCGGCGTTCAAGAAGGAGCCGGGCAAATACACCTACGCCTCCGCCGGCTTCGGCACCACGCTGCATCTCTCCGGCGAGATGATGAATAGCATGGCCGGCGTGGAGGTCCGGCACGTGCCCTACCGGGGCGGCGCGCCGGCGCTGAACGACCTGCTCGGCGGCAATGTCGATCTGCTGTTCGACAATCTGCCNGGCTCGCTGCCGAGCGTGCGCTCNGGCGCGATCAGGGCGGTCGCGGTCACCGCAAAGGCGCGGCTGGCGGAGCTTCCCGACGTGCCCGCGATGGCCGAACTGTTGCCCGGCTACGAACTCACCTCCTGGGCCGGCCTGGTCGGCCCGGCCAACATGCCGCCTGATCTCGTCGCGCAGATCAACGCACTCATCGGGAAGGCGCTCAGGGATCCCTGGGTGATACAGCGCTACGCGGACCTCGGCGCCACCACCTGGCCGACCACGCCGCAGGAGATATCGGCCTATCGCGACAGCGAGGAAGCGCGGCTGCTGCCGATCATGAAGGCGGCCGGGATCAAGCCGGAGGGAGGGTGAGGGGGCGGGCCCCGCTTGAGGACATGCCGTTGTTGTTGTCCGCCGATGATTTCGAAAGCAGTCTCGACGCCGTTCGCGCGGCGGCGGCCGGACCGATCAAGGGAATCTTCGGCCCGGAGTCCATGACCTGGCGGGTCGACCGTGAGGCGGCGATTTTCCTTGGCGCCGGGCGGGCGCTGTTGCTGCAGTTGGCGCACCCATGGGTCGCCGCCGCCATTTCAGAGCATTCCAAGACCTTTGCCGATCCGGTTGGCCGGTTTCACCGGACATTCAACATCACCTTCACGATGGTGTTCGGCACGCTCGACCAGGCGCTGGCCGCAAGCCGCCGGCTGCATCGGCGTCACGCCGTGGTGACGGGAATATTGCCGCAAGGGGCAGGCCGCTTCGAGGCCGGCTCGCGCTACAGCGCCAACGAGGTCGCGGCGCTGCGCTGGGTTCACGCCACGCTGGTGGAGACCGCCTTGCAGACGCATGATCTCGTGCTGCCAGCACTCACGAGCAGCGAGCGCGAACAATTCTGGGCCGAGGCGAAGTTGTACGCGGCGTTGTTCGGCGTGCGTCCGGCCGACTTGCCTGCGGACTGGACGTCGTTCGCGGCCTACACCGAGGCGATGTCGCGCTCAGACAGTCTCGCGGTCAGCCCCGCCGCCCGCGACATTGTGCAGCAGATCTTTTCAGACTCCACGACAGGACTGCGCGTGCCCGGATGGTATCGCGCGCTGACGGCCCATCTGCTGCCGGCGCGGTTGCGCGAAGAATTCGGATTTGAGTTCGGCGAACGCGAGCAGCGCAGCATGAAGCGGGCGCTGGCGTGGATCCGGCGCATTTATCCCCGCCTTCCCATGCGCCTGCGCGCGGTTGGCCCTTATCAGGAGGCAATGGCGCGCCTGCAGGGCGACAAGCGGCCGGACCTCGCCGTGCGCTCGCTCAACCGGCTCTGGATCGGCCGGCCGATGATGGAATGATGCTGGCTCGTGGTGAGTAGGGTGGGTTAGCGCAGCGTAACCCACCGACTTGTCGCGAGAGCGGCGGATTACGCTGCGCTAATCCGCCCTACGAATTCGTCCGGCTACTTGCCGCGGCCTATCGGCAGGAATGCGTCTGGCCGTCGTAGCCCCGGTAAGTCCTGGACGACGCATTGTAGGTGCGGAACTGGGTGCAGAGCATGGCCACGGTCCGCTCGCGCGGCTTGGCGGCTGTCTTGGACGGTTGCACCGGCTTGGATGGTTGCACCAGCTTGGCCGATCGCACCGGCTTGGCCGGTTGCACCGACCTGGACGGTTGCACCAGCTTGGCCGGTTGCGCCGATTTGCCGGGCTCTGCCGCTTTGCCGAGGGCAGCGGTTTTTGATGGCCTGGCGACAGGCTTCTGCTTCAAGGCGGGCTTCGCGTGCGCAACCGCAGGCTTTTCCGCTGGTGGAGCCGGCTTCCGCTCGACGACCGCAGGCTTTGCGTCCGGGATGGCCGACGTCTGCTCGACGATGGCAGGCTTGTCGCTCACGGCAGCCGACTTCTCTTCGACCGCTGCGGGCTTGTCCTGTGCGATTGCCGGTTTCTC
>C688J18823_10000779_pt1 | contig 18974 bp, 17 predicted proteins | sample HopSoiMetagenom1_FD_18823 | JGI IMG/M metagenome (IMG submission 18823) | reverse complement strand
CGGGCGCCGCGCTTTTGATGAGCCGGAAGCGCGCGTCGTCGACGATCGCATATTTCGCGATCTCGGACAGGTCGCGACACATGAGCGTGAGGTGGTGGCGCTCGTCCAATCCACGCACGCGCCGCAGCCTCTCGACGGCCTTGCTCTGCGCGAGGCAGCCCAGCGCATAGCAGGAGTCCGTCGGATAGGCAATGAGCCCTCCGTCGCGAACGATCTCTGCCGCGCGCCGCACCAGCCGCGCCTGCGGGTGTGTCGGATGAATGGCGAAGAACTGCGCCATTAAGTGCCGAGGAACGCTTCGATCAGCGCGGCCACCGCCTTCGGCTGATCGTGATGCAGCATGTGCCCGGCTTCGGGCACGGTGACGTATCGCAGGTTCGCGAACGCCGCCCGGCGCTCGGCGTGCTGCTCTTCATCGAGGCGCAAGCGTTCGAGCGTCTTCGATTCATCGGCATCGACCCAAAGCACCGGCGCGCGCACCTGCTGCCAGCATGCGCGCACTTCCTCGTAGCGGTACAGCACGGGATTGACGATCTTGTGCGCGGGATCGCCACGCAGGACTACCGTGCCCTCACCCGTCTCACGGCCCCAGTGCCTCGCCAGGAACTCGGCACGCGCTTCCGTCAAGCGCCGATTGCCATCGCGCAGCCGCTTCGCGAGCTCGCCGAAATTCTTGTAGGGACGCAGGCCCGGGCGATCGTGCAGCTCCTCGAGCCAGCGCGCGTAGCGCTTCGGCGCATCTTCCGGGCGCGTCGCGGACATGCCGAAGCCTTCGAGGTTGACGAGCTTCGCGATGCGCTCGGGCTGCACGCCGGCGTACATGCACGCCACGTTGCCGCCGAGGCTATGGCCGACGAGATTGGCCGGCGCCTTGCCGGCGACGGCGTCCAGCAGGTGGTCAAGGTCCGCGAGGTAATCCGGAAACCAGTAGCAATCCGACTTGCCCCAGTCGGTCAATCCATAGCCGCGCCAGTCGGGCGCGTACACGTCCCACTTGCCGCGCAGCTCATCCACCAGAAACTGGAACGACGCCGATACATCCATCCAGCCATGCAGCAGCACGATTTTCGGCGCGCCGGGCGCAGCCCAGTGCCGCACGTGGTAGCGCAGGCCGCGCACGTCCAGAAAGATCGATTCGCTAGGCCGCAAGGAAGCGGAACTCCACATCGGGCCTGCGCCCGGACACCAGGTCGGCAAGCGCCCGTCCCGAGCCGCACGCGAGCGTCCAGCCGAGCGTGCCGTGGCCCGTATTCAGATAGAGGTTGCGCAGGCGGGTACGGCCGATGATGGGCACGTTATTCGGCGTGGCGGGGCGCAATCCCGCCCATCGATCCACCGTGCTGGTCGCACCAAGGCCCGGAAACAGCTCGCCGATGCGCCGGAGGATGGCGTTGCAGCGCACCGCGTTCACGCTGCGGTCGTAGCCGGTCAGCTCGGCGGTGCCCGCCGCACGCAGCCGATTGCCCAATCGCGATATCACGATCTTGTGTCCTTCGTCGGTGAGGCTCACCGTCGGCGCGCCTCGCGCATCGGCGGGCGAAAGCGGCAGCGTGATGGAGTAGCCCTTCAGCGGATACACCGGAATGGAAATCCCGGCCTTTCGGAGGAGCAATGGGCTGTAGCTGCCCAGCGCGACGACATAGGCATCGGCGCTTTCGACGCCACCGTTCAAGCGCACAGCGCGCACTTCGCGGTTCGCGATGTCGAGCCCGCCAATCTCGCCAGTCTGGAAGCGCACGCCCTTCTCGATCGCCAGGCGAGCGAGCTCGACGGTGAACTTGTGGGCATCGCCGGATTCGTCTTCGGGCGTATAGACGCCGCCGACGATACGCTCGCGCGAATCCTTCAGCGCCGGCTCGAGCGCCATGCATTGCGCTGCGCCCTTCACTTCGCGTGCCTGGCCCAGTGCACGCATCGCCTCGGCGTGCTGCGCGAGCCCAGCGAAATCACGCTCGCTGGTGGCGAAGTGCAGGATGCCACGCGCGAGCTCGTCGTAGCGGATGCCGGTGCGATGGCGCAGCGCCTTGAGGCATTCGCGGCTGTAGGCCGCAAGCCCGGAGAGGACGCGCGTGTTGTGCTCGAAGCGGCCGGGCCAGCACTCGGCCAGGAAGCGCACGGCCCACATCCACTGCGCGAGATCGGCGCGTGGACGGAAAAGGAGCGGTGCATCCTCGCGTCCGAGCCAGCGCAGGATCTTCGGCACGATGGATGGTTTCGCCCACGGCTCGGCATGAGCGGCGGAGATCTGGCCGCCGTTGGCGAACGAAGTCTCCATGCCGGCGCCGTCGTGGCGGTCGATGACGGTGACTTCGTGGCCGGCCTGCGCGAGGTACCACGCCGAGGTGGTGCCGATGACGCCGGCACCGAGAACGAGAATCTTCACTGCATTATGATAGCCGCATGCCCCTTTTTTCCCTCGGCGAGCGCCGCGTGCAGCTGATCGGCGAGCACCACTTCGTCGCTCACGACGCAACAGTGGTCGGCGACGTGATCCTGCACGCCAATGCCAACATCTGGTTCCAGTGCGTGGTGCGCGCGGAGAACGACCGCATCACCATCGGCGAGAACTGCAACGTGCAGGACGCCTGCGTGCTGCACGTCGATCCGGGCTATCCGATGATGCTCGGCCGCAACGTGAGCATCGGCCACAAGGTGATGCTGCACGGCTGCACGGTCGGCGACGGTACGCTGATCGGCATCAACAGCGTGGTGCTGAATGGCGCGAAGATCGGCAAAGCCGTGCTCGTCGGAGCCAACACGCTGATCACCGAAGGCAAAGAGATTCCCGATGGCGTGCTGGTGGTCGGCTCGCCGGGAAAAGTCGTGCGTGAGCTGAAGCCCGAGGAGCGCGAACGGCTCCTCGGCATCGCAAGCGGCTACGTGGAACGCTCGCGGCTCTACAGCCGCGAGATGAAGCCCATTACTTAGGCGCCATCCGGATCGCGCCGTCGAGGCGGATGGTTTCGGCGTTGAGCATCTCGATCTCGACGATCGACTTCACCATCTGCGCGAACTCCGCCGGCCGGCCCAGGCGCGAGGGGAACGGCACCTGCTTGCCGAGCGACTCCTGGGCGTCCTTCGGCAGCGCGGCGAGGAGCGGCGTCTCGAAGATTCCGGGCGCGATCGTGCAGACGCGAATGCCGTTCCTCGAGAGATCGCGCGCGATGGGCAGCGTCATGCCGACGATGCCGCCTTTGGAGGCCGAATAGGCGGCCTGCCCAATCTGACCGTCGAAGGCCGCCACCGACGCCGTATTGACGATCACGCCGCGCTCGCCCGAGGCATTCGGGCCGGCTTTTGCCATCGCATCGGCGGCGAGCCGGATCATGTTGAAGGTGCCGACGACGTTCACCGTCAGCACTTTCACGAAGCGCCCGAGATCATGCGGCGCTTCCTTTCCCAGCGTGCGCTCCGCGAGCGCGATGCCGGCGCAGTTCACGAGAACGTGCAGGCCGCCAAACTCCTTCACCGCGGTATTCACTGCGGCCTTGCCGTCGCCCTCCGACGCAACGTCGGTCCGGACGAAGCGCCCGCCGAGCTCGCGCGCGAGCTTCTCGCCCGCCTCGGCCTGCAGGTCGGCGATCACGACCTTCGCGCCGTTCTCCGCCGCCATGCGAGCGCTCGCCGCGCCCAGGCCCGATGCGCCGCCGGTGACGAGGAAAACGCTGTTCTTGATTTGCATCGAGTGCCCCTGGAGGAATAAGGAAATGCCGGAAAAATTTCCGCGATAATTCTACCTTCATGCAGCTTGGCTTCGGCGTCACCTTTCCCGATCTCTACGAGCGCGCAGGCCTGATCAAGGTCGATCGCGCTTTCGCCGCTTTCCTCGGCGAAGCCGATCGCTCGCTCGCCGGAAAGCTCGCCGCCGCGCGTGCCAATCCGCCCCATGGGCGCGCCGAGTCGGATCTCCTGGTGGCGCTTGCGCCGCACGTCGAGGATTTCATTGCCAAGCTCTTCGGCATCGAGCGCGAGGCGCTAGCGCTGGCGGAAAAGCACCATGAGCTCGCCCCGCTCTATTCCGTGAAGCGCCAGTTCGTGCAGCGGCGCGCGATGCACAAAGTGAAGGCCGCCGACCTGGAGGGGTTCGATCCGAGCGCCGCGAAGTTCGTCGATGAGCTGGACTTCGCGCGTAAGGTCGCTGCCTGGCTGCAGGACGAGCCGACCCATGCGGCCGAGCTCGAGCTCGCTGCACGCTACGCGGCATGGGCGGTCAACACGCCGGCCGGCAAAGCGAAGCACGCTCAAGGCGTGCTCTTCAAGACGCCGCACAAGCTCGACTTCATGCGCCTCGTGCCCGTCCACACGCAAACGAGCCGTGGCTTTGCCGAGCACCGTCTCGATCACCTGCGGCACCGCGAAGGCTTCGCGCTCACCGATCCGGGCACCGACCTCGTCGGCGCGCTGGATGAGGCGAACTACTGCATCTGGTGCCACGAGCAAGGCAAGGACTCCTGCTCGAAGGGCCTGCGCGAGAAGGCGCCCGCCGAGGGCTTTCGCAAGACGGTGTTCGGCGTGCCGCTGGCCGGTTGCCCGCTGGAAGAGAAAATCTCGGAGTTCCACATGGTCAAGGCGCGCGGCCAGCCGCTCGCCGCGCTCGGCATCATCGCGGTCGACAACCCGATGATGGCCGCCACCGGCCACCGCATCTGCAACGACTGCATGAAGTCGTGCATCTACCAGAAGCAGGATCCCGTAGACATCCCGCAGGCCGAGACGCGCACGCTGAAGGATGTTCTCGAGCTGCCGTGGGGCTTCGAGATCTATTCGCTGCTGACACGCTGGAACCCGTTCGACCTGCGCCGGCCCTACCCCCAGCAGCCGACGGGCAAGCGCGTGCTGGTGGTCGGCCTCGGCCCGGCGGGCTTCACGCTCGCGCATCACCTGATGAACGATGGCCACATCGTCGTCGGCATCGACGGGCTGAAGATCGAGCCGCTCGAGGCGGCAGTCTCCGGCGTCGACCCACTCGGGCAGCGAGTAGCGTTCAAGCCCATCCGGGAAATCTCCGAGCTGCGCGAGCCCCTCGACGCGCGCGTGATGGCGGGGTTTGGCGGCGTGGCCGAGTACGGCATCACGGTGCGCTGGGACAAGAACTTCCTCAAGGTCATTCGCCTGCTCCTCGAGCGGCGGCGCGAGTTCGCCATGTTCGGCGGCGTGCGCTTCGGCGGCACGCTGACCATCGACGAGGCATTTGCCGACGGCTTTCATCACATCGCGCTCTGCGCGGGCGCCGGCCGGCCGACGGTGCTCGACATCCCGAACGGCTTCGCCCGCGGCGTCAGAGCGGCGTCGGACTTCCTGATGGCGCTGCANCTCACCGGCGCGGCCAAGCGCGAATCGATCGCCAACCTGCANATTCGCCTGCCGGTCGTCGTCATCGGCGGCGGCCTGACCGCAATCGACACGGCGACCGAATCGCTCGCCTACTACGCCGTCCAGGTCGAGAAATTCCTCGCCCGGTACGAAGCGCTCGGCGAGGAGCCGCAGTGGAACGCCGAGGAACGCGCGATCGCGCAGGAGTTCATCGCGCATGCGCGCGCGCTGCGTGCGGCGCCGGTGGAGGAACACGTCGGACTGCTGAAATCCTGGGGCGGCGCGACCATCGCCTACCGCCGACGCTTGATCGACAGCCCTTCCTACACGCTGAATCACGAAGAGGTCGAAAAGGCGCTCGAGGAAGGCATCACCTTCGCCGAAGGCCTGACGCCGACGCGCATCGAGCTCGATCCGTTCGGCCATGCACGCGCCGTGTCGTTTACCGCCGAGGGCAAAACGGTGGAGCTGCCGGCTCGCTCGGTGCTGATTGCCGCGGGCACGCAGCCGAACACCGTGCTCGCGCGCGAGGAAGGCGTGACGCTCGAGCTCGACGGCAAGTATTTCCTCGCCTGCGACGAGGACGGCAATCCGGTGCGCCCGGAGCGCCATACGTCGAAGCCGGCCGAGCCGCAGGTGCTGCTGCACAAGTACGCCGACGGACGCTTCATGAGCTTCTTCGGCGACCTGCATCCGTCCTACTTCGGCAACGTCGTGAAAGCGATGGGCAGCGCGAAGCAGGGCTATCCGACCGTGAGCCGCGTGCTCGCGCAGGCGCCTGCCGCTCGCGACGACGGCATCCAGTTCCTGGCTCGCCTGAATCGCGACCTGCGCGCGGTGGTGCACGAAGTGCGCCGCCTTACCCCGCGCATCGTCGAGGTGGTGCTGCGCGCGCCGGTCGCCGCGCGGCGCTTCCATCCGGGCCAGTTCTATCGCATGCAGAACTTCGAGGCGCTCGCGCTGCGCGTGCCGGGCACCACGCTCGCGATGGAAGGCCTCGCGCTCACCGGCGCCTGGGTGGACAAGGAGAAGGGCCTGATCTCCGTCATCGCGCTCGAGATGGGCGGCTCGGCCGATCTGCTCGCCTATCTCGAGCCGGGGGAGCCGGTGGTGCTCATGGGTCCCACCGGCACGCCGACGGAAATTCCCGCCGACGAGACGGTGGTGCTCGCCGGTGGCGGGCTCGGCAACGCGGTGCTGTTCTCGATCGGCCGCGCGCTGCGGCGCGCCGGCTCGAAGGTGATCTACTTCGCCGGCTACAAGGCGCTCAACGACCGCTATCGCGTCGACGACATCGAGGCGTCCTCCGACGTCGTGATCTGGTGCTGCGACGAGGCGCCGGGCTTCGCGCCGCGCCGGCCGCAGGACCGCGCGTTCGTCGGCAACATCGTGCAGGCCATGCAGGCCTACGCGAGCGGCGCGCTCGGCGCCCAGACGATCGCCTTCTCGAAAGCCGATCGCGTCATCGCCATCGGCTCGGACCGCATGATGGCGGCCGTCGCCCTCGCCCGGCATGGCGTGCTCGCGGCCTACCTCAAGAAGGACCACGTCGCCATCGGCTCGATCAACTCGCCGATGCAATGCATGATGAAGGAGATCTGCGCGCAGTGCCTGCAGCCGCACGTCGACCTCCTCACCGGCAAGACCACGTATGTCTTCTCGTGCTTCAACCAGGACCAGCCGCTCGACCAGGTGGACTTCGCCGCCCTCGCCCAGCGCCTGGCGCAAAACGGCGTGCAGGAAAAGCTCACCGCGCTCTGGATCGGACGCTGCCTGCGCCAGTTGCCGCCGCCGCAAGAGCGCAAGGCCGCTTAGTTTGACGCCTATACAGTTCTTATATAAGATCTGTATATGCCGCCCAAGGGCAAAGCCAAGGTCAGCACTTTCTCGGCCACGCCGCGCGACCTCGAGATGCTCGAGACCGTGGCGCGCTATCACGGCCTCAACAAGAGCGCGACCATCGTCAGCCTGATCCGCCGGGAGTTCTGGCGTGCCTTCCCCGGCGGCACCGACAAGATTCGGCCGGACCGCGGCGCCAAGGTGGGAGACAGCAAGTGAAATTTCTGGTCGTCATCGCCGCGCTTGCGTGCGGCAGCGCCTTTGCGCAGAGCGTGAAGGTCGGCGAGCTCAACAGCTACAAGGTGTTCCCCGCGTTCCTCGAGCCCTACAAGAAGGGCTGGGAGCTCGCGGTGGAGGAGATCAACGCGAGCGGCGGCGTGAACGGTCGCAAGCTCGAGGTGGTCTCGCGCGACGACGGCGGCACGCCGGGTGATGCGGTGCGCGTGGCTGAGGAGCTCATTTCCCGCGAGAAAGCCGACGTCCTGATGGGCACCTTCGCCTCGAACGTCGGCCTCGCCGTCGCCAACCTCGCCCAGCAGCGCAAGATTCTTTTCATGGCCGCGGAGCCGCTCACGGACAAGATCGTGTGGGAGAACGGCAATGCGTACACGTTCCGCCTGCGCCCCTCGACGTACATGCAGGTCGCGATGCTGGTGCCCGAGGCCGCGAAGCTCAAGAAGAAGCGCTGGGCCATCGTGTATCCGAACTATGAGTACGGCCAATCGGCCACCGAGTCGTTCAAGAAGCTCCTGAAAGCCGCCCAGCCGGACGTCGAGTTCGTCGCCGAGCAGGCGCCGCCGCTTGGCAAGATCGACGCCGGCGCGGTCGCCCAGGCGCTCGCCGATGCGAAGCCGGACGCCATCTTCAGCTCGCTCTTCGCCGCGGACCTGCAGAAGTTCGTGCGCGAGGGCAACACGCGCGGCCTGTTCGCCGATCGAGCCGTGTTCAATCTCCTCGGCGGCGAACCGGAGTACCTGGATCCTTTGAAGGACGAGACGCCCGAAGGCTGGTGGGTCACGGGCTATCCGTGGCCGGACATCCAGACCCCCGAGCACAAGCGCTTTCGCGACGCCTACCAGAAGCGCTGGAACGACTATCCGCGGCAGGGTTCGGTGGTCGGCTACACCGCCATGCACGCGATCGCCCAAGGGGTGCGCAAGGCCGGCACCGCGAAGCCGGACAAGCTCGCCGCGGCGCTCGCCGGGCTGAAGATGGAGAGTCCCTTCGGCCCCATCGCGTGGCGCGCGATCGACCACCAGTCGACCATGGGCGCCTATGTCGGACAGCTGGCGAAAAAAGACGGGCGCGGCGTGATGGTGAACTGGCGCTACGCCGATGGCGCCCGCTTCCAGCCCAGCGACGAAGAGGTGCGCAAGCTCCGCAGGCAGTAAAGTCCGGGTCGCGTGAGCTCGTCCGCGATCCTTCTGCAGTTCCTGAACGGCCTGGCGGCGGCGAGCTCGCTTTTCCTGCTCGCGGCCGGCCTGTCGCTCATCTTCGGCGTGAGCCGCATCGTCAACTTCGCGCACGGCTCGCTCTACATGCTGGGCATGTACCTCGCGGTGTGGCTGGCGGCGAAGACGGGCTACTGGCCCGGCGTCCTGGTCGCGGCGCTGGTAGTGGCCGGCGCGGCGGCCCTGATCGAGATGCTGGTACTGCGCCGCCTCTACAAGGCGCCCGAGCTGCTCCAATTGCTCGCGACTTTCGCGCTCGTCCTCCTGATCCGCGATTTCGCGCTCTGGACCTGGGGCCCGGAAGACGTGCTCGGCCCACGTGCCCCCGGCTTTCGCGATGCGGTGGTGATCGCGGGCTCGCGCTTCCCGACCTATGACCTCCTGCTGATCGCGCTGGGGCCGGTGGTTTTCCTGTTGCTGCATGTGCTCCTCACACGTACTCGCTGGGGCACGCTGGTGCGCGCGGCCACGCAGGATCGCGAGATGGCGAGCGCCCTGGGCGTCAACCAGCGCTGGCTCTTCACGGGTGTCTTCGCCCTTGGCGGATCGCTCGCCGGACTCGGTGGTGCGCTCGCGACCCCGCAGGAGCCTGCCAGCCTGGGCGTGGACCTCGCCACGATTTCGGACGCATTCGTCGTGGTGGTGGTCGGCGGCCTTGGTTCCATTCCGGGGGCGTTCCTGGCGGCGCTGGTGATCGGCGAGGTGAAAGCGTTCTGCATCGGCCTCGGCTATTCGAAAATCACGCTGGCGGTCGAATTCATCGTGATGGCGGTGGTGCTGGTCCTGCGCCCTTGGGGCCTCCTCGGCAAGCCCATGGCGCTGGTGCGCGGCGCCGCGAGCGTCGAGCCGCCGCTCGGACGCCTGGAGGCGAAGACCGCGCTCGCCACGCTGCCGATCCTCGCGGTGCTCCTCATCGCCCCCCTGGCAGGCGGCCAGTACGCCGTGATCCTGCTCACCGATATCGTCGTCTTCGCGCTTTTCGCCGTCAGCCTGCACTTCATGATGGGCCCGGGCGGGCTGGTGTCGTTCGGGCATGCGGCGTACTTCGGCCTCGGCGCCTATGGCGCGGCCCTGCTCCTTCTTCGCTGGCACTGGCCGATGGAAGCCGCGCTCGTGGCGGCGCCTTTGTTCGCGCTCGCGGGGGCGGCGCTCTTCGGCTGGTTCTCGGTGCGCCTCTCCGGTGTCTACCTCGCCATGCTGACCCTCGCGTTCGCGCAAATCGCGTGGTCGATCGCTTTCCAGTGGGACAGCGTGACCGGCGGATCGAACGGGCTGATCGGCGTCTGGCCGGCCGGGTGGCTCAGCGGGAAGGCGGCCTACTATTACCTGACTCTCGCGATCTGCGGCCTTGCCATCGCGATGCTGTGGAAGGTTCTCGATGCGCCGTTCGGCTATTCGCTGCGCGCCGGGCGCGATTCGCCGCTGCGCGCCGAGGCGATCGGCATCGACGTGCGCCGCACGCAATGGATCGCCTTCATGGTGGCGGGCACCTTTGCCGGCATCGCGGGCGCCTTCTATGCCTTCTCCAAAGGATCGATCTCGCCCGAGACGCTGTCGGTGGAGCGCTCGGTCGATGCCCTGGTGATGGTGCTGCTGGGCGGCGTGCAGACGCTCACCGGATCCGCTTGGGGCGCGGCGGTCTTCACCTGGCTGGAAGATTCCCTGTCGCGCGAATTCGCCTATTGGCGCGCGGCCATCGGCGCCGTGATCCTGCTCCTCGTGCTCGCCTTCCCGTACGGCGTGGCGGGGTACGCGAAGGAGCGCTTTTCCAGATGACGGCGCTCGTTGTGCGCGATCTTTCGAAGCGCTACGGCGGCGTGCTGGCGCTACGCAATGCGTCGTTCACCGTCGCCTCGGGCGAGCTCGTCGCCCTGATCGGACCGAACGGCGCCGGCAAGACCACGTGCTTCAATTTGCTGAACGGGCAGCTCGCTCCGGACTCGGGCTCCATCGAGCTCGACGGGCGCGGCATCGCCGGCCGTGCACCGCGCGACATCTGGCGGCTCGGCGTCGGCCGCACCTTCCAGATCACGGCGACCTTCGGCTCGCTGAGCGTGCGCGAGAACGTGCAGCTTGCGCTCGTCTCCCACCGCCGCCGGCAATACTCGCCGTTCGGCTCGCTCGGCGATTTGCACGTCGCCGAAGCCGACGCGCTGCTGACGCGCCTTGGCATGACCGAGCAGGCCGAGCGGCCGTGCGCCCTGCTCGCCTACGGTGATCTGAAGCGCGTCGAGCTCGCCATCGCGCTCGCCAACTCGCCGCGGCTGCTGCTCATGGACGAGCCGACCGCGGGCATGGCGCAGGAGGAACGCGGCGCGCTGATGACGCTCGCCGCCAGCCTGGCGAAGAGCGAGGGCATCGCCGTCCTTTTCACCGAGCACGACATGGAAGTCGTCTTCGGGCACGCCGACCGCGTGGTGGTGCTGCATTCCGGCGAGGTCATCGCCAGCGGCCGGCCCGAGGACATCCGCGCCGATCCGCGCGTGCAGGAGGTGTACCTTGGCGCTGCTTGAGGTCAGGGACCTGCAGGCCGGCTACGGCCGCGCGCGCATTCTCTTCGACGTGAGCCTCGAGCTCGCCGCCGGCGAGGTGGTGGTGCTCGCCGGGCGCAACGGCGCCGGGAAATCCACCACACTGAAGGCGATCATGGGGCTGGTGGAGCGCCGCGGCAGCGTGCGCTGTAACGGCAAGCGCATCGACGGGCTCGAACCTTTCGAAATCGCGCGCCTTGGCGTGGGCTACGTCCCCGAAGACCGCCGCGTATTCACCGAGTTGACGGTGGCGGAAAATCTTGAAGTCGGCCGCCGCGCGCGGCGCCCGCAGCTGCCGGCGTGGGACGAAGCGCGCCTCTTCGCGCTGTTCCCCAATCTCGCGGGCATGAAGGAGCGCCGCGGGTCCGAGATGTCCGGCGGCGAGCAGAAGATGCTCGCCATCGCGCGCACGCTGATGGGCAACCCGCTCGCCATCCTGCTGGACGAGCCTTCGGAAGGCCTCGCGCCGATCGTGGTGCGGCAGATGGCGCAGGCGATCGCGCAGCTGAAACGCGCGGGTCTCGGCGTCCTCGTGTGCGAGCAGAATGCGCGGTTTGCCGAGCGCCTCGTCGATCGCAGCTACCGCATCGAGAAAGGCAGAATCACCGCCTCATGACTTCGCGCGGCTTGCTCCTTACGATGACCGAACCTCCGCTGCCAATGGAGGAGGAATTCAACGCCTGGTACGACGACGAGCACCTGCCGGAGCGTCTCGCCATCACCGGATTCCGCTCCGCGCGCCGCTGGGTGGCTGACGTGGCGCCGGGCGAAGGCAAATATCTCGCCACCTACGAGCTCGATTCGGCGCAGGTTCTGACGTCCGCCGAATACCTCTTGCGCTTCGAGAACGCCACGCCGTGGACGCGCCGCTGCCTCGGCAAGACGATCGTTTTCAAGCGATGGGCGTGCGAGCAGGCAGGCGCCGCCGACCCCAACCCGCTCGCCAAGGCGTTGCTCATGGTAGCGGCCGAAGCACCGATTTCCGGCCTCGCACTACCGGGCGCGCTGCAGGTGCGCTATTTCACCGCATCGGCCGGCGCACCGCGCCAGATCGCGCTCGCCGAGCTCGCCTGGGACGGCACGCGCACGCTGCCCTCGCCGCAGCCCGGTTGGTTCATGCGGCTTTATCGCGCCTATGGGAATTGAACGCTTCGCGTGGCTGTCGGTCGCCGCGGCCGTCGCCACGATCGCGCTCAAGACCGTCGCCTGGTGGCTCACCGGCTCGGTGGGCCTCCTTTCCGATGCGCTCGAATCGCTCGTCAACCTCGCGGCGGCGCTCCTTGCGCTGTCGATGCTGCGGCTCGCCGCCTCGCCGCCCGATGCCGAGCATCCCTACGGCTTCTCCAAGGCCGAATACTTCTCCGCCGGCATCGAGGGGGCATTGATCGTCCTCGCCGCCGCCGGCATCGTCTGGACCGCCATTCCGCGCCTCCTCGCGCCGCGTGCACTCGAAATGCCGCTCGCCGGCCTCAGCCTCACCGTCGTCGCCTCCGCGATCAACCTCGGCGTCGCGCTGATCCTCATCCGGAAGGGGCGCGAAAACCACAGCATCACGCTCGAGGCCGACGGCAAGCACCTGATGACCGACGTCTGGACCTCCGCCGGCGTGATCGCCGGTGTCGCGCTGGTCTACCTCACCGGCTGGCTGCGGCTCGACGCGGTCGTCGCGCTGGGGGTCTCGGTCCATATTCTCTGGACCGGCTTCGGCCTCGTGCGCCGCTCGGTGCGCGGTCTCCTCGACTCGGCGATCTCCACCGAGAGCCAGAACGAGGTGACCAAGCTCTTCAAGGAGTATTCGCACCGCTACGGCGTGTCCTTCCACGCGTTCCGTACGCGCGAGGCGGGCGCGCGCCGGTTCGTCTCATTCCACCTGCTCGTGCCCGATGCCTGGACCGTCGCGCAGGCGCACCAGCTCTCCGAGGAGATCGAGTCCCGCATTCGCTCGATGGTGCCGAACGCGGGCGTGTTCACGCACATCGAGCCGATCTCGGATCCGGCGTCGTACAACGACGAGGGGCTCGACCGCTGAAGCTTTCGAGCATCGTGCGCCCCGGCGACGCGCTCATCTGGGGCCAGGCCTGCGCGGAGCCGCAGACGCTGGTGGAGGCCTTGATTGCCGAGCGCGCCGCGCTTTCGGGCTGCAGCGTGTTCCTCGGCTCGAGCTACTCCGGGCTCCTGCGCCCCGAGCATGCCGACCATCTGCGCCTCACTTCATACTGCGGCACCGGTAGCAATCGAGCGCTCGGCGATGCCGGCGTACTCGACATCCTTCCCGTGCCCTATTCGCAGCTCGGCCCGCTCATCCGCAACGGCCGGCTGAAATGCGACGTGCTCATGCTCCAGGTGAGCCCGCCTAACCGCGAGGGCGAATACAGCCTGGGTCTGGCCGTGGAATACCTAGCCGCCGCGTTCGAAGGCGCGCGCGCGGTCATTGCCGAGGTGAATGAACAGGTGCCGTGGACGAACACCGAGCTGCGCCTGCGGCGTGAAGACCTTGATCTGATCATCGAAACTTCGCGAGCGCCGGCCTATCTCCCCTTTACGCCCCCCGGCGAGCTCGACCAGCGCATCGCCGCGCACGCGGCCGCCTGGGTCCCGGAAGGAGCGACCATCGAGTGCGGCATCGGCACGCTGCCCAATGCGATCCTCTCCGCCCTCGCCGGCCGCAAGGATCTCAGCTACCACTCCGGCGTCGTTTGCGAGCTCGTGCCGAGGATCCATCCGCGCCGCTGCACGGGCGGCGCGCTCATGGGCACGCAGGCATTGTTCGATTGGGCACGCGAGAACCATAGCCTGCGACTCACTCACTCCGATGAAACGCACGGACCCCGCAGCCTGGCGGCGATCGAGCGCTTCGTGGCCATCAACTCCGCCGTGGAAGTCGATCTCACCGGCCAGGTGAACGGCGAGCTAGCCCGCGGCAGCTACGTCGGCGCGGTGGGCGGCGCGCTCGATTTCATCCGAGCGGCCAATGCTTCATCCGGCGGCGTGTCGATCATCGCGCTGCCCGCCGCACGGGTGGTGGAAAAGCTCGCGGGCCCTGTCTCGGTGCCGCGCAGCGAGGCGGGTATCGTGGTCACCGAGCACGGCGCAGCGGATCTGCGCGGGTGCACGCTACGTGAGCGGGAGCGGCGCATGAAGGCGATCACCGGTAAGTCTTAAGCTCGCGCACCGTCCAGAACGGAGTCGTGGCGATGCCGATGAAGACCAGGGCCAGGGCGAGGTTGGCCTTGTAGCCGCCGGTGAAGTCGTGCAGCAAGCCGCCGATGAACGAGCCGCAGGCGGCGCCGATCGCATTGGCCGCGTAGATGCCGCCATAGATGGTCGCGACGTGCGGACCGGCGAAGTAGCGGGAAGCGAGCGACGAGACGATCGGCCCCCGCACGCCCATGCACAGGCCGAACACCGGCACGAAGACAACGAGCAGCCACAGCGCCGGCGCGAACGCGATCAAGAGCAGGATCACCATGCCGCTCGCCGTGCCGATGAAGCTCGCGCTAACCACCTGGCGATAGCCGAAGCGGTCCGAGGTGTAGCCGCTCCCCATCACGCTCATGGCCGACATCATGCCGATGGCGCCGTATGCGCTCGCCGCGGTGAGCGGCGGGAAGCCGGCGTCGATGAGGAACGCCACCAGCTGCACCAGCACGCAGAACATGCCGGCGGAGGTGAAGAAAAATACCTGCGTCAGGCCCCAGTACACGGGACTGTGCAGCGCGCGCCGCACCGTCCAGCCTTCGCCGTCGAGCGCTCCCTTGCGCGAGCGGTGCACGGGATTGCCGGCGGTAAAAGTGCGCCAGGGCACGAGCAGCATCACCAGCGGCGCGAGGATGAGGAGCGCGCCGCCGAGGAAACGATAAGCGCCGCGCCAGTCGTATTCAGCGATCAAGTGCTGCGCAAGCGGCACGAGCAGAAGGGTGCCGAGGCCGAAGGACGAGTAAGCGATTCCGATCGCGGTGGACAGGCGCTCGCGGAACCAGCGCGAAAGGAGCGCCGAGGCCGGCACCATCCCGTTCAGGCTCACGCCCACGCCGACCATGGCGCCGACGAAAACATAGAACTGCCAGAGGCTGGAAATGCTGCTGGCGAAGAAGAAGGCGCCGCCGATGCTGGCGAGCCCCGCGCCGTAGACCCAGCGCGGGCCGATGCGGTCGAAGATCAGGCCGACCAGCGGCGCCGTGAAGCCGTGCACCAGCAGGTAGACCGAGTACACCCCGGTGGTCTGCGAGCGCGACCAGCCAAAATCGCGCTCGAGCGGCAAGAGGAAGACGGCATAGGTGTCACCCAGCCCTCGCCCAAACATCGCGAGCGCGAAACACGTGGCGAGAACGGCCAGCGCCGTGTTCGGAAAAATGCGCTGGATCAGATCTTCTCGGCGGGCTCGAGGCCGAACACCTGCCTGAGATACCTCAGGTATCCGGCGTCCTTGCTGATCGTCTTGCCGGGCGCGTCCGAAACCTTCGCGACCGGCTGGCCGTTGCACTCGGTCATCTTGATGACGATGTTGATCGGCTCGTAACCGAGGTCGTTCGTGAGATTCGTGCCGATGCCGAAGGCGGTGATGGCGCGGCCGTGGAAGCGGCGCGCGATGGCGATGGCGAGCGGGAAGGAGAGCTGGTCGGAGAAGATGAGCTGCTTCGTGCGCGGGTCGACGCGGTTGCGCCGGTAGTGCGCGATCAGCTTCTCGCCCCACTCGAACGGATCGCCGGAATCATGCCGCGCGCCGTCGAAGAGCTTGCAGAAGTACATGTCGAAGTCGCGCAGGAACGCGTCGGTGCCGTACGTATCGGCGACCGCGATGCCGAGGTCGCCGCGATACTCCTGCGCCCACTTGTCGAAGGCGAAGGTCTGGGAGTCGCGCAGCCGCGGGCCGAGCGCCTGGCAGGCCTGCATGTACTCGTGCGCCATCGTGCCGAGCGGTGTCAGGTTGTTGCGCATGGCGAACCAGACGTTGGAGGTGCCGGCGAAATGCTCGGGCACTTCGCGCTTCAGGGTCTGCAGGATCTCCTCGTGCCAGGCGAGCGAGAAGCGCCGGCGGGTGCCGAAGTCGGAGATGCGGAAATCGAGCTCCTTTTCGACGGTGCGAACGAGGTCGATCTTCTCCTTCAGGCGCCGCCGGCCTTCGTCGAGGTCGGGCTTCGGCTGGCTGCGGCGGAAGTAGATTTCCGACACGATGGCGAGCACCGGAATCTCGTACATGATGGTGTGCAGCCAGGGCCCGCGGATGGTGATGTCCATCTCGCCGGGCTTGTCGCCCGCGCCGATGCGCACGTACTTGTCGTTGAAATGGAAAAGACCGAGGAAGTCCACGAAATCGGACTTCATGAAGCGCAAGCCGCGCAGGTAGCGCAGCTCATCGTCGCGAAAGCGCAGCGTCGAGAGCGCAACCACTTCCTCGCGGATCTCGTCGAGGTAGGGCCGGAAGTCCACGCCCTCGGTGCGGCACTTGAACTTGTACTCGACCTGCGCGCCGGGGAACTGATGCAGGACCCCCTGCATCATCGTGAACTTGTAGAGGTCGGTGTCGAGCAGCGACTGGATGATCATCCGAAGGCCATTGTAACCTCGGCATTATGTGTGGCCGTTACGCGCTCCATTCGAATCCTGACGTCGTCGCGCTGCAGTTCGGGCTCGACCAACCCCCGCAGTTCAAGGCGAGCTACAACATCTGTCCGGGGACCGACATCCTGGTCGTCACGAGCAAAGGCGCACGCCAGCACCGCTGGGGACTGATTCCGCATTGGGCGAAGGACCCTGCGATCGGCAACAAGCTGGCGAATGCGCGCGGGGAGTCGATCGCCGAGCGGCCGGCGTTTCGCGATGCGTTTCGCCAATGGCGCTGCCTCGTGCCGGCGAGCGGCTTCTACGAGTGGCAGACCATCGCCGGCCAGAAGCATCCCTGGTACTTGCGCCCGCGGCATGCGGCGCTCTTCGGCCTGGCGGGCATCACGTCGCTGTGGAACGGCGTGCACAGCGTTTCGCTCATCACCACCGCGCCCAACTCGCTGATGCAGCCGATCCATGACCGCATGCCGGTGATCGTAGCGCCGGAGGATTACGCGCAGTGGCTCGATCCGGCGAACCGGGAAACCGGGCAACTCATGAGTTTCGTGCGGCCCTATCCCGCGGAGCGCATGGAGGGCTGGCCGGTGAGCCCGCGCGTCAACCAGCCGGAGAACGACGAGCCGGCGCTGCTGGAGCGCGTGGCGCCGCGACAAAGCAGCCTTCTTTAGCAACCTGAGTTGATACTGTATATACTTCCAGTCCATGGAACCTTTGACCGACCGGCAAGCCGAGATCCTGCGACTGGTGCGCGAGCTGACCGAGGTGTCCGGCTATCCGCCGACACGCGCGGAAATCGCCGAGAAAATGGGCTTTCGCTCGGTGAACGCCGCCGAGCAGCACCTGCGCGCGCTCGAGAAGAAGGGCGCGATCGACATCGCGTCGGGTTCCTCGCGCGGCATTCGCGTGCGCGATGGCCGCGGCTCGGCGCGCGGGGGCCGGCTGCTGGAACTGCCGGTGGTGGGACGCGTGGCGGCGGGCGCGCCGATCCTCGCGGAAGAGAACGTGCAGGCACGCTACCAGGTCGACCCCAACCTCTTCACGCCGCGCGCCGATTACCTCTTGCGCGTGCGCGGCCTCTCCATGCGCGATGCCGGCATCCTGGAAGGCGATCTGCTCGCCGTGCACAAGACCGAGGATGCGCGCAGCGGCCAGATCGTGGTCGCGCGGCTCGGCGATGAGGTGACGGTGAAACGCTTGCGCCGGCGCGGACACGCGGTGCAGCTCGAAGCCGAGAACCCGGAGTTCGCGCCGATCGAAGTGGATCTGCGGCGCGACGCGCTCGTCATCGAAGGCATCGCCGTCGGTGTGATACGCAACGGCAAGAGCTTCTGATAAGCCTTTAGAATTGGGCGCGGCCTTGAGACCGCGTCCATGTCGAATCTCGCCAACGGAGCAGAGTCAGGAATAGAGTCGGCCGAACGCAGCGCGGCCATCGCGGCCGTGATCCGCGAGCGCGCCGATCCGGCGCTCGTGCGCGCCGACCGCGTCGAGCAGCTCTATAGCCAGCTGCCGCTCGGCATGGTCGCGACCATCGCGATCGGCGTCATCGCCGCCGTGGAGCTGCGCGAAGGCCGTTTCATCGAGCTCGTGCTCTTCTGGGGCGGCCTCCTCGCCCTGGTGGTCCTGCTGCACGGGATGCTCTACCTCGGCTACCGCAACGAGACCCACAAGGTCGAGAACACGGCGCAGTGGCTACGCTGGTTCGGCATTGGTGCCTTCGCGTCCGGCGCGGTGTGGGGCTTCGCGGCCGCGGTGTTCTTTCCCTCGCATGCGGACGAGCGCCAGGTGTTCCTTGCGTTCCTGCTCGCCGGCGTCATGTCGGGCGGGATCCCGATGTACGCGGCGTCCTGGCCGATCTTCGCGGCGTATGCGGCCGCCATCGCCCTGCCCTTCACCTACGTGCTCGCGACCTTCGGCAATCGCCTGTTCGCGGAAATCGCGCTCCTCATTCCGCTTTTCTACGGGGTGAGCGTCGCGATCGCGTATCGCCTGAACGGCGTGTTCCTCTCCGGCTACCGCCTGCGCCACGCCTACCAGCGCCAGCTCGTCGAGCTCGCCGAGGCGCGGCGCCAGATCGAGGCGAGCGGCCGCAAGCTGGCCCTCTTCGCCGAGCGCTCGCCGATCGCGGTGCTCGAGGTCGACGAGGACACCGTGGTGCGCGAGGTCAACCATGCGGCCGAGCTCCTTTTCGGCTACGCCGCCGACGAGCTGATCGGCCAGTCGGTGAAGCGCATCGTGCTGCCGCAATATCACGCCGACTTCGACCGCGACTGGG
>C688J18823_10000778_pt1 | contig 18985 bp, 31 predicted proteins | sample HopSoiMetagenom1_FD_18823 | JGI IMG/M metagenome (IMG submission 18823) | reverse complement strand
CCAACCGCCGTTGGCACCGACATAGAAGCCGCTCCAGTCGTAGATCGCAGCCACCATCGGTGGCGCCTTGGTGTAGGCACGTGCAGCCAGATCAGCGGCCGACGCGGGAGCAGCCACGCCTAATGCAACTAGACCANCCGTGGCCAGCAAAAACTTCATCATGTGTTTCTCCATCTCCGACGGCTCTGGTGATCTATCTNAAACGATAAATGNACCTCGCAACTGCCGATAAGTTTGCTGCANACATTCGTTTGACTCCAATTCCATTCACAACTTATGCGATTATGTCCTGAGATTGCGTGCCCTTAATGCAACAACCCATTTTTCAAATATGACTGGAAAATGGCAAACTGCACACGGGATCACGCACCCGCTTCACGCGCCGCACCCATCCGCACGACCTGCCGTGGCGGAATGCTGTCGGTTGAAGTACCTTGCATTGCCATAGGGCGGAGGCCGGATGAAACAATTTGTAGCGATCACGTTGAGCGCGATAGCGGTCGGTTTGGCCGCTGATGCCGCGAACGCTCAGCCCGATATCGCGACCGACCATGAGCTCTTAGCCGCGTACTGCTTAGGAGCGGCGAATGCTGTTGCTCGCCAACCCACAGGGGTCGCGCAACTTGACACGATGATTGAGCAAGATCACCAAGCCAAGTTGGTTCGGCTTCGCGCTTACTTGGGGGCCAAAGGCTACCTTCCTACCTTCGTCCGCTCGCAGGCGGCCTCGCAAGGCATCTTGCTTTTTGCCCGGCGCGGCAAGGCCGACGAAGAGCGGTGCCGCGCTCGCATCGCTGCTTGCGTGCCGGTCTGCACCGGGCAGCCCGATGCCGGTGCGATGACAACATGCATGGAGAAGTGTCGCAATCCCGAACCTGCCTGCCCGCCACTTGCGCGATGCGCCAGTGACAAGCTGCCCTTCTGATCCGCATCGGTTTATCACCCATCATCCTGCCACGGCATCGTCGGCCATGAGGACAACTCCACGCATGACGAGCGCATCATCTGGCAAGGGCAGTTGCAACGCCTTAGCATCATCCCACGGTGCGTCCATCCAGACATCGCGCTCCTCATCCGTCATCAGGATCGCCGACATCGCCTTCGGGTGTATCGGCTCGACGATGGCGTTCGGTGCCGTCGAAGACCGAAGTCAAACCAATGTGCGCGAGCGGCTATCCGCCACGCCTCGATCCAAAAACATTGCCGTTCTACGTTCCGCCGCGCGATGCGGGCTCGCTACTGCTGGCACCGCAGCCGGTGAAGCCGGTGCCGGCGAAGCCTAAGGGACCGCGGCCAGGTTGGGCGGATGGCTGGATTTGAACGAGGAGAATGATCAGCGCGCTTCGATCACGGCCCGGAGGTACGGCCCGATCATTACGCGCTGAAGTGATCGCTTGACATAAGTCAAAAGTGCCCATTTGGCGGGCGCCAATTGGAATAATGGATCCGAACGACAAAGCGCCGAGGAAAGAGGAGCCTTCGCCGGCTCGCGACCTTGAGGAAAGGCAAGGAGTCATTGCGGAATACATCGCCGATCTGCGGGCGTTCCTGGCCAAGCTCCGGCGCAAGTTCAATTAGGTCGCGGCGGATGGTGGCAAGCCAAGCCCGACTAATGCGGCTGAGCGTCGCGCTTGTCTACCCGTTTAGGAGATTACTGAGCGGAAATCATTCCTTGATCCAATCAAACCGCGAGATCAGCCTTCGGCATTGCTGAGAGTTCGCTCGAATTTCTCCGCATTGTCCTTTGGTACAAGTGACCTAACGAACAATGCGGCTTTTACTGGGAATTACGCGTGTTTGGAAATCCTCGGGTGATGGAATTTCGCCGATGTTTGTGCGTCTCACCACGAACGTAACGTCCAGTCCTACTTCACTCGTGGACTTCGGTATGACGAGCGGATCGAACCCAATCGTCAGTTTGAATGAATTCACCTACAAGAAGGGGACAGAGATCTTCGGCGAGAAGGAGCCGGCCGAGTACGTTTATCAGGTTAGGACCGGCGCAGTCAGAAGCTACAAATTGCTTACAGATGGTCGCCGCCAGATCGGCTCGTTTCATCTCGCTGGCGATATATTTGGACTGGAAAACGGTGATGTACATCGCTTTACCGCAGAAGCGGTTGTGACGACTAAAGTCCGCCTGATCAAACGGCGAAGCCTTGAGGCGGTCGCTGAAAGTGACGCGGTTGTCTCGCGGAACCTACTCGGCATGACCACACTCAATTTGAAGCACGCCGAAGATCACATGCTGCTGCTAGGTCGCAAAAACTCGCTGGAGAAAGTCGCCGCGTTTTTGCTTGAAATGGATGAGCGGTTGACCACTACTGGGATCGTGGCGCTGCCAATGTCCCGTCGTGACATCGCAGACTATCTTGGCCTAACGCTTGAAACCGTATCTCGTGCAATATCACGGTTTCATCGAGCCGGCTTGCTTCATTTCATCAGCAACAATCAGCGCGAAATCTCGCTCCGGGATCGGGCGGGGCTGGAAAGCTTCAATCTGCCGGCATAGAGGACAACTCCATTCCCATATCGCCCTGCCAGACAGCTTTTGACCCAATTCTGGGATCGCCTCATGATTTGCGTTGATTTACGCGGCGCGATCCTTGTCTGACTGTTCCTCGACCGCGGTCGCGGTCTCTTCGAACCCCTTTCCGTAGTTGCCCGCAAACCGTTCGATACTGTCGGCCCACGTCCTCAGCATCGAGACCTGAAAGTGCATAATTGGCTTCAAGGCTATCATACCGATTGCTGTCGCTGCGGTAGTACGCCTTTGGGCGTCGGCGCGAGACGGTCTGAGTTAGAGGTGTTGTCTACCATGGCTGCTTGCTCCTTGGTAAGCCCAAAGCTAAGTGCCGGGTTTTGCGTTTGCGAGATTCTAACCGCTCGGCCAAAGCCTGGTCTGCCGCGAGTCTTGCACATCGGTCGTCATGCAGTTCGTCCATCTTTTTCAAATAAGCGACGGCCGCTATTTGCAAGAGATTGAAATCATTTTCGCCGGTATCGCGAAGATTGGTGACGTAGCGAAAGAGGGCGGAACGCCTGTTATCGTCCTCGCTGACACTGCTATGGAGCAACAAGTAGTTCCGCCAAGCGAATGCACATGCGCCTTCAATGGCCTGAGAAGTCATCGGCACCTCCCAAAGGTCAGAGAAAGACTGATAAGCCGTTTCGTTCCGTGAATTACTCAGATGTAATGCTGTTCCGCGTTCCGTATGCGCGCCGCAAGGTGTTGTGCGACATGGGCCGGCCTTTAGGTGAACAAGTCCTCAGTCATCGATGCCGCATCGATGTCGATCGTTGGGACCTAGCGGACGTGCCCACGTAAAGCTGACGGATCCGTTGATAGGATAAGTGATTACGTCTTCGCTTGATCATTGAGAAACAGTCGATCGAAGTCCTGGGGGTTGAACTGGTGCCCGGCTGAATCTGTAATATGAACTTGCCAATCAGCGCTCCAACACACGCGCCTTATCAACGGCCGAGATTGGACTGATGCGAATGGTGACGACGCAATGTCCGTTCCTTGAAGCGTGGATAACCGGCCCAGCGTTCGGTGCCGAGTGGCAGAGACTTGTCATAATGGGTACCAGGACGAGCGCTGAAATTCCGTAACGATCTTCACCGAGGAAACCGAGCTGCCGGACGGCGGCATTGGGCGCCGGCCTCTATACGGAAGACCGCCGAGCAGATTTGACAGTTCAGTCTGTCGAATCCTAGTAACGACTCGCCTGCAACGTTCCTAGCGAAGCAGAATCCACCACCGGGCATCGTTTACAAGAGGGTCACACCAAGCTTCTTCGTTGTGTCCCGCGTCCGAAAAAACCGAATTTGGTTCAATCGCTGCAACCAACCTCGGGGTATAAGGATTGCGTCTTGATCAACTATCCTGCCGAAAAGCGCCAATGGGACCCGTCGTCACCCGAATAAGTCACAGCCTGCCGAACCAAGGCGTGACGCCACCGTAATACTGCGGGATAAGTTCCGGCTTGGTTCATTCACCAAGCATTGCGAGGGTATGGCTGGGGCTTTCCTAGCCGCTCCGCGTGGGTTTCGCGAGTCGAAGGCTCTCGGTCCAGGAGGAGGGCCGCACTTCGCGTCGGCTCCGCAAGAAGATCGAGATGCTGTTCGCGCACCGCAAGCGCACGCGCTTTACGATGCGCCGTCGTCATCAAGGGTGTAGATGTAATAGCCGCGCATCAGCGTGGCGGCTGCAGGCCGGGAGAACTCAGCCACTGGCTCATATGCGAGCCTGTCTCTGCCTGTCGCGCCAGGCGGAGAAGTGCCTCTCGCTCTGATCCGGGCTTAAGCTTCTCGGCCTCTTTCCGGAGGCGCTTTGCTTCGGCGGCCAAACCTTCTTCAAGAGTATCGGAGTTTATTATCCGGCGTCGTTCTGGCATTTGGGCTACTCCAGCCCAAATCTAGTTCCTGGCCGAGGAATCCTTCAACTACTTTCTTCGCGTCGAAGCGCGGAACGCTTCAGGAAAGGCTCAAGCGGCTCATTCGTCTCAATCTCCTCCGCGCGTAGATCGCTAACCCGCCGTGACATCCCACGCGCGAATGGCAGGGCAGTGCTCGCACTTGAAAGTACGGACCTGCCTGCCGGTAGTTGAATCGAGAATGGTGTAAAGCAAGCGCAGGGGGCCGCTGCACTTTCCGCACCTCGTCGGTGATACTGCTGGGGGCGAATCGGCTTTTGTTTCCATACGCATACACCTAGCTGAGGTCGCCCCATCCATCTGCCTCATTCCCGACGTTGGAGCGATGGCTTTAATTTCAGTTCAGCGACAACCGGTCTTCGTTCTCGAACGCTTCCGCGAGCTCCGTCCAGACAGAGGCGCACTCAAGCCACTCGTCTTCTTCCCACCAGTCCGCGGATTCGGCCGCGCAGGCACGGCAGCGCTCTGCCCCTTTGCGGCAGTTGGCAGCGCTACGACCCCTTTCCGGGTCTCCTGCGAGGGTCGGCTTGATCATTGGCACGTCCATACGCCTTATGTCGGATACCGGACACTACGCCTGAACTGGCCGCTCTCATAATTAAAACGGGTCAACACTAGGTGACACCAACCTGTCCCGATGGCTTCGTGTTCTTCTAAGCCGTGGTTGTCGGGAGGGTCTTACCGGTAGAGTTCCACACCGGAGGAAGAGAACGGGCGCGGCCGCACCGACAAACTACCTTGGTTCGCTGCCTTTCACGGGAGTCGAAATCTACACGGGTGACGCTTCGAGGGCCGGCGCCCGCGTGGTACGGGCCCGGTGCTCGTGATGACGGTTGGACGTGGAGGGCTAGGCGGACTACTTGGCCACGCGCTCAAGGATGCGCTGCACCGTCTTAGGGCCCTTGCCGACGGCGGCGCCGATGTCGCGGAGCGTTGCACCCTCGGCACGGAGCGCCTGCATCTGAGCGATCTCGGCTTGCTCTTCATGATTGGAAACGAGCCGCTTGATGTCGCCGTCCTCGATGATGTCCGAGCCGAACGGCCGCTTGCCGCCGCTGAACAGGCCCTGCGCAGTCAGATGGGCCTTGGCGTCCCGAATACGCTCGCGGATGCGGTCCCGCTCGCCCTCTGCCACTGCTGCCAGGATCGTGAACACCATCTTGGATATGCCGTTGCCACAGACGTCGCCGCCGAGGTCGATCATGGCAGCGCTATCCTGTCTTCCTTCAACTCTTCCAGTGTGCCCAGCGCGTCCGCTGCTGATCTAAAAGCCCTGTCCAGCTTGGCCGTCACGATCACGTCGCCCGTGCGCAGCGATTGCAGCAGGCGCTGGCCCTCGGGGCGCTCTGCGAGCGGGATGGAGCCAGACACGCCTGCCTCGATGAAGAAGTCTGCCACGGTCCAGCCTTTCATCATCGCGTAGCCCGTGATCTGCTGGCGCTGGCTGTCGAGCGAACTGCCTTCGTCAGCCTGCTCGGCAGTGGAAACCCGGGCGTATCCGTACACTCTCATGGCCTGCTCCTCGCTGTTCTCTGTGGCTTTGCTTTAGCAAGGCCACAACTAAGCAATGACACAGCGGCCGGACATGCGACTGGATGTCGGTCCTGACGCTTGATTGGCGTGCAGGCGAGCCCGCCGGTTGGCGCTGCCGTCAGGGCTGCATTGCCACGCGCAAAGCGCTGGCTCCGCTCCGTGGCTTCCGGCCGCGATCCGGTGGGCTGCGGGGCTGCGGTGCCGTTGGAACCAGTTCCTCACGACTGCATTTCCGTTCCCGGAGGTGTGGGTGATGGCGAATGCATTGATTGTACTTTGCGCGGTTTTGGTCGGCGCCGGGATCGTTTCGGCTGGTTGTTTTTTCTGGCTCGTCTACCGGGGCCCTTCTTCAGAAGATTGGCAACGCGAGATGGAGGATGGCCGGCCGCGTCTCTAACGGCGGCACGCTGAGGTGAGGGCGATGCCACGGGGTTTGGTCGGCGCGGCGCTGGGCGGTGGTCAGTACGGACCCCAGACCACCCAAAGCAGGCCAGCGAAAATAATGAGAACCACGATGTTGACCCAGATGGGAGTTGGATGTGCCATCCGTCGACCTTAACAGACGGGCGGATCGGACAGTCAGGTTATTTCCTGTCCATGACCGCTGGGCGGCGTGCCCGCCCGTCGGCAGGGCGTTTAGAGGCGGAGGATTTTATTTGCGAGGACGGATTTGAGAGTCATAGCCTTTGATGGGCTCCCCACAGGCACGCTCCACCCCACACCTGCATACCCAGTGTCAGGCCATGTCAGGCTATTTCTCCAAGTCTTTCAGGGGAGAAAATGAATTAGTAGGCTGGGCAAATCCTATTTTCTATTAATGGCGACGAACCAAATGAAGAGGAAATTCTTAAGCCCATCTGCTTCGTGTTCGACTTCGCACCCACGCGTGCACTGCGGCAACTCTCCGAATATGGGATTGGTCTCTCACCGACGAATCGAATCCAGAAAACGCCGTCAAGGACCTCGTGTCGTTTCTACCTGTGCTGGCCTATGACGGCGCGAATATGACGCAGATTGACGCTGGCGGCATCCTCGACATCGCGATGGCGGGCACATCGGCCACGCTGCTCGCCCGCAAGTGGGAAAGCGCACTGCTAGTGAACGTGGATAACGATACACTGCGCCGCATCCTCGACAATCCGGAGGCAATGGCCGCGGTGGAGCGCATCGAGGGCTGGCGCTCGCTCGGCGACAACATCATCGAGACCATCATAAACAAGAGTGAGAAGGTCAAGGAACTCAAGAACAGGGCGAAGGAACGCGAGCTAACTGAAAAGCAGAAAACGCAGCTCACCGGCGAGGAGAAAGAGTACAGATCCAAGCGCAAGCTTGTGCAGGAGAAGCTCATCAAATTCGCCACGCGCATTCCCGCGTTCATGTACCTGACCGACTTCCGCGAGAATACGCTGCAGGACGTGATTACCAAACTGGAGCCGGACTTGTTCTCGGCGGTCATTGGCCTGACGGTGAACGACTTTCACCTGCTCGTGCGCCTAAAGGTGTTTAACACCGAGCAAATGAACCAGGCGGTGTTCGCGTTCCGCCGCTATGAAGACGCCTCGCTACGGTATACGGGCATCGAGAGCCACGAGAAACTGACCCACTACGGGCTCTACGACACGGTGATGGCCAGGGAGTGAGAAGCGGCAAGTTGTGGCGCTGTCCTCGATCAGGTCGAAAAAATTGTGACGACATCACCCCAAGCCGCCTCGTGCCAGCGGCTTTTGTGTATCCCAGTTTCTGCCGGCGCAGCGTCAGGCGAACTCGGTACGACTGCGATCAACGCGGTCGCGGCTGCAGTTGGTCGTAAGTGGCGATTCCAACGCGACGAGGAAAGAGAATATTACGACGAAGATAGGCTTCGATTTCGCGTGAAGATTTGCAGGGAATACGAAAACGGGGATGAAGTCTGCCGTTACAGGAATTGATACCTCGACGCGCCAGTTCTGGGTCGCTAGCAGGGAATTCGCACGCGATCGTACAGCGCTCACGGGCTCCGCAAGGCGGCCTTGGTGGCGCTGGCGCATAGCGGATGCACCGGGCCGGAGTTGATGGCCGTGTCTGGCCACGCCGCGCTTGCACAGGTGCACATCTACATCGAGAGGCGGACCAACAGAGCATGGCTGAAGTCGCTATCTCCAAGCGCTTAGGTATGTCGGCGGCGGTGCCAAGCCAGCAGACCTCCGAAAGCCACGATGAATCCCGGAAGCCCCGCGCCAGCTAAAGATCCACGCACAGGCTCGGCGGACGCGAAATTAAACGCCGTCACCAAACCATACCCGTCGGTTCCCCCGACGAAATGCCCTGCTGGTTCCGCGCCCGTCTGATCCGCAGCCATCGGAATTATTGCGCTAAAGTCAAACGAGTATGAAGCACACAACAAAAGACCGCCCCGAAGGCGGTCTCTCGGCATTTTCGATGAAGGAGCGTAGAGCTACCTGAGCTTCCGCGCGTCGACGGGGTTTTCTGGCGAACCCAGGCCGGATCCCGGAGAGCCGATCGGCTTTCCGTTGGTGGAGGTTCCTACACCAACGCCTGGTCCGCTGACGGCACCTTCACCACTTGAAGCAGGATTAGTGTTGCTTCCGGAAGTAGCGGCGCTCTTTGCATCCTGATTGGCCTACGTCTGGCTTGTCGATTGCGTTTGCTGAGAATTCATCCCGTTGTTGCCGCCAGTAGATCCCGCGGTAGCTCCGCCACTTGACGCTCCTCCGCTTGCACCGCCACTACCGCCGCCACCCTGAGCGAGCACGGACGCTATCGGCGAGACCACCAGCGCCGCGGCAACCAAAACTGCAATCCTCATGTTTTTCATATCTTCTCCTTTGGCCATTGCATTTAGCCACGTGAGGCGCGCCCGCGCCTCGCCGATAGCCAGCTCGCAACCCGTAGCCGGCGGCAAATCCAAACCCGAGCAAGAGAGCTGCGTCTGTATACACGGGAACCCAATCGATGTTCTTCGTAGTTGTTCCAACTGCGGGTGATCTATCGCCAGGAGAATGCGGGCTAGCTACGGGCAGTAGTGGGTGAAATCGCAGCCCGCAAATGCGGCGCGTAAAGCAAGCGTAATAATCCAGGCCAGTAGGCCGGCTATTGTGGCGATCATGACATCGTCGGAAGGACCTTCATGCACAATCATCCTCCAGCACAAAGCAAGCTTCAATTTCTTGCAATTGGCTTGGTTCCTAAAAGATCTCTGAAGTTCTTCGCTGGTGCGCGAGCGAGCACCCCTTCTCAAATCCGCGACCGCATCGCTTTAAGGCCCGACCCGGTAAGCCTGGCTTCCGTGCGATGATTCTCGCCGCGCATCTCTATCCAACCAAGATGAACTAGGCGGCTCAATATCAATTCTCCCGCTGGAATGGGGAGGCGAGCGGCTATCTTCCATTCGGTAAGGCTTAGGTATTGCAAGATCACCCGTTGGCTCATGTTGATGCTCGGTTTTTCGTTTTTCATCCCTACGCATCAACCTCTACGATCGTTCAGGCTGCTAATCGGTAAGTCGCCTAGAATATTCATCGACGAACTGCGTCATCCGCGCGAGCTCGATTTTCTTTACGATTCCTCGCACCGCTTGCGGATCAATCCGCGTTCGAACTCGGCAATGCCGCCCATGATGGTGTCATCATCAACCGGCCCACATCGGTGGTGGTGTCGCACCACGCTTCACCGATCCCGGTAAGCCGGCGCAGATCGCTTATGGCCTGTTGCCTCGCGACATCTTCGTCAGTGTGGCGAATACCGGACCAGGCAACGTGACGCCGGATGCGCAGTCGATCATGCGGCCAGTGCTGGACCTGATCCAGGCGAACGTGCCGGCGGGGTCTGATCCGACCGAGGTGTTCGAAGTGATCGAGGATGGGCTGCGCTCGTACTTCGCGAAGGAGCTGCCAGCGGTACCGTGATCGATGATGAGCCAAAATGAGCTGTTTTCGCGGGTTATTGGTAGCAAATCCGGTAGCAATCCGCTCCAGCCGAAATCCAAGTGTTTGTTCTGACTCGCGTTTTGTCTGGGTGCGCAACGGTTTTGATATTCGTTTACGGGCATTTAGTATTCTCCAAAGCGATACAAGGGGACAGATGACTAAACCTCGAACAATAAAGTTGATGCTGAACCCGGACACGAAAATGGCCTTTTGAAGCCACTGGGAGGCGCCAACGCTGACGAGTGGAACCGGAGTTGACCCCGACGTGAAGGGCACCCGATCCTGGCAATACTTCCTACTTGCCAACCTGATTGACGACCTGCCGGAAATCATGCGGGGGGTGGCATGAAAGAGGAAAACTGGCATCGTCGCCACGCAATAATATTGGCAAGCCAACTTCCTGAAGATACGGAAGATGCGCTCGCTGTTTTGCAATTGGCAACAGAGCTTGTGACCAGCTTCATGGCCGGCCCGAGCCCCATGAAGAAGCCGGCGGCAACCATAGTCCGGACCGGGGGCAACGAAAGCGCCTGATCCGGCTGCTGATCACCCCCCACCGACTCAAGCGTGAGCGGTGGCGCATTATCATTGCCCGCATCAAGTCGGGCTGCTAAACTTCAATTGATTGGATTACTCTCGACTTCAGCCCTGCCGGCGACGGTGGGGCTTTTTCGTGCTGCTACGAGCAGGAACCTTCCCTCGAATGCCGATTTAAGGTGTTTTTGGAGGGAGTGTTGCGTATGCCCGACTCTAAACGCCTGTGGACAGATGATGACATCGCCAAGCTTCAAAGAATGGCCGGGAAGATACCCGCTAAGCAGCTAGCTGCTGAGCTAGGTCGAACCCTTGGGGCGACATCAGTGGTGGCTTCCAGGCTCGGGGTCTCGCTGCGGATATGGCGAGCCGGCCGAAGAGTCAAAGCGGAAGGCGAGGACGCTTCGCTAATCCAATCCGATTAAGCTGCGGAAATTCCGGCCCAGCCACGCCTTCCGGATCGTTCTCCTCGAATCAGTTTTCCTGCTTGCCGGCATCTGAATAGAAACGGCCTCAGCCCCCTCTCAAAAACTGGGGCCGCCATTCCGATGCGCCAAGTCGGGGGCGATGATGACTGGCGCCAGTATCCACGGGTCAAGTTGCTTCCCGTTCCCAAAAGCTGAGGAGGGGCCCGTGTTCACCCGGCGGGCAGTCCCATTATTTCACTAGCGGCGCTGGAACTGGAGCGGGACATTTCGATAGCAAAGGCCATCCCGTGTATCCAAATCCGCGCCGTCCTTGCATGGCACCGGGTCTCGCCGAAGTTTGCTTAGGTCTCCGGGGACAAATAACAGGTATGAAGCTGTCCCGATGGCCGTTGCAAGCAAGGCGGTTGCGAGCCTAGTTCCCGTTGGCGACAGTTGGAAGACCGGTGCGACGACGCCAACAGCGAGCCATGACCATAAGAGCACCATGGCGAGCAAGCCTAACGCAGTAGTGATCGCTTCCGGCCTGGGCATTTGGCGGCCCTCGAATTACCCCGGCGTCGGCGTTCGCGAAGACCTTGAGGTGGTCAGGGTCTCCGACCTGCTTGCTCGTATCCACGTAGATCAGCACACTCATCGCTCGCCTATCAGGAAAGCGGCCCCGACCAACAGGAAGGTGCCAAGAGAAGCCGGGGCCGCTTACTTCCGGGAGGGGGGCTTGGCGGCGAAGTCCCGGAAGCTCACGTAAAAATGCTTGCGGTGCGTAACCGTTCCTATTTCAGGCCGCACTCACGCGGTCGGGTGGCGTCAGCAGGCTTTCCCACAAATTTTGGAGCTCAGCCACTTCTGGATGTTAGACGCAGTTTGGGCTTGCTCACTCGTTGCAGATCATAACTGTTGGGAGGCAGCTCGGCGACTTCCTTGAACTGGACCGCCTCTCTCGGAAGCCCGTTTTCACGAGTCTCCGTGTGTCTAACATCCGTACGCTGCTGAACCATTTGGATGCCTCTCGTTGCGCCAACCGGCATCAGTTAAGCCCTTAGCTAAAGCAAAGGTTACGACTTCAAGCGTCGAGCGTGATCATCCGCTAGGCCTTCACCGATGCAATAAGTACACGAAACTCGCGCCAATCGCCCTTGACCCTCTCGAACCCCTTAAGTCTCTCGCGCTCCGCAGACGAAAGATTGGCAACGAATGCCGCCCGCTCGCGCCGCTCACGCGCGAATTTCGCCGTAAGCAAGATCGCGAAGCAAACAACAAGGCCGAAAAACAAAGCTGTCCAAAACACTCCTATACTTTCTCCGGTAGACAGCCCCGCCGCACGCTCTCGTCAGTATAACCGCGTCGACTGGAATTGCCACTTTTTCCCCGTCACTACCGCGGGAATCAATATGCTTGTCGTTCAGCAGGATTGCTTGTCCGGTCTGGCGCAGGCAACGATACCCGTCGAAGGCCCGGTTCACGCTGGCGGGCCCGGTGGTTTATGCCTGAGCTTAAAGTCGTGTCTGGACACGGAACGCGTGTCCTTTAGGTTGTGAGCGCTTAAAACATACAACCGGGATGCTCAAGATGGCGGATTCCAAGCCCGTAGTTCAAATTGGCGAAAACTCGCCCGAGCAAGTCGCATACAAGCTAATGGAGCTGGTTGCTGAGATTGAGGAAAAATCAATTCAAACCAAAAAGCCCAGTGCACCAGGCTGGACTGCCGCTGATCGCAAGTGGATTCTCGATACCTACTCGGAATGTCTTCAAGCCGCAAAGGGCTATCGTTCATTGGGATAGGTAGCTCCCGAGCCGGGACATAGTAGGTACGCCCGCCGGTTTATGCTGGCGGGCCATTTAGTTCTCATTTCTTGGTTTGTTCACGATGCAGTTTGTGCCAGCATTCACGAACAGACCGGAAACCCTGCTGGCCTAGTTTGATTTTGGCAGTGGCTTGACGTGCTCCCGGCAAATTAGGCCGGTTTGAACTGGAATTTTCCAATTATGATCCCCTGACGGGGACGAGGAGAGTTCCATGAAGGCATCGAAGTTTTCAGAGGCGCAGATCGCATTCGTTTTAAAACAGGCTGAAGATGGCTCGGCAGTTGCTGAGGTTTGCCGCAAGGCCGGGATCAGCGAGGCGACGTTCTATAACTGGCGGAAGAAGTATGCGGGACTGCTGCCGTCAGAGATGAAGCGCCTTCGTCAGCTTGAGGAGGAGAATAGCAAGTTGAAGAGGATCGTCGCCGACCTGTCTTTGGACAAGGCCATGCTTCAGGATGTGCTGTCAAAAAAGCTCTGAGGCCTGGCCGCAAGCGTGAGCTTGTCGACAGGGTGCGAAGTGACTGGAAGGTCTCGATCAGGCGGGCCTGTTCTACCCTTCGGATTGATCGCGCACTGTACGTCTACAAGTCAAAGCGCGGCGACCAGGCCGCCCTCAAGGGCCGGATCAAGGACATCTGCGAGACGCGAGTGAGATACGGGTATCGCCGGGTCCATGTGCTGCTGCAACGAGATGGCTGGACCATCAACGTCAAGCGCGTCTACCGTCTTTACAGGGAGTTGAGCCTGCAATTGCGCAACAAAACGCCGAAGCGTCGCGTGAAGGCCAAGCTGCGCGAGGATAGGACGCAAGCACGCCAGATCAACGAGACCTGGGCGATGGACTTTGTTCACGACCAACTCGCCACCGGCCGCAAGATCCGCGTGCTCACGGTTGTAGATACTTTCAGCCGCTTCTCGCCTGCCGTCGATCCCCGCTTCAGCTATCGAGGCGAGGATGTCGTGCTGACCTTGGAGCGCATCTGCAAAACCGTCGGCTATCCCAAGACGATTCGCGTCGACCAGGGATCGGAGTTCATCTCCCGCGATCTCGATATCTGGGCTTACCAGAAGGGTGTCGTGCTGGATTTCTCGCGGCCGGGAAAGCCGACGGACAACAGCTTCATCGAATCGTTCAACGGCAAGTTCAGAAGCGAATGTCTGAACACGCACTGGTTCCTGAGCCTTGACGACGCAGGCAGAAAATGGAGGATTGGCGTAGAGACTACAACGAGGTTCGGCCCCACAGCGCGATCGGCAACAAGGCGCCGATATCGCTGTTGAATGGCTCATCGGCGCCCCCGCCAGCATGAGCCTAACCCCGGAAAATTCCAGCGCCGGCTGGCCTAGTTTTGGGGAGCACTTCAACTGACCAGAGGATTCTGCCCATCGCTGGATGATCTTTGGGGCTCAGGTCACATCGCCCCTCGTGATTTGTTGGTACACCCCGCAGATTGAGTTCTCGGGCAATCCTCTTCTCGGTGGTGCCTCGAACAAATTCCTGAAAAATGCACTTCACAGTAGCGACTTCGTCCGACGACCCAGGCCGGAGTTTTACGTGCTCCGTGCTCAGATACTTGCGCTCTCCCGCTTTCAGAATGCCTTTTGGCTGAGAATGTTCGTCTACCACGACGCGCTCGAGCCCAGGCCGCCCTGCCGCCCATTTTGAATCCGAGCTTCGCAAAGCGAGACTCTCCGGCATAAACCTTTGCCGACAGTTCCCGGCTGTATTTCGCGGCCATAACTCTTTTGATGTTTTTTAGGATCTGCGAAATCAGGCTGCCGTCGTTCTGAAACTGCTCCGCGCAATAGGCAACTTTGATCCCCCCTTGCTTGCAGATGAACTCGTAGTAGGCGCTCTCATCAACATCCCGAAACCGACCCCACCGGCTGACATCGTAAACGAGGATAGTGCCGACATCCGAATTACCAGACTGGACGTCACTGACCAATTGGGTGAGACCCATTCTGTTTTTGATTGTGAGTCCGCTCTCGCCTTCGTCTCGATATGTGCGGACGATGGATAGATTGCGTATCTGTGCGTAAGCAGCGATTACCACAGCCTGATTTTCGATAGAGTACTGCTGAAATTCAGTGGACATGCGGACGTACTGAGGCGCGCGCAGGTTCCTCTGTGACTGAGGAAAACGATCCTTGTGAATAACAAGGGCATTCGCCATCGGGGCCGCTCCCGCGATGATCTCGCCGGGCTCTGCCTCTGCAGTCTAGATCACGACCCGTCAACGCCACGGAGAATACTGCTCAACATTCGGTGGTAGTATTAAGATGTGAACTCTGGGCAGGAGTACTGACTGAATATTACCGTTCCACGTCCGCCGTTGGCCCCGAAGCTGACATGCCGGACGGCGGGGGTATATCTCCTGCCGAGGGAAAAGCAGACATCGACGTTCCAAACGCCTAATCGGCGAATGACCGCAAATGGCTGCCAACAGTTGACATCCGATTGCAGTCGCATTGAATCAAGGCTGCCCTTGCGGCGATAGTGCCTACACCTCAACCCCCTCCGATGGTCTAACCGCCGGGAATCGGTGGATAAAGCGAGCCGCGTGCGAGCGTCATCAGCTTTCGTCCCGGAACGGAGCGCACTTAGGTCTTCTTTTTCGCTGCCGGCGGACTGATTTCAGCGATCCGGCGCAGGCAGTCCGCTTCGGATGGATGCGGACCTGAGACGAAGGTTCCGCTGACCTTGGTCGAGTACCATCCGGACTCCACACCGAGGCGACGCGATTCTTCAGTCATGACGTGACGGGGCAAGAGATTTTGCATCAGGTGCTTTCGGTTGGGCCGTTCCGCTTTTAGCTGGAACGTGCCGGATGAAGTGCCCACTCATCGAGCGGAACACTGTTCAGGTCTCTTCCCCGGAGAGTCGGGTAAGGTCCGCAAGTACCGCGGCCACGAGGTCGAGGTGATGCGTGTCGTTTGGCGCGAGACTGGCCGAATAGAGATTGAGGACGTAACGCGCCTTGGCCACCGCCTCCGGCCACGAGGTAGCCGGCACGGCTAGGAGCTGACTTTCGACGACGCCCTGCTTGTCGCGCAAAAGCTTCGCATTGGCCTCGACCTCGGCGATCACACGGCGAATATCGGTTGCCTTCTGCGCGGCCATGCCGCGATGTTTGTCGAGCTCGATCGGGGTCTCAGTCACGCGGCGCGCTCGCGTCGATGCGTTGCGCGTCGGACAGATCTACCGAACTGATCGAGATCATTTCCATCGTCGAGCGCTGCGGCGGCGCACCGGGCACCATGATCATGGTGGCGACACGCCGAAAGCACGGAAACGAAAGCCCCTCGATCATCTCCTCATCGGTGACGACTTCGTAAGCTCCCGGCGCAAGCTGCCGATCGATACCCTTGATCCGGAACGGATGCCTGAAATGAACCGTTTCGCGTCGCGAGCGCGTGGTCATGTCCCCAGCCCGGCAAATCTGCGCACGTACACATCATGTTTTTCGGACATAGTCGCACCGTGCGCGCTTTGGCTGCAATTAGCTATCGTTTTCTCCGCGGGGCGCCGCATTTGATTGAACAACCCAGCCAAAGCCTTGTATTTGATGGTTTCGTAGCCATTTTCGAGCGTCAGCAGCCTGAAAGGCATTTCGAATGAAGATTCGCGTCGGATTCGAAATGCTCTTTGATTTGCCACAGCCGACGCTGATGATCATGGTACTTGGCACACACTTTACCCGAGCGTCCGATGTCATCGTGCCGGACTTCCTCACCGCCGACCCCGCCGTCGAGATCACTCCCTATCGCGACCTATTTGGCAATTGAGTAGCCGTATGGTCGCGCCCGCCGGCCGCATGCGGCTGTCCGCCGATGGCATCGTTCGCGATAGCGGACCGCCGGATCGGGTATTCCCTTCGGCGGTCGAGGATCTTCCGGCGGACACCCTAGTCTATCTGCTCGGCAGCCGCTATTGCGAGACCGATCGACTTTCGGAGATCGCCTGGCAATTATTCCAGAACACGGCGCCGGGCTGGGGGCGTGTGCAAGCGATTTGCGATTCGTCCACCATCACATCGCTTTCGGATACGAGCACGCACGCGCCAGCAAAACGGCGTGGGAGGCTTATGAGGAAGGCAAGGGCGTCTGCCGCGACTATGCCCATCTTGCCGTCGCGTTCTGCCGCTGCATGAACATTCCCGCGCGCTATTGCACCGGGTATCTCAGCGACATCGGCACGCCGAAGCCATGGGCGGTGGGAGATTTCGCCGGCTGGTTTGAAGCCTATATCGGCGGGCATTGGCGCACTTTCGATCCACGTAACAACGTGCCGAGAATCGGTCGCGTCCTGATCGCGCAGGGTCGCGATGCTTCTGATGTCCCGATCACGCAGACGTTCGGCCCAAACACACTGGTAAGCTTCAAAGTCTGGACCGACGAGATCGTGTGACGAAAGATGATTTAAATTCCGAGTATGGTCCGAAATTGACGAGCCGCGCCGGTCGGCTGACGTCGGTTTGATCGAGGAAAAGCGGAAGTTCAGGACCGTAGGTCCCAATAGCCTGGCGTAATGGCGCCTCACTGAGCCGTAGCATTCACACGCACCGTCTTGTAGCGCGTCCGCTTCGAGTATCCGGATTTTCCCGCGTGACATACTTGATTAGTCCCGCAGACTGCAAAGTGTGCGCGACGACAGTCACACTCGATCGCTTCACCGGTAGGCGTTGTTATCGCGAGGAGAGAGGCGAAGCGCCTCATGGATATGGGCCTCGGTCTCCTCGCTGCGGCCGAGAAAAAACTTGGCGAGACCGATGAAGGCATGAGCGTCGGCCAAATTGTGGTCCAGTGCTAACGCCCGTTCGCATTCGACGATGCCTTGGATCGCGCGATTGGTAAAGGATTGGACGAGGCCCAAGACGCTATGGGCCCGAGCATGGTTTGGCGCAAGGGACAGAGCCCTGATTAAGAATGCCTCGGCCGCCACTAAGTGCGCGGTCCAGTCGTCGCGCATTAGGTTGCCGCCAATCGCCGCTTCAACCCGCGCCGAACCGACCAGTGCCTCAATATTTCCGGGATCAAGTGCTAGGGCACGGTCGAAAAAGGCCTGCGCTTGCGTTGTGTATTCCGCGGTCGTCCCATTGTTCTCATAAGCCCACCCCTGGAAATAAAGGTCCATTGCGTCGGGATGGGTTGAACGTCCCGCGCGCCGCGCCTCAACCTGAATGAGCTGGGCATTTAGCGTGTTTGCCAGCCGCGATACGATTTCATCCTGCATGTCGAACAGATCGGCGATGGCTTTCTCGAATCGTTCGGCCCAAAGGTGATCGCCGGTTTCGACATCGATCAGCTGAACATTCACCCGAAGCCGATTGCTGCCTCGCTGCACCGAGCCTTCGAGTACATAGCGGACGTTCAACTCGCGCCCGATTTGCTTTAAATCGACGGCTCTACCCTTGAAGGTGAAGGCGGTGTTACGCGCGATCACGAATGAGCCGCTGATGCGCGAAAGGTCTGTGGTCAGACTCTCGGTCACGCCATCAACGAAATAGTCCTGCTCGGGATCGCCTCCAAAGTTCGCGAACGGCAGCACGACCATGGATAGGCGCGGCGGAGAAATCGATATCGTAGCGGCCGCGGCGTCGGACCGATCAGGACCAGAGAAACCCTTAAAGCTCGGTCCACCAAACTTGGCTGTCAGCGCCGCGTCTGCGGGCCTCTGCACTTCCTGCACCGCTCCAACAAAACGGAAACCTTTGCGTTGCAGAGTTTTGATCAGACACTGTTTTTCGCCGGAATCGCCAATCACNCTCCGAGCGACATTTAGGCGCGTCGTCAGTGCTGCATCGGACACGACACGGCCGTTCCAAATGGTATTGATGAGGTCGTCTTTGCTCACGACCCGCTCCCTGTTGCGGATCAGGTAATCGAGCAGGTCGAATACCTGCGGAGCAACCGTGACTACGTGCGCGCCGCGGTAAAGCTCGCGAAGGTCTGTGTCGAATGCGTACTCCCCGAAGAGATACCGCAAGTTGGCAATTCCTTGGGTGACTTCCCCGTCGGTCTCTCGCGCCGGTTGCAACGCAAGAATAAGCCGCTGGTGAGGAGAATGTAAGCAGAATGTCAAGAGCGCCCACCCATGGCCTGATACCGTCCTCGGGTGGCAGCAATTTGCTCAGAAGGCAATCCACGGAGTGCAGCCAAAGGATTGCCTCACGGCGCAGCCGTGCCCCGAGCAGCGGCTCAACGTAGGGCCGTCCGCTTGAGGGACCGGCAGCAACGCGCTCTCGACGCGCGTTCTTGGAACGGGAATACGATGGAGGTTGTCATGGCATTGAAAACCACGCGCCGCGCCTTTATCGCG
>C688J18823_10000777_pt1 | contig 18988 bp, 11 predicted proteins | sample HopSoiMetagenom1_FD_18823 | JGI IMG/M metagenome (IMG submission 18823) | reverse complement strand
CAGGCAACGCCACCCTCCTGAAGATAATTTCCAGAACTACCCGTTCTCAGACGCCGCCGAGCCCGCCACAGAACAATGGCTGGAAGCAACGCCACAAGGATGGATATCAAGATACTTGCCGGAATGTGCCGCATCACCGTGCGACGCATCTTCGTCCCCAGCGGCGCATCGCGCTCGGGATCGATCTTCAACCCGAGCGAGTCGCTCACGTCGTTGATCTTCATCAGATGATCGGGCACCGCGACCGCCGGAACTCCGTCGCGCAACGCGCGCAGGTGGTACGTCGCCGTCACCGTATTGCCGCTGCTCTTCACATCCGATTCGTACGCGAACGCGCTCGTGGTGATCTCGTCATGACCGCCGTCGATGTCGAGCGGATCGGGGAGGCGGAAGATCATCCGCTGCGTGAGATCGAGCGGGTAATCGAACGCCAGCGGCATGGTCCGAATACGACGCTCCGGCATCTTCAGATGAGCATCGATCGCGTGCGGCGCATACGACCATTGCCCGTTCTTCCAGAGCTCGCGGATGCGGTAGCGCTCGCGCATGGTGATGACGTTGCGGTCGCGGTCGTCGGTGATCTGCGGCAGTGCGACCGCCTCGATCTTCGGATGATCGGCTGCGTGCCGATTGAGCCGGTCGCGCGCGATGTCGCTGATCGAATCGGTCACCAGCGACGCGCGGAAGAGATCGGCATCGCCGCCGCGATACGTGGTGACGACATCGAGCGAGACGGGCGAGGTGTAGTCCTTCGCCGCGTACGTCTGCTCGATGACGGTCGATGATTTGTCGTTCGTCCCGATCGTCGTCAGCGCCTTCGTCTCCGGACGCACGACCAGCGCGCGCTCGTCGTTCGGCGTGTCGATCGTTTCGAGTGTTCCGCCCTGATCGCTCAGCGTGCCGTCGATCCAGTAGGCCTTCCCGTGAACCAGCACCTGCGTGATGACGTGGTCGAAGAGCAACGGCGACGGCAGCTGCGAATCGAGCTCGTGCCGAAGCTTGGTGTTGACCAGCGCGGGATACGCCTCGAGTCCGAGCTCGCGCAGCAGCGCGGCGAGGAGGAATGACTTGTCCTTGCAATCGCCCCAGCGCTGCGTGAGGACGTCGGCGGGTTGATGCGGCTCGTGCGAGTTGCGTCCCATCTCGATACCGAGATAACGGATGTCGTCCTGCACGAAACGGATTGCGGCGGTGATGGTGTCTTTCGGATGCTCCGATTTGATCCGCATCGCGAGCCCATGCACCGCGTTCCGCGAGCGCTCTTCCATGCGGAACATCCGCACCGACCATTGCCCGACCTCCGCCCACGACGCGAAGTCGGTCACCTGCACGTGCGTGTATGGATCGAACCAGTCAGGCACGTCGTCCTCGACATCGATCGGCGGCACGTCGCGCTTTTCCCACACGTAATCGTTGCCTTCGCGCGTGGGTTGAACGCTGAAGCGCATCGGCCGCGACGTAATCAGTCGATGGCGGATGAGATGTGCAGGCGTCGATGACGTGAGATCGAATTCGTCGGCGTATTTGCCGCCGAGGATCGGATTCGCGCCTTCGCGGGAGTATGCGTAATCAATGATGTCGCCGGGGCGCACGTCGCTGAGGATCACGAGCGCACTGCGCGTGCCGTCATAGATCCGATCCTGCGTCTCTTCTTCCTTATCGATGACGCGTACCGAGGCCCCGGGCAACTCATCGATCGTCTTGCCGCCGCGCAACAGAACGATCGAGTGGATGACCACCGATTCGTACGACGGGTCGAAATCGATGGAGAGCTCCGAGGCATTCTGGACGCCGCCTGAGGTGAGGACCTTCTCGACGCGCCGGCGATACTCAACGACGGTATCGGTCACGTTGAGCTGGTGATCGTCGAGCAGCGTGTAGATGCCGTAACGAATGTCGTTCTTCGGCGTGTGCGGCGCATCGACGACAACCGGACGCACCCACATCGGCGCAGGTCCTTTGACGACCTCGGCCGCGTGCAGCGCCGACGCAAACAGGAGAAGGAGCAGCAGACGTTTCACTTGACCCAGCTACAAACCGGACACGCACTCTTCTCATGCCCGCGAGCGGGGCAATATTCGCGTCCGAAGTAGATGATCTGCAAGTGTCTGCGGCCCCATTCGGCCTCGGGCCAGAGCTTCTTGAGGTCGCGCTCGGTCTGCTCGACCGACTTGCCGTTCGACAGGCCCCAGCGCTGCGCGAGGCGATGAATGTGCGTGTCGACGGGGAAGGCGGGCTTGCCAAACGCCTGCGTCAGGACGACCGAGGCGGTCTTGTGTCCGACGCCGGGAAGTTTCTCGAGTGCGTCCATGTCGGGCGGGACTTTGCCGCCGTGCTCTTCGACGAGGATCTCGGAGAGGCGCTTGATGTTTTTCGCTTTGCCCGGCGCCAGTCCGCAGGTGCGGATCGCGTCGAGGATCTCGCCGACGGGCAGCGTCGCCATCTGTTGCGGCGTGCTCGCTTTTTTGAAGAGGGCGGGGGTAACGAGGTTCACGCGCGCGTCGGTCGTCTGCGCCGAGAGGACGACGGCGACGAGGAGGGTGAAGGGATCTGCGTGGGCGAGGGGGATCGGCGGGATTGGATAGAGCTCGTCGAGGATTTCGGCGATGCGTTTGGCTTTTTCGGATTTCTTCACAGCGCTGAGAAGGTTGCTGAGTTGCTGGGTTACTTCAGCTGTCGAGCACGATAACACCCAGCAACCGAGCAACTCAGCAACTCAGTACTCAGTTCAAATCGAACAACAACACTTCGCCCTGTCCGCCGATGGTCAATTTCGACTCATCCGAAATCGCGGCGCCGTCGCCTGCGCCGAGCTCGATGCCGTTCACGTTCGCGGATCCGCTTGCGACGTGCAGCCAGCCGTACCGCCCTTTGTCGAATGTGTGCTCGACGGTTTGCGAATCATCGAGCAGCGTCGCGTAAAGGCGCACGTCCTGATGGATCGTGACGGAGCCGTCGGCGCCGTCGGGTGAGGCGACGAGTCGCAACCGGCCGCGACGCTCGCTCGTCTCGAACATCTTCTGTTCGTAGCTCGGCGTGATACCGGCGCGGTCGGGGACGATCCAGATCTGCAGCAGGTGCAGCCACTGCGCGGGCGACGGGTTGACTTCACTGTGACGCACGCCGGTGCCGGCGCTCATGCGCTGCACTTCGCCCGGACGGATGACCGAGCCGGTGCCCATGCTGTCCTTGTGCGCGAGCTCGCCGTCGAGGACGTAGGTGATGATCTCCATGTCCCGATGCGGATGGGTGCCGAAGCCCATGCCCGGCTCCACGCGATCGTCATTGATGACGCGCAGCGCGCGGAAGCCCATGTTCGCGGGATCGTAGTAATCGGCGAAGGAAAAGGTGTGGTACGTATCGAGCCAGCCGTGGTTGAAGTGACCGCGGTCGCCGGCTTTGCGGATTGTGATCATGAGTTGGTGCTCCTCGATGAAGGGTAACAATCGCACATTCCAGGCCGGACAGCGGACACCGGGAGAACGAGGGGCGCGTGTCATGCCGAGCGAAGTCGAGGCATCCCCTGCCGGAGCGCCATGCGCGTACAACCGGAGGGGATCCCTCGACTTCGCTCGGGATGACACGCCGCGCTGTCTGCTATCTTTCGCGCCATGCACGACGATCCCCTCCGCTCCCTCCCGGAGCGCACCGGCAAGCATCGCTGCATCCGCTGTCTGGCGGAGGTGCCGGCGGACGAGTACATGCGTAACGATCATCTCTGCGATGCATGTGCGGCGGACGGGGACTATCCGGCGCCAAGTCAGAAGTCAGAGGGCAAAAGGCAGAAGGAGTGACCGGCACTTCTGCCCTCTGCCCTCTGCCCTCTGACTTCCGCATCGCGGTCATCCACGACTGGCTGACGGGGATGCGCGGCGGCGAGGCGGTGCTCGAAGCGATTCTCGATCTCGTTCCCGGCGCGGAGCTCTTCACGCTGCTTCACTTTCCCGGCGCGATGTCCGAAAAGATCGAATCGCGCACGATCCACACGTCGTTTCTGCAGGCGGCGGCGCAGCGCGTACGCGATTACCGCGAGCTGTTGCCGCTCTTTCCGAAGGCGGCACGCCGCTTCGACCTGTCGCGATTCGATCTCGTGATCTCGTCGAGTCACTGCGTGGCGAAGGGCGTCGACGCGAAGGGCCGGCCTCACATCTGCTACTGCCACACGCCGATGCGATACATGTGGGATCGCTTCGACGATTACTTCCCGCGCTCGAAGCCGATGCAGCGTCTCGGCGCATCGATGTTCCGGCGATCGCTGCAGCGCTGGGACGTGAAGACATCGAGCGGCGTGAGCGAATTCATCGCGAACTCGCATTTCGTCCGCGATCGGATCAAGCGTTACTACGATCGCGATGCGGAGGTGATCCATCCGTTCGTGGATCAGACCTTTCTCGATGCGCCGCTGCAGGACGAACGAAGCGACGAGCACCTCATGGTCTCCGCGCTCGTGCCCTACAAGAAAATCGAGCTGGCCATCGAGGCGATGGGCAACCGGAAACTGACGATCATCGGCGGCGGTCCGATGCTCGAAAAGCTCCGGAAAACCGCCCCCCCCAACGTCCAACTGCTGGGCCACGTAGAGAGGTCTAGAATCGTCGAGCGCCTCTCGCGTGCGCGCAGCCTGATCCTGCCCGGCATCGAAGACTTCGGGATCACGCCGCTCGAAGCGATGGCGCTCGGCACGCCGGTGGTGGCGTTGCGCGCCGGCGGCGTGCTCGACTCGGTGGTGGAAGGAACGACTGGGATTTTTTTCGATCACCCTTCTGTAGACGCGCTTCGCCGGGCGCTCGACCAGGTCGAGTGGCATGAGTGGGATCGCGCCGCGATCCGGGCCCATGCCGCGACCTTCAGCCGCGCCCGTTTTTCCGAACAGTTCCTGAAGGTGATCGAGCGGCACAGCGGGCAATGATCGAGACCAAACACAGAACGCTCGCGTCGGTCTACCTGATCAACGACGCGGTCGCCTCCAACCTGGCGATGCTCTCCGCCTGGTTCCTCCGCTTCCACGTCGAAGTGATTCCGGTGACGAAAGGCACGCAGGCGGTGGCGGTCTACACGCACCTCTTGCCGATCGTGACGATCGTCTTTCCGCTCGCGTTCGCCGTACAGGGCCTCTATCGCATCCGCCCGACGCGCAGCAAAACGGAGGAGTGGATCGAGGTGGCGATCGGCTCGGTGGTCGCGACGGTCGTCCTCTCCGGCGTGCTGCTCTGGGTCCGCCCCGGCAACCCGGACGTCTTCTACTCCCGCGCCACCTTATTGATGTTCATGCTGATGGCGATCGTCTTCGTGAGCCTCGGGCGCTCCCTCGTGCGCGGTGCCGTGGAGCGCCGTCATCGCGACGGCAAGGATCTCGATCGCGTGCTGATCGCCGGCAACGGCGAGCTCGCCCGCGCCGTCGTCGAGCGCATCAAGACCCATCGCGACCGCCTCGGCTTCTACATCGCCGGCTACCTCCGCAATGGCGACGATGCTGTGCTCGACGGCCTGCAATGCCTCGGCACGATCGACGATGCGGAGCGCGTGGTAATGGAGCACCGGATCGATCACGTGTTCGTCGCGCTGCCGCATGCGTCGTCGCAGGCGATGATGTCGCTGTTGGATCGTTTGGTCCGAGTGATCGTGTCGATCCACGTGGTGCCCGATCTGCTGCAGTTCATGGTGCTGCGCTCGCGCGTCGAAGACATCGACGGCTTGCCGACGATCAATCTGTCGGAGACGCCGCTCGAAGGGTGGAGCCGCTTCGTGAAGCGCGCATTCGATCTCATCGTCGGATTGATGGCGTGCATCGTCTTCTCGCCGGTGATGCTCCTCGTCGCGGTCGCGATCTGGCTCGAGGACCGCGGCCCGATTTTTTATCGGCAGGACCGGATGGGGCTCGATGGCAAGCCGTTCGAGATCGTGAAGTTCCGATCGATGCGCGTCGGTGCGGAGAACGAGACCGGCGCGGTGTGGGCCGATCGCGACGATCCGCGGCGTACACGGATCGGACGGTTGATCCGCGCTTGGTCGCTTGATGAATTGCCGCAACTGATCAATGTGCTGAAGGGCGACATGAGCATCGTCGGCCCGCGTCCCGAGCGCCCGCAGTTCGTCGAACAGTTCCGCGCCGAGTTCCCGCATTACATGCTGCGGCACAAGGTGCGCGCGGGGATGACGGGATGGGCGCAGGTGCACGGCTGGCGCGGCAATACGTCGATCCGCATGCGTATCGAGCACGACCTGTACTACATCGAGAACTGGTCGCTGATGCTCGATCTGAAGATCATCTTCATGACCGTCCCGCACTGGCTCCGTCAGGAAAACGCGTACTGACGGAGCGCGGGCATCCTGCCCGCAGTCGCCGGGCGTCTCGCCCGGCGACCCCAGGAAAGCGACCGGGCGAGACGCCCGATCGCTGCGGGCGAGACGCCCGCGCTCCATTACTTCTTCTTGTACGTGAACCCGCCGCTGAGTGTGCCGCTCGCGGTGTTGGCATTCGTGACCACCACAGCAACCGTGCCCTGCGCGTGGGCGGGTGTGGTCGCGGTGATCTTTGTCGAGCTCACGATCACGACACTCGTTGCGGCGGTTCCGCCGAACGTCACGGTTGCGCCGCTGAGAAAGCCGGTGCCTTTGATCGTGACCGCGGTGCCGCCGGACGATGAGCCGGTCGACGGCGTGATGTTCGTGACGGTCACCGGATCGACGACGCTCACGCTCGCCGATTTCGTGTCCGTGCAGCCGTTGCCGTTCGTCACAGTCACCGAAAGCGTGAGCGTTCCGGCTGAACCTGCGGTGAACGTGATCGCGTTCGTGCCGCTGCCCGCGGTGATCGTGCCGCCGGTGATCGACCAGTTGTAGGTCGCGCCGGTGCCGGCCAAGGCGACGGAGGCGCTGTTGCCGGTGGTGCTGGAGATCACGACGGACGGCGCGGTGATCGTCGCGCTCGGATTCGTGTTGACCGTCACGATGAGCGGGTCGGATTCAGTGCTGTGACATCCGAGCGCGTTGAGGATGACGGTGTACGCGCCGGCGATACCGGTCGTGTAGCTCTCCTGCGTTGCGCCGGAGATGGCGACGCCGTTGCGATACCACTGAATGCCGGTGGCGCTGTCGGACCAGAGCGTGACGCTGCCGCCGTCGCAGAATGTGGCCGATCCGTTCAGCACGGAGAGCGTCGCTTTGTGCGGCGTCGGATTCTGCACGGCGTAACCGGATGAACGCGGCGTGGTGCACGTGCCGTTCGTCGCCGTGACGGAGTAGCTCGATGCCGCGGTGACGGTCAGCGTCGCGTTGGTTTCGCCGGTGAGCAGTTCGTCGTCGCGATACCACTGATATGCGGTCACACCGGTTGCGCTCGCGGTGAGCGTCAGCGGCTGTTCGGGACACGCCTGATCGCTCGTGCCGGTGACGGTCGGCGTCGACGGATAGTCGGTGACCGTGACGACGATCGAGTTCGACGTCCCGCTGTGGCAGCCGAGGGCGTTGAGGATGACGGTGTAGGTGCCGGAGACGGTCGCGGTGTAGCTCTGGCTGCCCGCACCTGCGATGGCGACGCCGTCGCGATACCACTGGATGCCGGTGGCACTGTTCGAATCGAGGATGACGCTGCCGCCGGTGCAGAACGTCGTTGCGCTGCGTGCGCTGAGGAACGCGGAGTGCGGCGTCGGGTTCTGCACGGCGTAACCGGATGAACGCGGCGTGGTGCACGTGCCGTTGGTCGCGGTGACCGAGTAGCTCGACGCGGCGGTAACGGTCAGCGTTGCATTCGTTTCGCCGGAGAGCAGTTCGTCGTCGCGATACCACTGGTACGACGTGGCGCCGGTTGCACTTGCGGTGAGCGTCAGCGGCTGTTCGGGACACGCCTGATCGCTCGCGCCGGAGACGGTCGGAGCCGACGGATAGTCGGTGACCGTGACGACGATCGAGTTCGATGTCCCGCTGTGGCAGCCGAGTGCGTTGAGGATGACGGTGTAGGTGCCGGAGACGGTCGCGGTGTAGCTCTGGCTGCCCGCACCTGCGATGGCGACGCCGTCGCGATACCACTGGATTCCGGTCGCGCTGTTGGAATCGAGGATGACGCTGCCGCCGGTGCAGAACGTCGTCGAACTGCGTGCGCTGAGGAACGGCGCGTGCGGCGTCGGGTTGTGCACGGTGTAGATATCGGAGCGGACGCTGCATCCATCGGCGGAGGTTGCGACGATCGTGTAATCGCCGACGGCTGTCGCCGTGTACGTCTTGCTCGTCTCGCCCTGCAGCGTGTCGTTGTTCTGGAACCACTGGTACGACGTGCTGCTCGGATTCGAATCGTTCGCGGTGAGCACGAGCGGCTGTTCGGGACACGCCTGATCGCTCGTGCCGGTGCCGTTGGTGGCCGCGGTGATGGTCGGGATTTCGGGAGCGGTGTAGACGGTGATGATGACCGGATCCGATTCCTGGCTGTGGCAGCCGAGGGCGTTGAGGATCACGGTGTAGGAGCCGGATTCGGTGGCGAGCAGGTTCTGATTGTTCGCGCCGGAAATGGGGAAGCCGTTGTTGTACCACTGGATGCCGGTCGCGCTGTCGGACTGGAGCTGGACGCCCCAGCCGCCGACGGCGGTGCAGATGGTCGTCGACTCGGACAGGACCGAGATCGTCGGCTTGTGCGGCGTCGGATTCTGCACGGTGATGACGTTCGAGCGCGTGCTGCAGCCGTTGAGCGTGGCGACGATCGAGTAATCACCGGAGGCGGTGGCGGAGTACTGATTGCTCGTCGCGCCGTCGATCGCATCGTTGTCGCGATACCACTGGTAATTCGTCAGCGACGAGTTGCTGTCGTGCGCGACGAGGAGCAGCGGCTGTTCGGGACACGCCTGATCGCTCGTGCCGGTGCCGTTCGTGCTCGCGGTGATGATCGGCGCGGACGGAGCGTTCGATACCGTCACGACGACCGGATCGGATGCGCTGGTGTGACAGCCGAGGGCGTTGAGGATGACGGTGTAAGAGCCGGAAGCGGTGGCGACGTAGCTCTCGTGGTTCGCGCCCGCGATGGCGGCGCCATCCCTGTACCACTGGATGCCGGTGGCGCTGTCGGACCAGAGCGTGACGCTGCCGCCGGTGCAGAAGCTGGTCTCGCCGCTCAGCACCATGAGGTTCGCCCGGTGCGGCGTCGGATTCTGCACGACGTAGGGGATGAACGACTGTGCGGTGGTGTAGCAGGCGTTGGTTGCGGTCGCGGTGTAGGAGCCGGCGGAGGTCGCAGAGTAGGTCTGGCCAGTCGCGCCGGAGATCGGGCCGCCGTCGTTGTACCACTGGTACGACGTCGCTTCGAACGAGTGTGCGGTGAGCACGAGCGGCTGTTCAGGACAGGCCTGGTCGCTGGTGCCGGTGCCGTTGGTCGCGGCAGTGATGTTGGGGACCGGCAGCGGAAGCGTGGAGCGGACGAAGACCTGGAAAGTGGCGGTGGCGGTGAGGCCGCCGCTGTCCGTCACTTCGAGGACGATGCTGTTGGAGCTGCTCGCATCGCACGCCGGCGTGATGTAGGCGCTGATCGAGCCGTTGCTGTTGGTGATCGAGTCGATGGTGATGCCGCTCGGTACGCTGGTCGCGACGACGCTCAGCGAGCCTGCGCTCTCTTCGGCATCGGTGACGGTGGCGATGATCGCGCTGGTGGCGGGATCGCCCTGCGTCAGACTGATCGGCGCGGCCGCCGTGATGGTGGGCGCGGTGTTCGCCGCCGCGCTGACGGCGATGAGGAGTAGAAGGATGGCCAGAACTGTGGAGCGTTTCATGGACGTGAACCCCCTCTCTGCGGACAGATGTCCGTCCGTTCCGTGGACCAATTCGTAAGTTGTGGAAAGCGGGAACCCTGTGATCCGCAAGGTATGGCCGAGGCGCGTTGTCGTCAATTACTGACGCGCAACTTTTACGTTTCTTACAATTGCGGGGATAGATAACAGATAGCAGATAGCAGATAGCAGGGGCACCCGCGGTCTGTGATCTGCTATCTGCTATCTGCTATCTGCTATCTGCTATCTGCTATCTGCTATCTGCTATCTGCTATCTGCTATCTGCTATCTGTTATCTGTTATCTGTTATCTGTTGTCTCCTCACTCATGACAAAAACGAGACTGGAAGCGTTCAGCGACGGCGTGATCGCGATCCTGATCACGATCATGATCCTGGAGCTGAAGATCCCGCACGGGACGACCTGGGAGTCGCTCGCCCCGATCCTCCCTTCCTTCCTCACCTACGTCCTGAGCTACATCTTCCTCGGCATCTACTGGACGAATCACCATCACATGATTCACGCCACGGAGCACATCACCGGCGGCGTGCTCTGGGCGAACTTGCACCTGCTCTTCTGGCTGTCGCTCGTGCCGTTCGTGACGGGCTGGATGGGCGAGAACCACAACGCGCCGCTGCCGACGGCGGTGTACGGCATCGTGCTGGTCTTCGCCGCGATGTCGTACACGATCCTGCAGACGGTGATCATCCGCCATCAGCCGCATTCGAAACTGGCGAGCGCCGTGGGATCGGACATGAAGGGAAAGATCTCGATCGTGCTGTATCTGATCGCCATCCCGTCCGCATTCGTCCATCAGCTGATCTCCGACGCGCTCTACACCGCAGTCGCGCTGATCTGGCTCGTGCCGGACACCCGGATCGAGCGACGCTACGAGTGAAGGCAGAAGGCAGAGGGCAGAAGGCAGAAGTGCTTCGCCAGCGTGCACGATCGTGCGTCTCGGCGGAGCATTTCTGCCTTCTGCCCTCTGCCTTCTGCCTTTAGAAATTGTCACGATTCGTTGATGCCGTTGGCGCGCTTCGGGCTTATTCATTACGTATGCAGAAAGCACTGACGGTCGTCCTTGTACTCGCCGCTCTTCCGCTGTTCGCGAATCCCGGTGCAGTCGGCGTCGTCCTCGTACCGATTTCGCCCGGCACCGTCGCCGGCGCAAACGGCGCGCAGTGGACGACGACGCTCTGGATGCACAACGCGGATTTCGGCGATGTGACGATCTACGGTGATACCGATTCGGTCATCGCGCCGAATGTGACCATGCAGCTCGGCGTGCCCTACGCGAACCTCGGTCATCCCGGCTTTTTTCTGATCACGGCGCAGCAATTCGGCGGCATCTTCACGACGCCCGGCGATGTCTGGCTCACGCTCCGCACGCTCGATTCGGCGAGCGCGTTTCACACCGCCGGGACGGAGATTCCGCTGCCGGGATTCGGAGATTTCTCCGCCGGCAAAATCGTTTTCCCAAGCGTGCCGGCGAACGGCCACTCCCGCATCAAGCTGCGGATCTACTCGACGCAGAACTCGACGGTCACGGTCCGCACATATGACGGCAACGCGCAGCTCGCGTCGAAGACGGCGGGACTCATCGGCCGCTCCACCACCGGAGACCTCACCAGCGGTTTCGTCGAGCTCGGCACGGTCCCCCGCATTCCCGCGTACGGGGAGCTCGACATCGCGTCCGGTACCGTCAACCCGAATCTGCGCGTGGAGATCGATGCGACGCAGCCGACGTGGGGGTTCATCAGCATCACCGACGACGCGACGCACGAGTTCACGATCGTGCAGCCGCATCAGCCGTCGCTGTTCATCACCAGCCTCTTCTGATCGGTGCCCGTCGTCACGGCTGAATGTTTTCCCGGCGCGGTGCGACGCGAAGTTGCGTCGGCTAAAATCCGCGCCGACATGGGCAAGCAATCAGACGCTCTCTTTCAACGGGCTCAGGAGATCATCCCCGGCGGCGTGAATTCGCCGGTGCGCGCGTTCCGCGGCGTGGGCGGCACACCGCCGTTCATCGAGCAGGCGCAGGGCTCCCGCATCTTCGACGCCGACAACCTGCAATACATCGACTGTGTCGGTTCCTGGGGCCCGATGATCCTCGGGCACGGCCACCGTTACGTCGTCGAAGCAGTGAAGAAAGCGGCGACGAAAGGCTTCTCGTTCGGTGCGCCGACGGCGGGCGAGATCGAGCTCGCGGAGATGGTCGTGCAAGCGTTGCCGTCGATCGAGATGCTGCGCCTGGTGAACTCCGGCACGGAAGCGACGATGAGTGCGTTGCGGCTGGCGCGGGCGGCGACGGGGCGCAACAAGATCATGAAATTCGACGGCGGCTATCACGGCCACGTCGATTCATTGCTGGTCAAAGCGGGATCGGGCGGCGCGACGTTCAACGTGCCCGACTCCGCGGGTGTGCCGGCGGAGGTGACGAAGCTGACCGTGAGCGTGCCGTACAACGATCTCGAGGCGGTGCGTGCGGCGATCGATGACGATCTCGCGGCGATCATCGTGGAGCCGGTAGCGGGGAACATGGGATGCGTTCCACCCGCGGACGGATTTCTCAAAGGACTGCGCGAGATCTGCGACGAGAACGGCTCGCTGCTGATCTTCGATGAAGTGATGACCGGCTTCCGCGTGTCGTACGGCGGCGCGCAGCAGCTCTATGACATCAAGCCCGACCTGACGACGCTCGGCAAGATCATCGGCGGCGGGATGCCGATCGGTGCGTACGGCGGCCGCGCGGAGCTGATGAAGCTCGTGTCGCCGCTCGGTCCGATGTACCAGGCCGGGACGTTGTCCGGAAATCCGATCGCGGTCGCTGCGGGGAAGTCGACACTGTCCGTCCTGAAAAATTCATCGATCTACGCCGATCTCGAGGAGCGCAGCTCGGAGTTCGCATTCGGCGTGACGTCCGCGGCGGCGAAGCACGGCGTGCCGGTGACGATGAACCGCGTCGGCTCCATGTGGACGCTGTTTTTCACAGAAGGTCCGGTGACCGATTTCGATTCGGCGAATACCTCGAATCGCGAGAAATTCGCGCGCTTTTTTCACCTGATGCTGGGAGAAGGCGTGTATTTGCCACCATCGCAGCTCGAGGCCGCGTTCTTCTCGGCGGCGCATGCGAAGAAGGACATTCTGCAGTTGATCGAGCGCGCGGATCGGGTGTTGAAGAAGATTGCCTGGGAGTACGAGAAGTAATTTCCCAAGGACGTGGTGTACGACAAGCTCTCAGCTTGTCGCTCCGAGGCGACAACCTGAGAGGTTGTCGTACACCACGTCCGCAAAGATCTTCTTCTCTTTCCGCGGCGCATGCGAAGAAGGACATTCTGCAGTTGATCGAGCGGGCGGATCGGGTGCTGAAGAAGATTGCCTGGGAGTACGAGAAAGTAATTTCCCAAGGACGTGGTGTACGACAAGCTCTCAGCTTGTCGCTCCGAGGCGACAACCTGAGAGGTTGTCGTACACCACGTTCGCAAAGATCTTCTTCTCGCGCCGCGGCGCATGCGAAGAAGGACATCCTGCAGTTGATCGAGCGCGCGGATCGGGTGTTGAAGAAGATTGCCTGGGAGTACGAGAAGTAATTTCCCAAGGACGTGGTGTACGACAAGCTCTCAGCTTGTCGCTGCGAGGGGCGACAACCTGAGAGGTTGTCGTACACCACGTTCGCAAAGATCTTCTTCTCGCGGCGCCGTGGGCTATGCGCGATGACGAAGCTCTTCGAGGATTTCGCGCTCTGCGGCGTCGTGCAACTTCTTGGTGGTTGTCCAAGCTGCGTCGGCGCGCGCGAGCAGCTCCGCTTTCCGCGGATCCGAAAGCGACGCCAGGTTGATGCACACGTTTTGATACGCACCCGCGGCCGCCGCCCGTCCCATCTGTGCGCCGACGCCTGCATCCGATAAAGACGCCTGTAATCCGATCGACGCGATCTCGCTGCATAGGGAGATGATCGCTGGGCAGGACTCGAGAACCGCCAGCGGCACCAACGCGGCGCCGATCGTCGCCTCGATGATTGCGGCGTCGCGCTCAGGCGAGGCGGGGAGGCGGAACGCTTCGAGCAACAGGTCGAACGCCGCAGTGTCGTTGTCAACCGCAGCGAGCATTTCGTCCTTCAGCTTCTGCGCGCGCACCGCAATTGAATCGAGTTGCGCGTGTTTCGATTCGAAGCCTTTCTTCGTGTGCGAAAGAACGGCGACCATCGCCGCGAGTCCGGCGGCCATCGATGCGGCGAGGGCGGAGACCGATCCGCCGCCGGGTGCCGGCGATTCGGACGAAAGGTCATCGACGAAATCGCGCAGCGACATCGATGCGAGCCGCGGCGTCTTCGCCAGCCGGTACTCGATCACCCGTTCCCGCGGATCGAACTCCTTGACCTCGGACAACCCCAGCGTTCGAATCGCGGCGTGCATGATCGCCGCTTCGGGCACGCCGGACGGCCGGCCCATCTTCGCGAGGTAATGCTGTCCCGCATCGAGCAGCACCTGCCGCGGCACGAGTCCAACGATCTCCGATCCGGTCACGCGCAGGCCGCGATCGCGCGCGCGCTCGTCGCACGTGTCGAACACGACGTGCAGCGGCGTGATGTCGAGATCGGTCAGATTGATCGACACCTGCGCGCATCCGAATTCGGGAATCACCCAACCGACGGCCTTGACCGATTTCAGGAGTCCCGGTTCCCAGACCGGTTCACCTTTCGCGTCGAGCACCGGCTCGCCCGCGTCATCGCGCTTCATCCGTCCGCGCTCGCGCACGTCGAACGCGACGCGCGTGGCGAGCCGCTTGTCGAGCGTGTTGAGGTTCACGTTGTACGCGACGAGAAACTTGCGCGCGCCGATCACGCACGCGCCGCTGCGCGGATGGAACACGGCGGGGCCGAAGTCGGGCTGCCAGTCCATGTGCGTGATCTTTTTCGCCAGCCCTTCATATTCGCCTTCGCGAATGTCAGCGAGGTTGCGGCGATGCGGCGCGCTGGCGGCGAATTCGTACAGATACACCGGCACCTGCAGCTGATTGCCGACGCGCTCGCCGAGGCGGCGGGCGAGGTGCGCGCAGTCATCCATCGAGACGCCGGAGACGGGGACGAACGGCACGACATCGACGGCGCCGATGCGGGCATGTGCGCCGCGATGCGCCGACATGTCGATCAGCTCGATGCCGCGCTGCACGAGGCGGAACGCAGCTTCGAGCACGGCGTCGGGCTCGCCGACGAACGTGATGACGGTGCGATTCGTGTCGGCGCCGGGATCGATGTTCAGAACGGTGACGCCGCTGACGGATGCCGCGGCCGCGGCGACCGCTTCGTAGATTTCCGGATGGCGGCCTTCGGAGATGTTCGGGACGCATTCGACGAGTTTCATCGGGGCGGGATTGTAGTGGTTGCGGCGTTGCGGTTCGTGGGCGCGTGGGCTCGTGGGCGCGGGGTCACCTGCTGTCTGAGGCGGCGAACACTTCGAGAAACAGGCGCGCGGCGAGCTTCGCGGTCAGTCCGCTCACGTCCCACGGCGGCGACAATTCGCTCAGGTCGCAGCCGATGACTTTCGGCGATTGGGCGAGCTCGCGCACGAGGGCGATCGCTTCGCGCGATTGCAATCCGCCCGGCGCGGCGGCGGATGATCCGGGCAGTTCGACAGCATCGATGTCGATGGATACGAAGATCGCGTCGCAGACCGATTCGAGCTTGGTGCGGATCTCGCGGCCGAGGTCCGTGGCGCGCATCGAATCGAACTGCTCGACCGGCACGACGTTGATCTGCTGCTCGCGCACCCAGCGGTCGTAGTAGGACGAGTTCGCGAACTCGCGCGTGCCGATCAGGAACAGGCGATCGCCGCTGACGATCTTCGTTTCGAGTGCGCGGCGGTACGGCGTGCCGCTGAAGAGCGATTCCTCGTCGTCGTATTCGCGCACGTCGTAATGCGAATCGATGGCGGCGATGCCGAGGCGGAGGGCGGGACGGGCGTCGGCGAGGCCGCGGAAGATCGCGCCGGTGAGGCCGTTGTCGCCGCCGATGAAGAACGGTGTCGCGTTGCGCGCAAAGATCTCGCGCGAAACGGACTGCACACGTTCATGTGCAACGCGGACGGAGGTCGGCGGCAGGTCGATGTCGCCCAGATCGCGGCAGAGTCGTCCGGCGAGCTCGTGGTCACGGCCGAAGGTGGTGAGCGACGGCAGTGCATCGCGGAAGGCGCGCGGGCCCATGCGCGCGCCGGGGCGCGACGGAATCGAGCTGTCGAACGGAAGTCCGATCAGCACGAAGTCGCCGTCTTCGAAATCGGTCGACGGGACGAGCAGCGACGACGCGCGCGGGTCGCGCGGATCGGGCGCCTTGCGGGGAAACATTCGGGGCGAGACTAGCACGAGGCACGCGGCGCGAAGGTGTCGCGGACTTGTTGGTAAGTGTCGGCCGGGATGATGGCCGCCTTCGTCCCGAATCTCGCCGCGATGCCACATTTCGGGCGTGAACGGAGCGGTGACCGCATCGGGGGAACAGTCAATCTGCGGAACGTTGTTTCGGTGCGGTATCGGAGGACTGTGAAGGAAGTGCTACTACAAGGTGCGCTGGCGCATTAACATCGAAGCACTATTTGCCTCGATCGCGCGAAGAGCATGGATGCCACCGTCTAGCAGAACTGATCGCGGAGATCGTGCAACTCGCCGCAGACGCGGCGTCAACCACTTTGCCGCCGGCCCTCGAATCGCGAACTGACCGCGGACAATTAACCTAAAATGCTTCGAGTTGGTTACCGAAAACTTTTGCCGGCGAGAGTGGCGCAATTATCACGCGGTCATGCAGCGCATCAAAAAGCCCGCCTTCGGGCGGCTGATCAGATTCGAGATTTGGCGGGGCCCGATGGGCCGAACCCCGCGATCTCATGGCGTTACGCGCAAGAGACTAACCGACAAGCCACACATCCGCCTGCAGCGTCGCTTACCTTGCGGGAGAGGTTACGAGGCCGGAGCATTGCGAGCGATCGGGCCAGACGCGTCTCGGCAGGCACAAGGGTGCTTCAGGCCCGGATATGAGTAGGGCGAAGACCTCTCGCTGCCGGCCCTGTCCGCCCATTTCGCCGTTTTTGTAGAGAAGCCGATTGGTGGATGGCGAAATGCGCGCCAGCGTGGCTCTTCGCGTCACACAGCGCGTTTCGGTCGTCGCCGCGGCGATCGGCTTCTACGCACCGGGCGCGATGTGAGATTCGAAGCGGCGGCGGATTTCATTACGCGTACGCTGGTGAAACCAGCCCCGCTGTCCGTCTCTTCAGATACGAGGAGGCGTTATGCAACTGCACCCGCTGGATATCATCATCGCCGATCGGCCATCCACTATGACCCTTCACACGAAGACGTATCCCGGTGATTTCTCTAAGTACATGATCATCCTGAAGCGTTTCGCCGAAAGCGGTGGAACGCCGGTTGCGGCGTGGGACGGCGCAGATGCCGAGCGAAGCGGCATTGCCGCCACGCTGGATGACGCGAACGGCTTCGAGATTCTCATTGTCGCTAAGAGCAAGCAGCCTGGGCCGGCGAAGATGAGAGCGGATCTGCGGATCGGTTCGAAGTATCGGTTCGACCACGTGATCACGATTCCGGCCAACGAGGCGGTCGGCTGGCCTGTGGTGATGAAAGACATGGTGAAGACGAAGGCGCATAATCCGGAAAAAGGCGAGAAGTACGGCCTGTGCGGCGATTCATTGTGGTGGCAGCTTCACGGACCCGCCGCCCCCGCCAACTCGAAGGCGCCCCAGGATGAAGGACGCCGCACGTCTGAGTCCGAAGAGCGGAGCGCGCGCAGCGACGCGGAACGCAAGGCTGTCGCCGGCGATTCTCCGCGCGCGAAAGAAGTGTGGAAATCGTAGGCGATTCTGCTCACGACTGCGTCATCGACGTCCCACAAGGTACCGATGACGGACGGCACACCGCCGACGAGGAAGGCACGGGCGATGCTCGTCGTGCCTTCCGCGGTGGTCGTGGGACCCACCATCGTGCTGCACGCCGCCAGCACGACGAGGCGTGTGCGCTGGAAGGAGCAGGCCGCGATATCGGCGCTGTCCAGCGTCCCTCCGGTCAGCAGGAGCGCGGAGTTGCGCGCATCGGCGTTGTTGACGAGAGCGTGTCCGGCGAAATGGACGACATCTCCCAAGGGTGCATTTTTTGTGAAATTCTCCCGCGTGGCGCGTTCTTGCGTGAAGAGCGTCGTTCGCCGATAGAAGCCAGCAATGGTTCTGCCTTCGCGCTTCGCCATCGGTAGTTGCGCTTCGCTTGTGACAGGATCAGCGAAGATAACTGCGGTCTCCGGCGCGTGGCGAGCGCGCCGACGGTATTCATCGGTCGCTTTTAAAAACACCGAGGCACTCGGCGCTTTCAACACCTCGGCGCGTTCGATGAGATAGGCATGCGTGACCGGATCGGTGAGGATCGAGAACGGCAGGCGTTGCAGTGAGCCATCAGCAACGATCACGATTCGTTCAGCACCAGCGATTGTCTTGTCGATCGGTTGTAACAAGCGGCCGTATGCACTCGTCGACAAGCGCCGGACCTCTTTCGGCGGTCGTCGTTCGCTCATCGCGCGCAGGAGTGCTCCCACGCTTTTCTCGATCTCTGTTGCGTTGATCGGCACTTCCGTCGCTGACAAGCGCCGCCGGTCGGCGGTGAAGATGATCAATTCGTCCGGTAGCGTCACGTACTCGATTAGGACAGTGTTCGTCGGCATCTTTGCACGCAGGTGCTCCTCGGTCGTGATGAGAGTCTTGTTGTCGCTGTCCGTTAGTCCGAGCTGATCGAGTAACGCACGCGCCCGGCCGCGCTCAGCAAAAAAGAATGCTTGCGGAATATCTCGGCGCCGCAGCAGGAGCCGCACGGTCTCGGTGAAGAGCGCTCGCGAGTCGTCGAACATGCCTGCACGCAGACTCGTCTCGCGCACAGTCGTGCGCTGCGCCTCGAGTTCGTCGATACCGGTGTGGAAGTCGCGCAGCGCGCCATCGTCGTCGCCGAGCGTGGCACGACAACGGCCGCGCTCGAGATAGAGCTCCGGTAGCGCGAACGCCGTACGAATTTTTTTATGAAAGCCGATCGACGCGGAGAGGAGGTCGATCGCTTGTCGCGGATCGCGATCGCGCAGCATCGCCGCATGCAACGCTGTGATGTCGCCCGTGAGTTGCATGCGCAGGGCGTCGTCATTAATCCGACACGCGACCGTCCGTGGGCGATCGATCATCGCGTCGGCTTCCGTGATATGGCCGA
>C688J18823_10000775_pt1 | contig 18997 bp, 14 predicted proteins | sample HopSoiMetagenom1_FD_18823 | JGI IMG/M metagenome (IMG submission 18823) | reverse complement strand
TAGTCGCAGATCTCGACGATTCGTATTGCATCTACCGGGAGCCAGTCGAGGCCCCCGTCATCCTTCGTTGGGATCGGGTCAACGTCAGGCTCGATCACGAGCCGCTTTCCATCCGGGAGAAGCATGGCCAGCTGTCCGACGCGGTCCCCGTCAAGCTCGTGGCATTTGCCCGGGAGCATGCGCATCCGCTCAAGATTCTCAGCCGCCTCAAGGTCGGCAAATCGGGTCAGAAGCTTCTTCGCGCATGCCGCTCCGTGGGAGCGTTGAAGCTCTCGCTTCGATCCGCACTCTTTTTGCAGCCGTCGATTGGCAAACGAGCATTGCACGGGGCAGATCTTTTTGATTCACCGGATCATTCTATTATTATAGCCCGGATGTCAAAGATATGAACTGAGTTGGTATATCCTTATCCGGGAACTGACAAGTTACTCGGTCCATTTTCACATCCGCTCCGGACCCCACGCCATGACGAAGAACCGCCACCGAACCAAGCGACCGCCACCCAATCCCCGCGCTGCCGCCCTCAAAGGGCTCGGACGCTGGTTGGCGGGCAAGCGTAAGGAGATTCGCCAGCAGGTCAGCCTGCGGCAGGGGAGGCGCGAAGGAGAGAGGCGCACGTCGATCGAGATCGATCACAGGCTTGAAGCTTCGGACGCCGGGCTCGGCAAGCTCCACATCCGCACCCGGAAGTCCCACTTGCCTTCCGCACACTTCTCCTCCGAAGCGCGGATCTGCATCTCAAACGCTGCCAGCAGCGATTCGGGGCGGGTCATCTACTGCCTCGACGCTGACGAAGTCATCGCCGTGCTTGCGTTTCACATCGGCCGCCGCAAATCCCACCCGATTCTGATCACGGCCATCGCGCTGCGACAGGATGTCGAGTTCAATCCCGCCCTCGCGACCCGGACGGTCGAAGCGGCACTCGTGCTGAAGCATTACGTCCATGCAGTCTCCGTCGAGCTCGGGCGCGGAGGTGACGTAGACATCGACCTCGCTGACTCGAGGCAAATGGAACTCATGGAAGAACTCGGCTTCCAGAAGGCCCCTCGACTCGACGGCTTCCGGCCCGGTGGGACCCACCTGCGCCAGAAGGCGCCTGGTTAGTTCTCCTCCGGCTGCTGGTAGCCGATGATCTGCCCCGGCGGCGCCTCCACCTCAGTTCTTACCGTCCCCTTGACCTCCTCAAAGAGCCGCGGCGGCAGCAGACGGCGCGCCGTTTCGATGAAAGCCTCGATGCCCTCCGCACGTACCTCCCGGTCCTCGAAGAAGGCTTCAACTTCTGCTTCAAGGTCGCGGCGCTCATCAATGCCTTCGGCCGCTCCTCGATCGAGCAGGTCTTGGGCGACGTCGTTCAGCGCCCGCTTGCGATAGATCGTCGCCAGTCGCAGCACCTCAGCGGCGCTGAGCACCCGATCTCGATCACCGCGCCGGGAGGTATTTAGGTCTTTACGTCGCGAGAGAGTCGAAGTGGAAACGTCGAGGATCGCCGCCGCCTCGCTGAGGTTCGGATAGGCACGGAGGGAAGCTCCGTGGTTAGTACTCGAGTTGTCCATTGCTCGACTCCTTGGGTTTTGAGAAGGGGCGGTCCTGCGTAGGCCGGCAGCCGAACATTAGTACCTCGGTGCAAACAAGGCAATTAGATCAATGTCCACAACAAACGCAAAATATGCAACAATCACTCCAACGCCGAGATTCAAGGCGCAATGACAGGACGATTGGAGCGAGCGATATGCCCAAGTACAACCTCAACATCGAAGGCAAGACCTATGAGTGGGACCGCGACACGATGACCGTCGCGGAGATTCGCGAACTTGCCGGCTTCGGTCCCGACCAGGAAGTGATTGAGGTCGACCTCAAAGATCAAAGCGAGCGGGTGCTCGCACCGAATGAGATGGTCGAGCTGAAACCAGGTAAAGGATTCGGTAAGAAGGTCTCCTTCAAGCGCGGACTGACCGAGCGCAGGACCGCTGAGTTCGAACTAATCCGCGAGGAGTACCCCGGGGTCGAACAGGTAGACGGACTCTGGGCGTTTATCCCCGACTACCCGATCCCGGCGGGATGGGAGGCGCAGGTCCCAACGGACCTCGCCTTCCAGTTCCCCGCGGAGCTTCCAGCACAGGAGCCCTACGGTTTTTGGCTGCGACCGGCCCTGGTCCTCCCCGGGGGTGGCCCGCCGTCCAACTCGAGTGCGCCGGTCGAGACTCCTCTCGGGGGCGACTGGCAGCAATTCTCCTGGGCTTTCGACGGTTGGGCGCCCGGACCCGAGCCTCGCGCGGGGTCGAACATGCTCGACTTCGTTCGCTCGTTTGCCCGGCGTTTGAGCGAGATCAACTGATGACCACGCTCGCTCTCCCCCCCGATATCTACGGTGACCTTGTCGAGCACCTCGGCCAAGGCCCCGAGGAGCAGGTCGCCTTTCTCTACGGAGATACCGGCAACGACGGCGAGGATCTCACCGCGAGCGATATATATCGGGTGCCCCCTCAGGGTTTCGTTGGCCAATCTTCCCACCACCTGGCCCTCGCCGACGATGTTCGCGGCGAAGTCATCTCCCGCGCCTGGGAGCGGGGTGGCGCCCTGATCGAGGCCCACAGCCATCCTGGGGCCCGTGAAGCGGAGTTCTCCTGGACGGATCTCCGAGGCTTTGACGAGTGGGTGCCCCATGTTCGGTGGCGCCTCCAGGGTGCTACCTACATTGCTCTCGTCTTCGCCGAGACTGACTTCGATGCGTTGGCTTGGACTGGAGAGGGCAATAACCCGACTTCCCTTCGCTGCCTCCGCACTGGCGAGACCAATCTACAGCCGAGCAACCTGACCCTGGCGTCGACGAACGATGAGTGAAGACCGCTACGCCCGCCACCTCGGCTTCTTTGGAGCTGAAGGCCAAGCGAAGATCGCTGCCGTCTCAGTTGCCGTAATCGGCCTCGGCGGCCTCGGCTCCCACGTTGTCCAGCAGCTCGCCTACCTCGGCGTTCGTCGGTTTCATCTGATCGACGGTGATCGTGTCGAGGAGAGCAATCTCAACCGGCTGATCGGTGCTGGTGAAGGCGATTTGGGTTTGACGAAGGTACAGGTCGCCGAGCGCTTGATCGCCCAGATCAATCCGGATTCGGAGGTGAGCGGTGAGCCCCACCATTTCGACCCCACGACGGTTCCATCCGATCTCGGGCGGGTCGGCTTCCTGGTCGGCTGCGTTGATCAGGATCCTGTCCGCTCTGCCCTCGTCAGCTTTACGTCCATGAATCGCATCCCGTATCTGGATCTGGCCAGCGACGTGATGGAAGACGGAGCTTACGGCGGGCGCATTGTCTTCGCCGCCGAAGGCAAGCGCTGTCTTTCCTGCCTCGGCGAGTTAGATCAGCATGCCCTGGCGCGGGCGCAGATGTCAGAGTCGCAGCGTCACGCCGACGACAGCATCTACGGAATCGACCGCGACGCCCTGAATGCCTCTGGGCCCTCGGTCGTCTCTGTGAACGGGGCTGTAGCGTCGCTGGCCGTCACCGAGTTCATGGTCTGGGCGACTGGTTTGCGCGAACCTCGCGGCTACATCACCTATCGCGGTGATCTCCCCAGCGTTGGCAGCCGCAGTGATCCTTCGGAGCGCAGCTACTGTCATTACTGCATGGAGCTTTGGGCCGACTCGGGATCGTAGGCCAGTAACTGCCCCGCAAAACCCGATCCTTAGATTGGAAGTCACGCTCTACCCAGGTCAGGGAGGCGACTTGTTCCAGTCGCCTCCCTCCGTCTTCACAAAGGTCGCATTTGGGTCGCATCGCCGCCACGATCCCGCTGCCTGTGCGGACGCCCCTCCTCCTTTCAAGCCGAAGGTCGCCCGTTCGAATTTGGTCGGGCGCATTTCTCGGTGTCTGGGCCGTGCCACGGGTTGCCCGGTGCAGAGCCAAGTCTTCGGTCTGACGCTGGATACGGAGCATTTGTCGAGGAATTCCCTTGATCGATTGTCTGTGCAGGTCGAGAAGATGAAGGAATTCAAGCCTGACTCTCAGTACGAATATCTCGTCACGTTCCAGCGTCATCTCACGCAGGCTGCGGTAGAGAGGCCGGCTATCGCGTACCGCCATGAGACCTTGATGCGAGAGTTCGCATCGTGGCGTCTAAATGGCAAGCTAACCGGGGATCCTTAAGTTTGACGTTCGAATGGGGCGGCTGTTTAAGTCTGCACCCAGGCTTATTAGCGACTCGACGAATTCGAGCCGCATCTGGGTCGCATCGGACCGCGAGCAAGCTTCGCTCAGAGGGTTGACCGGCAATAGCGGATAAGCTCGTGCCTGATGACGGTGTGGGGGGTGCACAGCGATCAGCCGCAGCTGGATCTGGTCGGGAACGGGTTCGTCGCGATCGGCTGGGATGACATCGGCGACCTGACTGATCTCGGGTCCGACAAGGATGAGTTGAAGGAGCGGATCGCGGCGGGGCGTCCTTGGGCCAAGCCCGGAGCGATCCCGGTCTGGGCGGGGGTGCTGCTGCGCTTCCGGTTCGAGATGCAGCTTGGGGACCTCGTCATCTATCCCTACAAGCCCGACAGCACCCTCAACTTCGGGCGGATCACGAGCGACTACTACTACGAGGGTTCCGCCCCGCAGCACCGTAACCGGCGCAAGGTCGAGTGGCTGAAGACCGGGATCCCGCGCGCCGAGTTTTCCAAGGGCGCGCGCTATGAGGTCGGCTCCGCGGTCACCCTGTTCCGGGTCAGGACCCACGACAAGGAGTTCATCGAGTTCGTCGAGGGCGCCAAGCCGGCGTCGGCGGAGTCACCCCTCCGGACGCCCGCGGTCTCGGTCGACGAGGCCGCGGCCCGAGCCGAAGAAGAGCCCAACGCCGAACGGATCGAGGAATACACGCGGGACTTCGTCATCGAGACCCTGCTGAAGGAACTCGACGGCCCACGGTTCGAGCACTTCGTTGCGCACCTGATGGAAGCGATGGGCTATCGGGCGCAGGTGACTCCGGTGAGCGGCGACGGGGGCGTCGACGTCATCGCTCACCGCGACCCGCTCGGTCTAGAGCCTCCGATCATCAAGGTTCAGTGCAAGCGCGTCGTCGGCGGCATCGGCGCTCCCGAGGTCCAGAAGCTCACGGGCTCCCTGGCCCCCGGAGGCTCGGAGCTCGGCCTTTTCATCACCCTCGGGACCTTCCACAGGGACGCCGTCCACATCGGCCGCACCCGCCAAGACCTTCGCTTGGTCAACGGAAACGAGTTCGTCGACCTGGTGCTCGAGCACTACGAGAGGTTGGGCACGGAGTGGAAGCGGATGCTGCCGCTCCGCAGCCTCTACGTCGTTGATCGTGAGCCCGAGGCAGGCTAGCGATGCCGCGCTAGGCAGCGCTAGCGAGACCACCCAGCGCGGCGAGGGCCTTATTGAACTGTTCCTCGGTCAGCGAAATATGAGACTGCTGCCGCACCGAGGTGGTCGCCACGTCCATCTCGTCCAGACCGGGAGCCATGGAAAGTCTCGGAACCACCAGCGGCACTTCGACGTCGAGGACCCATGGCCATCTCTCCTCGGCCAAGTCCTCTTTGGGTTCCGCGGAAGTGACGACCGCAACGCCGTAAAACCGCTCCCAGCCTGCGGCGTAGAGGACTAGGCGGTCGCCGACGGATACGCCGCTCGGGCGTTTGTTCTTGGCGAACCGAATGCGGTCGAGCAGGTCATACCTTTCATTGAGCCAGTCGTTGTCGAGCCTGTGGTTGGCCGCGCCAATTGACTTGAGCCAGTACTTCACTTGAACCTCCGGGCGTCAACAGCAAAATCAGTGTTGGATCTCAGCAAAGCTGAATTTTAACAGAAATACCCATCTTGAAAGGCTTTATCTTTGTCAGCAAAGCATTTGCTCTACGCAGCAAGTAAAGGAGAAAGCCGATGGGCCCTTCCTCCTTTCAATCTGACGGAGACCCGCTTCTAGGGCCACGCGGCAGATGCCCTTTGACCTAGCGCCGTCCCTCGGCGACCCAGTCGGCCGCCGTCCTGGCGCTGGGTTTCACCTTTATCGGCAGAGGAAGGAACCGGGGGCCTTGGCCGGGGCGGACTTCGCCTTTGGCGATCATCCTCGTGAGGTGCTCCGAAGTCGAATGGTCTTGGCCTTGGGCAGCCATAGTCGCCCCATTCTTGCGCGCGACGCTTGTTCGCAGAGTGATATGAGATGCCGACTACGCTCCCGGCCATGCAGGTAGTGGACGAGACTCTGATTGCCGAAGCTGGACGCCGCTTGGCTGCAGCTGCTCGTACGCCGATCGCTGGCGTGAGCGCGGAGGGCTTGTCCACGCTGCTCTCTCGCAAGGTCGGGTTCTGGCCGGATGAGTGCCGCGCCGGACCAGCCCGGCTGTCGAGGAGCTGCTGGGCTGATCTTCCTGGAACCTTTCCGCTGTGAGGGCGATTGTCTGCGGATGTGGGGGCCCTCTATCGCCGCATCCTCGACAGCGCCCTGGGGGCGCTGCTCCGGGTCGAGTTCACGACCCAAGGCAGCGAAGTTCTCGACCTCGCAGTGATCTTGCTCTTGGAAACGGAGGATGGGATGGAGACGATCCGCGTCTACGACGCAGCGCACGGCCACAACGAGATGCACCGATACACGCGCAGCGGGGGCAAGGAGCCGGGGATATCTTCCACAGCGGTACCCTCGGGGAAGGAATGCGCGCTGCGATCTCCGAGGCCGAGCATGGATACCGCGAGATGATCGAAGGATGGAAGAGGCAATGACCGCTGACAGCAAGCACTCGCCCGCCGCCACGGTGATGGCTGAAGCAATAGACCTCGCGATCGAGGGTCGTTCGCCTTATCCCGAGCGTGCCGCCTTTGTCGACGCTGACGCTCCCTCGGCCGGCCATGACATCGAGCGCGCTGCGGACGAAGGTCTCTCGGTGGTTCTGGTCTCAGCTGACGGCAGTACTCGGGTCCTCAAGCCGGAGCTCCGCACGCACTGATTCACGACCTGCCTCTGCGGGTCCATCTCGGTCACATCGCCGCCGGAGTCTCGCTCTCCACGCCGAGAACCCTCCTCCTTTCAAGCTCAAAGGCAGGGTTCCTACAACAGTGTGGACGAATGCTCGATGTGCAGTTGGAGCTGGACTCAAGAAAAGTGAACATTACTTGACTTAAAACCGCAGACCTGTTTGCTTCAGGCACCATAGCCAATCGAATTTTCCATCCTGAAGGGGCTCCGGTCTCCATCGACGCTCTCTTCCGGGGCATCGCTTTCACGATGCTTGCATCCGCCGCACTGGCGATCTCGTGGCAGCCAGCTTCGGCCCTTGGCGCGCAGGGCCCCGTCGCCGCGTACTCCTTCGACGAAGGCGAAGGCACCACCCTCGAAGACGTGACCGGCAACGGGCACGACGGCATGATCGAAGGGGCCGGCTGGACCACCCACGGCAAATATGGCGGCGCCCTCCAATTCGACGGAGAAGACGACTGCGTCTCGATCCCCGAAAGCACTCAGCTGCAGTTCCTCGAAGACGAAGAATTCAGCCTCGAGGCCTGGGTGCGGCCGCAGAACGGGGAAGAAATCCAGCCGATCGTCACCCAGGAAGACGACAGCCCCGCCGGATCCGAAGAGCCCTTCTCCTATTCGCTGCTGGTGGGCGGTGAAAATCCCCCCGAGGGCTGGCTGAGAAAAAGCGGTCAAAGCGGCCACACCGCCGTCGCCGGAGGCGATCCCCTGCCGCTGAACGCCTGGTCGCACATCGCCTTTACCGACAACGGGGCAAAACTGCGCCTCTACGTCGGCGGCGAACTAGTCGCCGAGCAGGCCGCTCTCCCGCTCGCAGCCGCCGAAGGCCCGGCGAGCATTGGTTGCCTTGCCAACTACGGAAACTACTTCGACGGCCGCATCGACGAGGTCCGCGTCTACAACCGCGCCCTCGATGCCGGGGAGGTGGCCGCCGACAAGGCGGCGCCGATCCAGACTCCCCCGGCCACCCCCGTCGCCGCCTACTCCTTCGACGCCGGCGAAGGCACCACCGCCGAAGACGTCACCGGCGACGAACACGAAGGCGCGATCGAAGGGGCCGACTGGGTAAAGGGGAAGTTCGGCGGCGCGCTGGAATTCGACGGGGAAGACGATGTCGTCACGATTCCCACCAGCCCCGGCCTCGACCTCGAAGAATTCACCCTCGAGGCTTGGGTCAAGCCGAGTGAAATCCACCCCTTCTCCCCGGTGATCGCGAAGACCGATCCCGAAGACTTCGGCTACGAGCTGATGGCCGGTGGAGACGGAGAACCGGCGCTGCCCGAAGCCTTCATCACCAACGGCAAATGGACCTATCGCTATGCCTACAGCAGCGAACAGCTGCCGCTGCACGCCTGGTCCCACATCGCCGTCACCTCCGACGGCGACAAGCTGCGCTTCTACGTCAACGGCGAGCTCGTCGACACCCGTGCCGGCGCCAACGTCCTCGCCGGCGGGGGAGTTCCGCTGCAGATCGGTGGCAACGAATCGCTCACCTCGCCCGACTTCTTCAAAGGCCTGCTCGACGAGGTCCGCGTCTACGACCGCGCCCTCGATGCCGGGGAGGTCGCCGCCGACAAGGCGGCGCCGATCCAGACTCCCCCGGCCACCCCCGTCGCCGCCTACTCCTTCGACGAAGGCGAAGGCACCACCCTCGAAGACGTCACCGGCAACGAACACGAAGGCACGATCGAAGGGGCCGACTGGGTAAAGGGGAAGTTCGGCGGCGCGCTCTCCTTCGACGGGGAAGACGATGTCGTCACGATTCCCACCAGCCCCGACCTCGACCTCGAAGAATTCACCCTCGAGGCCTGGGTCAAACCCAGCGAAATCCACGAACTGATGCAGATCGGCGGCAGTGAATCCTTTGTGCCCGCCCAATACTTCGACGGCCGCATTGACGAGGTCCGCATCTACAACCGGGCGCTGGATGCCGGGGAAGTGGCCGCCGACAAGGGCGCGCCGATCCAAACCCCCTCGGCCGCCCCGGTCGCCGCCTACTCCTTCGACGAGGGGGAAGGGACCGTTGCCCACGACGCGAGCGGCGAACACGACGGCACGATCGAAGGCCCCGGCTGGGTGACCGGGAAGTTCGGCTCGGGGCTGGCATTCGACGGGGAAGACGATGTCGTCACGATTCCCACCAGCCCCGACCTCGACCTCGAAGAATTCACCCTCGAGGCCTGGGTCAAACCCAGCGAAATCCACGAACTGATGCCGATCGTCGGCAAGGTGGACCCCGAAGACTTCGGCTACGAGCTCTACGCCGCCGGCGACGAAGGCTCCACCCTGCCCGAAGGCTTCATCACCAACGGCAAATGGACCCACCGCTACGTCTACGGGCCCAAATCGCTGCCGGCGCACGCCTGGAGCTACGTCGCCGTCACCTCCGACGGCGACCAGCTGCGGCTCTACGTGAACGGGGAACTGGTCAACACCCACACCGGGGACGACATCCTTGCCGGCGGCGCTGAGCCGCTGCAGATCGGCGGCAGTGAATCCTTTGTGCCCGCCCAATACTTCGACGGCCGCATTGACGAGGTCCGCATCTACAACCGGGCGCTGGATGCCGGGGAAGTGGCCGCCGACATACGGACGGCAATTCCGGTTCCACCCACTGCAGAAACGGGCGAAGCCGAAGTGCTAGGGCCAAGCGAAGCCATCCTTTTGGGGAGTGTCGATCCGAACGAGACCGAAACTAGGTATCGATTCGAGTACGGGACGACTACTGCGTACGGACAGATGGCTCCGGCAACTGAAGAAGAAGTTCTTTACGAAGACACCGCGCAAGAAGCCGAAGAAGCGGTCGCGTACCTGCAACCCAATACCACCTACCACTACCGACTCGTGGCTGCCAATCAGGCGGGAACCGCAGTGGGCGAAGATAAAACCCTGACGACCCCGCCATCCGAAGTAAGCCCGGAACAGGAACAGCTAGATCGAGAACAGGAAGAAAACTACACGGCCAGCATCTCAACCGTGGCACCCGATTTCATCGGCTTGAACTTCAGGGGACTTCAAGAGCAGACGAATGCAGACATGGAAAAAGTCGCTGCAACGGGCGCGAGCATGTATCGGATCAGCCTCGAGGACCTCACCCATTTTTCGGCGGACCGACCGCTCTACGACAAAGTCTTCCGCAATGCAGCCGCCAACCACCTGAAAGTCCTCTTCGTCATGGGATCAAGGCACCTCACCGCAAAACAGTCCGGGCTTGCGACCTGGGCTGAACGGATTGTGAGGAGATACGGAAAGGCCAACGCCGGGGAAAAAGGATCGCTCTGGGAATCCAAAAGTGCACCTTATGCCCCCACCTACTGGGAAGTCTGGAATGAGCCGAACATAGGCTTAAACTCGCTGAGTCCTCCGCCCGCACAGCCCGAAGGCGCTGAAAAGCTCCCTGCCGACAAAAGGCCCGGCAACGTGGATCCGCAGAGGTTCGGCGACTACTTGGAAGCTATCTCTAAAGCGATCAGGAACGTGGAACCAGAAGCCACGGTGATCCTCGGAGGCCTGCTGTCGGTGGGCACCTCGCTGAAAGGCGAAACGGCAGAAAAGAGCGGGGAAGAAGACGAAATCAACCCTCAGAAGTTCCTGCGCCAGATGGGTCATTCAAGCGCATATCAGGCCGTAGGCTTTCACCCATATGCGTTCAAGGCCAATAATGGTGAAGCGCCTACCAACGACACTCAGGTAAATCAGGTGCGCATCAAAGTTCGGAGCGCAATTTCCAAGCTTCGGCATACCTTGAATCATCTGAACAACGGGAATGAAAAGAAAATCTGGATCACCGAGATCGGCTGGCCTGTCGGTGTCGGTGATAAGGCACATCCGTTCGTCACCGCGGAAATCCAGGCTAAACTCGTGACCTCGGTGTTCAGCACGATCAAGGAGAGAGCGAAATCGTGGTGGAATATCGCCAACGTCTTCTACTTCAACTACAGCGACACTCCTGACCATCCTGAATGGGACTTCCACACCGGACTGCTTGACGCACAGATGAACTCAAGGCCCGCCTACGAAGCCTTCAAAGATCAAACTAAATAATCTTGCATGCAGCGCTCTTTTTGGGCTCGGAGCTTGTTCCTAGTTGAAGCAAGGACGTTTCCAAGCATGACGACGAGAAGATCCGCTCTACCGCTCTTGGCCATGGCCTTCGTCGCCATGCTTTTCGCAGGGCAGGCGCAGGCAGGAGAGGGGCGACTCGACAAGAGATTTGGAGACCGTGGGAGGGTTGCGGTCAAGAACTCCTTCATGGCTGTCGGCTCAAGGGGATCGATCGCCTTGATGAATCGCGGTAAGAGGGTGGTCCTCCTCAAGCCCGACGGCACGCCCGACCTTCGCTGGGGGCCCGGGGGAAGCATCCCCGTACCGGCTCGTGCCGCGGGTTGGCACTTTCAGGCCACGCAGGAGGCAGTGGACAGCCACGGCCGGGTGCTGATTTTCGGCTCGGCGTCTCCGTTGAGACACCGGACGATCGAGTTTGGGCCCTACTTGGAACACGTGCGTATAAGCAAAGGCGCGGTGCTCCGCTTTCGCCCCGACGGCCGGTTGGATCCGCACTTCGGCGAGAGCGGAGCGGTGGTCAGCGACTTCGGACTGCGCTCAGAAGAGCTGAAGGAACTGAGCGCACCGACTACCGGGATCGCCGCTGGCACCGTCGACTCTGCGGATCGTCCGCTTCTCGCTGTAGGGGCTGCGGAGGGAGAGACGCCTTGCGCCGGCCATTCCTTCATCGGCCGGCGTCCCAGCGCCATCGTTCGGCTCACGGCGTCGGGGCTTCCCGATCCTGAATTCGGTGAAGGCGATGGGCTTAGCTCGGGATTCCCCAACTTCGCCGGTAACCCGATTGTCTCCCTCGGTCTGACCGGCGACGATCAGCCGCTGATGGGCGGGGCCTTGAGCCGGGGATGTCCCGAAGGAGCGTCGGTCATCCGCCTCAGCGGGGAGGGAACGCCCCTGTCGGGCTACGGCGCCGGCGGCAGGCAGGATTTCCGCAAGCTCGAATTCGTTGCCTTTGCCTTGGACGGCGGGGCGGTCCTGGAGCGCCGGCGCTCCAGGACCGAGATCGTGCGTCGGGTGACTGCACAGGGCCAGGCCGACCCGAGCTTTGGCCAAGACGGGACGGTCAGCCTGAAGATGCCTCCGGGCGCCAACCCATACCCGCGGGCGGTGGTCGACTCCGAGGGTCGCATCCTGATGGTCGGCTCCTACGCCGTTCCAGCCAGCGGGCGCCAGGCAGAGCGCGCCTTCATCTTCCTCGAGCGCCTGCTGCCTTCGGGGAGGCCCGACTTCGGCTTCGGCCGCAGGAGCCGCCTCATCGTGCCGGTTCCGGGCGCGAAGAACGTCGGCTTCCTGCAAGCCTCCCTTGACCAGAAGGGCCGTCTTCTCGTCCTCAGCGAACTGACCGAACCAGATGAACATTCGACCGGCGCGGCTGTGCTGACCCGGTTTCTGCTGCACTGAAGCCTGGTCGGCCGCGCTGTCTCAGTCAGCTTAACCACTCCACACGCGATCGTGACCTTCGCGGCCTTCCGGTAGGGACGGCTGGCGCGGTACACCCCACCGTTGGTGGATTCCTAGCTACCTATACGTCAACGACCTCCGCCCGCGAGTTTCATCTCGGTCACATCCGCGCCACAATCCCGCTCCCCGAGCCGTCGTCCCTCACTTTCAAGCCGAAGGTCGCGGGTTCGAATCCAGTCGGGCCCATTCCTCGATGTTCCTCACCCCTGGCGGCATATAGGTTGCGCCGATGGACGAACGGCTACAGCCACAACCCTATGGGTCGACGATCAGCCTGTATCTGGCAGATGGCCAGCCCGCGGGGATCAGGATCGTCCAGAAAGACAACTGGAGTGGGGTGGGTATCGACTGCTCGCGGGCCGACCTACCAAGGGCGCGCCAGCGAGCAGAGTTTGCGAGCAGCGGGGTCTACCTACTCGTCGGCGATCAGGACGAGGCTGCCGGCTTGCCGATGCTGTACATCGGTGAGGCCGATGAGCTTGGTCCGAGGCTTGCTAATCATGCGAGCAACAAGGATTTTTGGAGCAGGCTGGTTGTCTTTACGAGTAAGGACGGGATGATCAACAAGGCTCACGCTCGGCACCTGGAGTCGCGGCTCTTTCAAATCGGCTCCGCCGCCAAGCGGTGCCATTTCGAGAACAAGGTGCCTCCCGGGCTGCCGCAACTGAGCGATCAGGACCGCGATCTGGCAGAGCGCTTCCTTCTGGAGATGCTCATCGTCCTTCCGGTGATCGGCATTAGTGCCTTTGAATTGCCCAGCGGGGAGGCACGCAATCGACATTCCGGACTATTCCTCAAGGGCAAGGGCGCTCGGGGGGAAGGGAGCGAGACTTCGCAAGGCTTCAAAGTCTTCGCCGGCTCCGTGGCTCGGCCTGAGGAGGTCGAGTCCATCCACGGGTGGACGCATGACCTCAGGTCAGATCTGATCGAGAACGGCGTTCTCGAACCGACGTCAGAGGGCTTGACCTTCACGCAGGACTATGTCTTCAGATCCCCATCTGCCTCGGCGGCGGTTCTGCTTGGTCGGTCGGCGAACGGCCGTGAAGAATGGCGCACCGCCGACGGCAGGACGCTGAAGCAGGTACAGGACGAACAGCTCGAGGCCTCGGAATGACAGAGGCTCGCATCAACAACCACGCCGCTTTCATCTGGAGCGTCGCGGACCTCCTGCGGGGCGACTACAAGCAGTCCGAATACGGAAAGGTGATCCTGCCGCTGACCGTGATCAGGCGGCTCGATTGCGTGCTCGAGCCGACGAAGGATGCGGTGTTGAAGAAAAACGAGCAGCTCTCGGGCCGGATCGAGAACGTCGTAGCACCACTTGAAGCGATCGCTGGTGAGCAGTTCTACAACACGAGCAAGCTTACTTTCACCAAGCTGCTCGACGATCCGACCAACCTTGCCGACTCGCTGAACCTCTACATCGGCGGGTTCTCGCCGACGGCAAGGGATGTGATCGACAAGTTCGATTTCGGTGTGCAGATCGAGCGGCTGCGCAAAGCGAACCTCCTCTACCAAGTCGTCGGCAAGTTTGCCGAGATCGACTTGCACCCGGAGGTGGTCTCGAACATCGAGATGGGTTACCTCTACGAGGAGTTGATCCGGCGCTTTTCCGAGCTCTCCAACGAGACCGCCGGCGAGCACTTCACGCCACGCGAGGTGATCCGGCTGATGGTGAATCTCCTCTTCATCGATGACGAGGACGCGCTGACCAAGCCGGGGATCGTGAAGACGATATGCGATCCGGCTTGCGGGACCGGCGGCATGCTCTCGGTCGCAGAGGACCGCCTTCGGGATTTGAACCCGAAAGCCAGCCTCGAAGTCTTTGGTCAGGAGCTGAACGCCGAGACCTACGCGATCTGCCGCTCGGACATGATGCTGAAGGAGCAGAACGCCTCCAACATCGCTTTCGGCAACTCGTTCTCCGAAGACCACCACGCCGGGCGGCGCTTCGACTACCTGCTCGCCAACCCTCCCTTCGGTGTCGAGTGGAAGAAGGTCCAGGACGAGGTCCGCACGGAGCACGAAACGCGCGGCTTCGACGGGCGTTTCGGCGCCGGCCTGCCGCGGATCAACGATGGTTCCTTTCTCTTCCTCCAGCACATGATCTCGAAGATGAAGCTGCCATCCGAAGGAGGCTCGCGGGTGGCTATCGTCTTCAACGGCTCGCCGCTCTTCACCGGTGCAGCTGGCTCGGGTGAGTCAGAGATCCGCCGCTGGATCATCGAGAATGACTGGCTCGAGGCGGTCGTTGCGTTGCCCGACCAGCTCTTCTACAACACGGGAATCTCGACCTACTTCTGGATCGTCACCAACCGCAAGGATCCCGAGCGACAGGGCAAGGTCCAGCTCCTCGACGCGCGCGAGTACTTCACGAAGATGCGCAAGTCCCTCGGCGAGAAGCGCAAAGAAATCTCCGCAGCGCAGATCGAAGGGATCACCCGTCTCTACGGCGAGTTCGAGGAGGGAGAGAAGGTGAAGATCTTCCCGAACGAGGCGTTCGGGTTCCTGAGGATCACCGTCGAGCGGCCACTGCGGCTGCGCTGGGAGGTGAGCGACGACGCAATCGCGGCGTTGGAGGGGGCCAAGGCGGTGCAGAAGCTCGGCGAGGAGACGCGGGCGGCGTTGCGGGAGGCGCTCGAGAAGCACCGCGGTGAAAGCTTCGCGTCCGAGAAGGAGGCGAAACAGGCGCTCGCAGAAGAGCTCAGCGACCTTTCGCTGGCCAAACCCGCTCAAAAAGCCATATGGGCCGGTCTCGCGGTGCGAGATGAAGAGGCGCCAATCGTCACGAACCGCAAGGGCGATCCCGAGCCAGACGCCGAGCTACGAGACAACGAGAACGTCCCGCTGCCACCCGAACCGGTCAGCTTCGAAGAGAATCCGGCTGATCGCCTCGCCTCACTGGCCTACCGCACCGCAATCGACGACTACATGCGCGACGAGGTCCTCCCCTACGTTCCAGACGCGTGGGTTGATTACGAAAAGACGAAGGTCGGATACGAGATTCCGCTCACGCGGCACTTCTACAAGTTCGTGCTGCCGCGGCCGCTGGAAGAGATAGACGCGGAGATACGGGAATTGGAGGAGCAGATACAGGGATTGTTGGAGGAAGTCGTAGATGAGTGAATTGACGCCACTCAAACATGTTGCGTGCCTAAAAACTCAAGTCATCGATCCTTCTCCGCGGCCATTGATTGCCTTGGAACACCTGCAGTCAGGCACCGGTGCCTTGCGCCCTGATGCACCCGAAGATCCAGTAGCACCGACGCCGGGCGTGGCAGACGTCGCTCCAGGCGATGTCCTCTTCGGCAAGCTTCGCCCGTACTTGGCAAAGAGTTGGGTGGCAGATAGGCGGGTCCGGGCGTCCACCGAGCTGCTCTGCCTACATCCTCTCCCTGGTATCGACTCTCGATGGCTCGGCTACCTCGTCAACAGCGGACCGTTTATCGACTGGGCGGTGGCCACGTCGGATGGCGCCAAGATGCCACGCACCAGTTGGGAGCGAATGAACGCGTTCCGAATCGCTGTTCCTTCTACTGCCCGACAATGCGCCATTATCGATTACCTCGACCGCGAAACCACTCGGATCGATGCATTCGTCGATGCGAAGAAGCGTTTGGCCGCTCTAGTTCAGGAGCGCTTTCACGCGGCGATCTTTCACGAAATCACTGGAGGCGACACGACGGCATCCGACCGGAAGGGGAGCGGGTTGGAGTGGGTTGAGTCGATACCAGTTCATTGGGCGACTCCACCGGTGACAGCAAACTTTGAAGTTCACCTCGGCAAGATGCTCAATCCTGCAGCGTCGGCAGGAGTGGACCACCGGCCATACCTTCGCAACATCAATGTGCAGTGGGATCGTCTTGATCTGGATGACGTCGCAACGATGCACTTTGGATTAAATGACCGACGGATTTATGCACTTAGAGCAGGAGACCTACTGGTCTGCGAGGGCGGAGAGGTTGGGAGAGCCGCAATCTGGCACGACGAGCTAAGGGAGTGTTACTTCCAGAAGGCTCTCCATCGTCTCCGTCCCAAAGGAAAAGCCAATCCGCGTTATCTTCTTTACTGTCTTTGGGGGGCAGCAAACCATGGCGTATTCGCAGTCGAGGGAAATCTCAGCACCATCGTGCACCTCACGCGGGAGCAGCTGATGGCGCATCGGTTCCCTTGGCCACCCGCCCAACGGCAGCGAGAGATTGTGGCGTGCCTGGACGCGCTTGGCGAGAGCACCCGCGTCACGTTCACTCGAATCGAGCGCCAGATCGACCTCCTCGAAGAGCGTCGCCGGGGTCTTATCACCGCCGCGATCACCGGCCAGATAGTCATCCCAGAAGACCTATGAGCTCGGTAAGCGAGAAACTGCTCGAGGACGCCATCACCGGTTATCTTGCCGGTCATGGTGGCTATCAAGCCTGCAAGGTTGGTACGAAACCCGAGTGGAAGCCTGATTTCGATCCGGCCCTTGGCCTCGACACCGTCGAGCTGTTCCGGTTCATCGAAGAAACGCAGGAAGACGAGCTGGAGCGGCTCGTCCGGGCGCACGGTGGCGACGAGAAGGTTGCTCGGGACAAATTTCTGAAGCGGGTTGCGCATCAGATCGACGACCGAGGAACTGTTGATGTACTGCGCCACGGCATTCGCGATCAGAACGTTGAAATCCGGCTCTCCTTCCCGAAGCCGGCCTTCGGGGTCGCACCGGAGCTGGTTGCGCGGTACGAGGCAAACCGGCTGACGGTTACGCGGCAGCTTCCCTACGACCCGGACTCCACGAAGACGCTCGACCTCTGCCTGTTCGTCAACGGGATCCCGGTCGCGACCGCGGAGCTGAAGAACCAGTTGACCGGCCAGAACATCGAACACGCGATCAAGCAGTACCGCACCAGCCGTAACCCCAAGAACGTGACGCTCGGCCGGCGCGCGGTCGTCCATTTCGCCGTCGACCCCGACCTCGTCTCGATCACCACCCGACTTGATGGCGAGGAGACTCGCTTCCTGCCCTTCAATCTCGGCCACGATCTGGGCGCCGGAAATCCGCCGAACCCGGATGGCCACAGGACGTCCTATCTCTGGGAACGCGTCTGGCAGCGGGAGGCTTGGCTCGACATCCTCCACCGCTTCATCCACGTCGAGCGTCCGGAGAAGGGTTCGGCCGCAGCGCGGCGAGCTGCAGAGCGAGTGGTCTTCCCCCGCTACCACCAATGGGACGCGGTCCTGAAAATCGAAGCCGACGTGAGGACCGAAGGCGCCGGCAGCTCGTACTTGATCCAGCACTCGGCCGGATCGGGCAAGTCGAACACGATCGCTTGGACCGCCCACCGCCTCTCCACTCTCCACATGGCCGACGACCGCAAGGTCTTCGACAAGGTCATCGTGATCACCGACCGGGTCATCCTCGACCGCCAGCTCCAAGAGACGATCTATCAGTTCGAGCACGCTCGCGGGGTCGTTGAGAAGATCGACGAGAGCTCGGCGCAACTGGCCGAAGCGCTCGCCGGCGAGCGGGCGCGGATCATCATTACCACCCTGCAGAAATTCCCCTTCGTCCTCGACGAGGTCGGGAACCTGCCGGCCCGCAACTACGCGGTCGTGATCGATGAGGCGCATTCCTCCCAGACCGGTGAGACGGCGAAAGACCTGAAACTGGCATTGGGCGCCGGCGAGGAGCAGGAGCTGACCGCGGCCGAAGCGGAGGACGCCGGCCTCCTCGCCGCGGCGATCGACCCCGTCGAGGAGGCGCTAGCGAAATCGGTCGGCGCCCGCAGCGGCCGCCAGCCGAACGTCTCCTACTTCGCCTTCACGGCGACGCCGAAGGGGCGGACGCTGGAGACGTTTGGCACCTTCAACAGCGTTACGGGTAAGTACGAGCCGTTCCATTTGTACTCGATGCGCCAGGCGATCGAGGAGAACTTCATCATGGACGTGCTCGCCAGCTACACGACCTACAAAACCTTCTGGAAAATAGAGAAGGCGACCGAGGAAGACCCCGAGTACGACAGCCGTAAGGCGCGACGGGCGATCGCTCGGTTCGTCAGTCTCCACCCGTACCAGCTCGCGCAGAAGGCGCAGATCATCGTCGAGCATTTTCGCGAGCACACGGCAAAGCAGATGGGTGGCCTCGCGAAGGCGATGGTCGTCACTTCCTCTCGGCTGCACGCGGTTCGCTACAAGCAAAGCATCGACGAGTACATCCGCGAGCAAGGCTATGGGGACCTGAGGGCGCTTGTCGCCTTCTCGGGGAGGATCGATGATGGGTCTGGGTCGCCGCTGTCTGAGTCCGGGATGAACGGGTTCCCTGAATCCCGCACCGCTGAAGAGTTCGCCGGATCCGAATACGGGGTGCTGATTGTCGCCGAGAAGTTCCAGACTGGGTTCGACCAGCCCCTGCTGCACACGATGTACGTTGACAAGACGCTGGTCGGGCTTGCCGCCGTGCAGACGCTTTCCCGCCTCAACCGGATCCACCCGCTGAAGCAGAGCACCTTCGTGCTCGACTTCCGTAACGAGA
>C688J18823_10000773_pt1 | contig 19033 bp, 16 predicted proteins | sample HopSoiMetagenom1_FD_18823 | JGI IMG/M metagenome (IMG submission 18823) | reverse complement strand
CCGAGTTGTCCATTTGTACAAACTAGCGGCTCAGCGGCGGAGTTTCATCTGTCCTGGTGGTCGCGCGCGCAGCTTCACAATCGATTTTTCAGATGACAGCAACGCCGCTTCCTTTCGACTCCCGCTCCGCCACCGGCTTCCTCAAGCCGATGTTCAGCGCGCTGCAGCGGCGCGCGCTCCGAACCAGCATCATCTTCGGCTCTGTGTTCATGATCGGCCTGGCAATCATCTGCTGGCAGATCTATGAGCTGATTCCAAGCGCGACGCGCTCCGAAGTCCTGGGTGTGAACGGCGTGGTGGCCGCTCTGGTGATTGCTTTTCTCTGGATTGGTGTCGCCTTCTCCGCCACTGCGGCCGCCGCGCTCATTTTCGTCAGGCAGCACGTCAGCGGACCAGCCGCCGAGCTCGCCCGTACCCACGAAGCGATCGCCAAAGGCGACTTATCGAGCACCTACAATCCATCGGCATCCAACAAGGCCGTCGATCGACTGACGCGCTCGACGATGTCGATGGTCAGCGAGCTGCGCGGACTCACCGGAAAGATGAGAGCCACCGCGGATGAGAACGGCCAGCTTGCGACGCAGCTCGCCAAAACTACGGTCAGCGCCGCAGCCACGGCACGTGAGAGAGCAGTCCTTGCCAACAACCTGAGCCACGACGCCGTTGCCCGCGAGCGAACCATCAAAGAGCTGACGACGGATGCGATGAAGCTGGGCGAGATTTCCGGCAATCTCCGGGAAGCTGCACAGGAAGGTTTGCGACGCGACAAGTCGCTGCGACAGCTCGCCCGCGACAACCGTACGCGACTCGAGCGAATGGCGAGCGCATTACAGGGCCTTGGATCTGACGCGCTGGAGAGCGCCGAAGGAATCGACGCCATGTCGGCCACAGTCGACGAGATCGGGAACTTTCTTATTCTCGTCCAGAAGATCGCTCGGCAGTCGAAGCTCCTTGCGCTGAACGCCGCGATGGAAGCCGCACGCGCAGGTGAACAAGGTCACGGGTTCGCCGTCGTCGCCACCGAGGTCAAACGTCTGGCAACCAGCTCGGCGGAGGCAGCCCAGCGGACGACATCGCTGGTGCAGGAGATGCTCGACAGCGTCGCTCACTCACGCGAGGCAACAACGCGTACCGTCGCGACGGTTGAGCAGGTTCTAGCCGCGACCCACGCCGGACGTCAGTCACTGGCCAAGGTCGAGGAAGGAACGGTCGAAGGAGAAGATCTGAGCGGTCGCATTGAGCGGGACGTGCGCGATGCGAACGAGCTCATTTCACAGATGACTCAGCGCCTCGCCGAAGTGTCGCACGGCAGTGCGTCGTTCTCCCGCTCGATGCATCACGTAGCAGTATCGAGTGAGGAGCAGAGCAAAGGGATCGCCGAGATCGCCGCCGCGGCGAGCGCGCTCACCGATGCGTCGACGCGGATCTCCGAGCTGGTTTCGACCTTTAAGCTCGGCGGCAGCTGATCTCGGGCATCTGAGGTCGCTCGGCCTTCGTGTACTTGAAGGCCATAGGAACCAGTCGCGCACCGCTGGCATCAGCGACGGCAAAGTGACTGCCTTCGTAAGCAGACGCGCCGCCGAACCGGCCATCCTTGGCCAGGGCGTAGAACTCGAGATCGAATAACGGGCGGCCATTCCGATCCAGAAGTCGAGTTTCAGTCATAGCGACGACACGCTCGATAGTCCGCAGGCAAGCCTGTTCGGGCGTCAGATCCTGCCGCATGAACTCCACAATCAGGAACGCCCCGCAAACTTTGATGTTCGATTCGCCGCGGCCGGTCGACCCAGCTGCGCCGACAGTGTTGTCGCAGTACTGCCCGGCGCCGATGATCGGCGAATCGCCAATTCTGCCCGGGATCTTCCACGATCGCCCGCTCGTCGTCGTCACGGACGAGACATCGCCGCGGGTGTTGACCGCGTTCATGTTGATCGTGCCCGTCGTGAATTTGACCCGCAGCGGATGATCGTATGCTACCGCGGTTCCGTTTGGGTCCCGCTTCCCGCTTCCCGCATCCCGCTTCCCGCCCGGTTCATCCAGCCAATTGTCATCGGGATTCAGACACGCTTTCCAGTGCAGCCAGTCCTGCCGGCTCTTCTCTGTAAGAAGATTCTGCTCCTTGAATCCCATCTGCAGCGCGAATTTCTTGGCGCCTGGCCCGACGAGCATGACGTGGTCGGTGTAGTCCATTACAGCCTTGGCGACGTTGGATGGCGTCGCAATGTCCTGGATCGCTCCGACTGCTCCGGCTCGTTTGGTCGGACCGTGCATGCAGGAAGCATCGAGCTCGACGACGCCCTCTTCATTGGGCAGACCGCCGAGCCCAACGAACTGGTCCTCGGGATCGAGCTCCTCGATGTTGACTCCCGCAATGATGGCGTCGAGGGTGTCGGCGTTTTGCCTCGTGATCATGTCATAGGCGCGAGCGACGCCGCGGATTCCGTTTGCGGAGGCGATGACGACCGGCGGGCCCGCGAATCCTGCGGTGGGCGACGTACCGGCCCTAGCTTCGAGCATCTCCGCGCGAGCCTGCGGGCTGAGCGTTAGTCCTGCTGCTGCAGCTGCACCCGCGCCAACGAACCGTCGTCTCGAAATGGGCACGCAATCCTCCGATAGGTTTGATAGAACTGGCACCATTGGTTGATAACTTTCCTACCTGCTGGGCGCTGACCGCTGCAGCACGCACTGCTTACCGCTGCCTACAACTAGACAGATCACGCATCGTAGGCGAACGGCGTTGTTGCTTTCACACCAAGCAGATATGTCTAGACGTTGGCAGCGCTAAGCGCCTGGCGATAGAAGCGGTAAGCGCCCAGCAGGTAGTGGCAGTCCTGCAGTCGTAGTCGAGTCCTTTACTGAAGGTATGGCGCCCGGATAGTTTCCCGCTACGCATGAAATCCTCACCCCCAACCCGCGTCAGAAGGCTGCGTCTCGAAGCGGCGGAGGGCCCGCGCGTCGATCTGTCGGGGCCAACGCGGCGAGAGCGCGACCTGCTCGGAGAGCGCGACGTACCAGTCGGGGCTCTTTACGGGATTCAGACGCTCCGCGCCATCGAGAACTTCTGCATCTCCGGGATCGAGCTGCACGAGTTCCCGACGCTGGTCGCCGGTCTCGCCACCGTCAAGGAAGCGGCGGCGCTCGCCAATCTCGAGATGAACCTCATTGATCGGGAGATCGTGGACGCCATCGCCCAAGCGGCAAGCGAGATCCGCGAAGGCATGCACCATGATCATTTCCGCGTCGACATGATTCAGGGCGGCGCCGGCACGTCGTCGAACATGAACGCCAACGAAGTGATGGCCAATCGCGCGCTGGAAATCCTCGGCAAGCAGCGCGGTGAGTACGATTTCGTACATCCCAACAACCATCTCAATCTCAGTCAGTCTACCAACGACGTCTATCCGACGGCGGTCAAGCTCGCCCTTCACACCAGCATCTCCGATTTGCAGCTCGCGATGATCGCCCTCGCCGCGGCGTTCCTGCACAAGGGCGAAGAGTTCGCGTCGTACATCAAGATGGGACGCACCCAGCTTCAGGACGCCGTGCCCATGACACTCGGCCAGGAATTCAACGCCTTCGCGCACACGATGCTCGAGGATGTCGACCGACTCGGCGAGGCACAGGCGTTGATTCGCGAGATCAATATGGGCGCGACAGCGATCGGAACCGGCATCACTGCGCCGCCAGGATACGCCGAGAGTGTGCGCCGCCATCTCGAACACATCACGGGGCTGGCGCTCATCACGGCGCCGGACCTCGTCGAGGCAACTGCCGACACGGGTGCATTCGTGCAGCTCTCCGGAGTGGTCAAGCGTTGCGCNGTGAAGCTCTCCAAAATCTGCAACGATCTGCGCCTACTCAGCTCCGGTCCGCGTGCCGGATTCGGCGAGATAAATCTTCCGCCGATGCAGCCGGGCTCGTCGATCATGCCTGGCAAAGTGAATCCGGTGATCCCGGAGATGGTGAATCAGGTCTGCTTCGACATCATTGGTGGCGACATGACGGTGACGATGGCCGCCGAGGCGGGGCAGCTGCAGCTCAATGTGTTCGAGCCGATCATCGCATTCCGGTTGCTGAGCGGGATGACTTATCTCACTCGCGCCTGCAAGGTTTTGCAGAACCGTTGCGTCGAAGGGATCACCGCCAATCGCGAGCGGATGGCAAGCTTCGTCGAGCAGTCGGTCGGGTTGATCACCGCGCTAGTGCCGGTGCTTGGCTACGAAACGACCACGGAAATTGCGAAGGAAGCGCTCGAGACCGGACGAAGTGTGTACGATCTCGTTTGCGAGCGCGGCATCATCACCCGGGAACAACTAGACCGGCTGCTGAATCCGAGTGCGATGACTGCGCCGCGTCATACGGAATAACCCTACACGAAACAGCTGGCAAAACCGTAGGCTCGCGCACTCCCACATCGAGTCCTTGAGAGTTAGCTTGGTGCGACGCTCCCAACACGACGAGAACAGGATTTCCTTCGCATGAAAGGTTCTGACCGCCTCCGGCGGCTTGCATCCTACGCACTGGTAGCCGCAATCGCCGTCGCGGCTGTCTCCTGCAACGAAGCTCATCCCAACACAACGCTCACTCCACATTCCGATTTCGGACGCGAGATCGATTTTCTGTGGGATCGCCTGCTGCTCCTCGGCACGATCGTTTTCATTCTTGTGGAAGGCGCGCTTCTCTACGTCGTGTTCCGTTACCGGCGCAGAGAGAATCAGCCAACACCACCACAGACCCATGGCAGCACCAAGCTGGAGATCGCCTGGACGCTGATTCCCGCGGTGGTTCTGGTTTTCATCGCCGTGCCGACCGTGAAGACGATTTTCGTCACGCAGGCGCAGGCGGCGCCGGGCTCGCTCAACATCGACGTCACCGGCCACCAGTGGTGGTGGGAGTTCAAGTATCCGGAGTACGGCGTGACGACCGCGAACGAGCTGTACCTCCCGGCCGGCCGCACGGTGAACTTCCGCCTTCGCTCGGCTGACGTCATTCACTCGTTCTGGACACCGCAGCTCGGTGGCAAGCGCGATGTGGTGACCAACCGCACCAATTACATCTGGTACACACCCGACTCATCGACCGCCAGCAATGTCTGGAACGGATTCTGTGTCGAGTATTGCGGCGCGTCGCACGCCAATATGCGGTTCCGAGTGTTCACGGTCACGCAGGCGCAATTCGATTCGTGGGTCGCGGGCCAGAAGATGCCGGCCCGATTCGGAGCCGTTGCACCCGCGACTCCGACTGGCGGTCCAATTCCGCCACCGCAGGAAGGCGCGGTAGTCACGACCCCCGCCGGATCACAGGGTCCGACTCAGGCCGCGCAAGGTGCTGCACAGCGCATCGCTCAGCAAAGCTCGGGCACCCAGGCCGCTGGCGGGAGCCAGCCCGCGGTGCCACGACCACAGAACCCCTCGGCGAACCCGGGCGCGCAGAGCACAGTCGCGGGTATAACCGCTCAAAACGCCGGCACGACCGGTGGCAACGTGGTGGCAGCCGGGTACATCTTCCCGCGCGAAAACATTCCCGATTTCGCAATTCCGCACTCGCCGATCCCCGCCGATCTCAAGTTCACATCAGGGTTGACCGGAAGCGCGGCGCGCGGCAAGCAGGTTTTTTCTGGCGCGGCGTGCATTGGGTGTCACTCGATCGCCGGCAACCCCGCGGCGATGGGAATCGTCGGACCGAATCTGACGCATGTTGGGTCGCGCAGCACGATCGCTGCCGGCCGCTTCCCGAACACCGCGGCTTATCTGGCGCTCTGGATCAAGAACGCGCGCAAGATGAAGCCCGAAGTTCTCATGCCGACGCTCGGCGTGGATGAATACGATCCTGTTCTCAAAGCGAAAGTCACGTCTGCAACCGGTGGGCTCACCGATCAGCAGATCGCCGACATTGTTGCTTACCTCACCGCACTGAAGTAACCGGAGACACGACTTGGCAACCACTGCAATCCGCAGCCCGGCGTACGGAGCCGATTATTCCGGTGAGCACAGCGGTCTCTACAGCTGGCTCGCGACAACCGATCACAAGCGCATCGGCATCCTGTACCTGTATACCGCGCTCGGCTTTTTCATCTTCGGCGGTATCGAGGCGGTAATCATCCGCGCGCAGCTCGGGGCGCCGAACCAGCACATCGTCTCCGCGGAGTTCTACAACCAGCTCTTCACGATGCACGGAACGACCATGATCTTCCTCGCGATCATGCCGCTTTCGGCAGCGTTCTTCAACTTTCTGATCCCGCTGCAGATCGGAGCCCGTGACGTCGCGTTCCCGCGGCTCAACGCCTTCAGCTACTGGGTCTATCTGTTCGGCGGACTCTTCATCACCATTCCGATTTTCTTCGCCGTTGCTCCGAACGGTGGATGGTTCGGCTACGCGCCCCTCACCACCCGACCCTACTCGCCGGGCATCAACATCGATTTCTGGGTGATCGGCCTCCAGATCCTCGGCGTGTCGTCGCTCGCGGCGGCGTTCAACTTCCTGACGACGATCATCAATCTCCGGTCGCCGGGCATGTCGCTGATGCGGATGCCAATGTTCACCTGGATGGCGTTCATCGTTCAGGTGCTGCTAGTCCTGGCGTTCCCGGTGATCACCATCGCGCTGGTGTTCCTGCTTTTCGATCGATTCTTCGGCACCAACTTCTACAACACGGTGAGCGCTGGGGCTGATCCCCTTCTCTGGCAGCACCTGTTCTGGATCTTCGGGCACCCCGAGGTCTACATCCTGATTCTGCCGGCGTTCGGACTCGTTTCGGAAGTAATTCCGGTCAACTCGAAGAAGCCGCTGTTCGGTTACCCGGTGATGGTGTACTCCGGAATTCTTATCGCGGTGCTCGGATTCGGCGTGTGGGCCCACCACATGTTCGCGGTCGGAATGGGTCCGATTGCCGATACGTTCTTCGGACTCAGCACCATGCTCATCGCCATTCCGACGGGCGTAAAGATCTTCAACTGGATCGCGACCATGGCGCAGGGCGCCATCCGCTACACGACATCGATGCTGTTTGCCATCGCGCTCGTCGGCCTCTTCACCATCGGCGGCATTTCCGGAATAATGCACTCGTCGCCGCCCGCCGACCTGCAGCAGACCGACACCTACTTCATCGTAGCGCACTTCCACTATGTGTTGTTCGGCGGCTCGATCATGGGAATCTTCGCCGGTATCTATCACTACTTCCCGAAGATTTTCGGCCGGATGATGGACGAGAAGCTAGGGAGGTGGCACTTCTGGCTGATGTTCATCGCCATGAACCTGACGTTCTTCCCGATGCATTTCTCCGGAATGCTGGGAATGCCGCGCCGCATCTATACCTACGACGCCGGTCAGGGGTGGTCTCTCTACAACGCGATGTCCACCGCCGGCGCGATGATATTCCCGATCGCGATGCTGTTCTTCATTTACAATTTCTTCATTAGCCGCAAGCGCGGTGAGATTGCCGGGCCGAATCCTTGGGGAGCTGGCACGCTGGAGTGGACGATTCCCAGCCCGCCGCCCGATTACAACTTCGCCAGGATCCCGACCGTGACCAGTCGGTATCCCCTGTGGGAAGGCAAAGACGTCGATCGTGAGGATGCGCGCTTCAATGCGCAGGAAGGAAAGACCGCGCACGACTTCGGCATCGTTTTGCCGTACAGCACCATCAAGCCGTTGTTCGTGGCGCTTGGACTGATCGTGATGTTCTGCGGACTGATATCGTCACGCGCGCTCATCGGCATCGGCGCATTGATAATGATCGTTTCACTTTACAGCTGGCTGCTCAGCCCGCTCGAGCCGGAGCACCACTAGCCCATGTCAGCATCCGCAGTGCACACCAGCGCGCCGACGCATCACCACTACACGACGCTCGGCCTGGACAGCCGAAAGGTTGCCATCTGGGCGTTCATCGGCTCGGAGTGCATGCTGTTCGTTCGCTCATCTCGACGTACCTGATCTACAAGGGACGGAGCGTCGTCGGGCCGTTCCCGCACGAAGCGTGGACCGATCCCAGCACCGGTCAGGTTCTGAAGCCGATTCTGAACATCCCGGTTACGTCAGCCTCGACGTTCGTGCTGCTGATGTCATCGCTCTTCATGGTCTTGGCGCTGGCGGCCGTACAGAACAAGGAGATGCCCAAGCGCACGCGTGGCGAACGCATCCTCGGCAATTCGAAGCTGTGGCTGTTCATGACGGCTCTCGCCGGCGCAACATTCCTCGGCTTTCAGGCGTTCGAGTTCACCTCGTTCGTCCACGAAGGACTCTCGATAAGAAAGAACCTGTTCGGCTCGACGTTCTTCACGCTAACCGGCTTCCACGGCGCGCACGTTACGGCCGGAGTGCTCTGGCTCGTCACGCTTCTCGCCATCGACTACCGACGCGGACTCGGCTCGCGCGATTCCCTGCTCGTTGACATCTGCGCACTGTATTGGCACTTCGTCGACGTTGTGTGGATCGTGATCTTTACTCTCGTCTACCTAATCAAGTAACGGCGGATAGATGGACACCCACGCCAGCACGTCAAATCTTCCGGACTCGGCCGAGGCGTCGCTCCATGCGCCGACGGCCGAAGTCGAGCACAGCCACCCGACCTGGTCTATCTACTGGAAGGTCGCGCTCATCCTCACGATCATCACGGTGGCCGAGGTCTGGTTCTACTACATCCCATCGTTCGTTGCATCGCGCGGGTTCGTTCCGACCCTGCTCATACTGTCGGCGCTCAAGTTCACGATCGTCGTGATGTTCTACATGCACCTCAAGTACGACCACCGGTTGTTCCGCGTTCTTTTCACCGGGCCATTGCTGATCGCCGGTCTGACGCTGCTGGCGCTGATGTTCCTCTTCGGGCATCTCCACCTCAAGGTTATGTAGAGATGCTGGTGCTGGCGCTGCTACATCCCATCGCCAACCTGAGCTGGTGGCGGTGGTCGATTCACCCAAGCACGGCAATCGGAATCGCGGCGCTGGGAGCTCTCTACATCTGGGCGTCCAAGGCGCTGCACCGCGAAACGAGTTGGTCGCAGCGAAGCTATTTCTTTGCCGGCCTGCTGGTGCTCTTCGGATCGCTCAACGGACCCATTCACGACCTGAGCGACGACTACCTGTTCAGCGCTCACATGGTGCAGCACCTGCTACTGACGCTGGCGATCCCTCCGCTTCTGCTGGCCGGAACTCCGGGATGGATGCTTCGTCCGTTGCTATCGCACAGGTATGTCGCCCCCTCCGCGCGGTTCTTCACGCGCGCACCGATCGCTTTCGTCGTTTTCAATCTTGCCATCGCTGTCTGGCACCTGCCTCCGTTCTACAACGCGGCGATGGCGCACCACGGTCTGCACATCGTCGAGCATCTGACGTTCATGGCTGCCGCGGTACTAATGTGGTGGCCGTTACAGAGCCAGCTCCCGGAGTTTCCGCGACTCGCCTACCCGGGCCAGATGCTCTACAGCTTTCTCATGAGCATCCCGATGTCGATCGTCGCCGTATACATAGCGATGGCGGACCACGTGTTGTATCCGGCGTACAGCGCGGCTCCGCGCGTCTTTCAGCTTACTCCGCTGGAAGACCAGCTCCTTGGCGCATTGATCATGTGGATCCCGGGCGGAATCATCTTCATGATCATCATGAGCGTCGTGTTCTTTAAATGGAACGCCCGCGGGGAGGATTCGACCGCCGGCGCGCAGGTGGACTGGAAGCCCTCGGCCGCCTAGTCGTCCGTTCCTTCCAAAGCCCGCTTCAGCTGGGCATCCAGTCGCGGGTGCTTCCGCCACAGATACCATAGCATCAGCGACGAGGCGAGCAGGTTGGCAATGAAGATCTGCGCCCACGACATACCGCCCAGCGCCGACTGCGTGAACACCGCCGCGATCATGTAGAAGCCGAGCGTCATCATTACGAAAGCGACGAGCAGACCGGCGAGGATTCCCGGGGTTCGCTCCGCCTGGTGCACGATGACCGTCAGCAGGATGCCGACGATGAAAAACGCCAGGTAGTGAAAGACTGTGTAACCGAGAACCTGGGTGAACGCGGTGTCCCCCATCATGTTCTTGCCGAGTATGCTGACGACGCCTTTGCCGAGAAAGATCGGCGTATAGAAAGCATGACCGGAAATGGTATCGACGATGAGGAACCAGACCGCGATCGCGGTCGCGCCGATGAACCCGGTGATCACTCCTTCACGCAAAAAGTTGTGCGGTCGCTCGGCCATCGCTCCCTCTCGTGAAGTTAGGTGCAACCCGGTTTGGGGAAATTACGCAACCCGTCGGTATATTCCAAGCGATGCGGCGCCGCGCTGAGAGCGGCGAAAGTGTAGCCGGTCTGGCACCGTTCTCGCCTCACTTGACTCCGCTCCTGCACCGTTCGCTTCACGCTCACCGTTAGAGAATGTTCTCTCGTAAAATCCGCATCGCCATCCTCGCCGCGTTCACTGTTTGCGCTGCCACTCCCACAATACTCCAATCTCAGGCGAAGACCACGACGACGCGGCGGCGCGCCAGAAAGCCCAGTCGTAACCGACCGCCGGCGATTCCGGCAGCGCGCTATACCACCACTCGCAGTCCCGATGACCTTTCCACGACCCTGGCGAATCTTGCCGGCAAGATCAACGGCGGCATGTGGGGAGGGATGGTCGTTTCGCTGACCAGGGGCGACACGCTCTACGCGTACAACGCCGGCGAAGCAATGCTTCCCGCATCGACGATGAAGCTGCTCACCAGCTCCATCGCCTTCGAGACTTTTGGTCCGAACTATCAGTTCAGCACCGACGCGCTGCGCGATGGCGCGGTGGGACCCGATGGCACACTGACCGGCAACTTGTACATCCGCGGGGATGGTGATCCGGCGTTGTCCGGAAAATTCTTGCCCGGCGGTTCGGCGGCCCCGATGAACAGGCTGGCGGATCTCGTCGTCCAGAAAGGCATCAAGCGAGTGACGGGCAACATCATCGGTGACGCATCCGGCTTCGACGACCAGAAAATTCCCGAGGGCTGGCTGTCGCGCTATCTCCAAGCCTCGTACGCCGCACGAGTATCCGCCCTCTCACTGAATGAAAACCTCGTCGCCGTCGCGGTCACGCCGACCGCACCAGGGCAACCAGCAACGGTGACGCTCGAGCCATCGACAAGCGCGATCCCGCTCGTCGCGAATGTGCGGACGGTTGCCGGTGGCGGAGCCAGACTTGGATTCCGCAAGCAGGGTGACGGGACGATCGTCGCCAACGGCTCCATCGGGTCGCGCGCCGGCACGCGCAAGTACGTCTACATCGTCGAGGATCCGGCCAGCTTCACGACCGGCGCCTTCCGAAACGCCCTTATCGCTAAGGGAATCAAGGTCGACGGCGGCATTCAACTCGGAAAGACGCCCGCGGCTGCGGTCAAAGTCGCCGGCCTCCTGTCGCCACCGCTGGCCAGCATGATCGCGGCTATGAATCGCGAGAGCATCAATCACTATGCTGAGCTGTTCTTCAGAGACGCGGCACGCGGCACAGATCGGTCGACCGTCGGAAGCGTAGCCAACGCGAGCGCGGCCCTCGACAAATTCTTCGCGACGAAGGTGGGATCAGACACCTCCAAGCTCACTTTCGCGGACGGCAGCGGTTTGTCGACGCTCGACCGGGTCACGCCCCGGGCTCAGGTCCAGCTTCTGGGCTACGCCCACCGCGCCTCATGGGGTCCCTGGCTCCATTCGTCTCTGCCAGTGGCGGGTGACTCGGAGCTCCTGAAACGCCGAATGAAGAACACCCCGGCTGAAGGGAACCTCCACGCCAAGACGGGAACCACCAACGAGGTTATTGGCCTCGCGGGCTACGTTACGGCGGTGAACGGGGAAATTCTGGCTTTTTCGTTCCTCTATAACGGTCACGACCGTTGGACGGCCAAGTCGATGATCGACGTCATGAGTGAAACTCTGGCGAGCTTCGGCAGGTAGAACATTTAGGCGGTAACCCCTTTCAAAACATATATTTAAACGGGTGAGGAAACGCCGAGTATGGCATTTTTCCTGCACCCCATGCGATGCGAACCGCGTGAGGCGCCCGCGTGAGGTCATAGATATGTCATATCGCACTTTCGTAGACAGAGACGGGTCCTACTGGCAGGTCTGGGACTCCCAGCCGACAAGAGTCGAGCGGCGGGCTGCTGACCGCCGGCGCGCGAGCTTTCTGGTTTGGCGCGGGCCCGAACGGCGCGTCAGCGGAGATCGCCGCGTCACGAGCCAGCGCCGCATCACCCTCTCCGAAGGCTACGGCTCAGGTTGGTTGACCTTCGAGTCGCTCTCCGAAAAACGCCGGCTCATTCCGATCCCCGCCCATTGGGAGGATCTCAGTCAGGGCGAGCTTCGGGGGCTGTGCGACAAGGCCAAGCGGATTGCCCGCACCGAAGGTTTGAATACTCAATAGAAAAATCCCAGCCATCCGCCGGCGAGGGCGAATGACTGGGATGCGAAGCGGATCGTTTCTGGGTGCGCCGACGAGGTCCGCTTCTTTTTTTCTAGTGACAGTCCAGCTCGCCCCCGGTTAGCGACAGCGTTCCCTTCTTGGTGACGCCATCCTGGGTGACGGATATTTGAGCGGTGTTGCTGCCGTCGAACGTGATGACCTCACGCCGCGATGACATGGTCGGAGTCTGACCGTCGAGGGTCACGCTGGCCTGCATCGACCGGACGATGGTTCCAGCGGTCGGATAGGTCGGTCTGCCGTTCTGGAGCGGAATTATCACTCCGGTGACCGTGTCGCCCGCCGTTCGCAGTGACGTGAACTTCACCCCGTCGCGATCGGTGCCGACGGTCGATTCCGTTCCGCTGGTGGCTCCGTTGACCGTGCGCTGAGTGCTGGCCGTTGCGAGACCGACAACGGTGATGTCGCTCTTGCTGTTGACGGTGCTCGTGTCGTCGTCGTGGTGGACTTTCGTTCCGCTAACCGTTGTCAGGACGTTGACCGTGTTGGTTGTACCCGTATCGAAGACCTGCTGAACGGCACCGGCCGCATCGAGATAGGAGAAGGAGCGGTTAATGGTCAGCCCGCGCCGCGTGATTGGCGCGCAGGTTACCCGATTGTCCGTCGACGCAAACGCACAGCCTGAGCTGTTGTGTAGATCGCCGAAGGGACCTCTTCCCAGAGCGAGGCCGAACGCAATCCTCCCCCTGAAGACATCGGCCATTCCGCCGCCCATCAGGCTCGACCAGCCGGGACCGCGATCGTGGTCGCCCTCGTGACGATCCCCATCTTCGTGCTCGGCGTCGTCGAAGGTGCCGTTGGTGCTACCGGGCTCGAAGCCGTCGTTCGTTTCGGAGCTGCCGACGAAGCTGGTATTGATCTGATTGAAGCTGATTGGTGCAGTTCTGAGTGCTGAAGCCGCGAGGGCCGATGTAACTGGCGTGTTGACGTTATCAGAGCACGCGGCGGCCGACATCACCGCTGCGGTGGTAAGAAGGACCGCAGAAATCCTTTTCATGGTATCTCCAAAATTCGTTGCGATTCGTTGCGACTTTCGCAAACCGTTCTGGATTACGAGACACCCTTCCTCGAATCCACCCTACGGCAGCCACTGGCTCAACCGCTTCCGTAACTCGGCGAGGGCCTGGCCCATTCGTTTCTCGACCGTTTTGACCGAGATGTCGAGCGTCGTCGCGATCTCCGCGTACTTGAGTCCCTGATGTCTGCTCAGCTGAAAGATCTCTCGCGTTTTGTCCGGCAAGCCTTCGATGGCCCTGCGAACCGCTTCTTCCAGCTCCGTTCCAAGCATCTCGTCTTCGGCCGAGGGCGAGTTGCGCGGCTCGCTCGCTGCGACGGCTGCCTCGCGCTCCACCACCCGCTGGTGACGAACGTGATTCAGCGCCCGGTTGCGCGTCGAGCGCAGCAGATAGGCGCGAAAAGATTGCTCGAGCCGGAGAACCTCGCGCCTCCGCCACAGCTCCAGCATCACCTCCTGCGCCACTTCCTCGGCCATCGCGCGCTGTCGCAGAACCGCTTCAGCCATCCGCACCAGGTGCGGGTAGTGTTCGCGAAAAACTGCGTCGAAGGCGCTCTCGTCCCCGGCCCGAATGCGCTCCTGCAGCTCCCGGTCGCTGGCTTGATTCGTATCCAATAGGGTAGCGTTCAGTTGGGGTGTCCGTCTAATTAATGAATATGTCGAATCCGGGCGGAACCCCGGCGGGCATCACCCCCGACGAGTGGGAGCGCATCGCTCGCTACGTCACCGGTGAAGCTGGCCCCGGAGAAGTCGAGATCACGAGGCGCTGGATCGAAGCTGATTCCCATCGCGCGGAGATCGTGCGCCTGCTCGAGTCCATCGTGCGGAACGTAGAACGCGACGAGTCGTCTGCTACTCCCATCGATGTCGAAGGTGCCCTGGCAGGGGTGAAGGCGCGGTTCGGCGAGGCGACGGTAATTCCTTTTCCACGCACGGACGACACCAGCTCGCGTCGTACCACGATGGCGTTGCTCAAGGTCGCAGCGGCAGCAGTCATCATTATCGGCGGTACGGCGTTGTGGCAGAATCTTCGTCAGACTGAAACCGACGCCGTCGGCCGAACATTCGCCACCACGGTCGGAGAGCGACGCCAGATCGTGCTTGCCGACGGTACAAGAGTGCTGTTGGGCCCGACCAGCAGACTGGTCGTCGCCGCTGACGGCAGCGATGAGCGCCTCGTGACGCTGGATGGCATCGCCTACTTCAATGTCGTCCACAATCCGGCGCGCCCGTTCACCGTAATAGCGGGTGCGATCAGGATCCAGGATGTAGGGACTGCTTTCGCGGTTGAGAGTGATGACAGCGCGGGCACGCAAGTTACCGTCGATTCAGGCTCGGTTGCGATCGGCGCGGTGAATCGGAAGAGCAGCGCGGGCGCAGTGCTTAACGCCCGCGACAGGGCGTCGATCGATATCGACGGTGTAGTCGCGGTAGAGAGATCCGCCGCGTCCGAGGAAGACGTCGCCTGGACGCAAGGTCGGCTTGTTTTTCGCGACACGCCGCTGGTACTTGTTGGGGCTGAACTTTACCGCTGGTACGGAGTACGGCTAAGGGTCGCGGATTCATCCCTGATGAATCTGCACCTGACCGCATCTTTTTCTGGTGAGCCGGTTGATCGCGTCCTCAATGTCATCGCACTATCGCTCGGTGCCCGCATCGAGCGCCAGGGAAACGTCGCCATTCTTCACCGGGCTCCGTCGTCTGAAAACCGGTAAGGGTCGCTCGTTCGTGGATCCGATCCGTCCCCTGCTCGCGATCAGTTTTTCACTCGCCGCACTGACATCCCCGGCTGTCGTGAACGCGCAGTCATGCACAGTCGGAAACAGCCTCCAGGCGTCGCTAACGACGTGGTCCACGCCGCTCGACCGGCGCATCTCGCTTCACGCAAGAGACATTTCGCTACGCGATGCCCTCGACCGCGTCGCCTCCGCCGGGCGAATCGAGCTTTCCTACGCGTCTGAAACGATTCCGCTCGACAACAGAATTTGCGCGGCCTTCGATTCATTACCGCTGGGCGAAGCGCTCGGCATGCTGCTACGCGGCACCTCAGTGCTGCCTGTCTCAGCCGGCGGCGAGCATGTCGCGCTGGCCCCGGCTGGAACACCGGGTGATCAACACATTCCGCGGATGCTCGATAGGGTGGTAGTCACTGGAAATACTGTCGAGGCATCGGCACGTCCGCTCACCGTCGCCATGAATGTCGTCAGTGGCGCGCAACTGTCGCGATACGCCGAGGGGAATCTCGGCCAGGCGCTGAGCGATGTAGTGCCCGGGCTGTGGGTCTGGCAAAGCGCGCCGACATCACTGCTCGCGCACTACGGAAGCATTCGCGGCTCCAGCTCGTTCGGCTCCAGCTACCCGAAGATCTACGTCGATGGAATCGAGCTCGCGAATCCGCTTCTCATCACCCAGTTCACGCCTGAGACCATCGAGCGCATCGAAGTCATTCGCGGCCCACAGGGCGCCGCTCTTTACGGAACCGATGCCATCAGCGGCGTCATCAACATCGTGACGCGCCACGACGGATCGAATGGCGGGCCGGCGACGGTCGTTCGAACCGCGGTGGGCGCGGCGTCGAGCGACTACGTGCCACGCGCGGCGATAACTCAGGACCACGCGATCACGATCCGGGAAGGATCCAGCGCGCAGTCTGGGAGCGCCAGCTTCACTTCGGGTGGAGTCGGCGAATATCTGCCCGGCGCATTTGTCCGTCACACCACCGGCAGCGCCGGTTTTCGGATGGTCCGCTCCAACGTAATTGCGACCGCGACGGCGAGACTTTTTGCGAGCCAATCCGCTGATCCTATGAGTCCGCTATTCCGTGATTCGGTGAGCGCGGCACGGGCTGGACTGCTCCTGCCACAATCGGTGCAGGAGTATACCCTTGGCGGCAGTGCAACCATCGTTCAAAACGATCGCTGGACGCACGCTATCGTCGCCGGCTTCGATGGCAGCAGGTTGATCAATCTTGCCGACTACCACACGCCGCTTCCTTCGGGGACCGGGCCTGATCTCGGAAGTGCGGGTGGGAACGCGAATCTCGCGTCACTGCGTGTAAGCACCGTCGGACGACTGGGGAACGTGGACGGCCTCGCGACGACGCTGACTTTCGCCGCAGAAAATTCGATGCTCGACTTCCGCGCGCAGCCCGTTGCCGCCACATCGATGGAGAATGGCGGCGATCCATCCGCTCTAGCCTCGATCGTTCGCCGCTGGACGACAGCCGGTGTCGCGCAGGCGAACCTCGGTTGGAAAGATGCCGGCTACTTCACCAGCGGCTTCCGCGTCGAACGGAACGATGCGCTCGGCAACAACGCCACGGTGTCATTGCTGCCAATGGTGGGTGTGGCCGCGCTGCGCGATGTCGGGCCTCTCACCGTGAAGCTTCGGTCTGCCTATGGCCGCGGAATCCGTCCGGCGACGACGCCGATTCGCGAGACGACATGGTTTGACCCGCGGCACGATGGACGGCTGATGGATCTATCGCCTGAAGAGCAGTCCGGCATCGAGGCAGGAATGGACGTGTTCCTCGGGAAATCGTTCGGCCTGCAGGTGACCCGATTCGACCAGCTCGCCTCCGGGCTCATTCAGCGCGTCGCCTACGTGTCGACGGAATCGCACAACCAGGGACCGTCGAGCGGTTACTACGCACCGCCCGAGCAGCCGATGGGTCCTGGAGATCGCCACATCGACTACGCGCTGCAGAACGTTGGCGAGATCACCAATCGCGGCTGGGAACTCAAGAGCGATATCACCGTCGGATCGATGGCACTCAGTGGCACCTTCTCCACCGTAGACAGCCGGGTGAAGCAAGTCGCCAGTAATTATGCGGGCGACCTCCGCGTCGGCGACAGGATGCTGGAGGTACCCGCGAAGACGGGCAGCTTCTCCGCGGCGTGGAATGCTGGCGGGTGGAACACTTTCGTCGCGGCATCGCACTCGTGGGACTGGATCGACTACGATCGGATTGCACTCGCCGGCGCATTTTCCAACTCGACCCAGACCGACGCGCAGCTGGTAGGCCAGCAACTGCGAAATTACTGGCTGCAGTACAGCGGCTTGACGCGACTACGCGCCAGCATTGGCAGGACTCTCTACCGCGGTCTTTCTTTCACGCTCAGTGGAGAGAATCTCCTCGATCGGCAGCACGGCGAGCCCGACAACGTCACGGTCGTCCCAGGACGCACACTCAGCCTCGGCTTGCGCGCCGCGATGTAAGGCTGCGGATAACGACTAACGTTCGGCCAGGAAATAGATCGCGGTGATGGCGAGCAAAAAGTAGGGGACAAGGGCGGCGGCGCCGGCGTAATCCTTGGCGATGCGCTGGCCAAAAAAGAGGGCGACGATGTTCGCCGCTGCGATGAGTGCTCCCCAAAACGCCAGCGTCGCGTTTCTCGTCACGAGGAGTAAAAGAAACCCGATCGCGCTCAGGGCCCCAGCGGCGACCTCGAGAATCGTAACGACGAAGAACATCGGTCCGACGGTGGCCGCAAGCGGACTCTTCGCGAAGACCCCGTCGAGATAAGCGCGATTGCCTTTCCGGTCGATCACCTTGTCCAACCCCGATTGCAGAAACAGGATGGCCAGCATTGCCGAGGCGAGCAGCTGGATTATGTACGACATCCACTCCGGCGATCGCAGGTTCGGCATCCTATCTCATCTCGCGAATCATTACTCCCCGCTGCGCGAGCTCCTTGATGTATTTCTCGGGTGGCATTGCTTCATCGGGTGTGAAGACTCCGGCTTTGCCGATTTCCCCACGCGCCTGCATCTGGCCCGTTATTGATAATGAGTAGCCGGTAGAGCGCTCCATGGCGCTGATCCCGTTCTCCTCATCGTAGTAGTCGACCATTTCCCAACCGATGCGTTTCGGCTTGTCGGCTTTCTTCCCGTCGGCGTAAACGCGGAGAGCGACCAGGTCATGTCCGTTGGGCTTGGTGAGACGCGGGCCCATCGCAGCAACTACGAGATCGCGGGGAACGACCTTCACGCCTTTGACATCGACTGCCTTCAGCTCCAGAAGTCCGAGCTCTCGCACGGCTTCCATGATTCTGGCGTGACCCGGGTACCGAAGGGTCTTGTATTCCATCGTCGGAATTTTGCCTTCGTAGCGGAATGCCATTGTCGACAGACCACCCGCAGTGTGAAAACCCTCGAGCTCGCCGAGCGATCCGCCGAAGTACACCGGCTCGATTTCGGAGAGGGCCTTCATTCTCGTACGCTTTCCCTTGCGCAGGACCCATGACAAGGTCGTGTAGTAGTCGAGCACCCCCTCGAGCGAATACACGATCTGGTAGTTGAGTGGCGGCTCGGGGTGCTGCGGCAGTCCACCGACGAAGATTCGAACAGCGTCGACAGAATCGAGCTGCTGAATGGCATACTCCGCCAGGATGTTGACCATCCCCGGCGCAAGGCCGCAGTCGGGGATGATAGTGATGTTCTTCTTTTTGGCTTCGGCGTCGAGCTCTTTTTGCTTGAAGACGATCTCGGTATTGCCACCCAAGTCGGAGAAATGGACGCCCGCCTCCACCGCGAGCGCCGCCAGCTCGTAGTTGAAATAGTAGGGAATCGCGCTCATCACGGCGTCGGACTCA
>C688J18823_10000772_pt1 | contig 19038 bp, 19 predicted proteins | sample HopSoiMetagenom1_FD_18823 | JGI IMG/M metagenome (IMG submission 18823) | reverse complement strand
CCCGCCTACCTTGCCGAGCTCGTCGCGCGCTCCCGTGAGCTGAAGCTCGCGGAGCGGCCGGAATGGCGCAAGCTCGTGCACTACGAGCCGGACCTGCTCGGCCCGGGAGTGCATGGCCTGCTCGACAACCCGGACTTCTACCTGTCGCGCGAGGGCAAGCGCCGCCCGCAGGCCGAGCTCGAGGCAACCCTTGCTGCGTTGTTCTCCGATGTCGTCGAAACGAAGGAACGCCAAAGCCCGCAGTGCGCGTTCATCGCGCGGCGCACGTGGCTGGACGAAGAGCTGCACTTCGATCGCATCCGCCTGCCGGTGCAGGACTGCCCGCGCTTCCGCGAATGGCATGCGGCGCTGAATGCCGAGAAGCTGACTCTCGTCTTCGCCTCCGCGTACATTAACAACCCATCGTCGATGTACGGCCACACGCTGCTGCGCATCGACGCACGCGACCAGGACGAGCGCACCCGGCTGCTTGCGTACGCGGTGAACTCGGCCGCCACGACCGATGAGAAGAACGGCCTCACCTTCGCCATTCAGGGGCTGATAGGCGGCTATCCGGGCACTTTCTCGATCCTGCCGTATTACATCAAAGTACGGGAGTACAGCGATCTGGAAAACCGCGACCTGTGGGAGTACCAGCTCGCGTTTGGGCCGGAGGAGGTAGAGCGCGTCGTGCGGCACTTGTGGGAACTCCTTCCGGCCTATTACCAGTACTACTTTTTCGACGAAAACTGCGCCTATCATCTTCTCGGTCTGCTCCAGGTAGCGCGGCCGGAGCTTGAGCTGACGAGACCGTTCCGCTGGTGGGCGCTCCCGTTGGACACCGTGCGAATCCTGGCGCGGCAGCCCGGACTGGTAGCCGGGACGACCTACCGCCCGGCGAACGCCACCCTCATCGCGGCGCGACTGGAGACCATGTCGAAAGCGGAACGCGGCATCGCGAAAGAGTTGAGCCAGGGCAAACCTGGCGCTCGCGATGCGCTGCGTACGCTGCCAGCCGAGGAGGCGGCCGCCGCGCTCGAAACAGGCCACGACTATCTCAATTACCGGCGCGCCAGCGGCAAGGGCGAGGTGCCGGATCCCGCCGCTCTCGCGCGCGAGCTCGTGGTTGCCCGCAGCGCGATCGATGCGCCCAGCCAAGCGCCCCGCTTGAAAACCCCGCCTCGGCCGGACGAAGGGCACGGTACTTCGCGCGTCGGGTTCGGCGCCGGCCGGCGCAATGCGCAGGATTTCCAGGAGCTCGCCTTCCGCGCCACGTACCACGATGTCATGGACACGGACGCCGGCTTCCTCAAGGGCGCGCAGATCCAGTTTTTCGACACCGCCTTTCGCCACTACGCCGAGGACGGAACGCGTCTGGAGCGTTTTATCCCCGTGGATATCCTTTCGCTGGCACCGCGCGATGATTTCTTCCAGCCGCGCTCCTGGCGCGTGGCGGGCGGGTGGCAGCGCAAATTCGTCCAGAACGGAAGCGAGCCGCTGGTGGCCGGCGTCGACGGCGGCGCGGGCGCCGCGTGGGAGACCCGGGATCACCGCACAATGGTCTATGCGCTCGCCGAAGCGGCGCTCCACGTGCACCACGAGCTCGACAACGGACATTCGGTCGGCGCGGGCGCGCGCATCGGCGCGCTCCTCGATCCCGCACCGCGCTGGCGGATCAACGCCTACGCGAGCGGAATAAGGCAGTTCCTGGGAGAGAAGGACACGCCGGCCTCGATCGGCGTGCAGAACCGCGTCGCCCTCGGGCGGGACGTGGCGCTGCGCATCGACTTCGCCCGAACGCGTGAAGCGGACCGTCGCTTCAACGCCGGCTCCCTCTCACTCCAGGTGTACTTCTGACATGCGAAGCTTCGCCGCCCTTGCCTTTGCATTCCTGATCACCGGCTGCACGCCGGTCTTCTTCCAGCCCTCGAGCAACATCTACCAGACGCCCGGCCTGTACGGCATCGAATATCAGCCGGTGGAGTTCAAGGCCGCGGACGGCACGGCGCTCTTCGCCTGGTTCCTGCCCGCACGGGGCGAGCCGCGCGCGACCGTGCTTTATCTGCATGGCAACGCGCAAAACATCAGCGCGCATTTCCCCAATGTCGCCTGGATGCCGGCGGCGGGCTTCAACGTGTTCGCCATCGACTACCGCGGCTATGGCGGCTCGGAGGGCAAGCCGACCCTGCCGGGCGTACAGCTCGACATTGACGCGGCGATGCGCGTGCTGCTGGCGCGGCCCGACGTGCATCCGGAGCGCATCATCGTCTTCGGCCAGAGTCTGGGCGGCGCGCTCGCCATCCATTACGTGGCGCACAGCGCTTACCGCAGCCACATCCGGGCCGTCATCGCCGACAGCCCGTTCTCCGACTATCGCCTGGTGGCGCAGGAGAAGCTCGCGGACCTCTTCATCACCTGGCCGCTGCAATGGCTGCCAACCTTCACGGTGAACAACGATTACGCACCGCTCGCGTCCGTCGCGGCGCTGGCGCCGATCCCGCTGCTCCTCATCCATGGCGGCCGCGACGGCATCGTGGGGCCACACCACTCGCAAGCGCTCTTCGATGCCGCTCAGGAGCCCAAGGCGCTGTGGTCGGTCACCGACGCCGGGCATATCGGGGCGCTGCGAGAAGCGAAGGTGCGCAAGCGCCTCGCCGAGTTCCTGCGCGCCCCGGGCGCGGAGCGCCTGGCGGAGCTGTCAGCGCCCTAGCGAAAGCGCCATAGGGCGCTGAGCGTGACGGTCTGGACGTCGTTGTCGATGATGGTGCTGCCGCCGACGCCCGGGAAGGCCTGAAACTCGAGCCGCGCACCGATGTTCCGTGTGAAGTCGGCCTGCGCACCCAGGCCATAGGTCGCGTTGTAGTTCGACTCGGTGTGATTGGCGAACTGGCCGCCGCCTTTCACCACGCCGCGATAGATGCCGAGCCGCCCGTACAGCGACACCTGACGCCACACCGGCCACGCCGCGAGGCCGGACGCCTCCCACCCGCGGCCCTTTACCTCTGCGTTGGTACCGCTTGCCTTGCCGTAGTTGGTGAAGGCGACCTCGCCGGAGAAGATGCGGTTGATCTGGTAGCCGGCAAAGGCCTTCACGGTGGGATTGGCGTCGTCGCACTCCGCAGCCGTGCTGGGGCAGCCGGGGCGCCAGCGCGCCTCGCCGAAGCCGCCGCCGGCGTAGAAATGACGCTCCGCGGGCGCGCTCTCCTGCGCAAGCGCCGCAATGCTAAAGACGAGGGCGACAAGGGCCGCCGCCACGCCTTTCCAGTCCGCCATGGCTTTCCCCCTTAGTGGAGCTTGTAGAGCAAGCCGATCGTGAAGGTGTTGTAGTCGCTGTCGCCGAGGTTGCCGCCGCCGACCTTCATGTAGCGTTGGGCCTCCAGTCGCGCGGCAAGGCCGCGCCAAACGAAGTACTGCGCGCCGAAGCCCCAGGTGACGCCGCCGGCGGACTCGGACACGCGCGCCGAAACGCCATTCGAGACGACGTCATCCGTGGTATGGGCGTAGTAACCACCGGCCTTGCCATAGATCATGAAGCGGCCATTAAAGGGGTAGGAGCCGACGATGGTCAGCTCGCCCAGGCGCGCCTTGATGTCTTCCTGGAACGTTCCCGGGGTCTCGGAGCGGACTTTGCCGAGATCGGTAAAGCCGAGCTCCGTGGACCAGTTGCGGGCGAACTGGTAGCCGACGAGGTACTTCACCGTCGAGCCGTGGTTCTCGCATTGCGGCCGCGCGCTGCAGTCGTATTCCTTGGCCTCCGACTGGCCGAGTCCGACGCCGAAGTAGATGCCGTTGTCGATGGTTGCCGTCTGGGCCTGGGCGAGGCCTGCGCCGGCGGCGAGACTCACGCCGATAAAGATTGCCTGGATGTTCTTTTTTAGTTTCATCGGTTGTCCCCCTTGGTCAGCCAAGAAAAAGGGCGGCCGCAGCCGCCCCTCTCGTCAAAGTGTTCTTCTTTTTTCCATGCCGGTTTTTAGCAGCAACGACAGTAGCAAACGCCGCTCGTCGCGGCGCGGGCGGCTCGGAAATCGGCTGTCCGAGGCGCTGGCGTTGTTGCGGAATCGCAACTATCGCCTGACCAGGCTCTTCAGCGCCGCGCGGATGGCTTCGGCCACCGGCATGTCGGGCGCGAGATCCCGGGCCGCCGCCGACGCTTCCTTATCGCTATAGCCGAGCGCGACGAGGGCATGGACGACATCGGAAGCGCGGCGCGCCGAGGGCTCGGCGATCGGCTCGGCGAGCTTGCCTTTCAGCTCGAGCAGCAGGCGCTCGGCGGTTTTCTTGCCGATACCCGGAATCTTCACCAGGCGCCCTTGATCCTGCTCGGCGACCGATTGCGCGAGATCGGCGACCGACAGTCCGGAGAGCACGGCTAGCGCGGTGCGCGCACCCACACCGGAGATGCGGATCAGCTGCCGGAACACGGCGCGCTCTTCCTGCGTAAAAAAGCCGTACAGGTTGTGCGCGTCCTCGCGCACTACCAAATGAGTGAAGAGCGTGACCGTTTCGCCCGTGGCGGGGAGGGAGTAGAGCGTGCTCATCGGCACGTCGATCTCGTAGCCGACGCCGCTCACGTCGACCAGCACCTGCGGCGGGTTTTTCGCCGCCAAGCGCCCCGTGACACGCCCGATCAAACGAGCCTGCCCTTGCGCATGCGTAGACCGCGCATCGACAGGTCGCCCAGGCGCGATCCGTGCGCATGGCAGATCGCGCAGGCGAGCGCGTCCGCGGCATCCTCGGACGGCTCGCCCGGCAGCGCGAGCAGACGCCGCACCATGTGCTGCACCTGCTCCTTGCCGGCGTGGCCGTTGCCTACCACGGACTGCTTGACCTGCAACGCGGTGTATTCGGCAACCGGCAAGCCAGCAAGCACCGCGGCGCAGATTGCCGTGCCGCGCGCCTGGCCGAGGGCGAGCGTCGACTGAGGATTGACGTTGACGAACACTTTCTCGACCGCCACCTCGACCGGTCCGTGGGCCGCGATGACTTCTTTCAATCCTTCGAGGATCGCCTTCAGCCGGGAAGCGAGGTCGCCTTCGCCCGAGCGCACGCAACCGCTGGTCACATACTTCAGAGCACCGCCGCTTGCCTCGATCACGCCGAAGCCCGTGAGTCTCAGGCCGGGATCGATGCCGAGGATCTTCAGTCGATCACCGCGGTGGTGTACACGTTCTGCACGTCGTCCAGATTCTCAAGCGCATCGAGCAGATGCCGCATCCGCTCGGCCTCGGCACCCGCCAGCGCAGCTTCGCTGCCCGGTTTCATGGTCACTTCGGCAATCTCGGCCTTGAGGCCCGCCTTCTCCAGCGCCGCCTGCACCGCCGGGAAATCGGCGGGCGCGCAGATGAGCTCCACCGAGCCGTCGTCGTGCTTCACCACGTCCTCGGCGCCGGCGTCGAGCCCCGTCTCCATGACCTTGTCCTCGCTCGTACCCGGCGCAAACACGAACTGTCCGATGTGTTTGAAGAGATAGGCCACCGAGCCGTCCGAGCCCAAGTTGCCGCCGTTCTTGGCGAAGGCGTGGCGCACCTCGGCCACCGTGCGCGTGCGGTTGTCGGTCAGGCAATCGACGAGCACGGCGGCGCCGCCCGGCCCATAGCCTTCGTAGCGCGCCTCGTCGTACGAGACGCCCTCGAGCTGACCGGTGCCGCGCTTGATGGCGTTCTGCACGCTGTCCTTCGTCATGTTCGCCTCGCGGGCCTTGTCCATCGCGAGGCGAAGGCGCGGATTCATGTCCGGATCGCCGCCGCCGCCCATCTTCGCGGCGACGGTGATTTCCTTGATGAGACGGGTGAAGACCTTGCCCTTCTTCGCATCCGCCGCGGCCTTGCGGTGCTTGATGTTCGCCCATTTGCTGTGGCCTGCCATAGTAAGATTTTAGCGTCATGGCCTCGCCGCTCCTCGTAGCAAAGAACGAAAAGGCGGCGCTCGAGCTCCTACCTGCGCTCGCCAACCGTCATGGCCTGATCACCGGCGCCACCGGCACCGGCAAGACCGTGACGCTGCAGGCACTCGCGCAGCGCTTCTCGTCGATCGGCGTGCCGGTGTTCATGGCCGACGTGAAGGGCGATCTATCCGGGCTGGCGAAGCCCGGCGGCGCCAATCCGAAGGTCGCCGAGCGCCTCAAGCTCCTTAAGCTTCCCGCGGCGGCGGAAGCTTGCCCGGTCCTCTTCTGGGACGTTTTCGGCACGAGTGGACACCCGGTGCGCGCCACGGTGTCCGACATGGGGCCGCTCCTCCTCGGGCGCATGTTGAATCTCAACGAGACGCAGGAAGGCGTGCTCGCCCTCGTCTTCAAGATCGCCGATGACAGCGGGCTCCTGCTCCTCGACCTCAAAGACCTGCGCGCGATGCTCACCCACGCGGGCGACAACGCCGCGCAGTTCAAGACCACCTACGGCAACATCTCTACCGCCACGATCGGCACCATCCAGCGTGGGCTGCTCAACCTGGAGAACCAGGGCGGCGCGAAGTTCTTCGGCGAGCCGATGCTCGCAATCGCCGATCTCATGCAGGTGAAGGATGGCAAAGGCGTCGTCAGCGTGCTCGCCGCCGAGAAGCTGATGGCGACGCCGAAGCTTTATTCGACGTTCCTGCTGTGGCTCCTCTCCGAGCTCTTCGAGCATCTACCGGAGGTGGGCGACCCGGAAAAGCCCAAGCTGGTGTTCTTCTTCGACGAAGCCCATCTCTTGTTCGACGAAGCGCCCAAGCCGCTGCTGGAGAAGATCGAGCAGGTCGTGCGCCTCATCCGCTCGAAGGGAATCGGCGTCTATTTCGTGACGCAAAATCCGCTCGACCTGCCGGAAAGCGTGCTCGGCCAGCTCGGCAACCGCGTGCAGCACGCGTTGCGCGCCTTCACGCCCAAGGACCAGAAGGCGGTGAAGACCGCGGCCGATACGCTGCGCCCGAACCCGAAGCTGAAGACCGACCGCGTCATCACCGAGCTGGAAGTCGGCGAAGCACTCGTTTCGCTGCTCGATGAAAAAGGCCGTCCCACTATCGTAGAGCGCGCCTTCATCGTGCCGCCCTCGAGCCAGATCGGCCCGGTGTCCGACGCCGAACGCGCGCAGTTCGTGCGCAGCTCGCCGGTCTTCGGCAAGTACGAGAGCNCGATCGATCGCGAATCGGCGTACGAGAAGCTCACTCAGCGTACTGAAGCGAAGCCCGCTCAAGCCGAGCAGAGCTCCAATCCGGTCTCCGACATCCTTTTCGGCAAAACCGGGCCGCGCGGCGGTAAACAGTCGCAAGGGGTACTCGAGGCACTGACTAAAAGCGCGGCGCGCTCGATCGGCTCCGAACTGGGGCGGCAGTTACTGCGCGGAGTATTGGGCTCCATTCTGGGCGGCGGCAAGAAACGTTGAGAAGCGGTCTCTGACCCCAGCTACGTACCGGGCATGGGGCATCGGCTTTGCCATCGCCGGCACGCTCGCCTTTTCGCTACGGCCGATCCTCATCAAGTTGTCCTATGCCGCGGCGCCCGTCTCGCCGATCACGCTGCTCTTCCTGCGCATGGTGCTTTCGCTGCCATTCTTCGTCGCCGTCGGCTGGTGGCTGCGCAACGAGCAGCCGCGCCTCACGCCGCGCGACTGGGCGGCAGTCGCCGGTCTCGGCTTCATCGGCTACTACGGGGCGAGCTTCCTCGATTTCATCGGCCTGCAATACGTCGGCGCCGGTGTCGGCCGCCTGATCCTGTTCCTATACCCGACGCTGGTTCTCCTCATTTCGCTTTTCTTCCTGCACCGCAAGCCGACGCGGCGCCAGATCGGCGCGCTTTTCCTCACCTATGCCGGCATGGCCCTTGTCGTCTCGCGGCAGGTTCACGGCGGCGCCGAAGCACGGCTCTTCGCGTTTGGCGCGGCGCTCGTCTTCGCCTCGGCGCTTCTCTATGCGGTCTACCTCGTCGCGGGCGGCGAGCTCATCAAGCGCGTCGGCTCGATGCGGTTCACCGCCTACTCGATGGTCGTCGCCACTGCGCCGGCGCTGATCCAGTTCTTCATCCTCGAGCCGGTATCCGCGCTCAACCTGCCCGGTGTCGTCTGGCTTTACGTCATCGTGCTCGCCACTTTCAGCACGGTCCTGCCGCTTTTCCTGCAGGCCGAGGCGCTACGCCGGATCGGCGCCACCGAGTTCGGCCTGATCGGCGCGCTCGGGCCGGTGAGCGTTGCCGTGACGAGCGCCATCGGCCTCGACGAGCCGTTCACCGGCGTGCAGGCCATGGGGGGCGCGCTGGTGATCGTCGGTGTATTGCTGGTTTCACTAAAGAGGAGCTGACATGGATCTGGGCATTCGCGGGCGAAAGGCGATCGTGTGCGCCGCATCAAAAGGACTGGGCCGTGCCTGCGCCTTTTCGCTGGCACGCGAAGGCGTCGACCTCGTCATCACCGCGCGTGGCCGGGAGGCGCTCGAAGCCACCGCGGCGGAGATTCGCAAAAGCACCGGCGTCCAGGTGACGCCCGTGGCGGGCGACATCACGACCGACGAGGGGCGGCGCGCCGCCCTTGCCGCCTGCCCGCAGCCCGACATCCTGATCAACAATGCGGGCGGACCGCCGACCGGCAACTTCCGCGACTGGGACCACGAGGTGTGGATGAAGGCGCTGAACGCCAACATGCTCACACCGATCGATCTCATCAAGGCGACGGTGGACGGCATGATTGCGCGCCGCTTCGGCCGCGTGGTGAACATCACCTCGACCTCGGTGAAAGCGCCGCTGCCGCCGCTCGGACTTTCGAACGGCGCCCGCGCCGGGCTCACGGGCTTCATCGCCGGCGTGGCGCGCGAGACCGTGAGGCACAACGTCACCATCAACAACCTCCTGCCCGGTTCCTTCCTCACCGACCGCACGCGCCAGACGCTGGCCGGCTTCGCGAAGGCGCGCGGCCTCAGCGAAGAGGAAGCCGCCGCCGAGCGCCTCAAGTCCATCCCGGCCGGGCGACTCGGCGACCCGGCCGAGTTCGGCGATGCGTGCGCTTATCTGTGCAGCGCGCAGGCGAGCTATGTCACCGGCCAGAACTTCCTCATCGATGGCGGGGCGTACCCCGGTACATTCTGATTTCCACCACGGAGGAGCGATGAAACTCGTTGCAGTACTTTTGCTTTCGCTTTTATCGAGCATTGCGTCCGCGCAGGGCTATCCGAACCGCGCGGTGAGGGTTGTCGTGCCCTGGCCGCCTGGGCAGGCGACCGACATCGCGGCGCGGGTCGTCGCCGAGCGGCTGCAGCACGCGCTCGGCCAGCCGTTCGTCGTCGACAACCGTCCCGGCGCCGGCGGCTCGATCGGCACCGATGCCGTCGTGAAGAGCGCGCCCGACGGCTACACGCTGCTCGCCGCATCGAGCGGTCCGATCTCGATCATGCCGAACCTGCAGAAGATCCCCTACGACCCGCTGAAGGACCTCGCGCCGGTGAGCCTCATCGCGCTCGCGCCGTTCGCGCTGGTGGTGAATCCCAACTTTCCCGCCAGCAATGCGAAGGACTTCGTCGCGCTGGTGAAGGCGAACCCGGGCAAATACACCTTCTCGTCCTCCGGCACCGGCGCCACCGCACATCTCGTCTCCGAGCTCTTCAACTCCATGGCCGGACTGCAGGCGCGCCACGTCCCATACAAGGGCAGCGCGCCGGCGCTCACCGACCTCATGAGCGGCCAGATCGACTACGCAGTCGAGACCGTCGCCTCGCTCTCGGGCCACATAAAGGCCGGTCGGCTGAAGGCGCTGGGCGTGACAAGCGCGCACCGCACGGCGGCGTTGCCGGACGTGCCGCCGCTCGCGGAAGCGGCCAACATTCCCGGCTACGACATCGGCGCCTGGATCGGCTACGCCGCCCCGCCGGGAACGCCATTGGAAATCCGCACGCGCTTGGCGAGCGAGATCCAGAAGGCGATGCAGGCGCCCGAGTTGAAGGAAAAATACGTGACGCTCGGCATGGACGCCGCGTCCAACGCACCGGACGAAATGGCCGCGTTCCTGAAAAAAGAGCAGGAGCGCTACGGCGCCATCATCCGCAACGCCGGCATCAAGATCGAGCAGTAAGAGGAAGGCCGCCGGTCGAGTGACCAGCGGCCCTTTTTTCAGGCCTTCAGCGTTTCCGTCTTAAACGGCAGGTCCCGCAGGCGCTTGCCGGTCAGCTTAAAGACCGCGTTCGCGACCGCCGGCGCTACGGGCGGAAGACCCGCTTCGCCGATACCGCCCGGTTTATTGTCGGTGACGATCACCTTAGTGGTGACCTTTGGTGCATCGGCCATGCGCAGCACCGGATAGTCGTGGAAGTTGCTCTGCTGAACCATCCCATCCTTGAACATGAGCCGTTCGCGCAGCGCGCTCACGCCCCAGATGGCCGCGGATTCCACTTGCGCGCGGACATTCGCCGGCTGCAGGCACACGCCGGTGTCGACCGCGCTCCAGAGCTCGTGCACCTTGACGTTGCCCGTCTTCCGATCGACCGACACTTCGGCGACCATCGCCATGTAGGTGTCCCAGATATCGCTATAGGCGATGCCGAGCGCCCGTCCCGCAGGTCGCTTCCGATTCCAGTCGGCAAGCGCCATTGCTTCGCGGATCACGGCCTGGCCGCGCGGCTCCTTTTCCAGCAGCTTGAGGCGGAACTCGATCGGATCTTTGCCGGCTGCCTGCGCCACTTCCTCGATGAAGGTCTCGAGCGCGAACTTGGTATAACCGCCGCCGACCGACCGCCACACCGATACATCCACGCCCCGTGCCTCGAGCAGCTGCTCGAGCGAGTAGTTGGGATATTCATAGGTCGGCTCGTACGCTCCTTCCATCAGCGGCAGGTCCTTGCCTCCGCTTGCCTGGAACGCAGGTGGCGCAAAGCGGCGATAGATCGATTCGCCCACGAGGCGAAACTGCAAGCCCATGAGGTTGCCTTGGCCATCGAGCCCCGCCTCGAGTCGCTGCACGGTGAGCGGTCGCGGCTTCGTGAACTGCACGTCGTCCTCGCGAGTCCAGATCACCTTGACCGGGGTGCCGGGCACGGCCTTGGCGATCAGGGCCGCGTCGACTGCGTAGTCATTTTCGGCGCGCCGGCCGAAGCCTCCGCCAAGGAAGGTAACGTTGATCTTCACGTTTTCGGGCTTGAACCCGGCGCCTTTCACGGCGGCCAGGAATACGCCAAAGGGCGTCTGCGTCGGCGCCCAGAACTCGATCGAGTCGCCATCCACGCGGGCGGTGCAGTTCTGCGGCTCCATCGTCGCGTGCGTGAGGTTGAGCGAGGTGTACTCGGCCACCACGCGCTTCGCACTCTTCTCTATCGCGCCGCGGGCATCGCCGTGCGCCTCATAGATCGTGCCCTTCTCGTCGAGGTTGCGAACGCGCTGCAGGTACTCGGGAATCACTTTCTCGGTGGTATAGCTGCGCGCCTTGGACGCCTGACTCCATTCGACCTTCAGCGCCTTGCGGGCCTTGAGCGCTGCCGGGTACGTTTCGGCGAGCACCGCGACGCCATAAGGCAAGGGGACGATGTGCTTCACGCCGGCCACCTTCTTTGCTTCGGCGTCGTCCACCTTCAGCGCGCGCTCACCATTCACGGGCGCACGCAGCACGGTGGCGTACAGCATTCCAGGCAGGCGCACATCGATGCCATACCGCGCCTGGCCCGATACCTTGTCCGGCACTTCCACCCGCGGGATGTCTTTGCCGATGAGGCGGAACTCCTTCATCGGCTTCAGATCGGCGGGCGTGAATTGCGGCGCATTTGCGGGCACCTCGGCAAAGGCGGCGATCTCGCCGTACGTCATGCGGCGGCCCGAAGCCTTGTGCACTACCGCGCTCGGCTCGGTCGCGCATTCGGAGGCGGGCACGCTCCACTTCTGTGCGGCATTGGAGATCATGATCGCGCGGCACTGCATGCCGGCGAGCCGCATGATCTGGTAGTAGCCGCGAGTCGTGCGTGAAGCGCCGGCGAGCATCGCGCCGCCGAACAGAGGATTACCGAACACCTTCGGGTTATAGGGCGCCTGCTCGATGCGCACCTTGTTCCAGTCGAGATCCATCTCCTCCGCGATAAGCAGCGGCATGGAGGTGAAGACGCCCTGGCCCATCTCGGATGCGGGGGCGTAGACGGTGATGATGTTGTCGGTGCCGACGCGCGCCCAGCCGTTCGGCACGAAGTTCGACGCCTGGCCGAACGCTTTTTTCGCCGCAAGCAGGCTGCCGAATGCGATGGCGACGCTCGCTGCGCCGCTCGAGAGGAGAAATGCGCGACGCGAGACCGGCCTGAATTCGTAGTCCATCTCGCCTCCTAGGCTTTCTGCAATTCGTTCGCCGCGCGCTGGATGGCGGCGACGATCTGGTTGTAGGTCCCGCAACGGCAGATGTTGCCGTTCATGTGGGCGACGATCTGCTCGCGCGTGGGCTTCTTGTTCTTTTCCAGCAGCGCCGCAGCGGTCATGATCTGCCCCGACTGGCAGTAGCCGCATTGCGGCACTTGCTCGGCGATCCAGGCCTTTTGCAGCGGATGATCGGCTGCGGGTGACAAGCCTTCGATGGTAGTGATCTTCTTGCCGGCCACCGCGGACACCGGCGTGATGCACGAGCGTGTCGGCGTCCCGTTCACGTGAACCGTGCAGGCGCCGCATTGCGCCATGCCGCAGCCGAACTTGGTCCCGGTGAGGCCGAGCTCGTCGCGGATCACCCAGAGTAACGGCGTGTCGGCTGGCTGCTCGGAGTAGGCTTCACGGCCATTGACGGCAAACTTGACCATCTTGTTCTCTCCTCCTCTGAAGGTTCTGGCAGCCTATCAGAAACTACAATCCATCGGCCAGTGAACCCCCGTCGCGCTCTGCTTATTCTCGCCTCGCTTTTCCCATTCGCGACGCGCGCATTCGCCCAGGCAAACGCTCACGTCAGCACCACCGATCCGCTCATCGTCTCGTTTACCAAGGGCGCATCGGTGATTCCCGGCCGCGTGAAGCTGGACCTGCCCCGCCTCGCCGACAGCGGCTTTTCGGTACCCATGACGGTCGCCGTGGAGAGCGCGATGACCGAGGCCGAACATGTAAAGACGATCCTTGTCGTCGCGGACAGAAACCCGCAGCGCGACGTGTGCTGGTTTTATCTTGGACCGCGCGCTGGCAGGGCGGAAGTCAGCTCGCGCATCCGGTTGAACGGCACGCAGCGCGTGGTGGCGATAGCGCAGCTCTCAGACGGCAGCTTCTGGTCCGACGCGCGCACGATCGAAGTGCGCGAGGCGGCGTGCACGGAGTCCGGTTGATGGCGGCGCGCATCCAGCTGCCGCCAGAGGTGCGCCGGGGCGAGCTCATCGAGGTGCGGCTCACCCTCCAGCATGCGATGGAAACCGGTTTCCGCGTCGACGGCTACGGCAACCGCATTCCGCGCAATGCCGTGCACTCGCTCGTCTGCCGGTATAACGGCACGGAAGTCTTCCGCGCGACGCTCGGCACCGGCATCGCGGCGAATCCATACCTGCGCTTCTTCACGCGCGCGGTCGATTCCGGCGAGCTGGAATTCTGGTGGCTGGACGACGACGAGGTCCAGGGCAGCGCGAAAGCGACGATCAGCGTCGCATAAGCTGCCGCGCGAGGGGGATCGCGAACACGGCGAGGGTCAGCACGCCGAGCGTGCCGGCAATCGGCCGCTCGAAGAAGGCGAGCATGCGGCCATCGGCCTTGATCATCGAGCTGATGAAGCTCTCTTCCAGCATGGCGCCGAGCACCATTCCCAGGATCGCCGGCGCCACTGGAAAGCCGTTTTCTTCCATCAGATAGCCGACGATGCCGAAGGCAAGCATCAGCACCACGCCGAAGATGGAGTTGTTGATGGCGAAGGAGCCGACGATACAAAAGAGCAGGATCACCGGCAGCAGCACCTCGCGCGGCGCGCGCAGCATCTGCTTGGCGGCGCGAATCGCGGCGATGCCGAGCGGCAGCATGAGGAGGTTCGCCAGGATGAACACCGTGAAGATGGCGTAGATCGAAGGCGCGTTGTTCATGAACACCGTCGGACCGGGGTTCAGCCCCTTGATGTACAGCACGCCGATCACGATGGCGGTGATTGAATCGCCGGGAATGCCGAAGACCAGCGCCGGAATCCACGCGCCGGCGAGCGCGCTGTTGTTGGACGCGCCGGCCTCGATGATGCCTTCGACGTGGCCGGTACCGAACTTCTCCGGCTCCTTCGAGAATCGCTTCGACACGGCGTACGACATCCATGCCGCGATGTCCGCGCCGGCGCCGGGCAGCGCGCCGATCGCCGTGCCGAGCACGCTGCCGCGAAAGAACTGCGCCGGATAGCGCTTGGTGAGCGTCCACATGCCGGCCAGCACGTTGCCGATATTCGCCTGCGCCATCTCCCACGGCTGCTCGATGCGCGTGACGCTGCGCAGGATCTCCGACACCGCGAACATGCCGATCATGATCGGGATCAGCGTGAGCCCGCCGGCGAGTTCGGCATTACCGAAGGTGAAGCGCGGGAAGCCCGCGGGATTGTCGAGGCCGACGGAGGCGACGAGCAGCCCAATCAGGAGCGACACTACGCCCTTCAGCGGGTTGCCGATGGCGAGGAACACCGCACTCGCGAGGCCCAGTACCACCAGCCAGAAATACTCGAACGACGAGAACTTGAGCGCCACCTCGGCGAGGCTCGGCGCGGCGACGATCAGCACAGTGGTGCCGAACAGCCCGCCCAGAACGGAGAACCACAGGCCCGAGCCGAGCGCGAGCTCACCCTGGCCCTTCTTCGTCATCGCATAGGCTTCGTCCGTGTACGCGGCGGAGGCCGGCGTCCCGGGCATGCGCAGCAGGCAGCTCGGGATGTCTCCGGCGAAAATGGCCATCGCGGTAGCCGTCACGATGGACGCGATGGCGGGCACCGGCGGCATGAAGAAGGTGACGGGGACCAGCAGCGCCGTCGCCATGGTGGCCGTAAGGCCTGGCACGGCGCCGACAAAGAGGCCGAATAGCGCCGAAGCGAAGATCACCCATAGCACGTAAGGGTCGAAGACGAGGGCGAACGCCTGCGAGAGGACCGCCGCGCTCAGAAGGCGAACCTTTCCAGCACGCCCCACGGCAGCGGAATGCGCAGACCCTTGTAGAAGGCGAAATGGATCACTACCGTGCCGACCACCGCGACGATTGCGCTGACGCGCCACGATGCTCCGAGCGAGCGCAGCCACACGCCGAGGACGAGGACGCCGGTGAGGTAAAACCCCAGCGCGTCGACGACCAGAATGTAGAGAATCAGTCCGCCGATGAACGCGCCCACGCCGATACGCGCGCGGCGGCTAGCGATCCATTCCGGCGTTGTGATCCAGAGCGAGCGCGCGCGCAAGCCAGAGTAAACCAATAGCGCGCCGCAGAGGGCGAGGCCGGCGGCGATGAGTCCCGGAAACCACGCCGGACCGAATTTCTGGCCCGGCATGGCCGGAAAGCTCTGGATGTGCCAGAGGACGACCGCGCCTAGGACGACCAGCGCGGCGCCCGTCAGCGCGTCGTGGAGCTTTATTTGGCGAGCCCTACTGCTTTCAACGCTGCGCCGAGATTGGCATCCGAATCGGCCATGAACTTCGTGGTGTCGGCGGGATCAGCCCACACGGTGCCGAAGCCGCGGCTCGCCATGAATTCCTTGTACTCCTTCGAGTCGTAGACGCGCTTGAGCGAAGCGGCGAGTGTTTTCTGCACGTCGGCCGGAATTCCCTTCGGCGCCGCGATCACGCGCCATGCCGCGATCGCCCACTTGCTGCCGAGCTCCTTCTGCAGCGTCGGCACGTTCGGATAGAGCGCCGGCGGATTCGCGTCCATGATGACGAGCGCGCGCGCTTTTCCGGCGTCGATCATCGGCCGCGCTTCCGGAATCGAGCACGGCACCACGTCGACGCCGCCCGCGATCATGTCCTGCATACCCGGCGCGGCGCCGTTGGAAGGCACCCATGGCAGCGCGTTCGGATCGACGCCCTGCTCCTTGAGAAGCCCCGCGATGGCGAGATGCCAAATGCCGCCCTGGCCGGTGCCGGAGGCTTTCATCTTTCCCGGGTTCGCCTTGATCGCGGCAATCAGATCCTTCACCGACTTGTAAGGAGAGTCGGTCCGCACGTTGATCGCAGCCGGATCGGCGTTCACCAGCCCGATCGGCGTGTAGTCCTTGTAGGTGAGCGGCGTGAGGCCGACGTGATGCATCATCGTGATCTCGACCGTGATCAGGCCGATGGTGTAGCCGTCGGGCGTCGCCTTCGCGATGGCGTCATGACCGACCACCCCGGAACCGCCGGTGCGATTCACGACGCTGAAGGGCTGCTTGAGATCCTTCTCGAGCAGGGTGGCGATGATGCGCGCGGTCGCGTCGGTGCCGCCGCCCGCGCCCCAGGGCACGATCAACTGCACCGGTCGTTGCGGGTACTGCGCGTGCGCGCTCGCCATAGCGAGCAGGAACAGCGCTGCGAAGAACGTTCTCATGGGCCTCCTCCCAGGTGATGCGGCGATTCTAACCACGCGCGGGAGTAAAATTTTTCTTTTGGAGGTCGCATGAACGCTCCTGCTCAGGGCCTATCCGCCCTATCGCTCAAAGACGGCAAACTCTTCCGCGAGCAGTGCTACATCGATGGCGCCTGGTGCGATGCGGAAGGGGCGAAGACCATCGCCGTCCACAACCCGGCGACGGGTGCGGTACTCGGAGCCGTGCCGCGTATGGGAAGCGCCGAAGCGAAGCGCGCCGTGGAAGCGGCCGAGCGCGCGCTGCCCGCCTGGAGCGCGAAGACGGCGAAGGAGCGCGCAGCGATCCTGCGCAAATGGTTCGACCTCATGATGGCGAACCAGGAAGACCTCGCGCAGATCATGACCGCGGAGCAGGGCAAGCCCCTGACCGAGTCGCGCGGCGAGATCGCCTATGGCGCGTCCTTCATCGAGTGGTTCGCCGAAGAAGGCAAGCGTACCTACGGCGACACGATCCCTTCACCGTGGGCGGACAAGCGCATCGTCGTCATGAAGCAGCCGATCGGCGTGTGCGCACTGATCACGCCGTGGAATTTCCCCAACGCGATGATTACGCGCAAGGCCGGCCCTGCACTTGCCGCCGGCTGCAGCGTGGTCATCAAGCCGGCCGGGCAGACGCCGTTTTCCGCGCTGGCGCTGGCGGAGCTCGCCGAACGCGCCGGGATTCCCAAAGGTGTGATCAACATTCTCACCGGCGATTCCAAGGCCATCGGCAACGAATGGTGCGCGAGCCCGACGGTGCGCAAGCTCTCCTTCACCGGCTCGACCGAGACGGGGCGCGTGCTCATGCGCCAGTGCGCCGATACGGTCAAGAAGCTCTCGCTCGAGCTCGGCGGCAATGCGCCGTTCATCGTGTTCGACGACGCCGACCTCGATGCAGCGGTCGAGGGCGCCCTGGCATCCAAATACCGCAACGCCGGCCAGACGTGCGTATGCGCGAACCGCATCTATGTCCAGGACGCCGTGTACGACAAATTCGCCGCCAAGCTCGCCGAGAAGGTGAAAGGCTTCAAGGTCGGCGCCGGCACCGAGCCCGGCGTGGTGATCGGGCCGCTGATCGACGAGAACGGCGTAAAAAAGGTCGAGGCGCACGTCGCCGATGCGCTCGGCAAGGGCGCAAAAGTAGTTTTGGGAGGGAAAAGACATTCGCGCGGCGGCCTGTTCTTCGAGCCGACGGTGATCGCGAACGTCACGCCGGACATGATCGTGTCCTTCGAGGAAACCTTCGGCCCCGTGGCGCCGCTCATCCGCTTCAAGAGCGAGGACGAGGTGATCAAGCTCGCCAACAACACCGAGTTCGGCCTCGCCGGCTACTTCTACAGCCGCGACATCGGCCGCATCTTCCGCGTCGCGGAAAGGATGGAGGTCGGCATCGTCGGCGCGAACGCCGGCATCATCTCGACCGAGGTGGCGCCGTTCGGCGGCGTGAAGCACTCGGGCCTCGGCCGCGAAGGCTCGAAGTACGGCATCGAGGAATACCTCGAGGTGAAATACGTGCTGATCGGCGGCCTCGACAAGTAAGGTGAAAGGCGAGGAGTTCAAGGACGACCATAGGAGCGCAAACGGCCGCGCCAACAACAGCCGCGCGCTGCCCAACGCACTCGTCTTCGAGCTCACGCGCCGATCCGCGTGGCGTGCGACGCTCGCCGTGGTGGAAGACGTCGCGGTACTCGCGCTCGCCATCGCTGCCGCGCTTTACTGGTGGCCCAAGCCGCTGGTCATTGCGATTGCCCTGATCGTCATCGGCACGCGGCAGCACGCGCTCTTCATCATCACGCACGACGCCGCGCACTATCTGCTCTTCGCGAATAGAACGGTCAATGACGCCGTCGGGCGCCTTTGCGCGACGATCCAAGGCCTCTCGATGTGCAGCTACCGCGTCATCCACCGCATGCACCACAACAACCTCTACGGCGAGCTCGACCCGGACACGGCGCTGCACGGCGGCTACCCGCGCGGGCGCATGTATCTCGTCGGCAAGCTGCTGAAGGATCTCACCGGCCAGACGGCGTGGAAAACGTACGCGTATTTCCTCTTTGCCGCTCCAGCGCTCAACACCGCGACCAACAAGGCGATTCGCCCGCTCGACGACACATCGGACCGCCTGCGCGCCGAGGCGCGCAGCGATCGCAATGCCGTGATCATTTTCCACGCGGCGGCGTTCGCGATCGCCGCGTGGAGCGGCTTCCTCGTCGAGTACCTCGTGCTCTGGGTGCTGCCGCTTGTGACGGTGGTGCAGGCGATCCTGCGGCTACGCGCGATCGCCGAGCATGGCGCGACCACCGATTTCTCGTCGCCGCTCACGGCGGCGCGCACCAATCTCGGGCCGGCCTGGCTGCGCTGGCTGCTATTCCCGCACAACGTCAATCATCACATCGAGCATCATCTGTACGCGTCGGTGCCGATGTACAACCTGCCGCGCCTCCACGAGGCGATGAAACGACAGGGCATGCTGGAAGGCGCCGAGGTGGTTCGTTTCCCGGCGACGCTCAGGAAGATCTTCGCCGACCGGCCCGCTTCTATCACTACCTCGGCTTGATTCGCAGCCGCATCGGCTTCATCGGCGAGCCGACGAAGCCCGCGCGCCGGTACATGGCCTGCGC
>C688J18823_10000769_pt1 | contig 19048 bp, 14 predicted proteins | sample HopSoiMetagenom1_FD_18823 | JGI IMG/M metagenome (IMG submission 18823) | reverse complement strand
CTCCGGCTCGACCCGCGCCTTCACCTGCTCCAGCTCCGCCATCATCTCCTCGTCGATGGCGAGCCGGCCGGCGGTGTCGTAGATCACCACGTCGCGGTTCTTCTGACCGGCGTACGCGAGCGCGTGCTGCGCCATCTCAGGCGGCTTGGTGTTCTCCTCGTGGAAGACGGGGATCTCCAGCTTGTCGCCCAGCTGCTTGAGCTGTTCCACCGCGGCGGGCCGGTAGATGTCGGCCGCCACCAGGAGCGGCTTCTTGCCCTGCTTGAGCAGGAGGTTGGCCAGCTTGGCCACGGTGGTGGTCTTGCCCGAGCCCTGCAAGCCCACCATCATGATGCCGGCCGGGCGCTCGCCCTTGCGCGTCAGCTGCAGCGAGGTGTCGACGGGCCCCATCAGCGCTTCCAGCTCGTCGTGGCAAATCTTGATGAAATGATCGCCCGGCGCGACCTGGAACTTCTTGCCCTTCTTGTCGGTGGTGGTGGTCGAGACCACCTCGCCCAGGGCCTTCTCCTTCACCCGCGCGAGGAAGCGCTTGGCGACGTTGAACTCGACGTCGGCCTCCAGCAGCGCGACCCGGATGTCGCGCAGCGCGTCGTCGATGTTGGCCTCGGTCAGCTCCGCCTTGCCCGTCAGCTTGTGCTTGGCGGCCCGGAAGCCCTTGGTCACTGCGTCCAGCATGCGATGCTCCTCGAAAGAGGGCGCGTTCTATCATAGAGAGGAGACGGTGGAGCACGCGCTCGCGCACTTCCTCTCGAAGTTCACTTACCTGGCCATCGTGGGGGTGCTCACGGCCGCCGGCCTGGGCGTGCCCATCTCGGAGGACCTCACCCTGCTGCTGGCCGGGGGCCTGGCTGCACGCGGAGTGACTGACTACTGGCCCTCGCTTCTCTCCGGATACTTCGGCGTCCTCTTCGGTGACGTGCTCATCCACCACTGGGGCCAGCGGATGGGCCCGGCCGCGTACCGGCACCGGATGGTTCGCAAGCACCTGTCGCCGGAGCGGCAGGACAAGCTGCGCTCCCACTTCGCGCGGCACGGCTTCTGGACCGTCGTGGTGGGGCGGCACACGCCGATGCTGCGGGCGCCCATCTTCTTCCTCGCCGGCGCTTCCCACGTGCCGCTGTGGAAGTTCGCGCTGGCGGACGCGCTCTCGGCCGCGGTGACGGTGCCCATCGTGGTGACGCTGGGTTACGAGTTCGCCGAGCATCTGGACGAGATCCGGGCGAAGATCCATCACGCGCAGTGGGTGATCGCCGCCGTGGTCGCGGCGGCCCTGATCGGTTGGTGGGTGTGGCGGCGGCGGCAGCGGCGGGCTCGCACACCGGGAGATCATGCTGAAAAGCCGCGTTCGCCGGATCAGCCTGCAGACCCGCCGTAAAGGATGCCGCGCGCCCGAGCAGGATCACCCGCAGGCGCATGCGTCATTCGTGCTTCAGCGTGGCATCCTCGACGATGAGGTCGTAGTGGTACCCGGCGCCGAGGTCCTTGTCGAGGTGGACCACGCCGGTGATCACGACGGTGGAACCCACCGCCGCCGTGTCGTCGCTCGCCACCGTGAGATCGGCCTGTGCGCCTTCGCCGGTTCCGTCCTTCACGTGCAGCCAGTTCTTCCCCATCACGCCGTCGGTGGCCTTCACCACCTTGCCGCGGACGGCGACCTTCTGGTCCTTGAGGGAGGCGCGCTTCGACCAGACCTCCACGACGGTGCGGCCCTGCGGACCCGAGGCGCGTGCCACTTTGATGTTGCCGAGGTCGGCCGCCGCGGCAGGAGCGGGGTGCTGCGCCGTCGCGGCCTTGCCGGCGGCGGCCTGCGCGAACATTCCCTGCGCGGGATCGCTGCCGATGGCGGGGTGTCCCGCGGGGAGGACCGCGGGAGCGCCCTCCTCCAGCGTGCCGAAGGCAATCTTGTCCCAGCTGCGGTTCATGCTCCTGCTGGTGAAGCCGGTCATCCACACGGCGCTGGCGACCTTGACCTTGTCACCCACCTCCTTGTCGGTCCTGGGAACGGCCGCCCAGACCTCCCCGGACCCGGTCTGCAGCTTGAGATACGAGTACTGGGCCGCGTCGATCTTCTCGGTCACCTCGCCGTCGAGCGTGGTGGCGGCGGGGGCGGCCTCCGCGGCGGGGATCGAGGTGGATTGCTGCGCGATGCGCGTGGGTGCAGCGGGGCGGGTGCAAGCGGCGATTGCCAGGGTGGCTGCGATCAGGAACAGGTTGCTCATCGGTCCTCCGGGCCTTGGCCCTCTTCGTAGCAGGGTCCATGCCATCAGGGCGCATGCCGCCTTCGTGGCGGACTTGCCCCCCCGATGCGGCCCGGCAGGAGTGCGCGAAACATGCGCGCTCCGGAGCAGAGGCGCAAAACCTGCGCGCGGCCGCTCTCCCCGTTGCCCCACGGCTGTGCTACGCCCCCTTCCCTGTCGTGCTCTGCGCGGAGGTCCAGCTTGGCGGGGCTCGTGGTGGTGGGCTCGGGAATCTTCGGGGTGACCGCGGCCATCGAGCTGCGCAAGCGCGGCCATCCGGTGCGCCTCTTCGATCCGGGCCCGCTCCCGCACCCGCTCGCGGCTTCCACCGACATCAGCAAGGTGGTGCGCCTCGAATACGGCGCGGACGAGGGGTACACGGCGCTCGCGGAGGAAGCGATCGAGGGCTGGCGGCGCTGGAACCGGGACCTGGGCGCGGCGCTCTATCACGAGACGGGTCTCTTGCTCCTGCGCCGCGGCCCGCTCGAGCGCGGTACCTTCGAGCTCGACAGCTTCGAAGTGCTCTCACGCCGCGCGCATCGATCGGAGTTGCTCGATGCGGCTGCCGTGCGCGCAAGGTTTCCGGCCTGGAACGCGGAGCGGTATCCGCACGGCACCTTCAACGCCGAAGGCGGGTACGCCGAGAGCGGAAAGGTGGTCGGCCGGCTCGTCGAGGTGGCCGCGCGCCTCGGCGTGGAGATCCCGCAAGGGGTCGCGTTCGCAGGGCTGCTCTACGACGGAGGAGAGGCCACCGGTCGCGTGCGTGGGATCCTGACGGCGGGCGGCGAGCGGATCGAGGCGCGGGCGGTGATCCTCGCCCTGGGCGCCTGGACGCCGCACCTGCTTCCCTGGCTCAAGACGGAGCTTCGGTCGACGGGACATCCGGTCTTCCATCTCCTTCCCAGGCAACCGGAAATGTTCCGCCCGGAGCGCTTTCCCGTCTTCTGCGCCGACATCTCTTCCACGGGCTACTACGGCTTTCCGCTGGATCCGGAAAGCGGCGTCGTCAAGATCGCGCGGCACGGACCGGGCCGTTCGATGCATCCCGAGTCCCCCGACCGGCAGGTGACCGCGCAGGAGACGGAGGAGCTGCGCGCCTTCCTCGCAGCCACCTTCCCCACGCTGGTCGACGCCGAAATCGTCCACACCCGCGTCTGCCTCTACTGCGACTCCTGGGACGGTCACTTCTGGATCGCGCCCGATCCGGATCGGCCGGGACTGTTCCTGGCCGCGGGCGACAGCGGCCACGGCTTCAAGTTCGCGCCGGTGCTGGGAGGCCTGATCGCCAATATGGTGGAGGGACGCGAGCAGCCGCTCCTCGCGCGATTCCGCTGGAGACCGGGGATCCGCCCCGACCGGACGGACGAAGCGGCTCGCATGACTGAGGCTTCGACCGCGCTGCCCGAGTGAATCGCTGGGCGGAAACTGTTGCGGATCGCCTTGCGGCACGAGTAGTGGCTGCTCTTTGATGGAGCCGCTGGGATTCGAACCCAGACCTCGCGTGAGCGAGAGGGGATTTTAAGTCCCCGGCGTCTGCCAGTTCCGCCACGGCTCCCCGACCGACTCTACAGTGCATTTCGCGGCTTCGGCACCCCTCTTCCTCTGGTAGCCTGCGCGGCCCATGTCGAGCCTCCGCCGGCCTCTGCTCATCGCCCTCTTCGCCGCCTCCGGATTCGCGGGGCTCATCTACGAGTCGATCTGGACCCACTACCTCAAGCTCTTCCTGGGCCACGCGGCGTACGCGCAGACGCTGGTGCTGGCCATCTTCATGGGCGGCATGGCGCTGGGCTCGTGGCTGGCGGCCCGGATGGGGTTGCGCTGGAAGAACCTGCTCGCCGGATATGCGCTCACCGAGGCGGCCATCGGTGCGCTGGCGCTCGTCTTCCACGAGGTCTTCGTCGCCAGCACGGGCTGGGCGTACGGATCCTCGCTGCTGCGCTTCGCCGCCTTCAAGTGGTCGCTCGCCGCCGCGCTCATCCTTCCGCAGTGCGTCCTGTTGGGCATGACTTTCCCGCTGATGACGGCAGGCGTCCTGCGCTCATTTTCCGATCGCCCCGGCCGCTCGCTCTCGCTGCTCTATTTTACCAATAGCCTCGGCGCCGCCGCCGGAGTGCTGATGACCGGCTTCTGGCTGGTGCGCACCCTGGGTCTTCCCGGCACCGTGCGGACCGCCGGCCTGATCAACCTCGTGGTCGCCGCTGCGGTGTGGTCCATCGCGCGCCGCGAGCCCGGTCCTGCCCGCGGCGCGGCGGCGCAGGCCGGCGGGCTGCGCGATCGCGTCTTCTGGCTCTTCCTCGGCGCGGCGCTGATCACCGGCGCCTCCTCCTTCATCTACGAGGTGGCCTGGATCCGCATGCTCACGCTGGTTCTGGGCGCGTCCACCCACGCCTTCGAGCTGATGCTCGCCGCCTTCGTCCTCGGCCTCGCCCTGGGCAGCCTCTTCATCCAGTGGCGCATCGACCGCCTGGTCCAGCCGATGCGCACGCTGGCGTGGCTGCAGATCGCCATGGGCCTGTTGGCGCTGGTCACGCTGCTCGCATACGGCCAGACCTTCGACGCGATGGCGTGGTTGATGCGCAACCTGCCGCGCACGGAGCGCGGATATGCGCTCTTCAACCTCTCCAGCGCCGGCATCGCCATGGCCATCATGCTGCCGGCGACCTTCTGTGCAGGGACGACCCTTCCGCTGATCACCTTCCACCTCTTGAAGAGGGGCTGCGGCGAGGCGAGCATCGGCGCGGTCTACGCCGCCAACACCGTCGGGGCCATCGCGGCCGTGTTCTTCGCCGTCCACGCCGGCCTGCCGCTCCTGGGGCTCAAGGGTTTGCTCATCGCCGGCGCCGCCCTCGACCTCGCGTTGGGCGTGGCCCTCTGGCCTCGCCTGTTGCCCGCCGTGGTCTCGGTCGCCGCGGTGGCGTCGTGCGCGCTCTTCGTCCACCTCGACGCCTACAAGATGGCCTCGGGGCCCTTCCGCGCCGGCCGGCTGTTCGGTCCCCGGGTCCAGCTGCTCTTCCACGCCGACGGAAAGACCGCCACGGTCGACGTGATCGGGCACCAGAACGAACAGCGCACCATCCTCACCAACGGAAAGACCGACGCTGCCGTGACCATGGCGGCGAGCAGGCCCTGGTCGAGCGACGAATCCACCATGGTGCTCCTCGGCGCGCTGCCCATGGCCCTGCATCCGCAGGCGCGCAAGGTGGCGGTGATCGGCTTCGGGGCGGGAGTGTCCACCCACACGCTGCTGGCGAATCCGCTGCTCGAGCGCGTGGACACGGTGGAGATCGAGCCGCAGATGGTGCGCGGCGCGGAGTTGTTCCGCCCCTTCAACGAATCTGCCTACAGCGATCCGCGCAGCCACATCGTCTACGACGACGCCAAGACCTTCTTCGCCACCCGGCCCACGCAATACGACCTGGTGGTCTCCGAGCCCTCCAATCCCTGGGTGAGCGGGGTGGCGGGGCTCTTCTCCGACGAGTTCTACAAGGTCGTGCGCAGGCACCTGGCCGAAGGCGGCGTGTTCGCGCAGTGGATCCAGCTCTACGAGATCGATCCGGCGCTGGTGGTCTCGGTGCTCAAGGCGCTGGAGGCCAACTTCAGCGACTACGGCGTCTACGCCTCCAACGACGTGGACATGGTGGTGGTGGCAAAGAACGGCGGGAGGCTGCCGGTGCTGCCGGATGCGACAGTGCTCTCGGGCGATGCGCTGGCTCAACTGCTCGCGCGCATCGGCGTCTACAACATGCAGGACGTCGAGGTCCGGCACGTGGGGTCGCTCGCCTCCTGGAGCGGGCTGACCCGCAGCTTCGACGTGCCGATGAACTCCGACTACCATCCCGTGCTCGACCAGGAGGCGGTGCGCTCGCGCTTCCTCGGCGAGTCGGCTTCGGCGCTCCTGTCGTTCGCGCGCACGCCGCTCCCCCTGCAACAGATGATCTCCCGGACCGAGCGGCCCGGAGTCCTCACCAACGTGAACCAGAACCCCTATTTCTCGGGCGGAGAACGCGCCGCCATGGCCATGCAACTGCGAGACGTGTTCCTCAACGGGGCGCGGCCACCCGCGGCGGCCTCCGACGCCGCGCGGTCGCTGGCCGACTGGATCTCCGCCTGCAGCGGCGAGCTTCCGCTGCAGGCCTTGCTCGACGTCTCCCAGGTGATGATCCCGGAGCTCTCCCCGCCCGAGCTGGATGCGGTGTGGCGCCAGATCGAGGCCACTCCTTGCGCGGCGCGCTTCACCCCGCGCGACCGCGCCTGGCTTGCCTTCCTGCACGCCTGCGGCGACCGCGACGCGCCCAGGACGCTGGCGGCGGCGCAAAACCTCCTCGAGCACGAGACCGCGCTCCGCCCCGCCTCCGCCCGATATCTGGTGGCGGCAGGCATGCTGGGCGCCATCGCCTCCGGGGACCGGGCAGCGGCGCGGTCCCTCTGGGAGGCGAACAAGGCGCGCCTGGCCAACGTGGACGACATCCTCCTCCGCACGCTGCTGGCCAGCAGCCAGCAGTAGCCTGCACCTCGCGCTTTGGTTATCTTCCCGCGCCCCTATGGACTTCGACCGCGATTTCGGCATCAACCAGGTCTTCGTCGAGGATCAGTACGAGCGCTGGCGCAACAACCCCGCCGCCGTGGCCCCCGAGTGGCAGCAATACTTCGCCCGGCTGCACGGGCTGCCGCAGCCCTCGTTCCAGGCGAGCGCCTGGTCGCAGCCAGCGGCCCCTGCGCCGCAGGGCAACGGCAACGGGCACGGCGCCCTCCTCCCCAGCCCTGCGATGGAGGGCCACTTCGCCGGGGCCCTGCTCGACCTGGACGTCCCCGAGCAGCAGCGGCTGCGCGCCGAGGCGCTTCAAGAGAGCGTCGCCGAGCTGATCAACGCCTACCGCATCCGCGGCCACCTCTTCGCGCGGCTGGACCCGCTGGGCCTGTTGCAGCCGCCCGCGCCCGAGCTGACGCTGGAGAACTTCGGCCTCTCCGAGGACGACCTCGACAAGACCTTCGCCACCGGCGACTTCGCCAGCTCCGGAGCCGCCGAGCTGACCCTGCGCGAGATCCTCGAGCGCCTGCAGCGCACGTACACCCGCACCATCGGCGTGGAGTTCATGCATGGCGAGGACCCCGCCATCAAGCGCTGGTTACAAGAAAGGATGGAGTCCACCGGCAACGCCGCGCGGCTCTCGCGCGACCAGAAGCTGCGCATCCTGGCGCGCCTCACCGATGCGGAGACACTGGAGACCTTCCTCCACCGGAAGTACATCGGCAAGAAGCGCTTCTCGCTGGAGGGCGCCGAGAGCCTGATCCCGCTTCTCGACTGGCTGATCGACGAGTTCGGCGCCCAGGGCGGCGAGGAGATCGTCCTGGGCATGGCCCACCGCGGCCGGCTCAACGTGCTGGTCAACGTGCTGGGCAAGGGCCTCAACGAGCTCTTCGCCGAGTTCGAGGACACCGAGGTCGAGACCATGCTCGGCCGCGGCGACGTGAAGTACCACCTGGGCTACTCCAGCGACCGACGCATGCCCGATGGCCGCAGCCTGCACCTCTCGCTCGCCTTCAACCCCAGCCACCTGGAGATCGTCGATCCGGTGGTCGAGGGGCGCGTTCGCGCCAAGCAGGACCGGAACATGAACTGGGAAGGCGCGCCTCGGCAGCGCGATCCCGAGCGACGTAAAGTCCTGCCGGTGCTCATCCACGGCGACGCCGCCTTCGCGGGGCAGGGCGTGGTGGCGGAGGTGCTCAACCTCGCCAACCTGGAAGGCTACGCCAGCGGTGGCACCATCCACGTCATCGTCAACAACCAGGTGGGTTTCACCACCAACCCCGAGGACGCGCGCTCCACGCCCTACGCCACCGACATCGCCCGCGCGCTGCGCGCCCCGGTGTTCCACGTCAACGGCGAGGACCCGGAGGCGGTGATCTGGGCGGTGCAGCTGGCCGTGGACTACCGGCAGCGGTTCCGCCAGGACGTGCTCATCGACCTGTACTGCTACCGCAAGTACGGCCACAACGAGGGCGACGAGCCGGCCTTCACCCAGCCGCGCATGTACGAGGTCATCCGCCAGAAGAAGCCGCCGCGCGACGTCTACGCACGCCGGTTGGCGGAGGAGGGCGTGGCCACCGACGGCGAGGCCGACGAGTTGATGCGGGCGCGGATGGAGCGCCTGGAGGCGGAGCTCGAGCGCACCCGCAAGGAAGGCGCGAAGCGCTCCTCCTCGGCCATGGCCGGCCTCTGGTCGAAGTACCGCGGTGGTCCCGACAAGGACACGCCGGAGGTGGCGACCGCCGTGCCCGAGGGGAAGCTGCGCGAGCTTCTGCTCAAGCTCTCGCAGGTGCCGCCGGGGTTCACGCCCAACGACAAGGTGGCGAGGCTCCTGGACGGGCGCCGCAAGCTGGCCGAGGGCGGCTCCTCCGATCCGTTCGACTGGGGCGTGGGCGAGCACCTCGCCTTCGCCACCCTGCTCGACGGCGGGTCGCCCATCCGCTTCTCCGGCCAGGACGCGCGCCGTGGCACCTTCTCGCACCGGCACGCGGTGCTGGCCGACGCCAACGACGGCAAGCGCTACACGCCGCTCGCCCACCTGCGCGAGGGCCAGGGCCAGTTCGACATCTTCGACTCGCCCCTCTCCGAGCAGGGCGTGCTGGGCTTCGACTACGGCTGGTCGCTGGACATGCCGGAGGCGCTCTGCGCCTGGGAGGCCCAGTTCGGCGACTTCGTCAACGGCGCGCAGGTGGTGATCGACCAGTTCGTCTCCTCCGCCGAGGACAAATGGAACCGGCTCTCCGGCATCACGCTGCTCCTGCCGCACGGCTTCGAAGGGCAGGGCCCGGAGCACAGCTCGGCGCGCCTGGAGCGGTTCCTCCAGCTCTGCGCCGAGGACAACATGCAGGTCTGCTATCCGACCACGCCGGCGCAGATCTTCCACCTGTTGCGACGTCAAGTATTGCGGCCGCTGCGCAAGCCGCTGGTGGTGATGACGCCGAAGAGCCTGCTGCGGCACAAGCAGGCCGTCTCCACCCTCGACGACCTCTCCAAGGGCGCCTTCCGCCGCATCGTCTGGGACCACGCGGTGAGCAAGGAGAAGGCAAAGCGCGTCGTCATCTGCACCGGCAAGGTCTATTACGACCTGGCCGCAGCTCGCGAAGCGAAGAAACGCGACGACGTGGCCATCCTGCGCATCGAGCAGCTCTACCCCCTGTCCGACGAGCTCCTCCTCGAGGCGCTCGCGCCGTACAAGGACGCCGAGCTCGTCTGGGTGCAGGAGGAGCCGTTCAACATGGGCGCCTGGTACCACCTCCACGCGCGCTGGCCCGCCGCGCTGGCGAAGCTGTCCTGCGTGAGCCGCCCGGAGAGCGCCAGCCCCGCGACCGGCAGCGAGAAGAGCCACAGGTACGAGCAGCAGCTGCTGACGGACCAGGCTTTCGGCGACGCGCCAGCCCGGAAGGGGTAGGGCCAATCAGGCGCGGATGAGCCCGGAAAGCAGCGCGTAGGCTTTGCGCGCCACGACGGCGCCTTCGCCCGCGACCTCGGCCTTGCAGAGCCCGCCGGCGACAGCGACATCGAATGCAGCCGCGGCTTCACAGACTTCCCCGCGCGCAATCGCAAACACCCGTTTGCGATCAGCGCTTCCGGTGCGCCCAGTCGCCTCCGCGATGTTGAGACAAGCGCTGCTCGCAGCATTGAGCGCCTGATCCCGCAACCTCGGATTGGAAATGTCCGCACCGCGAACAAGCATCAGCAACTCCCGCGCCGCCTGATACGCCCTCAAGCTCTCATGCGGCAAAGTCATCCAGTTCGTCATCGTCGGCCTCCCTCACGGAAGCGCAAGCGGGAGGCCGACGATGACGAACGGATGACGATCCCACCGAAGCGCGAGCGCAGCGAGCTAAAGGGACATTGGCTGCACGCGCAGTGACAGGCCGAAGGCCTGGCGCGAGCGTGCCAGAAGCCGGAACCCGTTCGCGTCCACGTCCACGTTCACGTCCACGTCCACGTTCGCGTCCACGTCTACGTTCGCGTTCACGTTCGCGTCCACGTCTACGTTCGCGTTCACGTCCACGTTCACGTCCACGTCGCCGTCAACGCTCCTCTACCTGCCCCTCCGCAGCAGCGCCTCCACCTGCTCCAGCCTGAACGGCTTGTCCAGCCGCTGCTCCGGCACCTTCTCCAGGAACTCCCGCGCACGCTCAGTGACCGCGCCTCCCGTCATGAACACGAACCGCTTGCTCAGCGCCGGCAGCTCGCGGCTGACCTCCTCGAACACGTCCATTCCGGTGACGCCGGGCATCATCAGGTCGCAGAGGATCAGGTCGAATCCCTGATCGTCGTGCAGGATGCGCAGGGCCTCTTTTCCTTCGCGGACCGAGACGACCTCCGCCTCCTCCCGAAGGCCGGTCCTCAGGGTGACGCCGAGATAGGGCTCGTCGTCGATGAGCAGCACGCGGCGTCGCCGGTTGGATCGGCGCGCCGCCGCAGGCTCCTGTAGCACTTGCGGCGCGGTCATCTCGGGCTGGCCGGGCAGCGTCACCCGGAAGGTGCTGCCCCGCCCGGGCGAGCTCTGCACGGTGATCTCGCCGCCCAGCGCGGAGACGATGCCGTGCACGATGGAGAGGCCCAGCCCGGTGCCAACGCCCACCGGCTTGTCGGTCCAGAACGGCTCGAAGATGCGCTCGATCTTCCACGGCTCGATGCCCACGCCCGAATCCTCCACCTCGACCACCACCTCGGCTCCGGAACCGGCCCGGGTCCGCACCGCGATCAGATGCTTCTCCGGCGCGCCCTCCGGGATGGCCTGGGCGGCATTGACGAGGAGATTCAGGAAGACCTGCCCGAGCCGGCTCTCGTCGCCCAGGACCGGCGCGACGGGCTGGTAGTCGCGGATCAGCTGTGCGCGGGGGCGGATGTGGCTCTGGGCCATATTGATCGAAGACTCGAGCACCTTCTCCACGTCCACCGGCAAGAGCTGGTGTTCGCCGGGCCGCGAGAAGGTGCGCAGGTCGCGGACGATGGAGCGCACCCGCTCGGCGCCTTCCAGCGCCTCGGCCACCCAGTTGCGGACGCGGTCCCAGTCCTCCCCGGAGGGCCCCTGCGGGCGCAGGCGCAGCCGCTGCAACTCGCGCTCGATCAGCTCCAGCCCCAGCGTCACGTAGACCAGCGGGTTGTTGATCTCGTGCGCGACGCCGGCCGCCAGCGTTCCGATGGAGGCCATCCGGTCGGCGCGCGAGAGCCGCGCCTCGATGCGCTTGCGCTCGCCCACGTCCTCGATGATGCCCACGCCGCCCATCACCGTGCCGCGCGGCCCCAGGATGGGCGCGAACAGTGCCGCGCATTCCGAAATCTTTTGGGAGGTCTGCGATTTGTAGGGACCTTCGTAGCGGACCGTCCGGCCCTCCAGCGTGCCGCGGATCAGCGTGGCGATGCGGTCGCGGCTGGGATCGCCCTGCAGCGTGGTCATGTTGAGGCCGATCACCAGCTCCCGCGACGAGCCCAGGATCTGCAGCATGGCGCCGTTGCAGTCGGTGGTCACGCCACGCGCGTCGAAGTGGAGCAGGCCGACCGGCGCGTTCTCGAAGACGAGGCGGTACCGCTCGTCCGGCGGCACCCGCGCGTCTTCGCGGACGCGGTGGACCGTGACCACCAGCAGCCGGCCGGCCACACCCAGCGCCAGCTCGACGTCCAGCTCCGGCCCGTCCCTTCGCACCACTTGCGCTCGCGTCGGCGCCTGCGCACGCAGGTAGAGGTCGCGCAGGAAACCAGGGTGCTGCCCGCGCATGCGCTCGGGCAGCAATGCGTCCAATGGCTGCCCGACCAGCTCGTCGGCGGGCCAGGCGAACAGGCGGTAGGCGGCGGGATTGGCGTAGACGATGCGGTCCTGGCCGTCCGCAGCCACCGTCGGCTCGGGCAGCCCGTCGAGCAGGGTGAGGGCGTCGAGGTCCGTCATCCGCCCGCCTCCGCGGCGAGGGCCGCGAAACGGCCGAAGACGCCTGCGGCCACCCGGGAAAGCCTGGGCAGCTCGCGGCGGGCGGAGAGCCGCAGCAGCTCCGGATCCACGCCTTCCTCGCGCAGCTCCGCCTCGCCACCCATCATCGCCGCCAACACATCGTCGTTGACCTCCAGGTGGAACTGGATCCCCCAGGCGCGCTCGCCGGCGCGGAAGGCCTGCAGCGGCGTCTGCGTGCTGGAGGCTAGCGGCACTGCATTCCCAGGTAAAGTGAAGACATCGCCATGCCAATGAAAGGCAACGAAGCTGTCCGGTGACCCGGAAAAGAGCGGATCATTGCGCGCGGCCTCGGCCAGGCGGACGCGGTAGAAGCCGATCTCCTTTCGTTCCGCCGGGCCGACGCTGCCGCCCAGCGCGGTCGCCAGCAGCTGGCTCCCGAGGCAGATGCCGAGGATGGGCCGGCCCTCCGAGATGCAGCGCCGCAGGAGGCGCAACTCGTCTCCCAGGTGGCGCAACAGGTGTTGATCCCGGACGTTCATGCCGCCGCCCAGCACCACCAGGGCATCGGCCCGTTCCGGAACGGGGTCTCCGGCGTACGTCCGCACGAGGCGATGGCCGCGCAGCAGCGCCGAGAGCGTGCCTGGCCCCTCGCCCGGCTCATGCTGGATGACGATCATGCCAGACAAGGATACATGCGCGGCCCGCTTCTTGTTATGAGGTCCGCCATGAGCCTTGGAAAGAACTTCCGGCTGCCGGCGGACGTGAAGCCGGTCCGCTACAACGCGCACCTGGCGCCCGACCTGGCCGGCGGGACCTTCGAAGGGCGGATGGAGCTGGAGGTCCGCCTGGACGGGTCGCGCCGGGAGCTGCACTTGCATGCGCTGGGGCTGGAGATCACCCGCGCCCGCGCGCGGCCGTCGCTGCGCGCCGCGGTGAGCCTGGACCCCGAGAGCGAGACGGCCACCCTGCGCTTCGACGGCGACCTGCCCGCGGGCAGGGTGGTGCTCGATCTGGCGTGGACGGGCAAGTTCACCGCCGGCTTGCGCGGCCTCTACCGCGCCGGACCGGTGGCCGTCACGCAGTTCGAAGCGGCCGACGCGCGCCGGCTCTTCCCCTGCTTCGACGAGCCGGCCTTCAAGGCCCGCTGGAGCCTGCAGCTGGTGGGCCTCCCCGACGGCGTCACCGCCCTCTCCAACAGCCCGGTGGTGAAGGACGAGAAAGAGCCAGGCGGCGGGCGCACCGTCCAGTTCGCCGAGACGCCGCCGCTCTCCAGCTACCTCATCGTCCTCTGCATCGGCGAGCTGGCCTCGAGCCCCGAGCAGCTGGCACGCGGCTATCCGGTGCGCACCTGGTCGGTGCCGCAGAAGCAGGCCCTGACCGCCTTCGGCCAGGAGGTTGCGTGCGCGGTGCTGCCGCTGCTCGAGGACTACTTCGGCCAGCCGTACGCCTACGGCAAGGTCGACCAGGTCGGCGTGCCCGACTTCGAGGCGGGGGCGATGGAGAACGCGGGCTGCATCACCTACCGCGAGGTGGCGCTGCTGCTCGATCCCGCCGCGGCTCCGCTGACCGTGCAGAAGCGCGTGGCGGAAGTGATCACCCACGAGCTGTCGCACCAGTGGTTCGGAAATCTCGTGACCATGGTGTGGTGGGACGACCTCTGGCTCAACGAGGCCTTCGCCACCTGGATGGCCTACAAGATCGTCGACCAGTGGCGGCCGCGCTGGCGCGTGTGGATGGACTTCGAGACCGGCAAGGGCGCGGCGCTCCACCTCGACGCGCTCAAGTCCAGCCACCCCATCCGCGCCGAGATCCGCAACGCGGAGGAAGCCGGTGAATCGTTCGACGCCATCACCTACGAGAAGGGTGGCGCCATCCTGCGCATGATCGAGGGTTACCTCGGCGCGGAGCGCTTCCGCGACGGCATCCGCCTTTACATGCGCAACCATCGCGAGTCCAACGCCACCGCCGACGACCTCTGGGGCGCGCTGGCAGAGGCATCGGGGCAGCCCATCTTGGAGATGGCCAACGCCTGGATCCGCCAGACCGGCTATCCGCTGGTCACCATCTCGCAGGCCGGCGGCAAGCTGCGGTTCGCGCAGAAACGCTTCTTCTCCGATCCGGCCTCGGCGCCCGAGCCGACCCAGTGGCCGGTGCCGCTCGTGCTGCGGTTCGGCGGCCGCGAGCACCGCGTGCTGCTGCGCGGCGCGGAGCAGACGCTCGACACCGGCGGGCCCGTCGACTGGGTGCTGGGCAACGTGGGCGCGCGCGGCTTCTACCGCACGGCGTATGAGCCCGCGCTGCTGGAGCGCTTGATCCGCGCTTTACCCGAGCTGCAGCCCGAAGAGCGGATGGGACTGGTCTCGGATCAATGGGCGCTCGTGCGCGCCAACGCCGTGCCGCTGGCCGGTTTCCTGAAACTGCTCGCGGGCCTGGGCTCGGAGCCGGATCACACGGTCCTCGACGAGGTGGTGGGAAGGCTCGGATGGCTCGAGCACCGCGCCGCGAGCGAGGCGGACCGCCCGGTCTTCCAGGCCTGGGTGCGGTCGCTCCTGGCGGAGGTTGCAGCGGAGCTGGGGTGGAACCCGCGGCAGGGCGAGGATGACGAACGGCGCTTGCGCCGCGCCGCCGTGCTCCGCGGCCTCTTGCTGGTCGGGCGCGATCCCGCGGCAATCGCGGAGGCGAGCGCGCGCTACCAAGCGCACGTCAGCAGGCAGTCGCAGGCGCTCGACCCCAACCTGCTCGACATCGTGGTGCCGGCGGCGGCGCGCACTGCCGACGCGCGGCGCTTCGAGGAGCTGCGCGAGCTGGCACGCGCCGAGCTGGATCCCGCCGCCAAGCGGCGGTACCTCCACGCGCTGGCGATGGTGGAGAACCCGGGACTGATCGATGGCGCCGTCGAGCTCGCCCTCGATCCCTTCGTGCAGATGCAGGACTTCGCCAGCTACCTCGGCACGCTCCTCGCGAACCGCGCCACGCGCGACCCCGCCTGGCGCCTCATCCAGTCGCGGTGGGAAGAGGTGCGCAAGAAGGGCGATTCGCCGATGATCATGCGAAGGCTGGTGGAGGCGCTGGGCAGCCTTCCCGAGCGCCGGCACCTGGAACAGGTGGAGAAGTTCCTGGTCGGGCAGGAGCTGAGCGCGGCGCGGCAGGCGGTGGCGCAGACGCTGGAGCGCCTGCGCGCCGACGTGGCACTGCGAGAACGCCTGCTGCCCGAGCTCTCCGCGTTCCTGCGCCGGAGCTGAGACTAGAAGTTGAAGGTGACGACCAGGGTGTCCTGGTACGCGCCCACCGAGACGTCCTGGAGCGCGAAGATGCGCCCGTAGAATGGCACTGTGGAGCCGTTCCCTTGCGCCACCGAGACGGCGTTGGTCGAGGACCAGACCGCGGTCCGCGCGGCGTCGACGTAGATCTCGTACTCCAGGAACTCGGCGCCGCCCCCCAGCGCCATGCGGCGGCGTCCGTTGCCGAAGAAGCTTCCCAAGTCGATGGTGACCGTAGGCAGGGCGGGCGGCGGGCAGCTGTAGCTGATGGTCCCGGCGGAGTCGAGGGGCCCGGCGCCATAGACGTCGTAGTTGCCGAACGCCAGCGGAGTCACGCTGATGCCCCTGCAGGTCGGGGCCGCCCGCGCGGGCAGCGCCGCGCAGAGCAACAGTAGCAGCGGAAGCTTTCTCATCACCGCCCTGTATATGGCGCGGAAGTGGCGATGGCACAAAGGAGTGGCATCCCTACATGCGCCCCGTCCTCAATGGATCCGGTCATACCACCCGGGATCACAAAGGCATTGCAATATCCACATATGTCCACGTTTTCATTGATGAATTCCATGGTCAATCAGTTGACGCCTGCTTGTCTGCTCCATTACAGTGCTCGGCAACTCGAAGGACGAGGGGGTTCAATTGTTCCGCCACATCGGACTCGCCGCAACGCTCGCCGCCGCCTGTTCCCTGGTGGTCGCGGACGCTCGCGCCGCCACCGCAACCTCCAACTTCGTGGTGACCGGCAACGTGGTCGCCAACTGCACCATCTCCACCACCGGCATCACCGTGACGTACGACCCCGCGGGCGCCAACGCGGCCGCCGGCGCGAACGCCACTGCCAGCGGAACCGTGACCATCGCCTGCACCAAGGGCTCGACGGTGAGCATAGGCCTCAACGCCGGCGGCAACGCCGCCGCTGCCGCTGGCCTCACGCCGGCCGCGCCGCGCGGGATGCGCCTTGCCGCCACCGCCAACTTCCTCGGCTACGACATCTACTGGCCCGGCACCACCACCTCGTGGGGCAACTCCGGCGCCGCGCTCTTCACCCCTTCGGCGCCCACCAGCAAGGCGCCGCGCACCTTCAACATGGACGGCGTGGTCTTCGGTGGCCAGGACGTCCCGGTTGGCACCTACACCGATACCGTCACAGCAACCGTGAACTTCTGATCACCTCCAACGCACTTCCTTTCAGGAGCATGACCATGACCCGCAAGCTCTTCCTTCCTCTCGCCGCGATCGCCTTCGTGGGCTATTCGCAGGCGTTCGCCACCGGCACCGCCACCAGCACCTTCACCACCAATGCGCACATCGACTCGAGCTGCACGATGTCGGTGGCCGACCTCGACTTCGGCGCCTACGATCCGTTCGCCGCCGGCGCGTTGACCGGCAAGACCGACGTGACCGTGACCTGCACCCGCGGCGCCGTTCCCACCATCGCCATGGACAACGGCAGCCACTTCAACGGCAGCCTCCGCGCGATGATCACCGGCACCGGCGGCGCAGGCAACGAGCTCAGCTACGAGCTGTTCCAGCCGGACGCGGTTGGTCCCTCCGGCGCCCTCACCACCGTCGCCTGGGGCAGCACCGGCGTGAACGTGTTCAACGCCGGCTCCGCTCCGGACAAGAACGCCCGCACCGTGAAGCTGTTCGGCTCCATCCCGGCCGGCCAGGACTCCACCGTGGGCACCTACGCCGACAGCGTGACCGCGACGGTCAACTTCTAAAATGCGCCGTCTGGTTCTGCTGCTTGCGCCCGGCCTCATCTTCCTGGGGGCCGGGCGTCTGCATGCCGCGGGACTGAACGTCTCGCCGGTCACCATCTCGCTCAAGCCCGACGACGCCAAGGCGCTGCTCACGCTGCGCAACGACGGGCCGGAGGCGGTGCGGTACCAACTCCAGGCCAACACCTGGGGCGAGGACAAGACGGCGGGCATGAAGCTCTCGCCCACCGAGGACGTGATCTTCTTCCCCCAGCTGCTGACCTTGAAGCCGGGCGAGGCGCACAACGTCCGCATCGGGGTGGCCGTGCCCTTCGGCGCCATCGAGAAGACCTACCGCATCTTCGTGGAAGAGCTGCCGCCCGCCGAGAAGGCGTCGCAGTCGCGAACCACCGTGCGCGTGCTGACGCGCGTGGGCATTCCCATCTTCGTGCAGCCGGTCAAGACGCTCGACACGCACGAGCTCTCGCCCATCGCCCTGGCCAACGGCACCGCTTCGCTGACGCTGCGCAACACCGGCAACGTGCACATGCGCGTGGAGACCGTGGTGATGGAAGGTCTCGATGCCGGGGGCGCGCGCGTGTTCCAGCGCGAGGCACAGGGCTGGTACCTGTTGGCCGGCGGCGAGAAGACCTACCAGCTGGAAGTCCCCAAGGACGGCTGCGCCAAGGTGCGCAAGCTGACCGCCACCATCAAGCGCGACCGCGAGCAGGCGTTCCGGCAGGAGCTGCAGACGCCCTCGGGAGCTTGCGGAGGCTAGAGAGTGACGGGGGCGCGCGACATGGCAAGGCGATGGGCGCCAGCGCTTCTGCTGGCGCTTTCGTCTTCGCTCGCCGCCCAGCCGCAGGCGCAGGACCAGCGCGCCTACCTCGATCTCTTCGTCAACCAGGACGCCAAGGACTCGGTGCTCGTGCGCCTGCGCGGCGTGGGCGCGATCGACGACGCGCTGGTCGCGGTGGAGGATCTGGAGAGGAGCGGCCTGCGCGGGTTTTCCGGTGCTCGCGAGCAGCACGACGGCCGCGAGTACGTCTCGCTCCGCTCGCTCGGTCCCGCTGTCACCTACGAAGTGGATACGAAGAACCTGGCGCTGCGCATCGTGGCCCGCGCGCAGATGCTGGAGACCACGCGGCTGGATCTGTTGTCGCTCCGGCGCCCACAAGATTTGGTGCTGCGCACCGACGGCAGCGCCTTCTTCAACTACTCGGCCACCGGCACCGGCGAGGGCGCCTTCAGTGGCGCCGCCGAGCTGGGGGTGAGCTACAAGGGCGCGCTGCTCTTTTCCGGCGGAAACGTGCTGCCCGACGGCACCGTGCAGCGTGGCCTCACCAATCTGACGGTCGACTATCCCTCCGAGATGCGCCGCGTGGTCGTGGGCGACGCGTTCGCGCAATCGTCGAGCGTGGGTGGATCGGTGCTGCTCGCCGGCGTCAGCGTCAGCCGCGAGTTCGGACTCGACCCCTATTTCGTCCGCCAGCCGCTGCCCCGCGTCTCCGGCGCCATCCTTTCGCCGTCCACCCTGGACGTGTACGTCAACGGCGCGCTGGTCCGCGAGCAGCCCATCGCGCCCGGGCCCTTCGAGGTGCGGAACCTGCCGGTGACCGGCGGCCAGGGCCAGATCAGCTATGTGGTGCGCGACGCCTTCGGGCGCACGCAGGAGTACGCCTCGCCCTACTACTCGTCTCCCGGCGTGCTGGCTCCCGGCCTCAGCGACTACGGCTACAACCTGGGCCTGCAGCGGCTTGGCTTCGGTTTGGAGGCGTTCCACTACGGTCCGCCGGTGCTGGTGGCGCACCACCGCCTGGGCCTGAGCGAGTACCTGACCGCCGGCTTCCGCCTGGAAGCGGCGGTGCAACACGTCAAGGGCTGGGACGAGCCGATCTGCGGCAACTGCACCTCGCTGCTGGCCAGCG
>C688J18823_10000768_pt1 | contig 19048 bp, 20 predicted proteins | sample HopSoiMetagenom1_FD_18823 | JGI IMG/M metagenome (IMG submission 18823) | reverse complement strand
TGCTCAATCTGGTGAACCTCGGCTGTACTCAGCAGGCCACGTATTTGCAGTGCCAGTTTTGGGGGCTGCTGGCGATCGGCGGGGCGACGATCACCGCCACCGCGCCCAATATCGCCAACGGCTACCGCGGCACGCTGTCGGCGGCGGATATCACCGTCTCCGACGGCGGCAGCGTGGCTTCCACGTCGATGTCCATCTCTTCTGCGACCGGCGCGGCCACGCTCACGGTGCAGGTCACCTATCCGCTGCTCGGCCTTCTTCAGAACGTCGAAGTGCGCATTCCGTACGTCGCCGACGCCAACGTGCTCGCCGATGCGCGGGTGAGCTGGGTAACGAACAACAACTGGCAACGCTACCTGTATTACGCGGTCGCGCCCGGCGCGACCGTAAACCCTGGCAGCGCGTGTGCTGCAGCCGGCGATCCGGGCTGCATCACGGTCAGCGGGTTGCCGGCTTCGACCGGAAACACCAATGACAAGCGTGTCGTTCTCGCCTTGAGCGGCAGGCCCATAGGAACGCAGACGCAACCGAGCGGCAACATTGCCAATTACCTCGAGTCCCGCGTCTCGGCGACACAATTCACCTCGGCGAGCGTGACCAGCACGTACAACGACCGCCTCGCCACCTGTCCGTTCCGGTTCACGATGCAAAGCGGCGCCACCACCACCATATGCAACTGAAGCGCCATTCGCATGGCTTCACGCTCACCGAGCTCGCCGTGGTGATGACGATCCTCGCGCTCCTCTTGGCCACCGGCATGATGACCCTCTCTGCTCAGACCGAAGCGCGCAACAACGAGGAGGCGGCACGCCGGATCAACGCGGCGGTGGACGCCCTCGTGGGCTTCGCGATCACCAATCGGCGGCTGCCCTGCCCGGCGAGCCCGAACACCACCGGCGATGAGGACCCGATCGCCGGTACGGGCGCCTGCACGACTTGGTATGGCGGCTTCGTACCGGGGAAGACCATCGGGCTGCAGCCGACCGACAGCCAGGGTTACGCCGTCGATCCGTGGGGCAACCGCCTGCGCTACGCCGTCGCCAACCTGATCACCGGCTGCACCGGCACCTCGACGACACCGCACTTCACGTCGGCCGCGAATCTCAAGGCAAACGGCGTGAGCTGCCGGCCGAACGACCTGGACATCTGCCAGAGCTCGACCGGCATCAACGCGGTTTCGTGCAACACCGCTACCCGCGTGGCGAGCGCGCAGACGATCGCGTTCATCGTGTTCTCGACGGGCAAGAACGGCGCCGTGGCGGCGGGCTATGGCCCCGACGAGATCGCCAACACCGATGGCGATCGTGTATTCGTCACGCGCACCTATGGCACTAGTGAAACCGGCGGCGGTGCCTTCGATGACGTGATGGTGGTCGTGCCGGCCGGTGTGCTTTACTCGAAGCTGGTCACCGCGGGCGTGCTGCCTTAGACAGCCGGCCCGGCAAGTAGGAAGCACACGTCGCCATCGCGATTCGCTTCCAGCACCAGCCGATAGCCGCTCGAAGACGCCTGGCGCGCGGTCTGGTAAAGACCGATGCCAAGCCCGGCGCCAGAAGCCACCGGCGCGCGCAATAGCCCGGCCGCGAGATCCTCCGGCACTGCGGAGCCGGTATCGCGCACCCGCAGGACGATTTCATCGGAGCTTTCGAGCGAGGCCCGCACTCGCACGGTCGGATCGTCCACCCGCTTCGCGAGCGCATTGCGGATCAGGTTGTCCGCGGCGCTGTCGAATAGCGAGCGCGGCAGGCGTGCGTCGGCACCGACGCGTGCGGGCAGAAATTCGACGCCCTCGTTCTGATACTGGCGCGCGAGGGCTTCCCACCAGGCGCCGGCGCCGAGATAGGTCTCGCCCTCGGCCTGCGGGCGCTGCAGGCGCTCAAGCGTTTGCGAAAGCCGCTGCGCCACGAGCGGAAGCTGGCGCCGTACTAACGCATGCAGCCGCGTGGCATCGTGCATGTCCGAATCGCCCGCCACCGAGACCAGCACGTTCAGCGATTGCAGCAAGTTCTTGATGTCGTGCGTCGTGCGCGCCCCGGTCTCGTGGACCGCCTGCAGGTAGCTCGTCTCGCGCAGCTTCTCCTCGCGCAGCTTCGCCACGTAGAACTCGCCGAGCAGCTGTCCGAGAAGATGCAGGTGCCATTGCAGCGCGGCGGTCAGGCGGTAGCGCGAGAAAATGCGCAGCTCGAGCGAGCTGTTGGCGTGCTCCACGACCTGCGGCGTGCGCTCGCCGCTTTCGCCGCGCCGCTCGCCCGCCCTCCAGGCGACGCCGGAGACCGCCGGTAACCGCGCGAGTGCCGTGACCGCCTCCTCGAGGAAGCGCGCAGGCTCGGCTTCTGCGCGCAAGAGCTCCGCCAGCAGCTGCAGCCAGCGCTCGACCGGCAGGCCGATGGAAAAAAGGTAGCGCGCGAAAAACACGCCGACGCCCCCGCCCGAGCGGGGATTCCAGGCGAGGCCGATCAGCAGCACCGCCGCGGCGGTGATGAACACCGTATACGTGAGCGCCTCGAGATACCCGGAGCGGGTCACTGTCATGAAGGTGAAGCTGCCGAGGATCACCACCACCAGGAGCAGCATTAAGAACACGCTGTAGAAGAAGTCGATGATCTGCGGCGCATCGCCCGACTCGCGCTCGGCTGGAAAGAGCGCGATCAGCACGAAGAAAAACGGCAGCGTGTATTCGGCCGCGCGGCGCGTGTCGGCATTGATCTCGCGGCGCGGCGCGATCTCCGGCAGGATCACGATCGCGAGCAGCGCGAGCAGGTAGGCGAGCATCACGAGGTAGCAGCGCCGCTGCCACTTGGCGTCGTGCTGGTACACCTTGCCGCCCACCAAGCCGGCGATCACCACGACCCAGAACGCAAGCAACCACCAGTCCAGGCGCAGCATCACCGCCACTGCGACGACCAGGAGGATCAAGCTTTGGGTGGCCGACACGCGCTGCTCGGCACGCAGGAAGGGCTGCCAGAGGAGGAGCAGGCCGAGGTGTGCGAGGAGCAGCGCCCTTGCCCAGGGATCGGCGACGCCGCGGAACGCCGCCACGTGGAGCAGCAACAGCATCGCGACGACGACCAGGCGCCAGTAGCGACGGCTGAACGCCCAGGTCGCGTTCGCAATGCGCTCGAAGGCCGGGGCAGTGGCGTGTTGCATGGGGTTCGCGACTAGTCTACAAACGAACGCATGCGCGCCGCCATTCTCGCCCGCCTGGCTGTCGTGGAAGCGCGCCGCGGCGGCCTTGCCTGGCTAGCCGTCGCCGCCATCGTGGTCGCGATCGGGCTCGGCGGTTTCCTCTCGCAGGTCGCCATCACCGAAAGCCGCCAGCTGCAGACCGCCGTGGTGGCAGCGCTTCTTCGAGTTTGCGCGGTGTTCGTAATCGTGGCGCAGGTGATCGCATCGGTGCGCCGCGAGATCGACGACCGGCGCCTGGAGCAGGCGCTCGCACTGCCGCTTCCGCGCAGCGCCCAATACCTCGGGCGGCTCGCGGGATACGCGCTTTGCGGCGCCCTGCTCGCCGGCGTCTTCGCGCTGCCGCTCCTCCTGTGGGCCACCGCGGCAAGCGTCGCTGCGTGGGCGGTTTCGCTCGCCCTCGAGCTCGTGCTCGTGTCGGCGGCCGCGCTTTTCTTCGCGATGAGCCTGGCCAGTCCGGTCACCGCGCTGGCCGCCAGCGCAGGCCTCTACCTGCTCGGACGCTCGATGAGCGCGATACAGGCGATTGCAGCCGGTCCGCTCGCGTCGGAGTCGGGGGTGCACCAGCTCGCGCGCCAGGTGATCGATGCGGTGGCGCTGGTCCTTCCCGCTCTGGATCGCGTCACGCGCACGGAGTGGCTGTTGTACGGTGTGCCGGATGCAGGCGTGTTCGCTGCGGCACTGGGCAGCCTGGCGCTGTACAGCGCACTGCTCGCCGCCGCGGGCCTGTTCGACTTCCATAGGCGCGCGGGATGAGAAGCGAGCAGCGATCGCTCGCGCACGTGCCGTCCGCGGTGTGGTTCATGGTGGCGGCCGCGCTGGCCGCGCAGATCGCCTGGCGGGCCGCTTCCCCGCCGCCGGCGATCGCAGCCGACGATCTGCCGCCGCCGCCCACGCCGGCCGCGCTCAAGCTCGCGTCATTCGGCGAGCCCGAAGCGCTCGCGCGCCTTGCCATGCTTTACCTCCAGGCCTACGACTACGGCGGCACGAACGCCGCGCCCTACTCGCGCCTCGATTACCCGCGCCTGGTCGGCTGGCTCGGCACCATCCTTGCGCTCGACCCGCGCAGCGACTATCCCCTCTTCGCCGCTGCGCGGGTGTATGCGGAAACGTTGGATCCCGCGCGCACGCGCATCGTGCTGGAGTTCATTCACCGCGCTTTCCTGGAGGACCCGGACCGGCGCTGGTCGTCGCTCGCCCAAGCGGCGCTCATCGCCAAGCACCGCTTGAAGGACCTCGAGCTCGCCCGCCGTTATGCAGCGGACATCCAGCGCCACACGCGCTCGCCGGACGTGCCGCTGTGGGCGCGCCAGATGGAGGTTTTCATCCTCGAAGACATGAATGAGCTGGAGGCGGCGCGCATTGTCCTGGGCGGAATGCTGGAGAGCGGGGCGATCAAAGATCCCCAGGAGGCCCGCTTCCTGGCCGGTCGGCTGAAGGAACTGGAGGAACGGACGCGTAGGCGCTAATGTCGGCGGGCCCGACAGGCCTGTCAGTATTTCGACGACGGCGCTAGGGCGGGTGTGCCGTAAGCCGTTGTTTCGTAAACAGCGCATACTTGGCACGCAGTTTGCAGCTAGCGGGCACTAGCTGTCCCTCAGGGAGAAAGAAATGGTTTCCAGAAGCAAGGCAAAAGGCTTCACGCTGGTCGAGATCGCCATCGTGCTGGTCATCATCGGACTGCTGCTCGGCGGCATTCTGAAAGGCCAGGAAATGATCACGCAGGCCAAGATCAAGAACTCGATCGCCGATTTTTCGGGCATTTCCGCCGCCTATTACGGCTACCAAGATCGGTATCGCGCCATCCCGGGCGACGACCCGAACGCGACGACGCGTTGGGCGGCCGCGGGCACGTTGCCCGCAGCTTCGGCAGGTGACGGTAACGGCATTGTGACGGGGACTTACAACCTGAGCCCATGCGTAGCTGGCACCGAGTCATGCAGCTGGTGGGACCACCTGCGCCGCGCCGGGTTCGTCGCTGGCAGCGGCGTGCTGCAACCAACCAATGCCTTCGCGGGACAGATCGGGGTCGAGACCGGTAACGGAGCGGCGCCTCCCGTTGCGGTATTGGGCGGTTTCTCCGGGTTGATCGTGTGCTCGGCGAACATCCCGGACAAGGTGGCGATCGCCATGGATACGCAGATGGACGATGGTCTGCCGGGCACAGGCACCGTGCGCGCCTGGCTTCAGACGGCACCGAATCAGGCGGTAGGCGCGGCCGCGGCGAACTACGCGGAAACCGGCACTAACACCTACGGCATCTGCCGCTCGCTGTAAGCGTTCAAGCCTCATGAAAAAGCCGGCGTCTGCCGGCTTTTTTTTCGCCTTAGCGACGCAGCAGTTTTTCTTCGGCGGCGAGCAACCGCTCCGGCGCGCCCAGCAGCACGACGATATCGCCCGCCTGCAGCGCACCCGCTTCGGCCGGCGTGAGCCGCAGCCGTGTGCCCGGCCGGCGCACCGCGCGCACCGGCACGCCGAGGTCGAGCTGCGCGACCTCCCGGCCGATCGCCCGCGCGCCTTCGTCGAGCGTCACCGCATGCAGCCGCGTCACCTCGCCGCCAGCCTCCGCGTCACCCGTGAAGAGGCCGCGCAGCAGGCTGTACTGTTGGTCGCGCACCTGGCTCACCCGACGCATCACGCGGCTGAAAGGCACGCCCACCACCACCAAGGTGTGCGAGGCGAGCATCACGCCCGACTCAAAGGCTTCGGGCACCACCTCCGTGGCGCCGGCTTCGGTGAGCCGCGCGATATCGGACTCGTCCCGCGCGCGCGCGATGACGGGAACGGCCGGGTTGAGGACCTGGATATGCGCGAGCACGCGCAGCGCCGCGTTCACGTCCGCGAACGTCACGACCACCGCCGCGGCGCGCGCGATGCCCGCCGCGACCAGCGCCTCGCGGCGCGCGCTGTCGGCGAAGACCACGCGCTCGCCCGCCAGGGCCGCCTCGCGCACGCGCTCGGGATCGAGGTCGAGCGAGACGTGGTGCACGCCCTCGGCCTCGAGCAGGCGCGCGAGTCGCTGGCCGTTGCGTCCGTAGCCGAGCACGATCACGTGGCGTTCGATGTCCATCGATTGGGAAGCCACGCGATGCAGCTCGAGCGAGCGCAGCATCCATTCCGAGCGCGAGACGCGCAGCACGATCGCGTCGCTCGCGCCGATGAGCACGGGCGCCGCCAGCATCGAGAGAATCATCGCGGCGAGAAAAGGCTGCAGCATTTCCGGCGGCACGACCCCCGCGATGCCGGTCAGCGCGAGGAGCACGAAGCCGAACTCACCGGCCTGCGCGAGCGCGAGCGCGACGCGCAGCGCCGTGCCGGTCGGCGTGCCGAACGCCTTGGAGAGCAGCGCGACCAGCATGCCCTTGCCGAGGACCAGGGCCGCGAAGAGCAGCGCCACGGCGCCCGGCTGCGCAGCGACGAGGTGCAGGTCGAGCTGCATGCCGATGGTGACGAAGAAAAGACCAAGCAGAACGTCGCGAAACGGCTTGATGTCCTCCTCGACCTGGAAGCGGTACTCGGTTTCGGATATCAGCATGCCCGCGAGGAACGCACCTAGCACGAGCGACAGGCCGGCGAGGCCGGTCAGGTACGCAAGCAGCAGGATGATCAGCACCACGTTGAGGACGAAGAGCTCGTTCGAGCGCAGCCGCGCGGCGAGACCCAGCCATGCGCGCATCAGCCGCGGGCCGACGAGCACCACGAGGATGAGCGCCACTATCGCCTTGGCGAGCGCAATGCCGACGGCGATGCCGAGCCCGCCGGCCGATTGCGCCAGCGCGGGGATCAGAACGAGGAGCGGCACGACGGCGAGATCCTGGAAAAGCAGAACGCCGATCACCTGCCGGCCGTGCGCCGCGTCGAGCTCGCCGCGCTCCGCCAGCAGCTTCGAGACGATCGCGGTGGACGACATCGCCGCCACTGCGCCCAGCGCCACGCCGGCCTGCCAGCCGGCGTCCAGCGCGAGCGTGATGGCGACGGCGATGGCGAGCGTGGCCAGCACCTGAACGCCGCCCAAGCCGAACACCACGCGGCGCATGGTGGAGAGCTTCGCCAGGCTGAACTCCAGCCCGATCGAGAACATGAGGAACACGATGCCGAACTCGGCAAGGTGCCGGGTCTCCTCGGGATTCGCGGCGATGCCGAGCGCGTGCGGCCCGAGCGCGAGTCCGGTCGCGAGATAGCCGACGATCGGCGGCAGTCGCAATCGCCGGCAAAGCGCGACCGCGACGACGCTGCTCGCGAGGAGCACGAGCACCGACGGAAGGGAAACGGTACCAGTCACTGGGCTATACTCGCGGCCTATGATAAAGGCCGCTCGGGTGCCGCAAAAAACGAGCAAAACCAGCGCATTGGAGCTCGCGCGGCGCGTGCTCGCCATCGAGTCCGAAGCGGTGCGCGCGCTCGCCGACCGGTTGGATGAACGCTTCGTGCAGGCCGTGGAGCTCATCAACGGCAGAAGCGGCCGCGTGGTGGTGAGCGGCATCGGCAAGTCCGGGCACATCGCGCGCAAGATCGCCTCCACCCTGGCGAGCACCGGCACGCCGGCCTACTTCGTTCACCCGGCCGAGGCGAGCCACGGCGATCTGGGCATGATCGAGCCGGGGGATGTATTCATCGCGATCTCCTACTCCGGCTCGAGCGCGGAGCTGGTCGAGATCGTGCCGCAGGTGAAGCGGCGCGGCGCGAAACTGATCGCGATCACGGGAAATCCGGATTCGACGCTGGCGCGCGAAGCGGACGTGAACCTCGACGCCGCCGTTCAACAGGAAGCCTGTCCGCACAACCTTGCGCCCACCGCGAGCACCACGGCCGCGCTCGCCCTCGGCGACGCGCTCGCCGTCGCGCTCCTCGAAGCGCGCGGCTTTTCCGCGGCGGACTTTGCCCGCACCCATCCGCGCGGCAAGCTCCCAGGCCAGGCGCTTGCGCATCAGGCGCTGCTGCATGTGCAGGACGTGATGCGCTCCGGCAACCGCATCCCGAAGGTGGCGAGCGGCGTGTCGCTGCGCGACGCCGTCGCTGAAATGTCGCGCGGCGGCATCGGCATGACGGCCGTCGTCGACGGCAACGGCCGGGCGATCGGCGTCTTCACCGACGGCGATCTGCGGCGCACGGTGGAAAAAGGCCGGATGCAAGCGCGCTCCGTGGACGAGGTGATGACGGCCAATCCCAAAGCGGTGCGGCCGGAGATGCTTGCGGCAGAAGCGGTGCACATGATGGAGGCGCACAAGATTACCCAGTTGCCCGTGGTCGACGCGGACGGCGCGCTGGTGGGCGCGCTCAACCTGCACGACCTCTTCCGCGCCAAAGTCCTCTAACACCGGATGCAATACCTGGCCCCTGATGCGCTCGCGCGGGCGCGGCGCGTGCGCCTTGTGATCTTCGACGTCGACGGCGTGCTCACCGACGGACGCCTCTGGTACGGCGCCGGCGGCGAGGAGCTGAAGGCGTTCCACGCCTTCGATGGGCACGGCATCAAGCTCCTCCTGATGGCGGGGCTGAAGACCGCGATCATCAGCGGCCGCAACTCCCAGGCGGTGGAGGAACGCGCCAAGGAACTCGGCATCGAGCACGTCGTGCAGGGTGCGGACGACAAGCGCAAGGCGTTCCTCGCGCTCGTGCGCAAGCTGAAGGTGAAGGCCGCCGCCTGCGCCTACATGGGGGACGACGTGGTCGATCTGCCGGTGCTCACGCGCTGCGGATTCGCGTGCGCGCCGCGCGAGGCGCCGGAGGATGTGCGCCACCGCGTGCACTTCATCCCGACCGCGCCCGCCGGCCATGGCGCGGCGCGCGAGACCTGCGAGTTCATCCTCGAGGCGCAGGGCAAGCTCGGGCGCGTGCTCGCGCGCTTCCACCGATGATCAGCACTACCCGCCTTTTCCCGCTGGCGCTGATGCTCTCGCTCGCGCTGCTCACCTTCTGGCTCGACCACCAGGTGCGCGTGGACGAAGACGCACATCCGTCCCTGCGCCGCCACGATCCGGATTACCTGGTCGACAACTTCACCACGACCACCTACACGCGCGACGGCAAGGTGGAGACCGTGTTGTCCGCGGCGAAGATGGTGCATTACCCGGACGATGACTCGACCGAGCTCACCGCGCCGCGCGTGCTGCAGGCGAAGCCCGCGCAGCCGCGCTACACCGCGCGCGCCGACCGCGGCAAGGTCTCGCGCGAGGGCGACGAGATCTTCCTCTACGACCACGTGGTGATGGTGCGAGAAGCCGAGGAGGCGCGCCCCGAGGCGCGCATGTCCACCTCGTTCCTGCACATCCTGCGCGACCGCAACCTCGTGCGCAGCGACCGCGAGGTCCTGTTCGAGGAGCCCGGGCGCTGGCTGCAGGGGCGCGGCATGGAATACTTCAACGCAACCAGCGAGCTTTTCCTGCACGCCGACGTGCACGGCAGCTTCGAGTCGAAGAAGTGAGGACGCTCGCGCTGCTCATGATGCTGTGCGCTGGCGCCGCGCTCGCGGAGCAGGCCGACTCGACCAAGCCGACGCAGATCGAGGCCAACACCATGAAGGCGGACGACGCGCGGCGCACCAACACCTTCGAAGGCAACGTCGTCGTCACGCGCGGCACGCTGCGCATCCAGGCCGACCGCATCGTGGTGCGCCAGGACAAGGACGGCAACCAGTTCGCCACCGCCACCGGCAACCCGGTGCGCTTTCGCCAGCGCCAGGATCCGAAGCCCCCGGAGAAGGAAGGCTCGTGGATGGAAGGCGAGGCGAAGCGCGTCGAGCTCGACGACAAGGCCGGGCGCGTGGAGCTCTTCGAATCGGCCCGCGTGAACCGCGGCGGCGACGAGGTCGCCGGCGACTACATCCTCGTCGACCAGAAGAGCGATTTCTTCACCGTGACGCCGGGCAAGGGCGAAGGCCGCGTGCGCGCGACCATCCAGCCCAAGCCGCCCGCCAAGTGANCCGGTGAGCCAGCTCAGCGCGCAGCGGCTGCGCAAGCGCTACAAGACGCGCACCGTCGTGCAGGACGTGTCGCTCGACGTCGGCAGCGGCGAAGTGGTCGGCCTCCTCGGTCCGAACGGCGCGGGCAAGACCACCTGCTTCTACATGATCGTCGGCCTCGTGCCGGTGGACGCCGGCACCATCGTCCTCGAGAAGACCGAGCTCACGCACTTGCCGATCCACAAGCGCGCGCGCCTGGGCATCTCCTACCTGCCGCAGGAGAACTCGGTGTTCCGCCGCCTGACGGTGGAGGAGAACGTGAAGGCCATTCTCGAGCTGCAGGGGCTGCCGCCCGAGGAGATCGAGACGCGGCTTGGGGAGCTCCTCAAGGATCTCAACATCAGCCACTTGCGCAAGCACGCGGCCATCTCGCTCTCGGGTGGCGAGCGCCGACGCCTGGAGATCGCGCGCGCACTGAGCACCAAGCCGGCGTTCATCCTGCTCGACGAGCCATTCGCCGGCGTCGATCCCATCGCCGTGCTCGACATCCAGCGCATTATTAGGTTCCTCAAGGAGCGCGGCATCGGCGTGCTCATCACGGACCATAACGTTCGGGAGACGCTCGGCATCTGCGACCGCGCCTACATCATCAACGAGGGCGCGGTGCTCGCTTCCGGGCATCCGGAGGAGATTGTCTATAATGACAGCGTGCGCCGGGTGTATCTGGGCGAGAACTTCCGGATGTAAGGTTTTTTAACCTTACTCTCGGCACACTGCAGCTCAGGTTACCTGAGGTTGATGAAACCCTCCCTGCAGTTCCGACTCTCGCAGCACCTCACGCTGACGCCGCAGTTGCAGCAGTCGATCCGGCTGTTGCAGCTCTCGACGGTCGAGCTCAATCAGGAGATCGAACGCATCCTGATGGACAACCCGGCGCTCGAGCGGGAAGACCACGACCACGATGGCGGCGAGGCGCCGCTGCCGTCGCAGGGCGGCAATACCTCGACCAGCGCGACGACCGAAGCGCCCGCCACGCCGGAGACCGACTGGTCGGTGGACGTGGCGGCGAACTGGCGAAGCGGCGGCGACGACGAGGAAGGCGAGCGCACCTTCACCCCGCCCGACACGCCCACGCTGCGCGACCACCTGCACGGCCAGCTCACCCTCACCAACCTTTCCGAGCGCGACCGCGTGCTGGTCGGGCTTCTCATCGATGCGCTCGACGAAGATGGCTACCTCACGCAAAGCCTCGAGGAGATCGCGGCGCTCCTGCCCCCGGAGGCCGAGGTCGACCTGGAGGAGCTCTCGATCGCGCTGCGCCACCTGCATAACCTGGAGCCCGCCGGCGTCGGCGCGCGCTCACCCGGCGAGTGCCTGCGGCTGCAGCTCTGCACGCAAGCGGAATGCGCCGAGCGCCGGCTCGCCCTCGACATCGTCGACAAGCACCTCGAGCTGCTGGCGAGCCGCGACTATTCGCGCCTGAAGAGCGTGACCGGCGCCGACGAAGACGCGCTGCGCGTTGCGCAGGCGCTGATCCGCGGCCTGAATCCGCGTCCCGGCGCGGCCTTCGCGAAGATCGAGGCGCGCTACGTGGTGCCGGACGTCATCGTGAAGAAGCAGCGCGGACAGTGGCGCTCGAGCCTCAACCCCGACGCCATGCCGCGCCTGCGCATCAACCGCCTGTATGCGGAGATCGCCGCCGGCGCGCGCACCGGCCAGGGCCTCTCCTCGCAATTGCAGGAGGCGCGCTGGCTGATCAAGAACGTGCAGCAGCGCTTCGACACCATCCTGCGCGTGTCGCAGGCGATCGTCGAGCGCCAGAAGCACTTCCTCGAGCACGGCGAAGTCGCGATGCGCCCGCTGGTCCTGCGTGAGATCGCCGAGACCCTCGGCCTGCACGAAAGCACCATCTCGCGCGTCACCACCCAGAAATACATGGCCACGCCGCGCGGCACCTTCGAGCTGAAATACTTCTTCGGCAGCCACGTCGCCACCGAGGCGGGCGGCGCCGCCTCCTCGACCGCGATCCGCGCGCTCATCAAGCAACTGGTCGCCGCCGAGGACGCCAAGGCGCCGCTCTCGGATGCCCGTATCGCTCAGATACTTGGCGAGCAGGGCATCGTCGTTGCGCGCCGCACGATTGCGAAGTATCGCGAAAGCCTGCAGATTCCTGCCGTCAACCAGCGAAAGGCTCTCTGACCATGAACGTTAACGTGAGCGGCCATCACATCGAAGTCACCCCGGCGATCCTGAGCTACGTGCGCTCGAAGCTCGAGCGCGTATCCCGACACTTCGACCACGTGATCGACGCCCACGTCATCCTNACGGTCGACAAGATCCGGCAGAAGGCCGAGGTCACGCTGCACGTGCGCGGCAAGGACCTGCATTGCGAAAGCGAGGAGGACGACCTCTACGCGGCGATCGACCTGCTCGCCGACAAGCTCGACCGGCAGGTGCTGCGCTACAAGGACAAGCGCTACGAAAAGCGCGCCGGCCCGCCCGAGCCTAGGGAGTAGAATCGCCGGCCTATGAGCCTGGTCGGGAAGCTCCTCGCCCCGTCCCACGTGCTGCTCGACCTGCAAGCGTCGAGCAAGAAGCGCCTCTTTGAGCAGGCGGGACTGCTCTTCGAAAACCACGACGGCATCGCGCGCAGCACCGTCTTCGACAGCCTGTTCGCGCGCGAGAAACTCGGCTCGACCGGTCTGGGGCAAGGCGTCGCCATCCCCCATGGGCGCATCAAAGGCCTGAAGGAAGCGCTGGGTGCCTTTATCCGGCTTGCCCAGCCGGTGCCGTTCGAGGCACCCGACGGCAATCCGGTGACCCTGGTGTTCGTGCTCCTCGTGCCGGAGAAGGCGACGGAGAAGCACCTGCAGCTATTGAGCGAGCTCGCCCAGATGTTTTCCGACCGCACGCTGCGCGACGCGATGAGCACCGCGGCCGACGCCGCGACCCTCCACCAGCTGATCACGGCATGGCAGCCGGATGCTTCAGGTCAACGTCGCGCGGCTGCATGACGATAACCGCGAGGCGCTGTCGCTTGCCTGGATCGCCGGGCGGGAAGGCGGCAGCGTCGTGCGGCGAGAGGCGGCGGCGCAAGCCGCGCTGATCGGCCACCTCAACCTCAACCACCCCTACAGCATCCAGGTCATCGGCGCCTACGAGGCCGAGCAGGCGGGCCGGCAGAACGCCGCGCGGCGCGCCGAGCTGGCGCAGCGCCTGGTCGCCAACAAGCCTGCGCTGATCGTCTTTGCCGACGGCGTGCAGCCGTTCGCCGAGCTGGTACAGGCGGCGACCGCCGAGGGACACACCGCAGTGCTCGCGACACCGGCGCCTGCCGCGCGCGTCATCGAGCGGCTTTCGCACTATCTCAGCAAGGCGCTCGCCGACTCGACCGAGCGCCATGGCGTATTCATGGATGTGCTGGGCCTGGGCGTGCTGATCACCGGCGAGTCGGGTGTCGGCAAGAGCGAGCTCGGCCTGGAGCTCATCAGCCGCGGCCACGGCCTGGTCGCCGATGACGTGGTCGAGCTCTCGCGCATCGCCGCCACCACGCTCGAGGGCCGCTGCCCCGCGATGCTGCAGGACTACATCGAGGTGCGCGGCCTGGGCCTGCTCAACATCCGCACCATCTTCGGCGAGACGGCGGTGCGCCGGAAAATGAAGCTGCGCCTCATCACGCACCTCGATCGTCCGGTGCCGGGCGGCGGCCGCGATCCAACGGAGCGGCTGCCGCTCGCCGAGCTCTCCGAGGAAATCCTCGGCGTCACCGTTCCGAAGGTCACCATCCCGGTCGCCGCCGGCCGCAACCTCGCGGTGCTCGTCGAGGCGGCGGTGAGGAACGCGATCCTCAAGCTGCGCGGCATCGACACGACCGCGGAATTCCTCGCCCGCCAGAAACAGCAGATGGACGAAGGCGAGTAATGCAGCTGGTCCTGGTCAGCGGCTTGTCCGGCTCGGGCAAGACCATCGCGCTGCGCGTGCTGGAGGACGCCGGGTATTACTGCGTCGACAACCTGCCGGCGAACCTGCTTCTCGAGACCGTCGACTTCCTCGCCGAGTCGGGTCACGAGCGTGCCGCCGTCAGCATCGACGCGAGAAGCGCGGCGCTGCCGACGCTGCCGGAGCACATCGAGCAGCTTAAGCGCAGCGGCGTGGATGTGCGCGTGCTTTATCTGGAGGCGAGCTCCGGTGCCCTGCTCAGACGCTTCTCCGAGACGCGGCGGCGCCATCCGCTGTCCGGCGAAGGGCTCACGCTCGGCGAGGCGATCGAGAAGGAGCGCACGCTCCTCGCCCGCATTGCGCCGCTCGGCAGCCGCATCGACACGAGCGAGCTGCAGCCGCGCGTGCTGCAGAACTGGATCCGCGACCTCCTCGGCATCGGCACCGGCGCGCTGACGCTGCTCTTCGAGTCGTTCTCGTTCAAGGACGGCCTGCCGCTCGACGCCGACTGGGTGCTCGACTGCCGCATGCTCGCCAATCCGCACTACGACCCGCAGCTTCGGCCCCTCACCGGGCGCGACGGCCCGGTCATCGACTACCTGAAGCGCGACGCCCAGGTGTGCCGCTACGCCGACGACGTCGAGGCCCTTCTCAAGCGCTGGCTGCCGGAGATCGTGCGCGAGAACCGCAGCCACGTCTCGGTGGCGCTCGGCTGCACCGGCGGACGCCACCGCTCGGTGTTCCTCGCCGAGGAGCTCGCCAAGCGCTTCCGCGGCGACTGGCGCGTGCTCGTGCGCCACCGCAAGCTCGCACAGGAAGCTCCCCCATAGAGCTGCCGCTCTTCCCGCTGCAAACGGTGCTTTTCCCGGGTGGACGGCTGCCGCTGCGCATTTTCGAGCAGCGCTACCTCGCCATGGCGAAGGCCTGCCTGAAGGACGGCACGCCTTTCGGCGTCTGCGCGATCCGCGAAGGCAAGGAGGTCGGCGCGCCGGCCATCCCCTTCGACGTCGGCTCGACGGCGAAGATCGCCGAATGGGACATGCCGCAGCTCGGCGTGCTGCAGATCGTCGCGACGGGCGAGGCGCGCTTTCGCATCCTCGAGCAGCGCGCGCAACGCGACGGCCTTCTCCTCGGCCGCGTTGAAATGCTGCCGCCCGACATGGATGGCCCCATTCCGCCGGACTGCGCGCCGATCGTCCGGCTCCTCGAGCGCGTCATCGAGCAGCATCCTGGGCTGCTCGCACCGCCTCACGGTCTCGATTCCGCCGCCTGGGTGAGCGCACGGCTCACCGAGCTGCTGCCGCTTCCGCTGCCGGCCAAGCAGGAGCTGCTCGAGCTCGACGGCGCAACCAGCCGCCTGCAGCGTCTCAACGCCCTTCTTCGCGCAAACGCGCGAGAAGCGTCTTGACCGGCGCCGGCAGCGCCGCACGCTCCGCCTCGTCGAGCCTGAGCCAGCGCCCTTCCAATGCCCGCTTCGTGTCCACCAGCACAGGGCGGATGCGGAGGCGAAAATGCGTGAAGCCGTGCTCGATGGGCTCGAGCGTTTTTGCGCCCCGTGGCCGCTTGCCGTTCAGCTCCGGAAAGCACCACAGCCCGCCCCAGATGCCGGGCGAGGGCCGCTGCTCGAGGAGCACCGCGCCCGCTTTGCGCAGCACGAGCCAAGTCGTCTCTCGCTGCGGCAGCTCGCGCGGCGCGCGCGGCGGCGGGAACTCGGCAATGCGACCGGCCTTGCGCGCCCAGCATTCATCCCTTCACCGGGCAGGCATCGCAGCGCGGATTCGCGCGCGTGCAGATCGTGGCGCCGAGATCCATCAGCGCCTGCGTATAGCGCTCTATGCCTCGCTTCGGCAGCAGAGTCTCCGCCTGTTTCCACATCTGTTCTTTGTCGGCTAGCAGAAAACAGCGCGCCAGCACACGCTTCACGTTGCCGTCGAGGATCGCGGCACGCTCGCCGAACGCAAACGCGGCGATCGCCGCCGCCGTGGAGCGACCCACGCCCGGCAGCTCGGCGATTTTCTCCGCCGTACGAGGGAAGCCATCCATGGCGACGATGCGAGCTGCCTTGTGCAGGTTGCGTCCACGCGCGTAGTAACCAAGCCCGCTCCACAGCTCGAGCACTTCTTCTTCGCTCGCCGACGCGAGCGCCCGCACCGTCGGATATTTCCGCAGGAAGCGTTGGTAGTACGGAATGACGGTCGAGACCTGGGTCTGCTGCAGCATGACCTCGGAGAGCCAGATGCGGTACGGGTCCGTCGTACCCTGCCAGGGAAGGTCGTGGCGACCATGGCGCCGCTGCCACGCTATCAATTTCTGCGCAAAAGCCATCGGTTAACATTCTCGCAGACCATGGCTGCATTCATTCTCCGGCGATTGGGGCAGGCGGTTCTCGTGATGCTCGCGGTCGGAATGATCGCGTTCGCGCTGTTCCGCTACGTCGGCGATCCGGTGATCTTCATGCTCGGCCAGGACGCGACGCCGGAGGATCGCGTGCGGGTCACGCGCCAACTCGGCCTCGATCGGCCCTTCTATGTCCAATACGCCGTGTTCCTCGAGCGCGCCGTGCAAGGCGACTTCGGCCTGAGCCTGCGGCAGGTGCGGCCGGTTTCGTCGCTCCTCGTGGAGCGGCTGCCGGCCACGCTCGAGCTCTCGTTCATGGCGGCGCTCTTCGCGCTCGCGGCAGGCATCCCGCTGGGCGTCTACACGGCGCTGCGACGAAATTCCTGGCTTTCGCAGCTGCTGCTCGGCCTCTCGCTGATCGGCGTTTCCCTTCCCACCTTTCTCATCGGCATCCTGCTGATCCTCGTGTTTTCGGTCCAGCTCGGCTGGCTGCCCTCGTTCGGGCGCGGCGATACGGTGGCGATCGGCTGGTGGAGCACCGGCCTTCTCACCGCATCGGGGCTGAAGGCGCTGATCCTGCCGTCGATCACGCTCGGGCTTTTCCAGATGACGCTGATCCAGCGGCTGGTGCGCTCGGAGATGCTCGAGGTGCTGCGCACCGATTACATCCGCTTCGCCCGCGCGCGCGGCCTCACCGACCGCGCAGTGCATTTCGGCCACGCGCTCAAGAACACGCTCGTGCCGGTGATCACCATCACCGGATTGCAGCTCGGCGCGATCATCGCCTTCGCCATCATCACCGAGACGGTGTTCCAATGGCCGGGCATGGGGCTCCTCTTCATCCAGGCGGTGAGCTTCGCCGACGTGCCGGTGATGGCGGCGTACCTCTGCCTGATTGGGCTCTTCTTCGTGGTGATCAACCTGGCGGTCGATCTCCTCTACTATGCGGTCGACCCGCGCCTGCGCATGCAGCCCCTATGACCAACCCTGTCGAGCGCATTCGCGCGTACCACGCCGAGCTGCGCGAGCTGCGGCGCGACATCCACGCCCATCCGGAGCTCGCCTTCCAGGAAAGCCGCACCGCCACGCTGGTGGCGGACAAGCTCGCCGCCTGGGGCATCGAGGTGCACCGCGGCCTCGCAAAGACCGGCGTGGTGGCGGTTATCCCGGGTAGCCGCAAGGCGAGCGGTCGCGCGGTCGGCCTGCGCGCCGACATGGATTGCCTGCCGATGCACGAACGCAACACCTTTGCGCATAAGTCCCGCAACGAAGGCCGCATGCACGCCTGCGGCCACGATGGCCACACGACGATGCTGCTCGGCACGGCCCGCTATCTCGCCGAGACGCGCAACTTCGACGGCACCGCATACCTCATCTTCCAGCCGGCAGAAGAGGGCGGCGGCGGCGGCCAGGTGATGGTGAAGGAAGGGCTCTTCGACCGCTTCCCGGCCAACGAGATCTACGCGCTGCATAACTGGCCCGGGTTGCCGGCCGGACAGATGGCGGTGCGCGCGGGCGCCGTGATGGCGGCGACCGACGAAGTGCAGATCACGGTGCGCGGCCGCGGCGGCCACGGCGCCATGCCCCATCTCGCCGTCGATCCGGTCGTCGCCGCGGCGCACATCATCACCGCGCTGCAGACGGTGGCGAGCCGCACGGTGAGCCCGCTCGACTCCGTGGTCGTCAGCATTTGCTCGATGGCCACCAGCCAGGTCGGCGTCTTCAACGTGATCCCCGATCACGTGAAGCTCGTCGGCACCGTGCGCAGCTTCGAGCCGAAAACCCGCGAGCTCGCCGAGTGCCGCGTGCGCGAAATCGCCGTCAAGACCGCCGAGGCGCTGGGTTGCAGCGCGGAAGTCACGTACGAGCACGGCTATCCCGCCACGGTGAACAGTGCGCGCGAGGCCGGCTTCGCCGCGCAAGTCGGCGGCCGCATCTTCGGCGCCGAGAACGTCATCACCGAGCACGAGGCGACCATGGGCGGCGAGGACTTCTCCTACATGCTGCAGGCGCGGCCCGGCGCGTATGTGTTTCTGGGTCAAGGCGGGGCCGCCGGGGGTTGCCTGCTGCATAACCCGAACTACGACTTCAACGACGACGTGATCCCGCTCGGGGCGGGCTACCTCGCCGCGCTGGTGGAAGACGCCTTGCCGCTCAAATAGGGGGAAACATGCGCATCCTGCTGCTCATCCTGGTGCTCGCCGCCACGCCCGTCCATGCCGTCACGCTGCGCTGGGCGGCGCAGAACGATATCCTGACGCTCGACCCGCACTCGCAGAACCATGCGACCACGCACTCCATCATCCAGTACGCGTACGAAGGCCTCGTGCGCTACAACGCCAAGTACGAGATCGAGCCGTGCCTGGCGCTGAGCTGGACCCAGCCCGACCCCCTGCACTACCGCTTCAACCTGCGGCGCAACGTCAAGTTCCACGATGGCTCGCCGTTCACGGCCGACGACGTGGTGTTCTCCTTCAACCGCATCCGGGAGCCGCAGGGCACCAACCAGATCTACATCTCCGGCATCAAGGAAGTGAACAAGGTCGACGACTACACCGTCGACGTCGTGCTGTCGGGGCCCGCGCCGATCCTCATGCGCTACATCGTCGACTTCCGCATCATGAGCAAGGCCTGGTCGGAGAAGAACCGCTCCCAGCACATCCAGGACTACGCGAAGAAGGAAGAGAC
>C688J18823_10000767_pt1 | contig 19067 bp, 15 predicted proteins | sample HopSoiMetagenom1_FD_18823 | JGI IMG/M metagenome (IMG submission 18823) | reverse complement strand
CTGCACCTGCTCCTCGAGACAGACGCGTCGGCCGAACGCGACCGCCTCGGCCGATTTCTCCCGTGGCTGGCGACGATTGGCTCAGTGAGTCCGCTCATCGGACTCCTCGGCACGGTCCTCGGCGTCATCGACGCATTCATCGGCATCGCGACGCACGGCTCGGGAAATCTCTCGGCGGTCGCGCCTGGCGTCGCCGAAGCGCTCATTGCGACGGCGGCGGCGCTCGTTGTCGCCATTCCCGCCACCTTCGGGTTCAACATCTTCGCTGGCCGGATTAACCGCTTCGACGGGATGATGGAGAGCTTCGGCACTGCCACTATCGCACTGCTCGTTCGCGAGGGGCAGATCTGATGTCGTGCCGCGTTCACACGCGTTTCGGAGGCGGCGCCTAACGTGCCGAGACGCCGCCGCGATCGCGTGGAGCTCAATGCCGAGATCAACGTCGTCAACCTCATCGACGTGATGCTGCTGCTGCTCGTGATCTTCATGATCACGGCGCCGATGATGCAGGGCGGCGTCGATATCGCCCTGCCGAAAGCGGAAGCGCGCCCGTTGGAGTCGAAGGGCGGTCTCGTCGTGACGGTGACGCGCGCCGGTGAGATTCTCGTCGGCGACACGCGGATGTCGCTCCCGGAGTTTCGCGCCGCGTTCCGCGCGCTCGCCGCGCAGCAGTCGCGGCAGGGCGTCTACTTGCGGGCGGACAGCAACGTCGGCTACGGGCTTGTCGTTCAAGTGCTCGCGGTGATGCGAGCCGCCGGTGTCGGCGATGTCGGACTCGTCACCGAGCCCGAGGACGTCCGCTGATGACCAGCGGGGACGTGGCGGAGCCTGGCCTGCCTAACGGGAAACCGCTGCTGCTCGGTCCTCTCACCGGGTCGCTGCTGCTGCACGTCGTGCTCGTCGCGCTCTTCCTGCTCCTCCGTCCCGGCGAGGCGCCGCCGACGCCACCCGTCTATCGTGTCGATCTTGTGGCCGCACCGGCCGGCGAACGCGCCGCGGGCGTGGTGAAGCCCACGCCTCAAACACCCGCGCCGCAAGCGCCGCCGATACGTCCGAAGACGGCGCCTCACGAGATGCCCGTACCAGATACGAAGCTGCCGAAGCGGGCAGCGACGCCGGACGCGACGCCGACACCGCCCACCGAAGCCAGGCCGGCCACGAAGACGGCCCCAACTGCTGGCGGTGGCGAAGCCGGTGGTCGCGGAACCGACGTTGTGACGGTGAACACAGGCGGGATCGACTTTCCGTACCCAGGGTACCTCGAGAATATCGTCCGTCAGATCGCGCTGCGCTTCAAGCCCTCACAGCGCGGCGCGCTTCGCGCCGAGGTTTTCTTCATCATCAATCGCGACGGCTCCGTGCCCTCCTCCAGCATCCGACTCGTGACGCGATCGGGGGTGTACTCGTTCGACGCTGAAGCGCAGGGTGCCGTCGAATCGGCCGCGAACACTCAATCATTCGGTCCGCTGCCCGCGGGCTTCACCGAAGCGGCGCTGCCCGTGACCTTCCGCTTCGATCCCCGGCTCTATCGTTAGTGGTTTCACATCTTCGAATCGAGATGCGTTTCTTTCTTCCGCTTTCCGTTGCTCTGCTTCTCTGGCTTCCCGGAGGAGGGCTCGTCGCGCAGGACACGACGCACCGCGGCGTCACCATCGGCCTGACGTACGACCCCGCGTCGCGGCCGGGCATTGCGATTCTGCCGATCACCGGGTCAGCGGGCGACTCGATCCGCGCGATCATCCAGCGCGATTTCGACTACAGCGACCGCTTCACCATCGTGCCGCTCGACGCCTCCGATCCGTCCACGTTCCGCGGAAAGACTCCGGGTGCGGATCTGAACTACCCGCTCTTTGCTCGCCTCGGGGCGGCGGCGATCGTCCAGGCGACGGTTGGCGACGGCTCGATCCATGTCGCCCTGCACGACGTGGCGAAGGGCTCCGTGATCAACGTCGTCGACTTTCCACTCGCGGGGAGAGCCAATACGCGCGACTGGCGCATGTCGGTGCACGGCGTGTCGGATGAGGTCGAGCGATGGATCACCGGTCTGAAAGGGATCGCTCAGACGCGCATCGCGTTCGTCGCCGGCCAGCGCATCCATCTCATCGACAGCGATGGCACAGACGACGAGGTCACCTCGGTGACCGGCAGCGCGATGTCCCCATCCTGGAACGCATCGGGGACTCAGCTCGCCTACACGACCTTTGGCACAACGTCGCGCGTCATGGTGCTCGATCTGCGAACGGGCCACTCGCGCGTCCTGCATAACGCGACGCCGTCGCATGCCAATCTCACGCCGGTGTTCTCACCGGATGGGAGCTCGATCGTCTACTCCCACGCCGACGATGAGGGATCGGATCTCTTTCTCGTCACGACGGACGACGCGTCGCCGGCGCGACGAATCTCGGTTGGGCGGGGAACCGACAATGTTCAGCCCTCGTTCAGCCCCGACGGACGGCGGCTCGCGTTCACCTCGGGTCGTGTTGGCCACCCTGAGGTTTATATTATGGACGCGGACGGTACCAACGCCGAGCTCCTCACCTCATTCGATTTCGGTGACAAGAACTATCGCTCCGATCCAGATTGGTCACCTGATGGGCGATTGGTCGCGTTCCAGTCACAATTTGCTGATGGACGGTTCCAGGTGATGACCATCAGCTTGCGGGATCGCAGCACGAAGCTGCTCACGAGCGAGGGCTCGAACGAGCAACCTTCCTGGGCGCCGGATGGACGACATCTGGTCTTCACTTCGACCCGCGGTGGATCGAGGGAGCTTTGGGTTCTCGACACGGAATCCGGGCGATTGCGACAGCTGAGCCGCGCTGCTGGTGCGCAATTGCCCGCCTGGTCATCTCGTCTCGGTTCAAGTGCATCCACAAACGCGGCCAGTCGTCAGTAGAACGGTGCCATCCCCTGGCGCTGCACGTCCCTCCTGCAGTCCAAATCGCACGTCCCACCTCATTTCCAGGAGAGAACCTTCGATGACACGACAACATCATGCGGCGGGTCGCTCGATCTCGATTGGCTTGCTCGCCACCGTGATCGTTCTCGGCGCATGCCACAAGAAGCCGGAGACCGCTCCCGAGCCGGTGGCCACGCCAGCCGCGACCCCCGCGGTGGACAGCGCCGCCATCCGCGATTCGATCGCTCGCGCCCAGGCGGCGCGTGACGCGGCGTTGGCTCGGCAGCGCGCGTACGACGACAGCGTGCGTCGCGCGAATGAAGCGGCTGCCTCGGCCGGTGAGCAGACTGGCCTCCGCAACACCGTGACGGCGGTCATTCACTTCGACTTCGACCGATCGGAGCTGCGCGACGACGCACGCTCGACCCTCGACGCGAAGATTCCGGTGCTGATGGCCAACCCGGATCTCACGATTCGTGTTGCCGGTCATACCGATGAGCGCGGCTCGGTTGAATACAACATTGCACTGGGCCAGCGTCGCGCCGCGGCCGCGAAGCGCTATCTCACGGAGCGCGGCGTGACCGCGAACCGCGTCGAGACGGTGAGCTTCGGTGAGGGACGTCCGGTCAACGAAGGTCACGACGAGGATGCCTGGGGGCAGAACCGGCGCGACGAGTTCGAGATCACGGCCGGTGGCTCGCGTCTCAACAGACCGCGCACATGATGACGTTGCACCTCCGGAACGTTCGAGCGCAGCTGACGCGAGCCATTCGGCGCGCGTCAGCCTCCGTCGTGCTCGCCTCGACCATGACGGGGTGCATGGCAAGCAAAGGGGACGTTCGGGTTCTGCAGGACGAGCTGCGCGCGCTGCGCAGCTCGATCGCGCAGACGGACACGAGCCGGCGCGCGCAGGCCGATACGGCGATGACGCTGATTGCCCGCGCCAACGATTCGCTCCGAGCCTTGAGTACCCGGCTCTCCGCTTTCCAGGCGAACGTCACCGGTGGCATGTACGACATGAACCGGCAGCTCTTGCAGATTCAGGAGCTGAGCGGCCAGAGCCAGCGTCGCTTGCAGGAGCTGCGCGCGTCGATGGAGTCGCGCGCGGAATCGATGTCGGCTCCGGTTCCGACGACTTCGGCAACACCCGATACCACCAGGCCAGCGACTGGCCCGGGCCCGGCGCAGCTCTTCCAGATTGCCTTCGACCAGATGCAGCGTGGTAGCTTTGGAGTTGCACGGTCCGGATTCCAGGAGTTGGTCGACAAGTACCCGACGTTCGACGCTGTCCCGTCCGCGCAACTGTACATCGGGCAGTCATTCGCCGAGGAGAAGAACGTCGCGGCCGCTGATTCAGTCTATCAGCTCGTTGCGGCGAAGTATCCGAAGTCCAAGGCGGCCCCCACGGCGCTCTACAAGTTTTCGCTGTCGCTGATCGCGCAGAAGAAGACGGCGCCGGCCAAAGCGGCGTTGAATCGAATCGTGAAGGATTATCCGAACAGCGATGAAGCGAGCCTGGCGCGCGACCTGCTCCGCACCACGAAGTAGCCTCCGGCCGTCACGGCTCTTTCGAGCCATAGTCGTGTAGTAGCAGGGAATCATGCCGCCGATCCCCAGGTCGCAGTCGGGTGAGATGCCATTCCTCGATCATCTCGAGGAATTGCGTTGGCGCATCATCTACTCGCTTGGCGCGCTGGTGATCGGCATCGCGGTCGGATTCCTGGTCACCTTCAAGCTGGATTTGATCGGCGTGCTCCAGCGCCCGGTCCACCCATATCTGCGTGGCCAAACACTGGTCTTCACGCATCCGGGTGACACGTTTTCCGCCATCCTGCAGATGTCGTTCGTGGTCGGGATCGTGATCGCGCTGCCGGTGATCGGTTACAACGTCTGGGCGTTCCTCTCTCCCGCGCTCTACCGGCACGAGCGCCGGGTCGTCATCCCGGTGCTACTCTCCGCGACGCTGCTGTTCATCGGCGGCGTCGCGCTCGCGTATTTTCTCGTTCTGCCCCTTACCCTCAAGTTCCTCTTCGGCCTCGAAGCGGAGTCGCTGACGCCGATGATCACGGTCTCCGAATACTTCGGATTCGTGACGAGTATGTGCCTCGCATTCGGCGCCGTCTTCGAAGTGCCGATCGTCATCGTCGGGGTGTCTGCGCTGGGCATCGTGTCGCCGCAGGCGTTAGGCAAGTTTCGCCGCTACGCGGTCCTCATCAGTTATGCCGGTGCGGCGATCATCACCCCCGGTGACCTGCTGACGACCACACTCGCACTCGCGGTGCCGCTGTACCTGCTCTATGAGCTGAGCGTCGCGGTATCGTACGTGATCTTCCGGCGAAAGGCTCGTCGCAAGGCAGCGCTGGCCGCCGAGGAGGGCGTGCCGGCGTGAGTAGGTGGTGGCGATATGTCGCGCTGCCGGCGCTCGTCTTGGCGCCATTTGCCGTCGCGAGAGCTCAAGTTCGGCCGCGATTGCCGCGTCCCCAGATTCAGCAGCCGCGCCGCGCCCAAACAGACACGGCCGGTCGGGACACGACTGCCGCGGACAGTGCGATGCGCGCGCGACTCACAATGTCCGCGCCTGACTCGATCATGGAGGCGCTCTCGAGACGTCCGGGCTATACCGTGACGCGCTACGAGGGCGATCGCGTCACCTTCGACGCGCAGAACGACCTCTTCCAGATTCTGGGCATCCAAAGCAAGCGCGCGATCGTGCAGCGGGGCGATTCGCAGACGGTGTACGCCGACACCGGTGTGTTCTTCAATCAGCGGACGAAGGTCGCCACCGCGATCGGCAAGGACATCATCATGCACGACCCGACGAGCGGGCAGGCCGACGTCATCGGTCGTGGGCGGCTCGAGTATTCACTCAGCGAGCGTTCGGCGACGATCAGCAATCCTCGATTCACGGCAAACACTGGCGAGCAGTGGGTGATCAGTGCGCTCAAGGGCAAGGCAATCCTCGGCGACTCGGCCACCGGGAAGACATCCGCGTTCTATGGCTTGGGCGGTGAGCTCACGAGCTGCACCGACTCGGTCCCCGACTACCACTTCAAGTTCAACGAGGTGAAGCGGTCGGGGGCGAACACGCTCGTCGCGCGGCCCGCGGTTCTCTACATCCGCGACATCCCGGTGATGTGGCTGCCCTTCCTATTCTCGGACATGAGACCGGGCAGGCACAGCGGAATACTCACGCCCCGCTTCGGTGTCTCCGACATCATTCGCACGAACTCAGCGTATCGGCGCAACGTCGAGAACCTCGGCTACTTCTGGTCGATCAACGAGTACATGGACGCGTCCGCGTGGCTCGACTGGCGCAGCAGCGCGGGGAGGACGGAGGGCGATCCAGGCTGGACGAAGTTCAGCGGCGAGTGGCGCTACAGCTGGGCCGATCGGTTCCTCAGCGGGAGCCTCGCCTCGTCGTACCTCACGCAGCGCGACGGACGCACCAATCTGGCTATCACGTGGGGCCATAATCAGGCATTCACGAAAGATCGGCGCTTCAGGTCGGATATCAATTACGTGACGAGTACCGCGTTGCAGCGCCAGAACACGTTCAATCCATATCAGGCGCTTGCGACGATCCGGTCGTCGATGAACTACTCGGACAAGATCGGTCCGGCGACGCTGCAGCTGGGGGGATCGCGAAGACAGAATCCAGGGCGGCCGGAGATCGACCAGGATTTTCCACAGGTCTCGATCAACACGGGGCCGCTGGACCTCACGTCCTGGCTGCAGTGGACCCCGAACTTCAGCTACAACGGACAGCAGCAACTGAACATCGATCTGCCGGGTGAGTTCGCGTACCGCTATCAGACAGGGCCCAACGGGGTGCTCGATAGCGTCCGCACGAAGCGAAATCAGTACACAGCGTCGACGACCATCGCCACGCCGTTCAAGATCTTCGGCTATGTACTGGACAACACCTTCAACATCAGCCAGCTGGCATACAATTATCCGCAGCGCATCACGTTGTTTGATGTTCGGACGGGCCAAGCGTTAGGCGACCGTATCGTTCCCAACTTCTACAAGACCGAGATTGACTGGAACCCCAACTTCCAGTTGCCGCCGCTCGCGCGGAACCTCTTCAACATCACACCCGGCGTCAGTCTCTCGAACGTCACGTCGGGGCCGTTCTGGGTGCGCACGAACCTCAGCAACGGTCAGTTCGTGCACCAGGGCAAGCGACCGCAGTTCTCGCTCTCCGCGTCGCCTGTGATCTATGGGCTGTTGCCGGGATTCGGGCCCTTCTCGCGGCTGCGGCACACCCTGCAGCCAACGATCAGCTACAGCTACGCGCCGCGCGCGGACGTCAGCGACGAATACCTGCAGGCACTCGGCCGATCGAGGGCCCACGAGTTCACCGGTCTCCAGACGAACCAACTCTCGTTCGGCTTGAACCAGAACATCGAGGCGAAGGTCCGATCGCCGAAGGACACGAATCCTGACGGGGCCGAGAAGATCAAGCTGCTGTCCCTCACGTTCTCCGGCCTGTCATACGACGTCGATCGGGCTCACGCCGCCCATCAGGCGATACGCGGCCTAACGACGCCCACCTTTCAGTACAGTGTGTCGTCCGACCTCTTGCCGGGCTTCCAGTTCTCGTCGGGCTTCTCGCTCTTCGCGGGGAGTCCGCTGAGCGATACCGCGAGGTTTAGCCCGTATATGGAATCGATGTCGGCGTCGTTGAACCTGGCGCGCGGCAACAATCCGTTCACGGTGCTCTCGCGGCTGTTCGGCCGCGCCGTGGCGAATGACCAGCGGCCGACGGCGTCGCCGACTCCGGACCAGACGGGACAGCGCGACGACCCCTATGTGAAGCAGCTCGCGAATCAGCCCGTTGCGGGGAGCGGCGCGCGCGGCACGCAGTTCGTGCTTCCGCCGTCCGAAGGCTGGAGTACGTCGCTGACCTTCTCCTCGCAGCATACGAGGCCCGTCAGTGGAGGGAACGTCGTCCAGATCGATCCACAGGTCCGCTGCAAAGCCGTGGCAGCGGCCGTCAACAACGATCCGTTTGTCTATCAGAACTGTCTGATTCAGGCGCAGAGCCAGCAATCCACGACCAATGTGACGCCGACGGACCTCGGCATCGCCGGGACGACGATCTACCGCAATCCGCCGGTGACCAGTCTTGGTGGCGACTTCCGCTTTGCCCTCACCGAGAAATGGTCCGCCAGCTGGAACACCCAGTACGACTTCGTGAAGCACGAGTTCGCGCAGCACATCGTGACGCTGCAGCGCGACCTCCACGATTGGCGCGCGGTCTTCGCGTTCACCCAGTCCACGAACGGCAACTTCGCCTTCAACTTCTTCGTCGCGCTCAAGGCAGAGCCGGACCTCAAGTTCGATTACAACAAGGCCACGGTTCGGTCGGGCTCGAGCTTCTGATCTGCCTCACGAGTGCCGTCGTCGCCGAGCGGCAGCACCGTGTCCTCCGCCGGAGACGGGTGCTTCGGCCGCCGCCAGATAAGTGAAGTAATAACTTGCGCTTCGCCGCGGCTATCGTGAGGCGTGTCGCGTGCAAGGGTGTCGCTTCGGATACCACCGGAGCGTCCCATGCGTCTCGATCGTTCGTTCCTCCTCGTCCTCGCGTCCGTCATTCCCCTCGCAGCGTGTGACATCACCGATGCCACGGGAATCGATCCCAATGCGCCGACGAATCTCAGCTACCAGCTCATACCGAGTGGTAATCCCAGTGCGCCGCTCGGAGTCATCCTGAGCTGGGACGCGCCGTCGAGCGGACGCGCCATCGCTTTCGACGTCTTCGGCCGTGCTTCATCCAGCAGCGATTGGCAGCTGCGCGCCACGACGACGTCGCCGTCGTTTCACGATCTCTATACCGAGCTGCAGTACTACATCGTCGCCAACGACGCCGACGGCAATCCGCTCGGCGAGACGCCCGTCATCACGATCGATATGCGGAGCGAGCTGCCCGCGCCACTGGATCTTCACTCGATCTCGTTGAACGGAGCGATCCAGCTAGCGTGGTCGAGCAACGCGCTCGAGGCGAACCGCGGCGCGTTCGACTACTACCGGGTCTATTCCGGCGTGTACGACGCTGGCCACAGCAGTTGCCTGTCGTGGAACCTCGAGGGCTCGACCGTCTCGGACGCATTTCTTGCGGCGAATCTGCCGAACGGGGTGAGTCGGTGCTTCGCCGTGAGCGCGGTGAGCCGCGACGGCCACGAGAGCGCGTGGAGCGCGGCCACGCACGACACTCCGCGCTATGACGCGCGCAACGTGCTCGTCTACTCGCGCGACGCTCGCGCCGACAGCAGCGGCTTCCTCTTTTACGACGAAAGCGCGCATGCGTATGGTGCCGTCGCCTCGGCGTCGCGAACGGGATTGGACTTCACCATCGAGCGCCACAGTGATGGCACGCTCTGGATCAATCCCGCGCGCACAGACGTTCTGATGGCGACGTATGGCACCGCCCCTGTTCCGGATCTGACATCCATCGATGCGGCGGTGCCAAGTGCGCTGTCCAGCGTCACGATCGAAGCGGTGCCGGGCTATGGTTACGTCCTCAGCACCAGAAAGAGCGACGGCGTGCACTACGGCGCGCTGCGGGTTGCATACGTGGCTCAGAACTATGTCGTGTTCGACTGGTCCTATCAGAGCGGGACTGGAAACGTAGAGCTCTCGCGAGTACCAGTGATGCCGTAAGCTTGGACGCAGTGGTTCCGGAAGAATGGTAAGGATTCAAGGGCTGCGGCTGCGCCGCAGCCCTTGAATCGCTTCTGTGCCCCGACGACATTCACGCCATGTCGTCTGTGGTGATCGACGGAAGCTCGCTACGCATCGAGGACGTGTTCGCGGTCGCGGCCGGTGAGGCGACCGTGAAGCTGGCGCCCCTGGCGCGCGACCGTGCCCGCGCAACGCGGCGCATCGTGGACGATCTCGTCCAACGAAACACCGTCGCGTATGGCGTGACCACGGGCTTCGGCAAGCTCTCCGAGATCGCGATTCCGATCGACCGCCTCGCCGAGCTGCAGGTGAACCTCGTTCGGAGTCATGCCGCTGGAGTCGGACCGCTCCTGCCAGACCGCGAGGTACGCGCGATGATGCTCCTCCGTGCCAATGTCATCGCGAAGGGCTACTCCGGTGCGCGTCCCGATCTCGCCGAGCTGCTGATCGCGATGCTGAACGCCCGGCTGCACCCGCCCATCCCGGAGCAGGGAAGTGTCGGCGCAAGCGGGGATCTCGCCCCACTCGCGCATCTCGCCCTCGCGCTGATCGGGGAGGGCTCACTCGCGCATGAGGGACGTGTCGGTCCAGCTCGGGAGATGCTGGCCGCCTGTGGTCTGGCGCCCCTGACGTTAGGCCCCAAGGAAGGGCTGACGCTCATCAACGGCACGCAGTCGCATACCGCCATCGCCGCGCTCGCAATCGTCGAATGTCATCGACTCTGGAGGATTGCGCATCTCGCTGGCGCGATGTCCCTCGAGGCGCTGCTCGGCACGCCGGTCGCGTTCGACGAGCGCATTCAGGAGGTGCGCGGGCAGCTCGGGCAGGCGGCATCGGCTGCTCTCCTGCGCGAGCTGCTGTCGGAGAGCGAGATCCGCGAGTCACATCGGTATGGCGATCCGCGCGTGCAGGACGCGTACTGTCTCCGCTGCATGCCACAGGTGCACGGTCCCGTGCTCGACGCCCTCGACTTCGCTTCGTCGATCGTTGGACGCGAGCTGAATGCCGCGACGGACAACCCGCTCGTCTTCGACTCCGGCGAGCTGTTGAGTGGAGGAAATTTCCACGGTCAGTCCGTGGCGATGGTCCTCGATTTTCTCGCCATCGCCATGACGAATCTCGCGACGATCTCGGAGCGGCGTACGGATCGCCTCGTGCACCCCGACCTGAATCAGGGGCTGCCGCCATTTCTCACATCCGATGCCGGGGTGAACTCCGGCTTCATGATGGCGCAGGTGACCGCAGCGGCCCTAACGAGCGAGTGCAAGGTCCTCTCGCATCCGGCAAGCGTCGACACCATTCCAACGGACGGCAACAAGGAAGACGTGGTGCCGATGGCGATGGGCGCGGCCACAAAGCTGCGACGCGTCGTGCGGAACGTGCGCTATGTCCTCGCTATCGAGCTGCTCTGCGCCGCGCAGGGAGTCGATTACCGCCTGCCGCTCAGGCCTGGGCGCGGTGTAGCGCGTGGGCACGCCGCGGTGCGTCGCCTCGTGCCGGCATTGACCCGTGACCGCGTGCTCTCGCCGGACATCGAGCTGCTCGCCGCCGCGATCGAACGCGGCGAGATCACATGAGAGAATCATCATGACCTCGAGCACGATGGTATCGCGCGATCGCGACGCCGGCGCGCGTGTCGTGCGCGCGCCGCGCGGTACGACGCTCAGCTGCAAAGGTTGGCAGCAGGAAGCCGCGCTGCGGATGTTGATGAACAATCTCGATCCGGACGTCGCCGAGCGGCCGCAGGATCTTGTCGTCTACGGCGGTACGGGTCGAGCCGCGCGCAGCTGGCCGGCCTTCGACGCCATCGTTCGAACCCTGCGCACGCTCGATCACGACGAGACGCTGCTCGTACAGAGCGGAAAGCCGGTCGGGGTGTTTCGTACGCACGCGTCGGCTCCGCGCGTGCTCATCGCCAACAGCAACCTCGTGGGCCGCTGGGCAACTTGGGACCATTTCCGGGAGCTCGAACGTGCTGGCCTGATGATGTATGGCCAGATGACGGCGGGCTCGTGGATCTACATCGGCTCGCAAGGCATCCTGCAGGGCACGTACGAGACATTCGGCGCGGTCGCTCGGGAACACTTCGGTGGCACTCTTGCCGGTCGCTTCGTGCTCACCGCGGGGCTTGGCGGCATGGGCGGCGCGCAGCCGCTCGCTGCCACGCTGAACGGCGCGGCCTTGCTCGGCATCGACGTCGACGAAGCGCGGATCGACAAGCGGCTGGCGACCGGATACTGCGATCGGAAGACGCACGATCTCGACGAGGCGCTCGTATGGATTCGCGAGGCCACGGCGGCGCGCCGCGCACTTTCGGTCGGCCTCGTCGGCAATGCCGCGGACATCCTGCCGGCGCTCGCGCGTCGTGGCGTCACTCCGGACGTGCTCACGGATCAGACGAGCGCGCACGACACGTTGAACGGCTACGTCCCGACGGGCCTAACGATCGAGGCCGCCGCCGAGCTGCGCCGACGAGATGCCTCGGCGTACGTGGCGCGAGCGATCGCGTCGATCTCCGAGCACGTGCGCGCGATGCTGGAGATGCAGCGCCGCGGCGCGATCGCCTTCGACTACGGCAACAACATCCGCACCGTGGCGCATGACGCCGGCGTGAAGGACGCGTTCGCGATTCCCGGGTTCGTGCCCGAGTACATCCGGCCTCTCTTCTGTGAGGGCAAGGGACCATTTCGTTGGGTCGCGCTGTCGGGCGATGAACGCGACCTCGCGCGCACCGACGAGCTGGTCCTGGAGCTCTTCCCTAACGATGCGCACCTCCGACGCTGGATCGAGCTCGCGCGCGAGAAGGTCCACTTCCAGGGACTTCCCGCACGCATCTGCTGGCTCGGCCAGGGCGATCGAGCACGCTTCGGCGTTGCGCTCAATGATCTCGTCGCGCGTGCGGAGTTGTCTGCGCCCATCGTGATCGGTCGCGACCACCTCGACACGGGGAGCGTCGCGTCGCCGTTCCGCGAGACGGAGGCGATGAAGGACGGCACCGATGCCGTCGCCGACTGGCCCATCCTCAATGCGCTTCTCAACACCGCGAGCGGCGCGTCCTGGGTTTCGTTTCACCACGGCGGCGGCGTCGGGATCGGGAACTCGCTGCACGCTGGCCAGGTCATCGTCGCCGACGGCACGCCGGAGATGCGCGTGAGACTCGAGCGCGTGTTGACGAACGATCCTGGCATCGGTGTCGCGCGCCACGCCGACGCGGGCTACGCCGAAGCGCGCGAGACGGCGCGGCGTCACGGCATTCGGCTGCCGATGGACGAGTAGCCGTGCTATCGGCGCGGTTCAAACCATATCACGTCGCTCTCTTCCTTGCGAAGTACGGTTGGTTGACGCTCCGGCGCCGCCCCGTTCTCGTGCACTTCGAAGTCACGCTGCGCTGCAACGCACGCTGCTCATTCTGCGACTACTGGCGCACCGATCCAAAGACGCGCAGCTCCGAGTTGGCGAGCTTCGCCGACGCGGCGCGATTCTTCAATCCAATGCTCGTGACCTTCACGGGCGGTGAGCCGCTGCTCCGCTCCGATCTCGAAGAGCTCGTTGGTGCAGTCGCCGGCGCGATTCGTCTCAAGTACATCATGCTGATAACCCACGGCGCGATGCTCACGCCCGAGCGGGCACTCTCGCTGTGGCGTGCCGGCGTGAATCAATTCAACGTGTCCCTCGACTACATCGATGGGCGTCACGACCGCGCTCGCGGCATTCCGGGGCTCACGGCGAAGCTCTTCGACACGCTGCCGCGACTGCGCGCGCTCGGCATCGACAACGTCCGGTTCAACACCGTGATCCGGAATGACAACCTCGATCAGATCGAACCCATCGTCCAGCGCGCGGCGGAGCTCGGATTCGGCGTCAATCTCAGCGTCTACACCGATTCCAAGAACGGCAACCGGCAGTTCCTCCTCGGTTCCGACGAGATGGCGTCGCTGAATGCGCTCGTGTCGCGGCTGCTCGCCTTCAAGCGCCGTCGCCGCGGGGTGATCACCAACTCCGATTACTATCTCGAGCAACTGCCTCGTTATGCGCGCGGCGAGATGCGTGAGCCGTGCCGCTCCGGCATTCGCACTATTCATCTCGATCCGACCGGGCGCGTGAAGCGCTGCCCCGATTTCCCGACGGATTTTCACTGGAAGGATTTTCGCGCCTACCAGCCGATCGACTGCAACGCCTGCTACTATGCCTGCCGAGGTGAGGCGCAGGCACCGCTCCGCCTCTCCAGGGTTCGTGACGTGATGGGCACGACGGGAGCGCGGTAGCGAGCGGATGCCACGGCTCATCTTCGTCAACGCGTCCGAAGTCGTCACCTGTGCCGGACCTGGGCGCGCACGGCGCGGCCCTGAGATGAGCAAACTGGAATCCCTGACCGATGTCGCGGTCGTCACGGACGGTGAAACGATCGCCGCCGTCGGTCCCGAACGGTCGCTTCGCTCCGAGTATCGGGATGCGGCCGAGATCGACTGCCGGCGCGGTGTTCTGACTCCCGGTCTCGTCGACTCACACACTCACGCCATTTTCGGTCGTGTTCGGGCAAACGAACAGGAGATGCGCGCGGCGGGACTGGACTACATGCAGATCGCCGCGCGCGGCGGCGGCATCCACTCCTCCGTCCGCGATTTACGGACGCGAAGCGAGGGCGAGCTCTTCGACCTCGCTCGGGGGCGTCTGCAGCGATTGGCCTCGTACGGCATCACGACCGTCGAGGTGAAGTCGGGCTACGGCCTCACCGTCGAGGACGAGCTCAAGACACTGCGCGTGATCGCTCAACTGCGCCGCGAGCTCACGATGCGGATCGTGCCGACTTTCCTCGGCGCGCATGAGATTCCGCTCGAGCACCGCGGATCGCTGGCGCAGCGGAACGCCTACGTCGACCTTCTCGTCCACGAGCTGATCCCGCGCGTCGCCGCGGAGGGACTGGCGCGATTCGCGGACGTCTTTTGTGAGACGGGCGTCTACACGGTGCCGGAGAGCCGCCGAATTCTTCTCGCCGCCAGGCAGCACAATCTCCTGCTCAAGCTCCACGCCGACGAGCTGACCTCCTGTGGCGGCGCCGAGCTGGCCGCGGAAGTCGGCGCCACGTCAGCCGACCACCTCGGCGCCATCTCGGAGGCGGGGATTCAGGCCCTTGCGTCCGGACCCACCGTCGCCACGCTGTTGCCGGGAACGATGCTGTTCCTCGGGAAACAGACCCGGGCGCCCGCGCGACAGCTCATCGAAGCTGGCGTGCCGGTCGCGCTCGCGACGGACTTTAACCCTGGCACGTCGCCGACTCCGAACCTCCCGCTGATCCTCACGCTTGGGGTGAGCCAGCTCCGGTTGTCGGTGAGTGAAGCCGTCATGGCGGCCACCGTCAACGGTGCGGCGGCACTGGCGCTCGCCGACTCGATTGGGCAGCTCGCGCCGGGCTTTTCCGCCGATCTCGCGCTCTTCGAGATAGGCACTGTGGGAGAGTTGCCCTACTGGTATGGCGATCGTCGCTGCCTGGGGACATGGGTGCGCGGCAAAAGTTGTCACCCGAGTCACTTACAAGTAAGTTAACCCGTCCGATTCCTACCTTGTCGCGGAACTCCGTTCCGTCACGGAGCTCGCCAGGACGCTGATGTCGAACGTCGCTAAGCTGAAGAAAAAAGCGGCCGATTTCGAGCTCAAGAAGGATTTCGCCAAGGCGCTCGCCGTCTACGTCGAGATTCTCGACAACTTCGATCAATACGCGGCCGAGCTCGACGTCTCGCTCTTCAATCGCGTCGGCGATCTGATGATGCGGCAGGGGAATGTCGCAGACGCCGTCGACTACTACGAGCGCGCCGTGGTGCGCTACGTGGACGGCGGTTTCTACAACAACGCGATCGCGCTCTGCAACAAGATCCTGCGCCACTCCCCTGGTCGCGCATCGGTTTACTATACGCTGGGCAAGATCAGCGCGCACAAGGGCTTCACGACCGACGCCAAGCAGAATTTCCTCGAGTACGCCGACCGGATGCAGAAGGCCGGGAATCTCGACGAAGCATTCCGCTCGCTCAAGGAGTTCGCCGACCTCTGTCCGGGACAGGACGACATTCGGCTCATGCTCGCCGACCAGCTCTCGAAGCTCGGTCGAAAGGAGGAGGCGCTCGAGCAGCTGCAGACGCTCTGGGCTCGCTATCAGGCCGAAGGGAAGGACGACGACGCGCAGGCGGTAGTCGGACGAATGAAAGCGATCGATCCCGCCGCGGAGCCGCGTGCGACACAGGGCTCGCGCTCGAATCGCGGCGGGGATCTCGTCTTCCTCGACCTGGGGGATGCGCCACCAGCACGGCCTGCGCGACCGGCGGCACCATCCAGCGCGCCTCCGCTGAAGCACCCGCCCCCGCGCGCCGCGGCACCCTCTGCCGTCGCAGACCTGCCGCTGCTCGACCCTGGCACCGAAGAGGTGCAGCAGAAGCCAGCTCCGCGCTCTGCTCCTCCAGCACCGGAGCCACAGGCAGCGCCGCTGGTCGGCTTCGAGCGAACGACGCTCGACGATCAGACCGGGTCCGCTGACTTCACCGGATCGCTCGACATCGAGCCGACGGCGTTCGAGGAGAAGCCACCGCCACCACAGCCCTCGATCATCGAGCCCGAGGCCAGCTCGACGCTGCTTCCGGAACATGATCTGCTCGAGGGCGAGCCGACAGACGAGCAGGCACCGCCTCAGGAATTCGAGCCCCCGCCTCTCGAAGAAGTTCCCATGGCGGCGGACGACGCGCCGTACGAATTGAGCACGGGCGATCCGTTCGGGCTCAATGTCTCGCACGAATCGTCGACGATGGGTGTCGATATGGCGCCCGACGAGAACGCCGCGTCTGAAGGCAGCTTCTGGCAGCAGCAGGCAACCGATTTCGGCTCCAGCCTCGGAGACGGCGGTGACATTCCGCCGCTCCTGCGCTCGGATGCCATTGGTTTCGACGATCCGCTGACGTCCAACGACGGCACGCCCAGTCTCGACAGCACCCCGTCGCTCCTCGATTTCGATCCGTCGATCGGCATCGAGGACCTTCCGCCCATTCCGCAGGGCCCGGCCTCGCTCCGCCAGAAGACGATCTCCGCCGAGCGATCTGTCGAGACGCTTCACGCGAGCGTCGAAGCAGATCCGGAGAACTGGTCGCTCCGCCGCGAGTTGGCGGAGAAGATGCTCGAGTCGGGCGATCGCGAGGGCGGCATCCGCGAGCTCGAGGGAGCCATGATGGGCGCCGAGCGCGCGAATGAGCTTGATCTCGCGTCCTCGCTTGCCGAGGAGATTGCCCGGCTGGCGCCGGAGACGGTTCGGTTCCATCAGAAGCGCGTCGAGTACGCATTCCGCACCAACGACAAGCTGCGTCTCATCGAGGCGTACCTGGCTCTCGCCGGCGCCTTGTTGAACGCGCAGCAGGCAGAGAAGGCGCGTGCCGTGTATCAGCGCGTGCTCGATCTCGCGCCGGATGACATTCGGGCCCAGGCGGCACTCGAGTCGATCCAGGTCGAGCCGCCCGCGCCAGAAGCGCCGCCACCTGCGCGGAAGCCCGCCGGTCGGGGCGGACCAACACCGTCACCGGTGCGCACACGCAGTGCCGATCCAGAGCCGTCGCCGGGCGAGGGCGGATTCGTCAACCTCGGCGAGCTGCTTCGCGGTGATGATTCGCCGAAGAGCACGCGGATGATCGTCAACGAGGAGGAGCCCTCGGGCGACGAAGAGGCGGACTTCGCCGACATGCTCAAGAAGTTCAAGCAGGGCATCGCGGAGAACGTCGCGCAGGAGGACTACCAGAGTCACTACGATCTCGGTGTCGCCTTCAAGGAGATGGGTCTCGTCGACGAAGCCGTCGCGGAGTTTCAGAAGGCGCTCAAAGCTCCCTCCAATCGGCTGCCGACGTACGAGGCGCTCGGCCAGTGCTTCATCGAGAAGGAGCAGTATGCCATCGCCTCCACCGTGCTGGCGCGCGCTCTCGGTGAGGGTCGTTACAGCGACGAGGAGATGATCGGGGTACTGTATCTTCTTGGTCGCGCGGCGCAGGCCCTCAATCACTCCGAGGACGCTCTCGGTTATTATCAACGAGTGTTCGTTGTCGACATCGAATTCCGGGACGTCGTGGACCGAATAGCGGAAGTGGAGCGAGTAGCTCGATGAGTACGGCGGCGCGTCAACGTACGCCCGCAACGGATGCCCTGCGCGCGATTCAAGCGCCCGTTCGTGATCGGCTGGAGCTCGTCGTGCACGAGATGCACACGATCGTGAGCTCCGATCTGCCGATGATCGAGCAGGTCAGTGCGCACCTACTGCGCATGCGCGGCAAGATGTTCCGGCCTACCCTCACCCTGCTCGCGAGCGCGGTCGAGGGCCAGCCCGACCAGCGCGCGATCCAGCTCGCCGCAGTGGTGGAGCTGATGCACCTCGCGACGCTCGTCCACGACGATTCGGTCGATCACTCTGTACTGCGCCGAGGGCTGCCGACGGTGAATTCTCTCTTCAGTCACCAGGTATCGGTGATCATGGGAGACTTCCTCTACACGCGCGCCCATCGCGCGCTCGTCGAAGTCGGCGATCTCGAGTTCCTGCGGATCCTCACTACCGTCGCGAACGAGCTCACCATCGGCGAGATGCGTCAGCTCGGCGCGCTCGACGGCGTCGAGTTCTCCGAGGACGATTACTTCGCGCTGATCCGGGCGAAGACGGCGGTCCTTGTCTCCGCAGCCTGCGAGACCGGCGCCCTGTGCGGCGCACCGCTATACCGTTCCAACCTCAAGCGCTACGGCGAGCTTCTGGGCATGTCGTTCCAGATAGCCGACGACATTCTCGATTACACCTCGGACTCGACGGTGACCGGCAAGCCCTCGGGCCTCGATCTACGCGAGCACAAGGTGACACTGCCGTTGATCCTCGCTCGGCCCCAACTCACTCCTGCGAGCCGCCGACGTGTCGACGAGCTGTTCGCCACTGAGAACCCCGATGAGCGTCTCATCAACGACGTGGTCGCGATCGTCGCGGACGCCGGGGGCATCGACCGGGCGCGTCAGCGCGGCGAGCAGCTCGCGCAGGAAGCAGAAGACGTTCTCGAGCCACTTCCCGATAGTCCAGTCCGGTCGGCGCTGACGGATGCCATCTCTTACGTCATGGATCGGCGGTCCTAAATGATTGGTCCTCCTCGTGGATCCTCCAAGCACCGACCGGGGTTTCATGCCCTGGTGCTCTGTATCGGGTTCGTGGTCGGCGGTACGTTTACTCAGGTCGCCCGGAGATTTCTGCCCGCGGGAGCCGTCAAGGAATTTTTGACGACCGGTGTGACTCCAGAACTTGGGCCATTGCACATCGACCTCGTGATCCTCAAGTTCGCTATAGGGCCAATCGCGCTCGATGTGTCCCTGTTGAGTCTCGTCGGTGTCCTGATCGCCTACTTGATCGCGCGTTCGCTCTTTTAGGAGAAGATATGAATTTCGGAAACTTTGGATTCACCGAGATGCTGATGCTCCTGGTGATCGTGCTCGT
>C688J18823_10000766_pt1 | contig 19087 bp, 16 predicted proteins | sample HopSoiMetagenom1_FD_18823 | JGI IMG/M metagenome (IMG submission 18823) | reverse complement strand
GCTGAGATATGCATCGCCGAAACCAGCACCATTCCTTCGGTGATTCCGGCATCGGCGCGGCACTTCTCGACTTCATCGGTGATATCGATGATTTCCTGGCGCTTCTTCGTGTTGAACGTAAGGTACGAAGTGTGACTCTTCACATCACTCCGTTTACGCTAGAACCTGATCCCGAAGTTGAGCGGATAGACTCCTCTCCCCATTTGGTAAACGTCGAATGCGTGCAGCGCCTGCTCGACGAAGAACTCGTGGGACGCGAAACGCGCCTTGATACCCAGTCCACCGTTGATGCCGAGTGACACCTGGCTACGATCGTAAATCGTATTGAGGTTCGACGTAAGCACAAAACCGTTTACAGGCTGGCTGGTGGCTCTCGTCCAGTAAAACCCTAAACCGCCCTGTACATAAGGCGTGAACCTCGACACATGAAACAGGTCGAGCGACCCACCGCCTGTCAGACCGGCGTAAGTGTAGCCAATTTTGTTCCAGCACTGATCGCAAGGCTCAGTAAAAGCGATCTGTTGTCGCGGAGCGTCTGCACCGAGCATGAGCGATATCTGGCGACTGAATCGACTGCCAGGAGATTGCCAGCTACGAGTCAGGTTGGCGACGAAACGTGCGGCTACTCCTGGGTCGTTGGTATTGAGATTCAGATGCGTGGGATCAATCCCCACTGACAGCGACCACTTTGATGGCTGCTCTTTTGGAGCTGTCTGGGCCAATGCCGTCGCGAAAGGCAGCAGCAACACGAGAGTGATGATCGAAGCTCTACTCGAGTATTTCACAGGCTCCTCCAGTGAAACTGTTTCAGGTTATCAGACAATTGGGGATTTCTGCCCTAGAACCTGATCCCAAAGTTGAGGGGATAGACGGCCCTATCCAGTGGAATGGCGTTGACAGCGTGTAGCATCTGCTCGACGAAGAATTCGTGGGATCCTAAACGGGCCTTGATTCCCAATCCGGCATTAACGCCGAAAGAAAATTCATTTTGCTTGAAAGCCCGAGCCCCAGGGCGAGAGGGATCGGTAAGTGTGCCCCAGCGTCGGTCGTAGTAAATACCCGCACCACCCTGGACGTACGGCGTAAACCGGAATACGTGAAACAGGTCGATCGCCCCGCCTCCTGTCAGTCCGGCGAAGTTTCGTCCGAGACTGGTGGAGCATCCCTGACAAAACAGCGAGTTGATTGACTCCACGCCGCGCGGAGCGTCCGCTCCTGCCATCAGAGAAATGTGACGGCTGAACCTGCTGCCAGGCGCCTGCCAGATCCTCGTCAGGGTAACGGCAAAGCGCGCGTCGACCCCGGGATCGCGCGTTCTCAGATCCATTGACGGTTGCGCCCCCAGGGACAACGACCATTTCGGCGGCTCCTCTTTCTGGGCAGTCTGCGCCACACTCGTCGCAAGAGGCAGTAGCAGGGCGACAGATACCAGCCAAGCTTTACCTGAGTAACTCATAGGCTCCTCCGTGAAACTGTGTCCAGAGTATCAGATCATTGGGGATTTCTGAATTGGACATCAGTTCAGGCTGACGAGTTGCCTTGGGGTTTACCCGGTAAGTTTGATCCTACGCGGGTTGCTTCTGCTTGGCGAGCTTCGCGTGCCATGAATCCTTCAGGTCAAGCTCGAAGCGCGCGCGCCATTCGGCGAGCGAGGTGACGGTCGTATCGAACACTCGGGTTTGTGGGCCGATTTCTCCCCTTGCTCCGAGCTCGGTGAACCTTTCACGGTCGACAGACTGGGTCGCACCGCTGGAGTCCTTGTAGAAGATCAGGCCGCTCGTCACCATACTCGCGCCAAGTTTTGACTCGAGCGATTTAAGCGCGCGAAAGAGTCCGTCGATCGAGCAACCGGATGCGCCCGCCGTCGATTGATCGACGGCAATCGTGAGAAATCGTCCCGCGCGCCAATCACGCCCAACCGTCAGCTCGGCGCCGTGTGCCTTCCACTGCTGCAGAAACGGATCGACCGTAGACATCAGGGTCTTCGTCTGATCCGCATCGAGCGTTGTGTCGCTCCCAAAGACCCAGACGCGCGAGTGATCTGGAAGGTCCTCGAATTCAACTACCGACATAAAGTTACGCCCATCCTTCTTTCCTCTGCGTTGATTATCACGACTTGGGGAGAACAGGCCTGCGATCACCTCGAACACGTCGCCCAGCAGCTCGAGCCACCACATCCCTTATAGGCAATACTGGTTCGCAACAAACCAGCATTTCGTGTAGAGCGACGTCTTAAAGAAGTCTAGCAGCATCTGACCCACCTTCGTCTCTCCGGCCTGCGAAGGATGCTGGCCGTCCTCCTCGAAGTCCGTCCGCTGCCACACCAGACCATCACTCCTCGGCGTCATCCCGTCCGCCCAGATGTACGGGCCCCACAACATGACTGGCGCCAGCTTCTTCGCAATGCTCAGCGAGCCCGTCTGCGGATTCACCGGACGACCCCGCATCTCGTTTATCTGGGACTCGATCGCCCACTTAACCGAGAATCCCTCCTCGTATGCGTAGGGCTCCGGATTCCACCCCGTATTCGCATAGCCGCCGTAGCTTCGGCTAGTCAGAAAAACGAGCTGCAGATACGGATACCGAACCCTGAGCGAGCGCACAATCGCGCCGAGATTGGCGAGAAAAGCGTACGCATCGGCGCTGTCGGCCGGTAGCGACATATCCGGATGTGGATCCGCGACATTGAGCCACACTACCTCAACTTGGTTCTCGCTCAGACCGAGCGGAGCCAGGCGCACGTTCTTGATGCGTTCGTACGCCGGTGATTTCGGTGACGTCCACGCCGGCGCGTCCTGACCGTTGGCGGCGCCGTTCACTATCACCAGAGAATTTCTATTGACTGTCGGGTCCAGGGCGGCGCGCCCCATGAATGACCACGACGTGCACGGCGGTCCCGATCCTTTCGAGCACCATTCCTCGGTGGTGTTGCCCATTCCGATCGACAACAGCACGTATTTGCCGAAAGGACTCTCGTCTCCATTCACGTCGAGCGGCCTGATCGTGTTGCGACGGGCGCGTGCCGCGGAGTCCTGATCTGGTGGCGGAACGTTGCTGCCGGCGGGATACAGCCCGCCCTGATTTTTGTAGTATGTGCGTGTCGCCAGGTCGGTGATAGGAATCCGCACGGTATCCGTTGGCGGCAGGATCACGACAGGTTTTGGTGAGGAAGCTGGCGGCGGAGCGGCGCACGCGAATACTGCGGCAAGTGCGCCTAGCTGAATCCTGACCCTCAAGCTACTCTCGATGTCCTCGAGCTCTGTGTCGCGCCGTCGTAAATGTCTTCCCGCGTGAGCGGAATGTTCGACTTGCCGTTCGCGTCGGGCTTGGCCAGCAACGTCTGAACGATGTTGATCGCAGCCCTCGTGAACGCGTTCGCCGACGCTGCCATGTAAAGTCTCCACACGCGATAGGTGTGATCGCCAACGAGTTCCTGCGCTTCGGCGCTCTTCGTCTCCAGCGACTTCACCCAGTGCCGGAGCGTCATCGCGTAATGCTCGCGCAAGCTCTCCACGTCGCGCACCTCGAAACCGGTCGCCTCCGCGGCGGCAATGACATCGTCGGTGGCGGTGAGCTTGCCATCGGGGAAGACGTATGTGTCGATGAATGCGTCGGCTCTCCAGAATTTCCTGAAGATCTTTTCACCTCTCGATCGTGGACGAGCCTCGCCGAGGCTCACGATCCCGTGATTGAGAAACAGGCCGCCCGGTTTGAGTGCGCGATAGGCGGACTCGAAGTACACCGGCAGATGAGTCAAGCCGACGTGCTCGACCATGCCCACGCTGGCAATTTTGTCGTAGCTGTCGCTTTGGGTGAGTGTACGATAGTCTCGTATTTCCGCTCGGCAGCGCTTGGAAAGTCCGGCTGATGCGATGCGCTCTCGAGCCAGGGCCGCCTGGTTGTCGCTGAGAGTTATGCCGGTTGCATCCACGCCGTAGTGCTCGGCGGCGTGCATGATCAGGCCGCCCCATCCACAGCCGATATCCAGAAAACGCTCGCCGGGTTTGAGCCTGAGCTTTCTGCAAATCAGATCGAGCTTTGCTTCCTGTGCGGCCTCGAGAGTTTCGTCCGGGGTGCGGAAGTAAGCGCACGAATAAACCATCCGCCGGTCCAGCCAGAGCTGATAGAACTTGTTCCCGACGTCGTAATGAAATTGAACGGCGGCCGCGTCGCGTACTGGAGCATGCCTCGGACCGAGCTTGCGTGCGCGCTCAGGAAATCGGGCGTCGGCGAGATCGTCATCGGCCTTCCCGGGAAGCCGCATTACCAGACCGACGAGGCGCGCGATTTTTATCGGCGAGTGCAGGCGGTCGCCAATCATGTCCGGAATGTTCGCCGCTGCTTCCATGCTGCCTTCTATCTCGACATCGCCGCTCAGGTACGATTCGGCAATCGCCAGCTCGTTCGGCGGAAGTAGCATTCTCCGCAGCGCGGCCGGCCGATTAAGCACCATGGTGAATGGCGGGCGCGGATTGTTGCCGTGATCGACCGAGCCATCCCAGAATTTCAAATCAAACGAGCGTTCCTCGGGCTGGCCGAAGATCGCGGCCAGCACATCGCGGCATCGCGTGAGCGCGCCTTCATAGGAGCGCGATTCGGAATTCGCGAGCTCCGCGGGAACCGTCGACATGATCATCAATCCGAGCTGGTGCAGCAACTAGTTCTTCCCTCCTGAACGTGGTACCGGAGTTTGTGTGTCCACCAATCTCCACATGTACCATGATCCGACGGTTCTGTAAGGTGCCCACTTGGCGCCAATCTTCTTGACTCTGTCCGGCGTTGGCAGCTTCCGCAAACGATACGCACGCTGAATGCCTTTCTGCACGCCGAGGTCAAGATCGGGCAGAATATCCGGCCTGCCGAGTCGAAACATGAGGAACATCTGGGCGGTCCATCTGCCGATGCCTTTTACCTGAGTGAGTGCGGTGATTACCTCCTCGTCGGTCAGCTCGTGCAGCGTCTCTATAGAGAGCTCACCTGAAGTGACTCGCGCGCCAAGATCCTTGAGATATGCAGACTTCTGCCTGGACAGTCCGACAGCGCGCAGTTTTTCGTCGGATGTGATGGCCAGCTCCGACGGAAGCGGCGCGCGGCCACCGTACAATCCCTGAAAGCGGCCGTGAATCGTACCGGCAGCTTTGCCGGACAGCTGCTGAAAGACGATGGAGCGGCAGACGGCGTCGAAATGTGTGCCGGTGCTGGCCTCCCAACCTTTATATGCACCGAGCTTGTCGATCACCTGACCAAGAACCGGGTCGACCTTTTTCAGATGCGCTACAGCTTTCCGACCGAAGGAGCTAGAACCAGCAGATTTCATTCTTGCCTGTGAGCGGTAGTGGCTCGCGATTCAAGCGGAGCTCGATCAGAGTCGTAGTGAACGGATAAAAGAATTTTATCCCGGTATCCGCCGGTAGGGAGGATATGTTGAGCGTGGCGTCCCACTTCGGCTCACGATTGAGCGCTGGTGCGTCGGGTAGTTTCTCGCTGCCGTAACCCTGGTACCCAACCAGCGACGAGCCCGATGATGCGATGACACGCACCCAGAGGTTGGGCAGCTTCTTGTAATCGAGGTCCGCCAGCTTCACATGAAAGCAGCGTAAGCTCGGGTCGCCTTTGTAGGTGTGCACATCGAGGTCGAACTGATGGATGCCGGTGTCTCCCGGCGCGCCGGTGCCGCGTCTGAAAAGCTGGATGTTGTAATCCGTGATTGGATCGCCCCGCTCATCGAGCGCGCGCACCACGAATTGCTGCCACTCGTCGATCTTCGCGCGCGCCTTCTGGCTTCGCCTGGTCGCATCGTCGATCCACTTGGTGAAGGTCGGCTCGCTCGACACCTGAAGCGCGGTGTCCACCAGATCGACGAGATCATCGCCCGGATCAGTCAGTATTGTCCCGTGGTTTTTGCCGTCGATCGAGATGAGCGGAATGTCGACGTTCTTCCAGTCGGCCACCGAGATGCGATTCTGGGATCCTTCTCGGGCGGGATCACGCGTGAGATCGAGAATGATTTTCCGTGTATTGAGCGGACACCCGGACCATCTGACGGTGCCGTCGCTGCCCGGCTCGTCCATTAACTGGCGCAGACCACCGTAACCCTGATTGCCACAGAACACGAATACGTAAGGCGTGCGCCGGGTCGGGCCGTAGAACGTTTCGTCGGCGAGCAGATCTAGATGGGCGAGGTCCCAGGTGAAACGGCTCCCAAGCTCGAGCCCATCGAGAATTCTGTCACCCGCTTCGAGGAAATCCGGACCGACCTGTCGATTTCCTTTGAACAATGCGCCCAGCCAGCTGCGTCCTTTGTGGGCGAGCGGCGATCCGAATGTGGCCGGGGCCAAGCCAATGAGATGCTTGAGGCGATCGCGTCGTCCGTCGTATGCGGTGAGCCAGGCACGGATCACAAGCATGCCGGTCGAGTGCACGATGGCATCGAAGGGCTCGTCATCGCTGAGCCCCGCCCTTATCCGCAAGGCGCGGTCGAAACCTTCAGCGATGTCCTTGATGCTCACTTCGTTGGTGAGCGACCGGTAGGTGCAGGCGTGGATCATGGCGACGTCGTAACCGCGCTCCTCGAGAATGCTTTGCCACATTCTGAACGACGAGCCTTCGTCGGAATATCCGTGGACGAGAACCAGCGGATTGCGCGCCATTGGCGCAAATATATTGTGCGTCCGATGCGTCGGCGGGCATCCGAAGCCGCTCTATATTTCTGCCGATGCGCCCACAGCCTTCAGAGACACCCGTACCTCCGGTGAAGGACATGTCGCCAGCGGAGTTCCGGAAGTACGGCTACGCCGTAATCGACTGGATCGCTGACTACCTCGGGGCGCCTGAGAAGTATCCCGTGCTTCCCGCAGTCCGGCCTGGCGAGATGCGCTCGGCGTTACCACAGTCTCCGCCCGACGCTGCGGAGCCGATGGAGCAGATCCTCGCCGATTTTCAGAAGATCATACTACCCGCCAATACCCACTGGAATCATCCTGATTTCATGGCGTATTTCGCGAACTCGGCGACCGGTGCGGGTGTTCTCGGTGAGACCCTGGCGGCAGCGCTCAACGTCAACGCGATGCTGTGGAGGACCAGTCCTGCCGCGACAGAGCTGGAGCAGCTGACGATGGATTGGCTGCGACAAATGATCGGTCTCCCACCGGATTTTTTTGGCGTGATCGGCGACACCGCGTCATCGAACACGCTCTACGCGCTCGCCGCGGCGCGTGAGCTCCATCCCGAGCTCCGCATGCGCGAGGAAGGAATGTCGGGCCGCGCGGACTTGCCCAAGCTCGTCGTGTACTGCTCCGAGGAAGCGCACTCGAGCGTCGACAAAGCTGTGATGACACTCGGCCTTGGGCTCGAATCGCTGCACAAGATTTCCACCGATACCGCTCTGCGGATGGACTCGCAGGCTTTGAGCGGCGCGGTGGCGAATGATCTGCGCGCCGGACGCATACCGCTGGCGGTCGTCGCCACCGTGGGAACGACTTCGACGACGGCGATCGACCCCGTGCCCGCGATCGCCGCCATCTGTGCGCGTCAACAGATGTGGCTGCACGTCGATGCATCCTACGGCGGCATCGCTTCGATCCTTCCGGAGATGCGCTGGATTCTGGACGGATGCGAGCGCGCAGATTCCCTGGTTGTTAATCCCCACAAGTGGCTGTTCACGCCGATGGATTGCTCGGCGTTGTACACACGACGTCCGGATCTCCTCAGGCGCGCATTCCGTCACATACCGGACTATCTGGTGGTGAGCGAAGGCGAGGGCGTCACTAACCTCATGGATTACGGAGTATCGCTGGGACGCCGGTTCCGCGCTCTCAAGCTGTGGTTCGTGATCCGTAGCTTCGGTGTCGACGGCCTGCGCGCCCTGGTTGGTGAGCACATCCGCATCGCGCGTCTGGTCGCCGACGAAATCGATTCCGACCCTGAGCTGGAGCGAATGGCGGAAGTGCACTTCTCGACGGTCGTATTTCGCCATCGACCGGCCGGGTCGAGCGGCCGGGATCTCGACGAGCACAACGCCGCTCTCCTGCAGCGACTGCTCACCAATCGCGAGGTTTATCTCTCGCATACCCGGGTGCGCGGGGCTTACGCGCTGCGAATGGCCATCGGGAACATTCACACCGCCGAGTCACACGCGCGGCGGGCTCTTGACCTCGTAAAAGAGGCGGGAACGGCGGTGGCTTAGAACGCCTTGCAGGAACGAAGAATGCTGGTCGGTATATTATCTGGGCGTAAGTTTTTACCCACCCGAATTGGCTCACCCCTCTCCCCTTTTGACAGCTCACGGAGTTCCTTGATGAAAGCAATCGTGAACAGAATTGCGGCCGCGTTTTCGATCGGCGTCGCTTTCGCTGCGCCCCTCGCGGCGCAGAACGCAGCGGCGTCCTGCGATCCTACCGCGAACACCAGAGGCGACATCGCCAAGGCGCAATTCTCGATGACCCGCGCCATTTCCGCTTCCGAAAAGGGAAACCCGACGCGCGACTTGCAGGAAGCACTCAAACTCGTCGACAACGGGACCGACAATCCCTCTGCGCGCAATTACCTGCGCGGCGAGGCTTACATCATTTACCTGATGCAGCCCACCGCTCAACCTGTCGTCCAGCGCGGCACGCTCGGATTGACCACCAACCCCACTGCCAACATCGATCTTTACATGGCGGCAGACTCCGCGTTTACGGCGGTCGAGAAGGCCATGCCCGAATGCGCAGCGGTGATTCAGCAGTGGCGGGAGCAGAAGCCGTGGCTCAACGCGCTCAACGGCGCCATCAATGCGCTCAACGCCGGTCAGCTCGACTCCGCTGAGATGCTTGCGAAGCGGTCGTTGCTTCTGGATCGCAAGGCGCCTTACGCGTATTCCGTACTCGGCTCGATAGCGCACAACCGAAAGGACTACACTGCCGCCAACGGTTACTGGAAGCAGACCCTGGAGGCGGCGGGAACGGATACGTCGTACGCCGACGTTCGGTCGAAGACGATGTACGAGATGGCTGCCGCTTCAGCCGACAAGGCGGACGCCGCGACGGGTGCGGCGAAGCGAGCCGCCGCCAAGGAAGCAATCAAGCCGTGGCAGGACTACATAGCCGTGGCGAGCAACGACCTTCTGCTTGCCGACGCGATCGATAACGCTTCACGCATGTACTACGATGCGGGCGACAGCGCATCAGTCTCGAGCATCTACGCTCCGATGCTGGCGAATCCTTCGAAGTACGGCGAGCTGTCACTCGTTCACGCCGGAGTAGTTGCGACGCGTAACGGTCATCAGGCCGATGCCAGTAAGCTCTTTGACGCGGCTCTGGCGCAGAATCCGTATTCACGCGATGCAATCAACAACCTCGCTGCCACCTATATCCAGAACAATGAGTTCAGCAAGGCGTTTCCTCTGATCGACAAGCTGGTGGCGATCGATCCGAGTAATCCTGATAACCCGCTCCTCTACGCCTTCGCTTATCAGGGCTTGTACAAGGGCACCAAGGACAAGAAGCTGCAAAAGATCTACACCGACTCCCTGGTTTACTTCAACAACAAGTCCGAGAATGCGCCGGTGAAGCTGACCGTCAACGAGTTCACACGACGGGCGGATGCAACAAGTCTGGTCGGCACCATCGAGAATCGCAGCGCTACTTCCAAGACCTACAACCTGAGCGTCGATCTTGTCGACAAGTCCGGCGCTGTGGTCGACACCCAGACGGCGACGGTCGGACCTGTAGCAGCGAAATCCAAGGGGACATTCAAGATCAGCTCGCCGAAGGGCGGAGTGTACGGGTACAAGTACAAACCGCTGACGTAAGGCGCGATAAAGCGGGAAGTTGCAACTGCCCGAAGCAGTCGGTTTACGAGCCGACTGCTTCGGGCAGAATTGTTTTCCGGACCCTCCGCGCGCGGTGGCTCAGCGTGGGAAACCACCAGTTCGCCTGGCCGAGCAGGCCCATCAACGTCGGGACGAGCACTACCCGAATCAGGGTCGCATCAAGAGCAACCGCGAATGCCAGTCCAAGGCCGAACTCGCGAGTAGCGGTAAGGCGCGTGAAACCGAAGGATCCGAACAGAACCACCATGATGAGTGCCGCGCTGGTGATCAGCCCGCCAGTCTGACTGAGGCCGTTCACAACCGAGGTCTGGTTGTCGCCGGTGCGCTCGTATTCTTCTTTTATCCGGCCGAGAAGAAAGACTTCGTAGTCCATCGACAGACCGAAAAGGATCGTGAAGAGCATAAGCACAATGAACGAGTTGAGGCCTCCAGGCGGAGTCAGGCCGATAAGGCGCGCACCCCTGCCATCCTGGAAGACGTACACCAGGAAACCGTAGGCTGCGAGCACTGAAAGCAGGTTCATCGTAATCGCCTTGATGGGGACCACGATGGAGCGGAACGCGAGCATCAGGGCGACGAAAGTGATCCCCAGTACGACGGGGATCACGCGCTTGAGACTTCCCATCAGCTCCGCATCGAAGTCTAGGATGCTGGCACTGAAACCACCGATCTGGACATCGAGACCGGAATTTCGCGCAGCCTGCCAGGTGTCGGCGCGCAGCTGGCGCACGAGTGCCATCACCTCGTTGGATTCGGGTGCCGAGCGCGGCACGATGAAGATGAGAGCCGAACGTCCATCCTGGCTGATAACCGATTGGACCAGGTGCGCACGGGGATCGGACGCCATGCGCGAATAGATTGCCGTCAACGCCAGCTTACGCTGTTCCGTCACCACCGCCGTATTGTCACGGCTCTTCACCAGAATTGCGATTGGACCCATCCACCCCGTCGCGAAGTCGCGTTCCAGATCCTCATAGCCCTGGCGCGCTTCCATGGACGACGACAGATCGTGTGCACCCATATTCCACGTTTTGAGACGCAGAGTTGGCGCGATCAGCGCTGCGAGAATGACGATGGCCGGAACGAGGTAGAACCACGGTCTCGACATTGTCTGTCGTGCCCACCTGCCCCACAGTCCACCGCCAGGTTTTGTCTGCTGCGACAATTGCCGTGGCCAGTTCAACTTCTTCTCGCCGATCACGACCAGTAGCGACGGAAGGAGCGTGAGCGTCATCAACACCGAGGTCGCCACGACAGCGACCCCGCCGAGTGCGAGTGTGTGCAGGAATCGGATGTTGACCAGGAAGAGCGCGAGGAACCCGGTGCACACGGCGAAGCCGGATACCAGCACGACGTGCCCCGCGCGATCCGCCGCCGTTTCCACCGCTGCAGTGAAGGTGGCGCCGCTCTTCAGCTCCTCTCGACACCTGCTAACAAGAAACAGCGCGTAATCGACCCCAATACCGAGGCCCACCATTGTCACAGCGTTTTGCGCGAAGACGCTCACTGGCATTACCCGCGAAAGCCCGAACAGCACTGCCAGTGTGGTTACGATTGTCCCCACCGCGAGGATCAGTGGCAAACCAGCCGCGATGGGTGCACCGAAGACCAGAAGCAGCACCACCAGTGTGAGCGGAAGCCCTATCCGCTCCGCCCGCATCAGATCATCCGAGGCGTTCACGTCCAGGTCGTGAAACAGCGAGACCATTCCCGTCACTTTGACGGCGAATGCGGGATCCACCCCACTCGCTCGCACGACGTCGCGAATCTTCTCTGCCGATGATTCGGCCTCAAAGAACGTCCCGGCGCGGGGGCGCACCAGTAGCAGCGCCGAATGTCCATCCCGTCCGAGCAGGCTTTGGTCGCGGGTATTCCAGTAGTGACGGACGCCGGTCAATCCAGCTGAATCCAGAGCGTGCTCCAGGCGCACCGCGGCGGCAGCAAACCGCGCATCGCTCGCGGCAACGCCCGACGTAAGTACGACCGGAAACACGAACGACGATCCTTCTCCAAATGCAGCGTTCAACTGACGCGATACGACTTCCGAAGGACTGCCTGGCACTGCGTCCGTGCTCCCACGGAGCGCTCCCGCCAATCGCGATGCGAATGGCGCAGCCGCTGCCAGAACCAGAATCCACAGACCGATGATCAGCTTCGGCCGACGGACGGCAAATCGAATGAGTGCGCGCATATGTGGCTCCGGTTTCAGGCGGCGGGCAGCAAACGCGCCTGCTTGATCTTTCCGACATCCGCCGCGAACGGACCCTCGCCGAGCCGATGCAGCTGGATCTCTGGTATGAGCGTGTCAGGATACTCGTGCCACGCCTCGCGGAAATCGGCATTCAGCTCGATCAGCTTCGGCACGATCGACTCGGAAAAGCGTCGCGCGAGATCTGCGTCGGGTTGCCTGGACACCTCGAACAGGAAACGCGGGCGAACATCGCCGTTAGGACTCTCCGCCACGGAAAGGCAGAACGAATTGGTCATTTCGGCGAGAGCTGTATCCTGATACAGACATTGTTCGATGTCTTCCGGATAGATGTTGGCGCCCATTACGCTGATCGTGTAGTCGCGGCGGCCAAAGATCCAGAGGAACGGCAGTCGCACGTTGCCGTCGCCGCTGATGCGTCTGAGGCGCTCCATGTCAATGCCAACCGACGCCAGTCGCTCGGCCATCTCGTCGCTGGTGACGACTCCGCCGACATCGTGCACGTTGTAACGAATTCGAGGCGAAAGAAGCGAGCTTCGCGAGATCGTGAAGATGACTTCATTGTGCTCGTTCACTTCCACGTGATGCATTATCGGGTTGTACTGGAACAGCATCGGCAGCCGCGAATCGGCTCCGAACAACGCCAGCTTCACATCCTCGCGCTCGCGCGCGAGTCTTCTGATCGCAACCGAGATCGGCGTCTCACCGGCGATTCCGATCTCGAGGTCGGTGGCCCCGTATCCGCTGTACACTTTGCTGAAGCGTCGCAGCAGATAGTCACGGAGNCCCTCCGACATCCCTTCGCCGCCAGCAAGCCCATACAGCTTGTACTGCTCGAACGGAAAGCCCTCTTCGTCGGCAACGTCGATGAGGTGTTTCAGGAACGGCGGGTAGCCCGTGATCAGATAGGTGTACTCCGGGCCGAAGAAGCGCAGGGTGTGAAGAATCTTCGCTATGTCGGGACCTGTGTTCTTGACGATCCCGTTCTTTTGCAGCGAGAGTCCCATGTTGATCCCGGTAGCCCACGCTCCCATGCTGAAACCATTGATCGTGATCCATTTTTCACGGCCATAACAATAGGTCGCGAAATAGCTCACGAACGTGTGGCTCTCGTGACGTTCTCTCTCGCTGCGCACCCAGTTATAAGGCGTGCCGGTAGATCCAGACGACTCATCGATCGTGGTTCGTCCATTGAAAAAAGTGCCGTCGACGCAGCGGTCGCCCGTCGGGTAGGGCCTGATGTAGGAATCCTTGTCGGTTTCCGGTACCGCGCCGCTGTTTTTCGAATCCAGGAAGCGTCCGTACGCAGGCACCTTCCGTAACGCCCGGTAATACGCCTTGCGTGCCTTCACCCGCGACGCCCAGGCGAGGTAGGAAGGCGGCAAAATCCGGAACATGGCCAGGAACGTCGCATACTTCACGCATGACACTTTGAGTATCCAGTCGCAGGGTATCTGTAGTGCGAATTCCAGACGCTCGCGAATTGTCGGCTGTTTACGTTGGTCGAGATTCATAGAGCTCTCCAGTCTGGCGATTTTGGGCTTGCGGGCCCCAGGAATCGCTCAAGAGTCGCTCTTATCGCATCTGCGCCCTATCCGTCAAATGACGTAGGATACGCGGCGTAATTGCGGAGAAGGCTCCGGTCAGGAGCTGCGGGGCAGCATCAAAGGGTCAGCCTCGACGATTGCGCCGAGGATCCAGAACTGTTTGCCATCGAACCAGAAAATCGCGACCTGCTCGAGGTCGCGCGCCAGCTCGATCGCTTCTTTCTGATCCATGATCACTGCAACACTGCACTCGCAGTGGGCGCCATCCGGAGAGCACGCGTCGACGTCAACGAATCGGTATCCGAGTTTGGAGAGTCGCGCATCGAGATCCCGCTTTCGTTTCGCGTTCGCTTCCGCGGAAAGGTCCTGGCCGCGCGGATCGAATGCGGTGAGAACCGCGAACCCCTCGCCAAAACCCGACGCGCGCAGACGAGACAGTTCCTCCTCCTTCGGGCTTTTGCGCAGATCGATCTCCAGCGCGGGATCGAACGAGAAGCGTAGAATTGTCTCTGGATAAAGTGGCCAATCCGGGTCGTGTTGATCGGGACTCGAACGCATATCTACTGGTACACTCCTTGACCTCTAGCCCGCTGTGAAATCCACTCAGATCTGGCCAGATCTGCTGTACATCGTGCGCCACGGCGAGTCGGCGGGCAATGTCGCACGCGAAGCCGCCATCGAAGCCGGCGAGCGCATCATCGACATCGACATCCGTGACGTCGACGTGCCTCTCTCCCAACTTGGCGAGCGCCAGGCAACCGCGCTCGGCCGATGGTTCGGAGCCCTCTCCGAAGAAGAGAGACCGAACATCGTGCTCACTTCTCCTTACCTTCGCGCCCGACACACCGCTGGACTCATCGTCAAGACCGCCGGCATGCGCGAAGATTCCTACTCCCTCATCGTCGACGAGCGATTCCGCGAAAAGGAGTTTGGCATCCTCGACCGCCTCACCGCCGTGGGCGTCAAAGAACAATTCCCGGACCAGGCGGAATTCCGACGACTGCTCGGCAAATTCTACCACCGCCCACCGGGCGGCGAGAGTTGGTGCGATGTGATCCTGCGACTGCGGAGCGCCACCGAGATGATCTCGCGCGAGTACTGCGGCCAGCGTGTCCTGATCGTCTGCCACGCCGTCGTGGTTCTCTGCATGCGCTACATCCTCGAACACCTCACAGAGTCGGAGCTCCTCGCCGTCGACAAGAAAGCGGAAATCGCGAACTGCTCTGTCACTTCCTACGAGCACGACGAGGGGCTCGGGCCGCGCGGCAACCTGCGTCTCAAACTGTTCAACTTCGTGGCGCCCCTCGAGGAAGCCGGTGCGCCGGTGACATCAAGGCCGGACGTGAAAGTTGGCGCGCGCTAGCAAGCGTCCAATCGCGGTAACAGCTTCACTTCTTCGCCGGTGGCAGATCCCCAAACCCGGCGGATCTGCTGACAAGTTCGATCGCGGCGTCGCGTTGGTTATCGGCGGCGCCACCGAGATTCCTGGCGCGCCGCTGCTGGCAGGGGTTGCCGCACTTCGTGCCGGTGTCGGCAAGATCCAGCTTGCCGCGCCTCACAGCGCGGTCATAGCCCTTGGCGTTGCGTTGCCCGAAGCTCGCGTGTTCCCGCTGCCGGAATCGGGAAGTGGATTTCTCGACCGAAAGTGCGGTGGTCGCGCCGCGGACTGCTCCAGGGATGCCGACGCGATTCTCATCGGCCCGGGAATGCTCAACGAAGACGCCGTGCGCGGCTTCATGGACGAGTTCCTCCGCCGCGTCACCGACCAGCCGCTCGTAATCGACGCAGTAGCGCTCGCCGCCCTCCGCGCCGGACGCTACAAGTTCACCGACGAGACTCGGGTCGTGCTCACACCCAACGTCGGCGAGATGGCAAAGATCACCGGCGAGAAAAAGGAAACGATCGAGGCTGATCCGNATGGTTTCGCCGTCAGCGTCGCCAAAGATCTGAATGCGGTGGTCGTGCTCAAAGGATCCGAGACTTTCATTGCTGCGCCTTACGGCGAAGTCTTCCGGTATGACGAAGGCGACGTCGGATTGGCCACCTCCGGCTCCGGCGACGTCCTCGCCGGAGCATTGGTCGGACTTCTTGCGCGTGGCGCTACGCTCGATCAGGCCGCTGCATGGGCGGTGTACCTGCACGGCGCGGCGGGCAATCGTCTCAAACGGCGCATCGGCACGATCGGATTTCTCGCACGCGAGTTGTGTGACGAGATCGCGCCGGTGATGAGCTCGCTCACCGGAGGGAGAGCCAGCTAGATGTGAAGCGCCGGGATCGAAGCGGTAGGTGTCGTCGGCGTATCGCGGCGCCGTACGGCTTCACCAGCCGGCGCTTTCATCGGCAGCGTCAGAAGAAAGGTGCTCCCTGCTCCGATTCTGCTCGCCACTGAGACATCTCCGCCGAGCAAACGGGCAAGCCTTCGCGTAACGCTCAGCCCCAGGCCCGTTCCGCCGGTTCGTCTCGTTGCCGTCTGCTCGGCCTGCCAGAACGGTTGGAATACGTCCTCGATATTCTCGGCGGGAATTCCCACGCCAGTGTCGGCGATGCGCACTTCGAGGGATCCGTTGGAGACTCCACAGCTGACGCGAACCTCACCCTTCTCGGTGAACTTGATCCCATTGGAGAGCAGATTCACCAGCATTTGCCGGAGCTTGGTGCCGTCGGTCTGAATCGCCTGGTCCTCTTCGAGCAGCTCGACGATGAAGTGCACGTCTTTCGCCGAGGCCATCGGCTCGACCAGCGCGGCCGCATCGCTGAGTGTGTGATTGACTGACATCGATTCCCACCTGATCCGCTCGCGACCGACATCGACGCGCGCAAAAGTAAGAATCTCATCGATCAGGCCAAGGAGGTGCCGAGCGCTGGCGTTGATCCTTCCAAGCTGTTGGCGCTGGAGCTCCGTCACGGGGCCGGTGATACCGTCGGAGAGGAGCTCTTCGTAGCCCATGATGGCGGTGAGCGGAGTCCGCAGCTCGTGCGACATGACCGCCAGGAAATCAGTCTTGGTGTTGTTGGCTTTTTCTGCTTCCGCGCGGGCCGTCTCTGCTTCGCTCCGCAGTCGTTCGGCGTTGGCCCGGGCCTGCTGCTCCAGCGCCAGGAGATCGACGCGCTCTTTGTCGGTGTCGCGGAGCACGCGCGCTGACCACAGTACGAGGCCGACGAAGGTCAATATCGTAGCCACCGCAAATAAGGATATTCCGAATTCGGATTCGTAGACCCCCGCCGATTCACCCAGCATCCGTATGACTCCGAGGATGATCGGCGCCAACAAAGCAGCGGGGAGCAAGCGGCGCGTGAGAACGCCTGCCGCGCCCTCGTCCATCAGCAGCGAAGCGACGCCGCGATCCGTGACGGCGACGACAGCTCCGATTCCGAGAATCAACATACCGACCGCAGTCGTGACCGCCATCCCGGACGACTGCGAAATCCCGTACATGCCCTTCACACCGAATATGTAGCCAAGCAGCGCGACCAGGCTGATGAAGAGCGCCGGCGCAGCGAACATTTGCGCGCGCAAGTCGTGCTTTCTCTGATCGTGAGGAATTGCCAGCAACGCCAGCGCGTAAAGGAGGAACCCACCGGCGGTATTGACGGCGATGCGACCGGGCGGATCGATGGAGACGGCTCTGATCCTGTCACCGAAAAGGAGCAGATCGAATCCTGATTGACCTCCGCGCAAATATTCATAGAGCGTAAGGACGGAGATCGTTGCTACCAGAGCAGCCAGGCTCTGCTGAATCGCTTCGGTTGTCGCCGTGCGACGCGGCCTCACCGCCATCGTGAGAGAGCCGCCGGCGAGGACGAAGCAGAGCGCGGTGAGCGGCAACATTGGATAGCCGCCAGCCCGTAAGGTGGTGACGAATGGAACCTCGAGCGCCCAACCGGCAAGCACCAACGCGCCGAGAACGGCTACGGCGCTGCCTGCTATGATGGGTACGCGCTCGAAGAAGCCGATCAACGGGCCGTGACGGCCCGGTTGGCTGAGGGCAACCGTGTTTGAGTTGGCCATGTTGCTATCGAACGAAAAACCTATCCGCGGAATGAGACCAGTGCAATTCTACCAGGGGATCGCTTTGCGATCGCGAAAAAATCCGCCGCTCGGTCCGCTCTCGGATAGCGTTGCCAGCCACACCACTGACTCTGCTCCCTTCTGCACCGTGCGACTCGCCCCGCGACCGCCCATGGCAGTCTGTACCCATCCAGGGTCAACCGAGTTCACCAGTATCCCCATTCCTTCCGACTCTGCCGCCAGAACTCTGGTCACAACATTTATCCCGGCCTTCGACAAACGGTAGGCGACGTACCCAGCTCCCATTTCGCTGAGGGAGCCCATGCTGCTGGACAGGTTCACTATTCTCCCATAACGCCTGCTTTTCATTATCGGGACAGCGAGTCGCGAAAGCAGTAGCGGACCGTAAACGTTGGTCTGCATGGTGTCGCGTACGATCTCGAGCTCCTCTCCCGGGTCCGCATCGCCTTCCTCCACCATGATTCCGGCGTTGTTGACGAGCACGTCGAGCCTGCCGAGCTCTTTCCGCACCCAGTTCATGCACTCACGGATGCTTTGTCCGCTGGCAACATCGAGCTGCCTCGCCGCGACGGAGAGGCCGGATGCAATGAGCTCGTCTGCCGCTGCGACGCCTTTCGCCAGGTCGCGCGAGCCTAGTACCACTCTTATGCCGAGGTGCGCCAATTGGCGGCAGACCTCCAGCCCAATTCCACGATTACCGCCCGTCACCAGCGCGATTTTCTGTTCAGCCATTTTTTTTAGTTGGATTTGCCAGGCCGAAGGTTAGTCGGGATGACGGGGATTGTCGTCAGTGGGCGCGGGAATTTTTCGGTGGCAGCGAATGAATGTAGAGCCACATCGCCTGGATCTCCTCGTCGGTCAGAAAACGAGTATACGGCCACGGCATCACGGCGCTGATCATTCTCCCGTCGGGACGAATGCCAGTTGTCAGCACCTTATGGAAGTCCGCTTCGGTCCATTTGCCGATTGCCGCCGGCGTGATGTTCGCGCTCAACAGATCCTTGGCGATGGGAACGCCCCCCGACAGATCCTGCACATGACAGCTTCGGCAGGCGCCCGCGGCGACGAGGTACTCGCCGTACTCGCGCGTCGGACCGGCCGCAACCTTTGCGGGACGCGGCCCGCCATGCGGGATTCGCTCGGCGGGAATGAGTGGAAAATTGGTCATGAGAGAAAGAGCACGCGCGACAGGCCCGATCCTGGTTGTCGGAAGCACCGCCTCGACTGCCGGCAGTGTCTTCAGGTAGGCGATAGAATTCGCGAGGTCCTCATCGTTGATGTAGTAGTATGAGTCCGTCGGCATGAACAGCATCGGCCGTCCATCTTTCTTGATTCCGTGCCTGATCGCGCGCACGTAGTCGGCATCGGTGAACGAAGCGCCGATGCCACCGCTACCACGGGTGAGATTCGCGGAATAAACTCTGCCTATAGGAACATCGTCGGTGATGACTTTCCCCGCGTAGTCGTCGCCGTGGCAGGTGGCGCATTTT
>C688J18823_10000765_pt1 | contig 19088 bp, 16 predicted proteins | sample HopSoiMetagenom1_FD_18823 | JGI IMG/M metagenome (IMG submission 18823) | reverse complement strand
GGCCTCATCGGCCTCGGCGTCCGCCTCAGTGAAAACGTCCTCCCCGAAAGGGGACTCGGTCGTGTAGAGGCTGTCGAACGGTGATTCACCGGAGTCGACGGGCGGCTGTTCTTGGTCGAGGACAGGTGCCTCGACGTAGGACAGGCCCGCGAACGGCGACGTGTTGGTCTCCGTGTCCACGGGAGACCCGGCGTACGACTCGATTGTCACTATGTCCACCTCCGCAACTAGCAGCTGCTGGGGTCACTGTGCTGGGCCGCGGTGTGCGGAGGCGTCAATGCTTTGTATCAACGGCGCGCTCGAATCCGGATCCGCTGACAGTGTCTGGTCTCCAACCAGTTCGCCGAGAACACTGGCGACTTGTCTGCACGCCGCGTCGATGTCGGCGAACACCCACTCATCCGCTGGTTTGGAGTGGCCGGCGCCGGCGAGGACCCGGACGATGACTCGTTGCGAATCGAGCCAGGCCCGCACGACGACCACTCGGCTGGTATCGGCTGTCACACGGGCACTCTGACAGCACGCCGTACGGCGGGCGTCAACGTTTTGTGGCGTTGACGCAGCGTTGACGTCTCGACACTGCTGGACAGGCGATGCTGTCCTCACCCCCCGCGAAGTGGAACTTGCGAAACAGGGCGCGTCGGAAGGACTTCGGATGTCTGCTACGGGGTTACACGTGGCCTCTTCAAGCGTCGACGCGCGTCCGCTGGTTTCTCTGCTCGGCGGTTTTAGCGTCCGGATCGGTGGCAGCAGTGTCGCGCTGCCGAAGCACTCGCGGCGGGTGCTGGCCTACCTTTGCCTTGACAAGGCGGCCGAAGAAGACTGCGATCGCGGCATCCTTGCCGAGCGTCTGTGGCCGGACTCGTCGGCCGAGCGATCGCGCGCAAGCCTGCGCACGGCGCTGTGGCGCATCCGCCGTGAGTGCCCCAGCCTGGTCCTCAGTGAGAACGATCGAGTGATGATCGCCGATGACGTGACCGTCGATGTGCACCAGTATCGACGGCACGCCGAGCGGCTACTGGCAGACAAGAGCGACTGTCCTCGCGAGCGCGCACATCTGATGGCTCGCAACTGTGAGTTGTTGCCTGGCTGGGATGAGACGTGGCTGCTGTTGGCTCGGGAACAGTTGCGGCAGTTGAGACTTCATGCGCTGGAGATGTCCGGCCAGCGGTTGGCCGATCAGGGTCGCTACCCGGAGGCGATCGACGTCATGCTCATGGTGGTTGCCGAGGAGCCACTTCGGGAGACGGCGCAGAGCGCACTGATCGAAGCCCACCTGTGCGAGGGCAACGTCATTGAAGCGCGCAGGCAGTTCGGACTGTTCGCCCAGTTGTTGTGGACTGAGCTGGGCATGCGGCCGTCACCTGAGCTATGCGGCCGTGTGGGGGCGCGTGCACCGACACGACCAGCCCCGCCGGCTCCTGCCGGACGTCGCGCCACCGCAGCGACATCGAGCGTGACCGTCCTGGCGCGAGGTCGAAATCCGTCGCTGCAGAGATGACCCGGCCCCGCCGGGTGGCGATCACCGCGGCGAAGTGCCGGCAAACGGCTGCGCCGTTGTTGCGCACGCGAATTCGCATCGAACGGTCACGGCAAGTCAGGATGTCGATGTCCAGCCGCGGGCTCGGCTCTTCGTCGCCGAAGCCGTACACGAAGCGGTGAAACACATCGATCAGCGAGACCGCACCGGTCGACGCGATCAAATGGGACTCGAGCATCGGGGTCGAGATGGACGTTCCGTGGCGTGCCCGGTAGAGCTCGCGCATCGCCACCTGCAGGCCCTCGCGGCCAACGAGTGCGGCGATTCCGCGGAAGACTCGGCTGCCGTCCTCATAGGAACGGGCGGACGTGGTGCGTTGAAACGGCCTACGCGAGCACAACTCGACCGGTGGGGCGCCGAGATCCAACTGCTCTGTGCGCTCGTCGGTTTCCAGGTAGCGGGTGAACCCTTCGTCCCACCAACCGTCAGCCTGCGACGCGGGGGTGAGGCCGCGCGCAAACCATGAGTGGATGACCTCGTGCCGCAGCGCTGATGTGGACGTCGTGGTTGCGTGGCCGTACTCCATACCGCCCGATGTGCCGTGAAAGAAGCACACGTAGGAGGTCCCGCTGAATTCGCCGAAGCGACGCTCCTGCTCCGACAGCAAGGCCGCGATTCGGGGCAGGCTGGCCGTCAAGTCCTCGTCGCCGTCGATGAACTTGGTGGCGCTGATCGTGATTGGCCGTTCGGAGATTGGAAGGCGCGTGGTCATCGATGCCGTCCGGACCATGTCCGCCGCATGGAGTTCGATGAGTGGCGACATGCTGGTGAACCACCCTGGAAACCGGATGAGCCGCCGGTTGGTTCCTCTCGTGGCGACATCACCGTTTGTCACCACAGTGTGTGGGACCGCGGTTCCCGTGATCACCAACTCCAGCGTGAACGGGAAGTGATCGAACGGGAGGTTGGCCGGAAACCACGCTTCGAGGTAGCGGCCCGCGTACAGGTCGGCCATGCCCAACGACCATCTGACCCGCGGGCCAGGCAGCCAGGACAGCACCGGCGGATAGGCACCGCCGAGGTCAGAGTTCGGGACGCCTAGTCGGTAGGTGACGCGCAGCGCGTGCACCGAACCGGCGCGCTGCCGCTCGCGTATCACCCGTACCGAACTATGCGGATCGTTTTCCCCAATGTCGTGGCTGGCTATCGCAGCTGGATCCGTTGCGATGCCGTCGATCCAGCAGCGTTCCACGTTCTGACGCAGATCGAAGAACGGATTACCGTCGGCCGGCCCCACCACGTAGGTCATGGTCGCGTCGGCGTGCGCCTGAGAACTGTGCGCATCGAGCGTGACGACGGCGCGCAAGTCCGCGATGTGTGTGGGAACGATGTTGACGGCTTTCATGCTTCCGCCAACGCTGATCCGCCCGCGTAGCCGCGACCGTCAACGGCGCCAAACTCAGTGGGACGATGCGGTCGTGGTGTGTTCGGTCCGCGGCGAGACCAACCGGCAGAGGTCCGCCGACGGCCGCAAGCCGAGTTCGTCCCACAGATTGGCCCTGAACCGGTGGTACTGCCGGCAGGCATCCGCGAGGTTGCCTGCACGCAGGTGGGCCTTGATCAAGATCGCTTGTGCGGATTCCCGCAGTGGTTCCTCGTCGACGACACACAGGATCACGTCGATCGCCTGTGGGTACAAGCCGAGTTCGCACATCCTGCGCGCGGTGTGCTCAAGAGCGTGCAGGCGCAGGAGGCGCAGTTGCTCGCGCGTGAGCAGGAGCCAGTCCTCATCCCAGCCGGGCAGCAGATCTGCCGGGCTTCGTAGGTGCGGAACCAGGCCCGGCGGCTCATAGGTGGCCGAGTCCGAGAGCATCTGTTCGGCGTGACGGCGAAAGTCATGGACGTCGACACGCACCGAATCGGCCAACGCAACGCGCTCCGAATCACCGAGGATCAGGTCGTCGGCGGCCGAGCGGATGCGCCAGATCGCGGTGCGCAAGCTCGCGCGTGACCGGTCAGGCGATGAATCCATCCACAGTCGCTCGGCGAGAACCTGGCGGTCGCAGTCCTTGTCCACCATCTTGTTGAGGGACAGGTAGGCCAGCACTCGTCGTGCGTGCATGGGCAGTGAGATTTTCTGGGCGTGGATCCTGAGTGCGAACCCTCCAAAGAGCGACAGTTGGGCCCGATCGCCGCCTCGCATATCCGATCCGATCGTCATGGTCGGCGAGGACGCCAGTGGATGACAATGTTTCGCCGGTCGAGTCGGTTGTCCCCCATAAATCCTCCCCCGGGAAGCCAAGCCCGAAATGGTTCCGGATTAATTTTTACTCCTCCGTCACCGCGATTTCCTGAGTACTTCACTACTCGAATCCAACGATTTGTCGCATCATCAACCGCGAATCAGGTGTGTACACGGCCGATCCAAATCCGGTTGGTTGCAAGCTGATCCGGGCAAAGTACATAAACGTCCGTACGGATTTTCTGTCGGCTGCAACTCTATGCAGTTTCCCCGTTCAAGGTGCGCCAGCGCAATTCGAATTATGTTGCGACCCGCCCGATGGTGTGAAGTTAGCAAACAGCCGTCACCGTCAACCCTGGAAGCCGGGGGCTCCAGAACGAGTCGCCGGGCGGGTGTACGCCCGAAGCCGGACGCCGTCAACGGCATATGGAAGGCGCAGCCACCTGTGAAGGTAGTCCGCCACTCCGCCTCAGCGTCCCGCATTCAGGCCGTACACCGCGATACCGTCTCGCCTAGAAGACGGGAGGCCGATGGCCAAAATGCTCAGCGATCAGCAGGTGATCGGCGAGCTGGAACCGGTTGTCGAGGCCGGGCTCAATCGACACCTGTCCTCGACGAAGGACTGGTATCCGCACGACTACGTGCCTTGGTCTGACGGTGCGAACTACGCCGTCCTTGGCGGGACGGACTGGCAGGTCGAACAGTCCGGGCTGTCCGAACTGGCCCGCGTTGCGATGATCACCAACCTGCTGACCGAGGACAACTTGCCGTCCTATCACCGCGCCATTGCGGGGCATTTCAGCCTCGACGACGCATGGGGTGCCTGGGTGAACCGGTGGACCATGGAGGAGAACCGGCACGGTATCGCGCTGCGCGACTACCTGGTGGTGACCCGGTCGGTAGACCCGGTCGCGCTGGAACAGGCCCGCATCGTGCAGGTCAGTGCCGGCTTCAGCCCTGGCCAACAGGGCCAGCGAGTGATGTTGCCGGAGTCGATCTTCGACGCTATTTGCTATGTGACGTTCCAGGAGTTGGCCACTCGGGTTTCGCACCGCAACACCGGCAGAGCCTGCGCCGAACCCGTCGCCGACGAGCTGCTCAAGCGCATCGCCGCCGACGAGAACCTGCACATGATCTTCTATCGGGAAGTGGCCGCGGCCGCCATCGACCTTTCGCCGAACCAGGCGATGGATTCGATCTTTCGGATATTGACGAACTTCACCATGCCCGGATATTCCATACCGAATTTTCGCCGCAACGCGGTAAAGATGGCCGTCGGCGGAATCTATGACATGCGACAGCATCTCGACGACGTGGTCATGCCGGTGTTGCGCAAATGGCGCATTTTCGAACGCGACGACTTCAGCGGGAAGGGAGCGCGGCGGCGCGACGAACTCGCGACGATGATCGAGCGGATGGACGACGAGGCCGCGAATTTCAGTGAATCGAAGGCCCGCTACCTCGAACGCGAAGCCCGCAAAGCCGATCGGCAGGCAGTCTAGCCGCGGAAGCCAGGACCTCGGCGGCGCAGATACCGCTCGAACTCCGCCGCCAACGCGTCGCCGTCGATCTTGCCGAGCGCCTCGGTCATGTCGACCTCGGCGTCGCCGCGTTCCTCGAGGGACTGAACGTATTCGGCGATCTCGTCGTCCTCGGACGTCATCTCGGTCACGGCCTGCTCCCACTCCTCGGCCTGAGTGGGAAGGTCGGCGAGCGGTACTTCTATATCAAGCACATCCTCGACCCGACGCAACAGCGCCACCGTCGCCTTGGGGCTCGGCGGCTGGGACACATAGTGCGGAACGGCGGCCCAGAACGTCACCGCCGGAATGCCCGCCTGCACGCAGGCGTCCTGGAACACGCCGGCGATGCCGGTGGGGCCTTCGTAGCGGGTTTCCTCCAGGCCGAACGTCTTCGCTGAGTCTGGGGAGTAGGCCGCTCCCGAAACGGGGACCGGCCGGGTGTGCGGCGTGTCGGCGAGCAGCGCGCCAAGGATGACGACGGTCTGCACGTTGAGTTTGTCGGCGATTGCCAGCAGCTCGGCGCAGAACGTGCGCCAGCGCATGTTCGGCTCCACGCCGTGCATGAGGACGATGTCTCGGTCGGAGCCGGGCGGGCGGCAGTGGGATATCCGCATCGACGGCCACACCAGCTCCCGGGTGACGCCGTCCACCTGCCTGATCACCGGCCGGTTCACCTGATAGTCGTAATAGGCCTCGTCGTCGATCTCCACGATCGGCTCGGCTTCCCAGATCGCATCCAGGTGCTCCAGCGCGTCACTGGCGGCATCGCCCGCGTCGTTCCAGCCTTCGAAAGCGGCCACGACGATCGTGTCGTTGAGTTTGGGCAGGTCGGGCGGTTTGTAACCGCTCGCATCCGACGAGGTCACTACGCCAGCGTAAGCCCTGGGTCTCCCCGACGAGGGGCATCGACCCTCCGGCTAATTTGCATAGAGCGACTACCCTGTCGATGTGACTGTTGTGAACGATCGCGCCTACGACACCGATTTGCTCGACACCTTGTCGAAGCGTGTCATGGTGGGCGACGGCGCCATGGGCACTCAGCTTCAGGCGGCCGATCTCACGCTCGACGACTTCAACAACCTCGAGGGCTGCAACGAGATCCTCAACGACACCCGGCCGGATGTGATCGAGACCATCCACCGCGCCTACTTCGAGGCCGGCGCCGACGCCGTCGAGACCAACACGTTCGGCTGCAATTTGAGCAACCTCGGTGACTACGACATCGCCGACCGGATTCGCGACCTGTCGCAGCGGGGCACCGCGATCGCCAAGCGGGTTGCCGACGAGATGAGCACGCCGGACCGCAGGCGGTACGTTCTCGGGTCGATGGGACCGGGCACCAAGCTGCCGACGCTGGGCCACACCGAGTACGCGGTGATTCGTGACGCGTACACCGAGGCCGCACTCGGCATGCTGGAGGGCGGCGCGGACGCGATCCTCGTCGAGACCTGCCAGGATTTGCTGCAGCTGAAAGCCGCGGTGCTGGGATCACGCCGGGCAATGGCCCAGTTCGGCCGGCACATCCCGGTGATCGCCCACGTCACGGTGGAAACCACAGGCACCATGCTGCTTGGCAGTGAGATCGGCGCGGCGCTGACGGCGGTCGAGCCGCTCGGCGTGGACATGATCGGGCTGAACTGCGCCACCGGGCCCGCCGAGATGAGCGAGCACCTGCGCTACCTGTCTCAACATGCCCGCACGCCCGTGTCGGTGATGCCGAACGCGGGGCTGCCGGTGCTGGGGGCCAACGGCGCCGAATATCCTTTGCAACCAGATGAATTGGCGGAGGCGCTGTCCGGCTTCGTCACCGACTACGGATTGTCGTTGGTCGGAGGTTGCTGCGGCACCACACCCGAACACATCCGCCAGGTCGCCGACGCGATCGCCGGCGTGCAGCGCGCCGAGCGTCACGTCACCTATGAGCCCGCGGCGGCGTCGCTGTACTCGTCAACACCTTTCGCGCAGGACGCCTCGGTGCTGATGATCGGAGAGCGGACAAACGCCAACGGCTCCAAGGCATTCCGCGAGGCGATGATCGCCGAGGACTGGCAGAAGTGCCTGGACATCGCCAAAGACCAGACCCGCGACGGCGCCCACCTGCTCGACCTGTGCGTCGATTACGTGGGCCGCGACGGGGTCGCCGACATGAACTCGCTTGCCAGCCGGCTCGCGACCGCGTCGACATTGCCGATCATGCTGGACTCCACCGAAACCCCAGTATTGAAAGCGGGTTTGGAGCATCTCGGTGGTCGATGCGTTATCAACTCGGTGAACTACGAGGACGGCGACGGACCCGAATCCCGGTTCCACAAGACAATGGAACTGGTCGCCGAACACGGTGCCGCGGTGGTGGCGCTGACCATCGACGAGGAAGGCCAGGCCCGCACCGCGGAGAAGAAGGTCGCCATCGCCGAGCGGCTCATCGACGACATCACCACCAACTGGGGTGTCGACGAGTCGTCGATCCTGATCGACTGCCTGACCTTCACCATCTGCACCGGGCAGGAAGAGTCGCGCAAGGACGGCGTCGAAACCATCGAGGCGATCCGGCTGCTCAAGCAACGGCACCCGGATGTGCAGACCACACTGGGGCTTTCGAACATCTCGTTCGGCCTGAACCCGGCCGCTCGGCAGGTGCTCAACTCGGTCTTCCTGCACGAGTGCCAGGAGGCCGGGCTGGATTCGGCGATCGTGCATGCGAGCAAGATCCTGCCGATGAACCGGATCGAGGATCGTCAGCGGGAGGTCGCGCTCGACCTGGTCTACGACCGCCGCGGCGAGGACTACGACCCGCTTCAGGAGCTGATGCGACTGTTCGAGGGTGTCTCGGCTGCCTCGTCCAAGGAGTCCCGGGCCGCGGAACTGGCGAAGCTGCCGTTGCTGCAGCGATTGGCCCGGCGCATCGTTGACGGCGAGCGCAACGGTCTGGAGACGGACCTCGACGAGGCGATGACGCAGAAGCCGCCGCTGGCCATCATCAACGAGGATCTGCTGGCCGGCATGAAAACCGTTGGCGAACTGTTCGGTTCGGGGCAGATGCAGCTGCCGTTTGTGCTGCAGTCCGCCGAGGTGATGAAGGCCGCGGTGGCGTACCTGGAGCCGCACATGGAGAAGGCCGAGGACGACGCGGGCAAGGGCCGAATCGTGCTGGCCACCGTCAAGGGCGACGTACACGACATCGGTAAGAACCTCGTCGATATCATCCTNACCAACAACGGCTACGAGGTNGTCAACATCGGCATCAAACAGCCGATCGCCAACATTCTCGAGGTGGCCCAGGACAAGAGCGCCGACGTCGTCGGCATGTCCGGGCTGCTGGTGAAATCCACTGTGGTGATGAAGGAAAACCTCCAGGAGATGAACACCCGCGGGGTGGCCGACCGGTTCCCGGTGTTGCTCGGCGGGGCGGCACTGACCCGCGGCTATGTGGAGGACGATCTCGCCGAGATCTACGAAGGCGAAGTGCATTACGCGCGAGACGCGTTCGAGGGTCTGCGGCTGATGGACACCATCATGACCGTCAAGCGTGGCGGCTCCGTCGACACCGACAGCCCAGAGGCCGTCGCGGCCAGGGAGAAAGAAGCCGAGCGCAAGGCGCGCCACGCCCGATCGAAACGCATTGCCGCCGAACGCAAAGCCAAGGAGACGCCCGTCGAACTGCCGGCACGCTCCGACGTCGCAGCTGATGTCGAGGTGCCCACGCCGCCGTTCTGGGGTACCCGCATCGTCAAGGGTCTGGCGGTGGCCGACTACAGCAAGACACTCGACGAGCGTGCGCTGTTCTTGGGTCAGTGGGGGCTGCGCGGTGTGCGCGGCGGCGAGGGTCCGTCGTATGAGGATCTCGTGGAGTCGGAGGGCCGCCCGCGGCTGCGGTACTGGCTGGACAGACTGTCCACGGACGGCATCCTCGCTCATGCGGCGGTGGTGTACGGCTACTTCCCGGCGGTGTCTCACGGCGACGACGTCATAGTGCTCACCGAGCCCAGACCCGATGCGCCCGAACGGTTCCGGTTCACCTTCCCGCGCCAGCAGCGCGACCGGTTCCTGTGCATCGCCGACTTCATCCGGTCGCGCGAGCTGGCGACCGAGCGGGACGAGGTTGACGTACTGCCGTTCCAGTTGGTGACCATGGGCCAGCCCATCGCCGATTTCGCCAATGAGCTGTTCGCGTCGGATTCCTACCGCGACTACCTCGAGGTGCATGGCATCGGCGTGCAGTTGACCGAGGCGCTGGCCGAATACTGGCACCGGCGCGTCCGCGAGGAACTGAAGTTCCCCGACCACGCGATGGCTGCCGAGGATCCAGAGTCCGTCGAGGACTACTTCAAGCTCGGTTACCGCGGTGCGCGTTACTCGTTCGGTTACGGTGCGTGCCCGAACCTCGAGGACCGGGCCAAGATGATGGAGCTACTCGAGCCCGAACGGATCGGCGTGACGCTGTCCGAGGAGCTACAGCTTCATCCGGAGCAGTCCACCGACGCGTTCGTGTTGCATCATCCCGAGGCCAAGTACTTCAACACGTAGGTCGTCGGAAGATTTGGGCGTTCGCGGCGGCCCACTCGACCACCGACTGTGCCGGCGTGCCAGTGAGGTCCGCGACGAGGTTGTTGGCCTGCTGCGGATGGTCGATGCTCTGCTCGATTGTGTCCAGGTACCAGCTGGCCTGCCCGCCCATTACCGGGTTGAAGCGCTCCTCGGCCTCGGCCCTGCCACACTGCTCGTAGGTGACCTCAACACCGATTCCGGCGCCGATCTGCTCGGCGATCCGTGCACGTGTCAGCGCCTGCGGCCCGGTGATCGGATACATCTGTCCGTAGTGTGCCTGGTCGGGCTTGGCCAGCAGCGCCGCAGCCACCCGGGCGATGTCGGCCATCGAGATCGGGGATTCGACGACCGCCGGATACGGTTCGCGGACCGTGCGCGTCGCCTTGACCTGCTCCGCCCATATGGCGAAGTTTTCCAGAAATTCGCCAGGGCCCAGCTGGGTGTTGACCAGGCCCGACGCGGCGACAGCGTCGGCGTGCTGCTGCCAATGCGCCGCGCCCGACAAGGCCACGACGTATTCCACCCCTGCCTTCTTGGCCAGCTCGAGAGTGACATCCAACGTCTTGGGCAGCGGCGCCAAGTACATCCGGTCCACACCATCGAGAGCTGCCGGCAGCGATTCCGGGTCGCCCAGATAACCGGTGATGGGCTGAACGCCGTCAGGCAGGTCTGCCTTCGCGGGATCCTTGGTCAGTGCGCGGATGTCGTTGGCGCCCAGGTCGATCAGGTGACCAACGATGCGTCGGCCGATGTTTGCAGTGGCTCCGGTCACAAGAATGGTCATGATTTTCACCGTACGTGGGCCCCATGACAGAATCGTTGACATGCAGGCGGTGCTGTTCGACATGGATGGCACGCTCGTCGACTCCGAAAAGCTCTGGGATATCTCGCTGGCAGCGCTCTACGAACAGCTCGGCGGCCGGCTGACCCCACAAGTGCGCACATCGATGGTCGGCGGCTCCGCCCAGGACACCATTCAGACGGTCTATACCGACCTGGGCCTGAAGCTGGATCCGGTCGCAATGGCCGAGTCCATCCGCTGGCTGCACGACTACACAGCGGACTTGTTCGACGAGGGGTTGCCGTGGTGCGACGGCGCACCTGAACTATTGGACGCGCTTGCCGCCGAAGGAACTCCGATGGCGCTGGTCACCAACACCCAACGCGAGCTCACCGACCGAGCGCTCAACAGCATTGGCCGCCAGTATTTTTCGGCGACCGTCTGCGCCGACGAGGTGCCGCGCGGCAAACCCGCACCCGATGCCTATCTGCGGGCGGCCGCGTTGCTGGATCTGCCGCCGGATCTCTGCCTGGCCATTGAGGACTCGGTGACAGGCACGGCGGCAGCGGAGGGTGCAGGCTGCCCGGTACTGGTGGTACCCAACGACGTAGTGGTGCCCATCGGCCCGCGGCGGCGGCATGTGAACTCGCTCGCGAGCATCGAGGTTGCCGATCTGCGGCGCATGCATGCCGAACTCACACAGTTTGGGGAACGCACCGCCTGACGTGGGCGTCGGTGATTGAATGTGATTCTCATCACGCAATGCTGCGGAAGGGGCGTCACATGGCACACGGACCCGTCGGTGATTCTGTATCTGGTTTGGACTACGAGGAGTCGGAGCACAGCGGACGCGTAGTTCTGATCGCGTCCGTCGCTGCTTTGGGCGGACTGTTGTTCGGCTACGACAGCGCGGTCATCAACGGGGCGGTGTCGGCGCTGCAGGACCACTTCCAGGTCGACAACTACACGCTGGGTCTCGCGGTGGCGTCTGCGCTTTTGGGTGCGGCGGCCGGCGCGATGACCGCCGGCAGGCTGGCCGACAAGATCGGCCGGCTGCAGGTGATGCGGATCGCCGCGCTGCTGTTCTTCATCAGTGCGATCGGCACCGGCCTGGCGAACAGCATCTGGCTGGTGGTCGTCTTCCGGATCGTCGGCGGCTTCGGCGTGGGTGTCGCTTCCGTCATCGCCCCCGCCTACATCGCCGAGACATCGCCACCGCGTATCCGCGGACGACTCGGATCGCTGCAGCAGCTGGCGATCGTCACCGGCATCTTTCTGTCACTGGCGATCGACTATGGACTGGCACAGCTGGCCGGCGGGTCACGCGAAGACCTCTGGCTGGGGCTGGAGGCCTGGAGGTGGATGTTCCTCATCATGGCCGTTCCGGCCGTTGTCTACGGCGCGCTGGCCTACACGATTCCCGAGTCACCGCGTTACCTCGTTGCGACCTTCCGGATTCCGGAGGCCCGCCGCGTGCTGGGCATGCTGCTCGGTGAGAAGAACCTCGAGCTGACGATCACCCGGATCCAGGAATCGCTCAAGTCCGACAAGCCGCCGTCGTGGCGTGATCTGAAGAAGCCCGTCGGCGGCCTGTACGGCATCGTGTGGGTGGGCGTCGGATTGTCGGTATTCCAGCAGTTCGTCGGGATCAACGTGATCTTCTACTACTCCAACGTGCTGTGGGAGGCCGTCGGCTTCAAGGAGAGTTCGTCGTTCACGATCACGGTGATCACGTCGATCACCAACATCTTGACGACGCTGATCGCGATCGCTCTGATCGACAAGATCGGGCGCAAGCCGCTGCTGTTGATCGGTTCGACAGGCATGGCGGTCACGCTGGGCACAATGGCCGTGATCTTCGGCACCGCCCCGCTGGTCGACGGCAAGCCGCATCTGGGCGACGTGGCCGGGCCGGTCGCGCTAGTCGCAGCCAACCTGTTCGTGGTGGCGTTCGGCATGTCGTGGGGGCCGGTGGTGTGGGTGCTGCTTGGCGAGATGTTCCCGAACCGCATCCGGGCGGCCGCGCTCGGGTTGGCGGCCGCTGCGCAGTGGGCGGCGAACTGGCTGATCACCGTCACGTTCCCATCGCTGCGCGACTTGCTCGGAGTGGCCTACGGGTTCTATGCGCTGTGCGCAATTCTCTCCGGGCTGTTCGTGTGGCGGTGGGTGGAAGAAACCAAGGGCAAGCATTTGGAAGACATGCATCGCGAAGCCTGGCATCACGAGGCGCATCCCGCCCCGCACTGACGGCACGATTAGGGCTGCGGCGGCGTTCTAGGGTCATAGCTCAGACCGTCGGCGGTGGTCCACCCCCCGAAGTCGCGATTGGTGTCTATTGCGGGCGGCTGAAAATCGTTGACGTACCGCGAACAGCCGACGCTGCGCCCGATGTCTAGCGCGGCTTCAGAGAGTTGGTTCAGCGGGATCGTCACTGGCGTCGGTGAAATGCTGACGACGCAATTCGAAGCGATTGCGGTCAAACGCCCGACGTGGTTGAGCACGAACACGTACTCACCTGGCCGATGGTCGTGAATCTCGTACGCCACGGCTTCCGGCGCATGTCGATCCTGACTGGGTGGCGCTTCGTCCATGATCATCTCGCGCAATCTTTCGGCTTCGCGGTCGCCGTTGGGCACCTGATGGATGTACACGAAAAGTTTGTTGTCGCCCGTCGCGGGGTCACCCCAGCTGCACATCAGTGAGTTTTGAAACAAGTCAGGCTCGAGTGCGGGTTCGTTATTCGTCGGTACCAGGGAGCTAACGTGAAAATGGGGCTCAAGCTTGTCGGCGATGACGGCGCAACGCTCGGTGTAACTTCGCGGATGTTCTGTCATGTCGCACCTCCTTACTTCGTCGTTTGCGGGAAGGCTGTGATGATCTTTCCGTCGCTTGCCGAGATAGCTACCCGACAGGTGAACGCATAGGCGGGTCCGTCGTCGGTGATTCGGTAGATATCGCGGTACACGGTAAAAGTGTCGCTGTCTTGGCGGTACTCGACTCGCTCCGGATTCGCCAGCGTCGCGCTGATTGCATAATCGGCCAGATCGCGCCAGTTTCCCGCTCCGGGAAAGCGGCTCATCGCGACGTTTTGCCCGTCTTGCCCGTGATCCTTGGCGATGTGTAGGAATCCGTACTTGTCGTTGCCGCAGTAGAGCTGGCTATCGCCTCCCGGAAGTGTGTTGAATCCGGCGGTAATAGGTGCCCGGTAAAACGTCTGCACGACCTTGTTCGGATCGGCTCCGCTGAGCTTGCAGGCACCCCACACCTTCGGCTGGTAAGGCGGCATCGGTACCGGTGGCGGAGGCGGTTCCCTCGGTGGTGCCTCCGGGAATGTGAAGCCAGTGAATCCTGCGGTGATGGTGCTCAGGTTTGACGTGATGGACTGATCGGTCGCGGCGAGAATCGTCGACTGGGCGCGGATGTCGGCAGCGACGACTTGCGCCTGCAGATCCCGCATCAACCGCATCGGCTTCGACGGAACGGAAAGTGTGTCACGCACCGAAAGGTCCTCGGAGACCGAGAAACCTGCCCGTTGAGCGCTGTCGACCGAAGCCAGCGCGCGAGACCTCGCCTCCGATAGGTCGGCTGCTCCGGTACGTGCGATTGACGATGCTTCGTGCAATCTGTTGACGAGACCGAGAACTTGAACCCGGTCGCGATCGCTGCGCATGGATGCCGCATCGGCGGTGGGACCTTCCCATGCGGTACCACCTGGTCGCGATATACCGGAGCTCATCGCGGTGAAACCGTCTCGCCATCGGTTTGCTGTCGCGGTCCAGTGCGCCGCCGCCGTGTCGAGATGATCAGTGTCCCTTGCCTGGATTTGAGAGAGAGTGAGGGAGGGCAGCGGTGCAGACCCCGAACTTGGCGGGGGAACGATTACGGCGACTCGGTGTCGATACTCGCAGCGAGCGCGTCGGCCGACTGGGTTTCCGTCTGCGAATAGCGATCTGCAGCAGACCACAGGGTGGAAGCAGTCGAACGAATGCGGGTAGCCAACACATCTCCGGTGCCGGAGGCCGCGACGTGTAGTGCCGTCACGGCGGCAACAGTGGATTGGTAGGCCGTCGCTGGCATTGCCGGGTGGACGCGAACGCAGACATCGTCAGCGTGTTGCTCGCAGGCCGCGGCAAAAGTCCGCAGACCTTCGGCGTCGTACCGCATGGCCCCCGTCACATCCCCATTATCCCGTGGCCATTACGTGGCCGGTCACGGTAATTTCGACACCTCATGGGACAATTTCTGGCCGTGAAGACCTTCGAAGCCCTGTTCGCCGAATTGAGCGAGCGCGCGCGGACCAGGCCGGCCGGTAGCGGCACCGTCGCCGCGCTCGACGGCGGTGTGCACGGGCTGGGCAAGAAGATTCTCGAAGAGGCCGGCGAGGTGTGGCTGGCCGCCGAACACGAGAGCGACGACGCACTGGCCGGCGAAATCAGCCAGTTGCTGTACTGGGCGCAGGTGCTGATGATCTCGCGGGGTCTGACCCTCGACGACGTGTACGCCAAACTATGAACGGCATGCTGCGGGTCGCCGTACCCAACAAGGGCACGCTGTCCGAGCCGGCCGCCGAGATCCTGTCGGAAGCTGGCTACCGGCGGCGAACTGATCCCAAGGACCTGACCGTCGTCGATCCCGTCAACAATGTCGAATTCTTCTTTCTGCGACCCAAGGACATTGCGATCTACGTCGGATCGGGACAGCTCGACTTCGGCATCACCGGTCGCGACCTCGCGCAGGAATCCGACGCGCCAGTTCATGAGCGGCTCGCGCTCGGCTTCGGGTCGTCGAGCTTCCGCTATGCGGCGCCCGCGGGGCGACCCTGGCGTGTCGAGGACCTTGCGGGCAAGCGGATTGCCACCGCGTTTCCCAATCTGGTGCGAAAAGACTTGGCAGGACGTGGGATTGATGCCACGGTGATCCGGCTCGACGGCGCCGTCGAGATTTCGGTGCAGCTCGGTGTCGCTGACGCGATCGCCGACGTGGTGGGTTCCGGTCGCACGCTCGGCCTGCATGACCTGGTGGCGTTCGGCGAACCGCTATGCGATTCGGAGGGGGTTCTCATCGAGCGTGAGGCGCCGAGCGACGAAAACGCCGCCGCCCGTGACCAGCTGGCCGGTCGGGTGCAGGGTGTGGTGTTCGGACAGCAATATCTGATGCTGGACTACGACTGTCCCCGCAGCGTGGTCGATGACGCCACCGCGGTCACTCCCGGACTCGAATCGCCAACGATCGCCCCGCTTGCCGATCCAGCGTGGGTAGCCGTGCGGGCACTGGTCCCACGCCGAGATGTCAACTCGATCATGGACGAACTCGCCGCGATCGGTGCCAAGGCGATTCTGGCGTCTGACATCCGGTTCTGCCGCTTCTGATTCGACCGGTTCTTCGCCACGACGCGTGTTAGCGTCCGGGTGTTGTTTCCACCGGTCGGGAGGTTTACATGACCCAAGTCGTCGTTATCGTGCTTGCTCTGCTGATCGGTGTGATCGCCGGTCTGCGAGCGCTGACGGCTCCGGCGGTAGTGGCCTGGGGAGCGTTCCTGGGCTGGATCGACGTCGGCGGCAAGTGGTCGGAGTGGGTAGCACATCCGATCACCGTCACGGTCCTGACGATTTTCCTCGTGGTGGAACTGGTCACCGACCAGCTGCCGAAGACACCGAGCCGTAAGACGCCGCCCCAGTTCATCACGCGACTCATCATGGGCGCGTTCGCCGGCGCCGTCATCGGCAGCCCGTCGCATCACACGTTCATCGGTCTGGGCGCCGGCGTCATCGGCGCCGTCCTCGGCACGTTGGGTGGCGCCGAGGGCCGTACACGGCTGGTCGCCGCCAACGGCGGTCGTGACCGGCCGGTCGCCATCGGCGAAGATGTCGTCGCCGTCGGCGGTGGACTCCTTGTCGTGTTTCTCGTCAGCTTCGCTCCACTAGTCTGAGTCGTCTTTCATGGCAGAGAAATTCGACGCGATCATCGTCGGGGCCGGACAGGCCGGCCCGCCGCTGGCAGGCAGACTGACCGAAGCCGGACACACCGTCGCGGTGATCGAACGAAAACTGGTCGGCGGCACTTGCGTCAACACTGGCTGTATCCCAACCAAGACGTTGGTGGCCAGCGCGCACGCCGCCCACCTGGCCCGGCGCGGGGCCGAATACGGCGTCGGCACAGGCGACGTCACGGTCGACATGGCGAAGGTGAAGGCCCGCAAGGACAAGGTCATGCTCGACGACCGCAGTGGCGTTGAGTCGTGGCTGCAGGCGATGAACGGCTGCACGTTCATCCGCGGCCATGCCCGCTTCGAGGATGCCCACACGATCAGCGTCGACGGGCGCGTGCTGGAGGCCGACAAGTTCTTCCTCAACGTCGGGGGCCGTGCGGTGGCGCCGGACATGCCGGGACTGTCGGACATCGACTACATGACGAACGTCGGGATCCTCGAACTCGACACCGTGCCAGAACATCTGGTGATCATCGGCGGCAGCTACATCGCGCTGGAGTTCGCACAGATGTACCGCCGTTTCGGCGCACGGGTCACCGTGATCGAGAAGGGTCCGCGGTTGACGTCCCGAGAGGACGAAGACGTCTCCGCCACCATCAAGGACATCCTGGAAGCCGAAGGCATCGATGTGCTGGTCGACGCCACCGCAATTCAATTCGCCAAGCGCAGTAGCGATTTTGAGGTGACCCCCCGCGATGGCGCAGAGCCGATCACGGGAACCCACCTGTTGATTGCGGTGGGTCGTCAGCCCAACACCGACGATCTCGGCCTGGACAAGGCCGGAGTCGAGACCGATAAGCGTGGCTACATCGTCGTCGATGACGAATTGCGCACGAACGTCGGGCATATATGGGCAATGGGCGACTGCAACGGCAAAGGCGCCTTCACCCACACGTCGTACAACGACTTCGAGATCGTCGCGGCCAACCTGCTCGACAACGATCCGCGCCGGGTCAGCGATCGCGTCACGACCTACGCGTTGTATATCGACCCGCCGCTGGGCCGGGCGGGGATGACCGAGGACCAGGTGCGAAAATCCGGCCGAAAAGCGTTGGTGGGCAAGCGACCGATGACACGCGTCGGGCGAGCCGTGGAGAAGGGCGAGACCCAGGGCTTCATGAAAGTGGTGGTCGACGCCGAAACCGAAGATATCCTCGGGGCGGCCATCCTCGGTGTCGGCGGCGATGAGGTCGTTCACGCGATCCTCGACATCATGACGGCCAAAAAGCCCTACACCGCGATTTCCCGCACCATGCACATTCACCCGACGGTCAGCGAATTGGTGCCGACCCTGCTGCAGGACTTGAAGCCACTGGACTAGCGGATCGGCCTATGTTGAGTTGGCGGGTCACCAGCGCGACCCGCCACCCGAGGTGGCGGCACGTCTGCACATCGGAGGGGTGCACCTGGTCCGGATTGGCGTCCACGTCGGTCTGTGCGCCCGCGCCCAGCCAGAAACCGAGGCGGTTGAGGTCGTTCTCGCTGCCGGTCGCACTGTTCCAGCCGGCGCCCAAACCCAAGCTGATCCAATGCATGTGGTGTTGAGCCGCGAAGATCGCCAGTGACACCAGGGTGTTCACCTTGTCGCCGCTCTTGGCGCCGGAGTTCGTGAATCCCGCGGCGACCTTGTCCCGCCAACTGCCGTTGAGGCAGCGCCTGCCGGTCCGTTCGGCGAACGTTTGAAAGCCGGCCGACACGTTGCCCATGTACGTCGCGGTGCCGAACACGATGCCGTCGGCGGTGTCGAGGACATCCCAATCCGCATCGGTCATGCGGTCGACGGCGATAACGTTGACGTCGGCGCCTGCTTCGCGCGCACCGGCCGCTACGGCTTCGGCGAGCACCGCGGTGTGGCCGAAGCCAGAGTAGTAGGCGATCGCCATGCTGGGCGCGGCAATGTGAGAACCATTGTGTGACATGCTAGTTCGCTTCCAGTTGTGCGGATTGGCTGACTTCCAGGCGACGTGTCGTCCAGTCCGGCAGCTCGTCGCCGGCAAGGTAGGCCTCCAGCCGATCCAGGTATGCGTGGGTGCCGCCGAAGAACCCGCTCGCGTTGCGGACGCCGAGGCCGCGGTGCGTGAAGCGAAGCAGCGTGCCGTCGCCGTCAGCGGTGAGCTCATAACGCACCACACCGTCCTCGACAATCGGCTGTTTCCATTCGTGCTCAAGGACATTGGGCGGGTCCCACACCAGAATGCGGCCAGTCATCCGTTTGCGTTCGGGCGGCAGCGGCGGACCGGTCGCGACCATGTCAATGGTGCCGCCCTCATGGGCCTCGATGGTCGTTTCGCCGAACCACTGCTGACGTTCGCGCGGATCGGTTATGGCCGACCACACCACCTCGACCGGAAAGGGCAGGCGGCGTTCGAAATTCAACACCGCACGCTCGCCGTCCACCGTCAGTCGTCCGTCGCGCTCACTCATTGTGTCTCCTTGTGCTTGCTTTCCAGGTGCCGTTCCAGGGCGTCGAGGTGATCGGCCCAGTAGCGGCGGTAACGGTTGATCCAGTCGTCGATGGCGACGAGCCC
>C688J18823_10000764_pt1 | contig 19103 bp, 15 predicted proteins | sample HopSoiMetagenom1_FD_18823 | JGI IMG/M metagenome (IMG submission 18823) | reverse complement strand
AAGGCAGACTGGAGCAGGTGCTGGAGAAGTATTTGGCCGAGTCGAGTTCGCCGGAGTTAAAGGGGAACTGACTGGGTCGACCTGAGATTTCTTAATTATGGCCGCTCATTTGTTTACAATCCCGCCATGTCGAGTCCTGCACAGAATGATCGGTTTCCCATCACCCGACATTCGGTCGTAGTCGCGATGCGGAGTGATGACCCGGTGCAACGATCGCGAGCTATCGAAACCATCTGTGCGGCTTATTGGAAGCCGATCTACAAATATGCTCGGTTGAAATGGGACCTATCCGGCGAAGATGCGCAGGATTTCACCCAGGAATTCCTTCTGCGATTGATCGACAAAGGGTTTCTTGAATCATTTGATCCAGGCAAGGGACGCCTCCGGACATTCCTGCGTACCTGTGCCGATTGCCTTTTCCTCAACCAGCGTAGAGACGCACAACGCCAGAAGAGAAATGGAGGGAAAGTTTGCTTTGATTTTGACGACGCTGAGCAGGAATTTGCGAAGCTTGCGACGTCCACCAGCCCCGAAGATTACTTTGAGAAAGAGTGCGTTCGGCAACTGCTCGCTGTGGCTATCGAGCGGCTTCGAGAGAAATGCGAATTATCGGGAAAGACAGCTCACTTCACCGTTTTTTATGATCACGATCTCGACAGTGACGCTGAAGCTGCACCCTCGTACGCGGAGCTGGCGACTAAATACAACCTGGCTATTAGCGACGTGACGAATTATCTGGCTTGGGCTCGCCGCGAGTTCCGTGCCTGCGTTCTCCATCAGCTTCGACAAATGAGCGCCAGCGATGAGGAGTTTCGTAGCGAAGCGAGAGCCATCCTCGGCACGAAGGCACTATGAAATGGCTGGGTGACGGCACCGTCGACCGGCTTCGGGCCAATATGCAGACACCCGACCTGAGTGGCACGCGATATCGGGCCATTCGCTTTGTCGCCGGTGGAGGCATGGCTGCGATTTGGCTGGCCGATGACACTGTCCTGCAGCGCAAAGTGGCACTGAAGGTGCTAGACGCGGACGACTCGCCAGATTTGGCGTCACGCCTTTCACGCGAAGCCCACATTCTCGCTGCGCTCGAGCATCCAGGCATCGTTCCAGTCCATGACGCTGGGACTCTTGCGGACGGAAGAGTTTTCTATTGCATGAAGTACGTGGAAGGCCAGCGTCTCGACGACTGTCTGACGAAAGTGCCTGCAATTGCCGACCGCGTTCGCCTGCTGCTGCGTATTGCGGAGCCAGTAGCATTTGCGCACTCCCGAGGCATAATTCATCGCGATCTCAAGCCGGAAAACGTGATGGTTGGTCGTTACGGCGAAGTGCTGGTAATGGATTGGGGACTTGGGAAAATCCTGAACGGCGCAGCAGTTGAATTTGCACGTCCCGGAGCGGACGCCGACGACCGAGCCTGCTTCTCTGCGAATGCGCGCGTCACCGACCATGGAAGTGTACTAGGCACGCCTGGTTACATGGCCCCCGAACAACTCGTCGGCGACATCGAAAAAATCGACCAGCGCACGGACATTTATGGTCTGGGTGCGATTCTGAATTTCATGATTCGCGGTAAAACTGCTGACCTGCCTCAGGACCGGCGGGCTGTTCGGAGACTGCGGGCAATTTGCGCCAAGGCAATGCACCCAGACGCTGGCCAGAGGTACAGGTCGGTGGAGGCACTGAGCGTGGAACTCGCGAAGTACTTGGCAGACTCGCCTGTGAGCGCCTACCGAGAAAGTCCACTTGAACGATTACTCAGAGTGTTGCATCGCCACCGCACGGCGGTGATTCTGATAGCGGTCTACCTCCTGATGAGGCTGTTTTTCATTTTGTTGGCTCGTCCTTAAAGGAGTTCGTGAAGACGGGTAATAGAACTCAAGAGAGAACGCTTTACAGGGAGGCGACATGAACAAGGTCCTTGTTGGAATCATCCTCGGAGCAGTGCTGGGAGCTCTTGATGGACTAACTGCCTGGTTTACACCAGCCGCGAGAGCGGGGATTGCAGGAATCGTATTCGGCTCAACGATCAAAGGCGTCATCGCAGGAGTGCTGATCGGAGTTTTCGCGCGCAAGGTGCACTCGCTGGCACTGGGAATCGTATTCGGATTCGGAGTCGGTTTGCTGCTCGCGTTTGTTATTGCCCAACTCCAGCACGGTTACTACCTGCAGATCATGTTGCCCGGAAGTATGGTGGGCTTGATTGTGGGATATGCCACACAGAAGTATGGAGAGTCATCGCAGGCAGAGAACGCGGGCTCGTTGGGCTAGTGGAGACTCGCCGGGCGCGGGCCCGGCGCTCCGGTGGAATGGGCGGAGTCTCGCTATGCTGCGCCTGCGCGTACAGGCTTTGCAATGCCCTGGAACTCCAGTGGTAGGTGCGCATCGACCAGTGAAGCTCCGCCATCTACGTCAATCAGCTGGCCGGTGATCCAACTCGCCCCTTCTGAACAAATCATTGCAACGGCGTTTCCAATATCTGCTGGAGTTCCGAGGCGACCCATCGGAGTCCATCCACGTTCCTGCCACTCGCGCAAGCCGGTCTGAAATGCTTCGGGAAGGCTATTCAGCACGCTGTCTTCCACCCAGCCTGGGCTGATTGAATTCACGGTGATACCCTGGCCAGCCAGTGCAACCGCGAAATAACGCACCAACACTTCGAGAGCCGACTTAGCCGCGCCCATTGCTACCCAGGGCTGCCAACTTCCAAAGCGTCCGCCCGGAGCGAAGGTGATGGCAACAATTCTTCCGCCTTTCGCCATCAGCGGAACCGCCTCACGCACTGCTACCAGAAATGCTTTCGCCTGAGAGTCCATAGCAGTGTCCCACTTGTCGAGGGTCAACTCCATCGGCGGCTGGTAAAACGTCGGCGCTTCGGTACGCGCGTTGCTGACCAGGATATCCAGTGCGCCAAACTCCAAACGGACCTGCTGAAACATTCGCCGAATCTCATCCGGCTTGCAGACATCGGCCTGCAACAGCATTCCCGTGGATCCGAGTTTGCGCACCTGCTCCAATGTGGCCTCGGCGGCAGCCCGGTTTCGATAATAGTGAACAGCGATACGTGCGCCCTCTTCCGCCAGCTTCAGCGCAATACCGCGGCCGATTCCGCGCGAGCTCCCCGTGATGAGAGCACTCTTGCCCTTAAATGACATAAGCAGCCTCCCCCAATTGCAGCGAAGCATGTTAGTGGGCGCGAATGCGGCGGTCAATATTGATCCAGCGGGCATTATGCAAGTCACGCGCGGGTCTGGTAGCGTTCTGACATATGGCGGGCACTCGGACTCTACACCGCAAAACACGGTTGAGCCACTCTGGCAGGTACGCGATCAGCAGCAGCATCTGAGTGAGCTGATTGGCAGCGACGCCGAGCTCAAGGAGGCTCCGCTCCGCCGCGACGTGCGCAATCTTGGCCGCATTCTCGGCGAAGTAATCAAGGAACAGGCTGGGCAAGAGGTTTTTGATTCAGTCGAACGGCTGCGCAACATCAGCATCGAGCAGCGGGAGCGAGGAAGAATTGCCGACGATCCGTCGCTTCGCACCATGGAGCTTCGGCATGCGTTCCTCGTTGTGCGGGCGTTTGCTATCTATTTCGAGTTGGTGAACCTCGCGGAAACGAATCATCGTAAGCGCCGCCGCCGCGCTGCCCAGGTGCGACATAGCGATCCGCAACCCGGTACGATTGCCGGCACGTTCCGCCGTTTTAAGGCTGCCGGAATCAGCTTGGAAGATGTGCTTAAGGCGATGGGTTCTGTTCATGCCATTCCTGTGTTCACCGCACATCCTACCGAGGTCGCGCGCCGCACGGTCCTGATGAAGCGCGAGAGGCTCTCAAAGCTGCTTGAGACCCTCGATATAGCTCCTCTCACCGATGAAACGGCAGAGGAAGTGGCGGAAGAGATCGCTGCTGAAATCAGCGCGCTGTGGCAGAGCGACGAAGTGCGCCGACGCACGCCCACCGTTCGGGACGAAATCAAAATGGGACTTGACTACTACCGTGCCAGCCTGATCCGCACTGTGCCGGAAGTGTATGAAGAGATCGTCCGCGCATTGAATGGTGAATTTGCTTGCGACGTAAAAGCCTCAGAACTGCCATCGATGATCAGTTTTGGCTCCTGGATCGGCGGTGATCGCGATGGCAATCCGTTTGTCACCGTCGCCAGCACTGAGCAGGCGCTGCAACTTGCCCGGGATCTCATTTTTCAGCATTATCTCGACGCGATTCGTGCGTTGATCGTGCTGTTGAGTTCCGCTACAAGCATTACGAACATCTCGAAAGCTCTGCAAACAGCACTCAAGAAATACGCTGCCCAATTTCCCGAGACGCAGGCGCGCGCTCTCACTTATTCGGAAACGGAAGCGTACCGCCACTTTCTTCTTTATGTGCAAGAGCGTTTGACGCGTGCAGCCAAAAACAGCAATGCCGAGGGCGCCTACACCCGGCCGCAGGAGTTCGCAGCGGATCTAGCTCTCATGCGCGAAAGCCTCGCGCAGAACTGCGGGGAACGCATTGCGGAAGAACTTCTCGATCCGCTGCTCATCATCGTCGAGACCTTTGGATTCCATCTGCATACATTGGACATTCGGCAACATGCCAAGTTCCATTCTGAAGCGGTCGCAGATTTGACGGCAAAGCCACAAGAAGAATTGGCGCCGCCTTCAGAAAATACGAGGCTTGTTCTCGACACCGCGCGCGCCGTGGCGGAGCTGAAGCAACGATTTCCGAAGGAGGCGATTCGCACCTACATCATCAGCGGTGCATCCTCTGCTGAGGACATCTTCAATCTGGTGCGTCTAGCTAGCATTTCCGGCGTGCAGATGGAAGCGCGGGACTGCGATCCGGGAGTGATGCCCGTTCCGCTCTTCGAGTCCATCGAGGATCTGCGAGGGTGTCCGGGAATCTGCCGTGGCCTGTGGAGCTCACGGGCTTATGCGCGCTTGCTCGATTCCTGGCAGCGCAATCAGGAAATCATGTTGGGATATTCCGATAGCAATAAGGATGGGGGAATGCTCACCAGCTTGTGGGAGATCTACAAGGCCCACCGCGAGCTGCATCGCGTTGCTCGCGAATGCAAGGTCCATCTCACGATCTTTCATGGACGTGGCGGCACCGTCGGACGTGGGGGAGGTCCGACACACCGGGGCCTGGTTGCACAGCCGGTGGGCGCATTTACAGGCCACTTCAAAATTACCGAGCAGGGCGAAGTGCTGAACTGGAAGTATGCGGAACCAATCCTAGCTGAGCGGTCCTTGGAATTGATGGTCGCGGCTTCACTGGAAGCTTTGTTACGTCCCAATGGGCCCAAGGACGGCGAGGACGCACAATGGCAAGAGACAATGGAGGAGTTGTCGCTCGCCGCATTTGCCTTCTATCGCCAGAACATCGCGGAAAATCCAGAGGTGATGACCTACTTCGAGGAGTCCACACCGGTGGGCGAATTGCAGAACGTGAAGATCGGATCGCGTCCGGCAAAGCGCAAGCAGACTCGCAGCCTCCAAGACTTGCGTGCCATTCCCTGGGTATTCGGCTGGATGCAAAGTCGGTGCCTGCTGCCCGCGTGGTTCGGCGTTGGATACGCGCTGGAACAGTTCATAGCGAAGTCCAGCGGAGCGAGCACACTGCAGCGCATGTTTAGAGAATTCCCGTTGTTTACTGACCTCTTGGAAAATACCGAGATGGGACTCGCGAAAGCCGACTTCAACATCGCCCGGCTCTATTCGACGTTAGTCGCAAACGACGAAGTCCGCGAGCGGGTCTTCAGGAACTTGGAAGAGGAGTTTCTCCGCACGAAGAAGCTGTTGTTGCAGGTTACCGGTCAATCTCGATTGCTTGAAAACAATCCCACTCTGGCACGGTCAATTCGGCTGAGAAATCCGTACGTAGACCCTATGAGTATCGTCCAGGCAGAGTTGTTGCGGCGCAAGCGCGCCGGCGAGAAGAGTACGGATTTGGACTACGTGTTGGGCGCGACGATTAGCGGGATTGCCGCGGGGCTGCGGAACACGGGATAGGCGGTCCCTTGGTGTGGATACTTCGACTAGCACAGTAGCGACGCAACATGCTGCGTCGCTGTGCTTCACTGGCGCGTCTAGTCGCGCTCTATTTACAATCTAAACAGATGGTCCAATCACAATCGGGAGTTGGGATGAAGTTTTCACAGGTGGCCGTGATCGCCTGGGCGGCGCTTGTTTTTTTGATTTGTGGATGCGGCGACGTATTCCGTCCGGTGGCGACGCCACTACCGCAGCCTTCTCCCGACCCACAGACTTTCCGCCTCGCGGTGATGACCGCGTGCGAACTGAGTGCGGGGACAACTACCTGCAATCCAGCTGGCGTTTCCAGCCAGGTGAGCGACGTGAATGTGAGTGGCGACACGGTGGAAGGCGTTGTTCCCGTGGGACGGAGTCCGATGTTTGCCCTGGTGCAAAACTCCGGAGTCATTGCCGCAGTTACCACGGCAGATTTCGACAACGACACAGTCTCCCAGCACACTGATAGTCACCTCACGTCCCCTCCGAGTGTCTCCGCAGTGACTACTGTGGGACTGCCGCAAGGCGCACATCCGATCTCGCTTGGCACCGCAAACGGCTCTCTATACGTGGCGGAGTTAGGACGAAGTGTGGTGGGGGTGATCGCAGGATTTCCGCTCGCGCTTACCACTGAGATCCCGGTCGGAGCGAACCCGGTGAATCTCGCCGTGCTGCCAAATGGAAAGAATATCTATGTGGTAAACCGCGGAGACGGCACGGTGACTGTAATCTCCGCCGCGGACAACAGTGTTGTAACAACGATTCCTGTTGGATCGACGCCGGTCTGGGCAGTCGCCTCGAGCGATAGTAGCCGGGTCTATGTCGTAAACCAGGGTTCCGGGACCGTCAGCGTCGTGGATGCGACCAGCAACACTGTGATAGCCGCAGTCCCCGTCGGAAGCTCCCCAAATTATGCGGTCTTCGACCCGAAGAATCAGCGCGTTCTCGTCACGAATCCAGGGTCGAACACAGTGAGCGTTATCAACGCTGACCCTACCTCGCCGGCGTTCAAGAATGTGAGTAACGTTACCGTGGGATCGAATCCTGTTTCGGTGGCCGCGTTGCCAGATGGAACGCGCGTCTACGTAGCGAACGCTGGGTCAAACTCAGTGAGCGTAATAAACAGCTTGAGTTTGACAGTTTCAAAGACGATTTCCTTGGCGTCATCCGCCACGAAGAATCCGCTGGATGTAAGTCCAGTCCCAGTTTGGATCGCCGCAGACCCGCAGAACACAAAGGTTTTTACGGCCAATCGCGATGCGCGAGATGCATCGGTAATCAACACTTCTAACGATTCGGAAGTAACCGATGCGAGCGGAGTACCAGTGCGCATCCCCGCACCCAATGCCGATCCCACATGCGCGGGCAATACATGCGCGAGACTCAGTCCTGTGTTTATTGCCGTCGGCGGGTAGCAAGAGACTTGCTAATCGCTTGATTGGCAATTTCCTTATTTGGAAACGAAACACAACTTGCAATCGACGCGCTTACAGAATTACTCAATTCGCCACGCTGTTTGAGAATTAAGAATCTACCCTACAACTGCTGCAGCGCGCTCTTCTTTCCGTCGCCGGTTGTAATGCATGGCGACATTCATGAACACGCTGCCCTTCGCCGTCTCGAAGCACATCACTAGGGCTTCAGTTTCCTCGTCACCGCTCAATCCTTGCTCTGCGGTGTGAATTTCGGGAGGGGAGATTTTGAAGCGAAATCCCTGGTCGTTGAGGCTGGTAACGGCATTTCCGACCACCATGTTTGCAAGCTCGCAGAGGGTTTCGCGCACGAGATCATCTGAAGGCGCGATCTCGCTGCCGGCAAGATGTGAGGCAATATGCATCGCAGTGCCCGCATCCGTATCGAGGATGATTCGTCCTTGGATGTCGCCGGTGATCTCAATAATTGCCGCCACTCCCTTGCGACGGTAGCTCTCGTCCTCCATGGTCACGTCGCCGATACGGGTCTGACACTGGAGACTCTCGGCCAACACGGCGTCAGCAGCGTTGATGAAAGGCTGGATCAATTCCATTTTCACGGCTACTGTCCTCCTGCGCCGACGCCTTGGACTGTGAGCACATCCTCACCCATTACGTAGCGCAACACCTCGTAGAGCACGTCAGCCTTCACTGGTTTCTGCACAAAGTGGCGGGCCCCCTTTTGTAGGGCCGCGACGATGTTCTCCTGGTATCCCACGGAGGAGACCATCACGACCCGGGCTTGCGGATGCTGCCGGATAATGCGCTCGGCAGCCTCGATGCCTTCCATCTGGGGCATGGTGATATCCATGAGTACCAAATCGGGCTGCAGACGCTCATATTCGGTGATCGCGGTACAGCCATCACCAGCCTCGCCGACGACCTCGCCGCCGAACGACTCCAACATCTTGGCGAGGTTCTTGCGCGCGAAGATCGAATCGTCTACGACGAGGTAGCGTACCGGTTTATTGTCTTTGCTTCGGACCAATCCAGCAAATTGCTCCATGATCGTTTCTCCTTACAGCTTTCTTCTCTTCGGCTGGATATTTCCAGCTCTCGGCTATGCTTCCTGTCCTATCGCAGCACGCGGTGTCCTCTTGGGGTTAGCACAGTGCCGAATGAGGAGGTTCGCCAATGCGTCCAGGGAGACAACACGCATCGCATGTCCTCGTTCAATGGCTGCTTTCGGCATGCCAAATACGACGCACGAAGACTCGTCTTGCGCGACCGTCAATCCCCCTGCAGCTTTCACACTTCCCATAGCATCGGCGCCATCTTCGCCCATGCCGGTCATAAGAAGCGCGATCGCCTTTGCGCCGAACTCCTGCGCCACCGATTGGAACAAAATGTCGGCTGAGGGGCGATGCCCGTTCACCTTGTCATCGTCGCCGAGAACCACCACGTCGCCGAGTGGCATGCGACGGACTCGCATATGGCGATTTCCCGGACAGATCAGCGCACGGCCGGCCAACAAGACGTCACCAGAGCGGGCCTCCTTCACCTCAATGGCACAGCATTCATTGAGCCGTCTAGCAAAGAGGTCGGTAAATCCTTCCGGCATGTGCTGTACTGCAACGATCGCCCCCCCAAACTCTCCAGGTAATTGCGATAGAAGATATTGCAGGGCGTTCGGTCCGCCAGTAGAGATTCCGATTGCGATGACCTTGATAGGTGGTTTGTGCGGCCGCTGCATAGGCTTTTGTGGGCGAGAGTCTTCCGGGAGCATTTCGGCGTGCCGCGGAAAGCCGCAGCGTGCCGCGATTTTGACTTTCGCCGCAAGCTGCTCGGCGATACCGTCCATGCGGGCCTGCGAAGCATTGAGGGGTTTAGGAACAAAATCGAATGCGCCCAAAGATAGAGCTTTGAAGGTGGCCGAAGCACCCTCCACGGTGTGCGCGCTCACGACTACAACCGGCAAACGGTGGTTACGGGTGAGTTGACGCAGCGTCTCCATGCCGTCCATGCGCGGCATCTCAAGGTCGAGCGTTACCACGTGAGGCCGTAGATCTTCGACTTTTTGCAACCCGAAGCTACCATCCATTGCCGTACCCACAACTTCAATCTCCGGATCACGAGAGAGAATCATCGGGATCAGCTTCCGCATCAGCGCCGAATCGTCAATCACCAGGACCCTAACTTTCGGGGAGGAGCCACTCACGCGATCACCGCCTCCATTGCAGCCGGTGCTCTTCTCAGGCGCGCGATCGCCGTCGAGAGATTCAGAATCAGCACTACTGTGCCGTCGCCTAGGATGGAGGCTCCGCTCACGAACTCGCTTGCGGCGAGGTCGTCATCAAGTGCCTTAATCACCAGCTCTTCTTCGCCTACAAGACGATCGACGATAAGACCAAATTTGCCTTCTCCAATGGCTACTACGACGACGAACATCTTCGCGCCGACCACGAGCGGACCGCGTCTTGCGAGCCTTTCCATGCGTACGAGCGTGAGTACCTGATCCCGCAGCTGCATGACCTCATGCTGGTCGACGCGGTGGACATCAGTAGCAGACGCTCGCGCAATCTCCACCACTGAGGAGAGCGGAATGGCGTACAGGCGGTCTGAGACTCGAAACATCAGCGCCTTGAGGATGGCGAGAGTCAAAGGCACTTTGAGCAGAAAGCGCGTTCCCATTCCGGGCTTGGTGTCGATTGAGATGGTTCCCTTCAGGTGCTCGATGACGTTCTTTACTACATCCATCCCCACTCCTCGGCCGGAGATGGCAGTCACCTGATCGGCCGTACTCAGTCCAGGATGAAAGATCAGATTCAGGGCTTCACTGTCAGAGATTCGCTCTGCTTCGTCGCGCGTGAGAACACGTTTTTCGACTGCTCGGCTTACAAGCTTGTAATGATCGATACCACCTCCATCGTCAGAACACTCAATTACGATTTGATTGCCTTGGTGATAGGAATTGAGTTTGACAGTTCCGTGGGCGGGCTTGCCTGCGGCCACACGTTGTTCAGGGCGTTCGATGCCGTGATCCACTGAATTGCGGACCAGGTGCGACAACGGCTCCGCGAGTGCATCGAGGATGCTCTTGTCCAGATCAGTCTCTTGCCCGGCGATCTCGAGAGTGACTTCCTTACCGCACGCTTTGGCAACGTCGCGAACCATCCTGGGAAAGCGGCGGAAGAGCTGCTCAACCGGCACCATGCGGATTTTCATCACCGATTTCTGGAGATCGGTTAATACGCGGCTCTGGAATGCGATGGCATCAGCGAACTTGGCCCTTAGTGGGTCTTTGGGAAAGCGTTTATCGAACTCGCCCATGCTTTGCATCAGCATCGACTTGCTGATTACGAGTTCACCAACCAAATTCAGCACGGCGTCGATTCGTTCCGCATCGACTCGCAGCTTCCCCGCTGTCATGAGAAGCGAGAGCGCAGTAACGGCTTCGGCAGACGTGGGATCCGGGTTAGATCCGGTCACTTCCATCGTGCCGGGGTGCTCATGCGCGTGGTGTAGAGATCCGCTTAGCTGCTCGAGGACGATATCAGGATTGCCGGCGGGTTCTACTAGCACGTTCGAGATCACTGACGGAATACGGCACTTTGTTTCGAATGCCTCGGCCGGCTGGGAACTCGCAACGACGAACTCCATGACGTCGACTTGTTCAGCTGCTATCCCTGCTTCTGGAAAGCTGGCGAGCACCTCGCCTAGTTCGCAGAGTACGTTTTTGACGAGCTGCATCGCCGCAGTCTTCATTGGGCAATGTGGATCCACCACCAGCGCGATGTTATAGACGCGTTGTCCTGCTGCAATTGCCCGCTGCATACTCATTTGCTGGTATTCGGTCCAGGCGAAATGGCCGCTGAGCTTGTAAGGCACAATGTTCTTCGGCTCTGGCCGGGCCACCAGTTCGCGAATCTGTTCGCGAACGGCCGCCGAAGATGGCACACGCGATCCTGTGCGGTACGCATCGAGCATCGCAGTGAATACGTCGGCCGCACTCAATACGATTTCTCCCAGCTTCCCCCTGCTGCTCGCTGAAACTTCTACGGTGAGTACGTCTTCGAGATCATGCGCGAGATTTGCCAGCTCTTCAAACGCGCAGGCGGCTGCGTCACCCTTCAAGGTGTGGACGGTGCGGCGAAGTTCGCGGACGAGTTCGGCGTCGCCTGGGCGCTGCTCCAGCTTGAGCCCTTCTTCATCGAGGGTCTGCAGCAGTTCGGCAGCGGTCTCAAAAAAGAGCTCTTTCAGCTCAGATGACTCTTCCTCGGGAAGAAAGCTCAAATCGTAGCCTCGATGCGCTGGTATGCTGTGCCATTGTTTTGATGGATCATCCGGAACTTGTCGGTGAGTCCAAAGAGACTCTCCGCGTGGCCCACGAATAGATAGCCCTCGGGATTGAGACAGCGATAAAACTTTTCGATGAGGCGCTTCTGCTCGGCTTCGTCGAAGTAGATCATCACGTTGCGGCAGAAGATCACATCGTTGCGCTGTGGAAGAAACTCAGTTTTNAGATTGTGGAAGTCAAAGTGGACAAGTTCCTTCACCGTTTTCTTTACGACATAGCGGTCGCCCAANTTGTCGAAGTAACGCAAGCGATAGCTGTAATCCACTGGCTCCATTTGCAGGTCGGAGTACGAANCTTCTTGAGCGGTGCGCAACGCGGAATAGCTGATATCAGAAGCCAGGATCTCCACTTTCCANGGCGGTGGGATCAACGGCTTCGGTGACGGCATCTCGAAGGGCAACGGATTGCGAAGATAGTAGTAAGCCAGCGCGTCAGAGATCTGCATCGCCATCGTGTATGGCTCCGGCCCAGTGGAGCATCCGGCACTCCAACAACGCAGAGTCCAATCACGACGTCCCTGCTTGCGATGTAGGATCTCTTCCAGAATCGTCTTCTGAAACAGGTCGAGCTGCGGGCGGTTGCGAAAGAAACTGGTTTCGTTGACGGTGAGATTTTCGAGCAGTGACGTAAGCTCAGGTTTCCCATCCCGACTTGTGAGCAAGCGATAGTAGCTGTAGAAGCTGTCGAGACTACAGGCTTTGAGCCGGCGCTGCAGACGGTCCTGAAGAAAGTGAATGCGGCGCTCGTCAAAGTGCATGCCGCATTCCTGATAGACGAGGGTCTGCAGGAGCTTAAGTTCGGCGTCACTGATGCTCACAGGAATCGTGCTAGTAGCCATTGCTGTCTCTTGAAACTGTTCTTCATCCACCGCCAATCGGGGGACTTTGCTGGCGGGCATCTTTTGTTTATGCCATTGCTGGAACGGCGACATCTTCCAGCCGTCGCAATTCGCCTTGCTGCACGATCTTCGCGAGATCGATGAGGATCACGAGCCGGCCGTTCAACTTGCCGACTCCAGTCACGTACCTGATTTCGTTTTCCTCAAACGCCGCGGGCGGAGCTGCGATCTCGCTTTGCGGCAGGCGGATAACCTCGGTCGCGGCATCTACAATGAGCCCAACCATTCTCTTTTCAACTTCGGCTACGAGAATGCGGTTCTTACGGCTGGGCTCCACACGGGCCTCGCGGAAGCGCTTGCGAAGGTCGAGGACGGATATGATCTTTCCTCGCAAGTTAATGACACCTTCGAGGTATTCGGGTGCATCGGGCACGGCGGTGATCTCGGGAACACGCACAATCTCGTGGACTAAGTCGATCGGCACGCCAAACAGTTCCCTGCCGATGCGGAAAGCAACGACTTGTATGTCCTTTGTCATGTGCTCCCTCAGCACTGCTAATTCACGGTAGTTGCATACCGCGATCGTGCATTCAACTCCTGACGTGCGCCGCCATTCACATTCGGATTGCGACGTCCGTTTCCATTCAGCAATTCCAGTACGAAACGGTCCATGGAGTCGAGCAGGGCACGCGACATCTTGGACATCTGCTCGGCTGAAGCAGCCAATTCGGTTGACCCAGAAGTAGAACGCTGGATCAATTCGCGCATCTTCTCCATCGCTCGGACCACTGCCTGCGCGCCCGAAGCCTGTTCTTCTACTGAAGAGTTGATCTCGTGCGTGATTTCATTGAGCCGCGTCGTGGCCTTGGCGATTTGAGAGGAGCCATGCGACTGCTCGTTGGTCGCCGCTCCGATCTCCTGCGCGAATTTGTAGACCTCAGTCACAACGTTCGAGATTTTCTTGAGTGCGGTGTTCAAGTCAGTGCCGTGCAGCAAGCCGTCGTTGACGATGGTGGTGCTCTTCTCCATGTTCTCCACCGCTTTGCGGGCTTCTTTCTGAATGCTCTCGATGAGCTCTGAGATCTCCCGCGTCGATTGTGCCGACTTTTCAGCCAACTTCCGAACTTCGTCGGCAACGACGGCGAATCCCAAGCCGTGCTCACCGGCGCGAGCAGCCTCGATCGCGGCATTGAGGGCGAGCAGGTTGGTCTGCTCCGCAAGATCATCGATTACCTCGACAATTTTTCCGATATTGTTGGCGCGCTCGCCGAGCTCTCCAATGATTTGCGAGGAAGTTTGGATCGACGTGTTGATGCGGTTCAAACCGTCGGTGGCTTTGTCCATCGTCTGAATGCCACTGTGAACCTCTTCACGTGAGCGCTGCGAGATATCAAGGAGCACCTTCGCAGTGTCCGCAACGCGCTGGATGGACGCGACCATCTGGTCAATTGACGCCGAGGTCTCGCTCACGCTGGACGCTTGCGTTTGAGTGTTCTTCACCATGTTCTGCACATTAATGCTCATCTCGTGCATCGTGCTGGTGACTTCGTCGATCGCTGATGCGGCTTGAATGTTGATCTTGGCAGATTCATCGGAGGCACTCGCCACTTCGTTCGAACCGCCGGCGACCTGGGACGCGCTATCACGAACGTTCTTCACCAGGGCACGTAATCCAATCGTCATTTCCGAGAACGCCTTACCAAGCGTGTCGCTTTGGGAACGTGGCTGCACCTGGACCGTGAGGTCTCCGCCGGCGATGGCTTCTGACACCGCCGCCATTTCTTTGAGATAGGCGATCATCTTGTTGAAGGTTTTGCTGAGCTCACCTACTTCATCCTTGCGGTCAATATCAATGCGTTGATCGAGATCGCCCGAATCGCCGATCTCACGGGCAACCAACATAAGGTGCATTAAAGGTTCGCTGATGGACTTGGCCGTCTTGTAAGCGATTGCGATGCCGCCGCCAACCGCAACTACTCCAAATAGAATGGAGACCCAGCTCATTAACGTGCTCTTCGTCTCGTCAGACATCTGCTGTTCCTGGAGGTTGGCTTCAGTGGCAGCCATGGTCTCATCTACGGGATCCTTAACCCTCCTCAACCAATCAGCTGGGTTTTGCTGAAGATAGAAAATCTGCAGCTGCGCAACCGTGCCACTCCCGGAATCTACGCGTTTGCGCTTTTCGATCAGCGGACGGGCGAAGTGTTCGCTCCAGTCGTGAGCTGCTTCGTTGAGCCGCTCCAGTGGAAGGCGCTCCTCGGCGGTGGCTTTGGTTTCGGTACTGTGAATGGCTTCGTCCAGTTGAGAGACGCCGCTCACGACCTTCTCAGCTTCAGTGGGATCACCACTCAGCAGGTAGTTATTGAGGTGAATCTGGTTTTGACTTAGCTGATATTGCAGTGCCGAAGTAGCACGCAGTACTTGAAAGGAACGGTTCGTCTTCTTCTTCGCCAGGCGCTCGCGCTCGAGCGCGGCGAGATTCACCAGCGCAAGAATGAACGCCAGAGCGATCATTCCCCCAAAACCGTAATAGAGCTTCTTTCCTATTGTCATTCCTTCCACCTGCTTTTCCGGTCGAGAGCCTACTTGCCGGAATTCTTCGAACTTACTTCTACAAACTCAATAGCCACAGATCTGGGCTGATAACTCCGCTGCTGCGCTCTGTCATTGACCCAAGTTCACGCGTGCGCTATGGGTAGGGGTTGGACACAGACAGCTGTCCTTAGACACATATTTCAGCAAGAGAAGTGCACGGAGGCTTCCACCACGGACAGGATGTGACCTCGGTCCGTCGACACGACGTAAGCTGCTGATTCCACAGGAACGGACCGGACGGGAGCAGGGCTTCAATGAACGCATGCAAAGGGAGGCGGCGTCTCACGTCGGCAAGGTTTTGGTCGTCTGACGTCTCAGCATGAGAAAAGCTCAGGCAAGTAACTGGTTACCTTAGGTAGTCGGCTTCTGGGTTTGATATTGACTCAAATTGAGATTGCAAGCTACCGTCGCATCTTCCAACCGTTCGTTTTGAGACGAAACGCCTGCATGACCTTCTCTTCTACTAGATCTCGCGACCGAGAGACGCAGGCGCCTGCCACCTCCGACGGCATCGATGTACTCGCCCATTGCGCCGCGGTTTTAAACCAGCAGACGGGGCTCGCCACAGCAACGAAAGTTCTTACTGATCAAGTTCATAGCGCCTTCTATCCAGCGCCCGCAGCATTCGTTGTAGAGTGCGGGGACGGACTCCAGGTATCCGGGCTGTCCGGCACGCGTGACAGCTTAGCTTGCACACTTGAACTTGAAATGGAGCTGGCGGGCGGCAGTCTGTTCGCAAAGGTCATACACCGGACCCTCCACGAGGGCACACCTGGACTGCACAGTGTTGAGATTCTCCACGAAGCGGGTTTTGAGCCGATCCAAGCCGCCTTTTGTGTTCCGATTGTTACGCACCGATTCAAAGCAGTATTGGTCCTATTTCTCACAGCAGACCAGCGTTTGACAGCAAGCGAACGCGATCTTATGGCAGCGTTCGCGCAGATCGGTGCTCTGGCCCTTTCATCGCAGCAACCAGTGGACGCAGCCGAGCGCCATCCCGCCGAGACACTAGTTTCGTTCGCGTTGGACATAGGCGCTTCTGTTGAAGTCGATGAGTTGGTGAAAAAGTTCAGCTCGCGGGCCATGGAGTTGCTGGAAGCGCGCGTGGCTTTCATGGCTCTTGTTCGGGGGCAGCGCTCGCAGACCGTGAGCCTTCAGGGGCAGATAAGTGAAGAGGAGAAGCAGTGCGTCTTTCAACACGTGAATCGCGCTCTTGAACTGTTCGTAGCGAGTTCGCCAGAACGGGTCACTGTAATGCCCGCAGAAGGATTCCTTCCCGAACTTGCCCACGACTACGGATGGCGACAAGTAGTTTTGGTTCCGTTGTTCGGCAGCAGAAACAAGACGCTTGCGGTGTTGGGTTTGGTGGACTGCAGCCGCGATGCTGTTTCGGACATAGAGCTCTTGCGGGCAATGGCTGTGCACTCCGCTGCCGCGCTGCAGAATTCGCAACTGTTCACGAGCATCACGAGTTCAAGCCGACAGTGGGCGGAGATGTTCGATTCCATTTCGGATCTCATGCTGCTGCACGACGAACGTCAACGTGTGCTGCGCGTCAATCGTTCCCTCTCTGAAAAATTGAACAAGCAGCCTGCCGAGCTTCTCGGATCGCTTGTGCAGGACCTGTTTTCGGTGTCTTCCAGCATGCCGGGCTGTCCGTTTTGCCGTGACCCTCGTGGAAAACAGTTCCGCGAGGAATTTTGTGAGCCCCGCACAGGCAATACCTACCTGATCTCTTCCTCCCGCCTGCGCGGTGTCGCGGAAGAATCGCAGCAGATTGTGCACGTCCTCAAGGATGTGACGGCGAGCCGGCGAGCCGAACGCCTTTATCGCGAACTCTTCGACAATATCCAGGAAGGCGCCTACTTCTCCGCTCCCGACGGTCGGCTGCTCGAAGTAAATGATGCACTCGTGCGCATGCTGGGATATGACAGCCGGGAAGAATTACTGAACGTTAAGGCCGACGACTTGTATCTGGAGCCCGCCAATCGCGAGATGACGGTGCGTGCGCTCAATCAATTTGGCCGCGTGAGAAACCATGAGCTTGCTCTTCTCCGGCGCGATCGCTCGATCATTTACGTGCTGGAGAACAGCTTCGTGGTGCGCAGTGATGCCGGACAGGTGATGGAGTACCGCGGCGTTCTCCTCGACATCACCGAAATCAAGCATGTGCAATCGCAGCTCTTGCGCGAACACGACTTCAATACCCAAATCCTGAATCACACGCAGAGCTTGATCGCAGTCGTGGACACTGCAGGTCTGGTGAGCTACGCGAACCGACGCTGCTACGAAGTAGCTGGTGGCGAGGAGTCGGACCTGGTTGGCTGTCGTCTCGAGACCATCGTGCTTCCCTCGCATCGCCCAGTGCTTCGCAGCGCGCTCGAGTGCGTGCTCGAAGGTAAGGCTGTCAACAATCTAGAGCTCCCGCTTGCACGTCGAACGGAGAGTATAGGCAGCTTTTCTGTAAATATGAGTCCGATGCGGAGCCCGAGTGGGGATGTGAACAGTCTCGTTGCGGTGATGACCGACATCACCGATGTCGCCACGCTGCAAGCCAAGCTCATGCATGCAGAGAAAATGGCTGCCGTGGGCCAGCTCGTCTCTGGAGTTGCGCATGAAGTGAACAACCCACTCACAGCCATAATGGGCTTTGCGGATTTGTTGCTCGAGAATCCTGAACTCGGCGGGGACGTGAAAGCCGATCTGCAAGTCATCGTGCAGGAGTCACAGCGCACTCGCGAGATTGTGCAGAACCTCCTGAGTTTTGCGCGCCAGACGCCGCCGGAAAAACAGCCGGTAAATGTAAATCACGTATTGCGTCGCACCATTACGCTGCGATCGTACGATTTGGCGAACCATGGCATCGATATCGCGGAGCAGTTCGATGCGACGCTGCCCGAGGTGATCGGCGACGCTCATCAGTTGCAGCAGGTCTTTCTAAACATTCTCAATAACGCTTGCGACGCAGTGCGCGAGACAGGCCGGCGCGGAAAGATCGTGGTCGCTACTGCAGCGGTCGGCGGATCGGTCGAAGTCACCTTCCGTGACAATGGAACAGGCATCAGCAATCCCGAACGGATATTTGATCCGTTTTACACGACAAAAGAAGTTGGAAAGGGCACAGGCTTAGGCCTGAGCATCTGCTATGGCATCGTGCGCGAGCACACTGGAGAAATCTTGTGCTGTAACAATCACGATGGCGAAGGTGCCACATTCGCCATTCGACTACCGCGCGTACCTGCGACGCCGATCAAAGCTATGGCCTTGGCAGCGGCGAAGTAGCTGGGCACGAATGGATATAAGGAAGCGAGAGCGAGGATGAGCAAACTTCCACTGCTGGTCATTGAAGACGAAAGCGCAGTGATGTCGTTTTTGCGTGCCGCTCTTGAGCGCAATGGCTATCAAATCGTGGGCGCCGCGTCGGGGGCTGAAGGACTGAAGCTATTGGAAACCGGCAGCTATATGGGAGTGATCTCCGACATGCGTACGCCGGGAGGAGTTACCGGCGCCGATGTACACGCATGGATCCGAGCGAATCGTCCCGAATTGCTGCATCGCATTCTTTTTATCACCGGCGACACAGTAAACCAGGAGACGATGGCGATTCTCGAAAAGACGGGGGCTCCGTGCATCGAGAAGCCGTTCCGCGTCGCGCAATTACTGAAGACGGTCGAAATGTTGGTCGCGAGTAGGACCTCATGAGCAGCGAAAAGTTTCATCTCATGATCGTCGACGACCAGGAGAGCATTCGCAAGCTTTGCATAACGGTCGGCGGCTCGCTGGGACTGCACTGTACACAGGCTGAGAGTGCGGAGGCTGCGCTTTCGCGGCTCGATACCGAAGCTCCGGAGATGATCCTAGCCGACCTGAT